>NICF_comb_assmDRAFT_10000360_pt1 | contig 38408 bp, 40 predicted proteins | sample NewIslPassag4_SG_FD_11279 | JGI IMG/M metagenome (IMG submission 11279)
GAGCCGGTCGACCCCGAAAGGATCGGCATCGTGGGCTTGAGTCTCGGCGGGGCGGTGGCGGCCTGTACGACGGGCCGCGACCCGCGTGTCAAGGCGACGGTCTTATGGGCGGCGGTGGCCGATCTCTCCCTTTTGGGCCCCGAGCGGTGGAAAGACGCCCCGCTGGTGCCGGAGCACGACGCGTGGGATCTAGGCGGGCTTTTGGTCGGCCGCCGCTTCGTGGAGACCATCGTAAAGACCCGCCCCGCGGAAGAGGTGCGAAATGCCCGGGGGCCCGTCTTAATCCTCCACGGCGACCAGGATCAAGTCGTCGCCCTGGATCATGCGCACCGCTACCGGCAGGTGCTCACGGAGGCGGGGAAAACGCACGCCCTTCAAGTGATCCCCGGAGCCGATCACACGTTCAACCGCTACGCTTGGGAACGCCAAGTGATCGAGGCGACAGTCGGCTGGTTCTCGCAGCATCTATAGAAATAAAGAAAGTCGCCGCACGGCCGGCCAAAGGCCGCCGCGGGATCCAAGGGGCACAGGGCGTTCGCGATTCTCCGGGCGCAAGTACCAGGTCTCCGGAGGCCTTCCGCGACGGTCGTGCCGGCGAAGGCTGGCGACTTCCAAGGAGCTACATCCATGCAGAATCTCTGGTCAGAGTCGGAAGTGCGGGGAAAGACCCCTCTTGAAACTTTGGTGTACGCTACCCGCCTCGTGGGCGCAAACCCCCGGCTCGCCCTGTGGGGGGGCGGAAATACGTCGCTGAAGCTCACCGAGCGCGACTTTCTGGGCCGGCAGGTCGAGGTGCTGCGCGTCAAGGCGACCGGCGCCGACATGGCGACCATCGACGAAAAGGGCTTCGCCGGCGTGCGGCTCCAAGAAGTGCTGGCCTTTCGCCACCGGGAAACCATGAGCGACGAGGAGATGGTCGACATCCTCGACCGCACGCTCATGGAGCCCCGCGGGCCGAGGCCGTCGGTGGAGACCTTCCTCCATGCCTTCATCCCCGAGCCCGTCGTCTTGCACTCCCACGCCAACGCCATCCTGGCCCTCGCCGACAACACACGCGCCGAGGAGCTCATCCGCGACGTCTTCGGAGGGCGGATCCCGTGCGTCCGCTACGTGCGGCCCGGCTTCCCGCTGGCGAAGGAGGCCGCCGCCGCCTACGACGCCCATCCAGGCGCTCCCGGTCTCATCCTGCTCCACCACGGCCTGGTGACGTGGGGCAACACGGCCGAGGAGGCGTATCGCCGCCACGTGGAGATCGTCACCGAGGCGGAGGAGGCCATCGAGAGGGCCAGGGCAGGAAGGGTGATCTTTCACCCACGGAGTTTGGCACGCAAGGTCGGCGAGGAGAATGGCCCGGCGGCACGAAAGATCCGGCGGGACCGGGCGGCCAAGCTGCTGCCGGTCCTGAGAGGGCTCGTAAGCCGACGGCAACCGATGATCGTCCGCTTTGACGACTCCGACGCCGTCCTCGCTTTTGTCGACTCGGAAGAAGCGGCGAGCCTCTCCCAGGTAGGGCCCGCGACGCCTGACCACATGCTTCACACAAAGCGCGTCGCGTGTTTTGTGCCCGTTGACGATCCGGACGACTCGGAGGCGGTCAGCCGAGCCGTCCAAGAAGCGATTGCATCTTACGAGGCGCAGTACCGGGCCTATGTCGAGGAGCGGAATCACCAGCGTTTGCCGATGCTGGATCCGGCGCCGCGCGTCATCCTCGTGCCGGGGATCGGAATGTTTACCACCGGCAAGAGCGCTCGTGAAGCGGGGATCGTGAGGGATCTCTACGCCGCCGGCATCGAGGTGATCGAGAACGCGACGGCCCTCGGCCGGTATGCCTCGCTCACCGTCGACGAAGCCTTTGCGGCGGAGTACTGGCCCCTTGAGCTCTACAAGCTCAGCCTCAAGCCGAAGGGAGGGGAGCTGGAGGGCAAGGTCGGGCTCGTCACCGGCGGCGCCCGGGGAATCGGGCGCGCCATCGTCGAAAAGCTCCTCGCTGAAGGGGCGCACGTGGTCGTCACCGACCGCGACGCAGCTCAGCTTGAGGCGACCTGCCGCGAGCTTGAGGGGGCGTACCCGTCCCGGCTCATCGGGGTTCCCATGGACGTCACGAGCCCCGAGGACGTGCAAAAGGGCTTTCGCGAGGCGGTGCTCGCCTTCGGCGGCCTCGACATCTTGGTCTCCAACGCCGGCATCGCGCCGACGGGTGCCGTGATCGACATGCCGCTGGAAGTGTGGGAGAAGAGCTTCGCGGTCAACGCCACCGGCCATTTCTTGGTCTCGCAGGCGGCGGTGCGCATCATGAAGCCGCAAGGGATCGGCGGTGCCATCGTCTTCAACTGCACGAAGAACGTCGTGGTTCCCGGCCCCCAGTTCGCCGCCTACAGCGCCGCCAAGGCGGCGGAAGCGCAGCTCGCCCGGGTCCTCGCCATCGAGCACGGACCCGACAAGATCCGCGTCAACATGGTGAATCCCGACTCGGTCTTTACGGACCTGTGGTCTCCCGAAGTGCGGCAGGACCGGGCGCGGGCGTATGGGATCCGGGTCGAGGAGCTGGAGGACTACTATCGCAAGCAGACGTTGCTCAAGGAGTCGGTGACGCCTCAAGACGTGGCCAACGCCGTCTTCTTCTTGGTGAGCGAAGCCTCCGCGAAGACGACCGGCTGCATGCTCCCCGTCGATGCGGGTGTGCGAGCGGCTTTTCCGAGGTGACGCGCGACTTTTGCCGCTTGCCGGATGCCGCGGGCAAAACGGGCGTGTCCGGGGGCGGTGCCCAAGCGCGTCCGGCGCAAGCGCGGGGCGGTGCTGCCCGTCGCCGCCCCGTGAGCCGGCCGGCCGTGCAGGCCGTAAGCTTTGACGGAGCAGGCTCTTCGCGAGAAAGTGTCAGTGGTTTTTGACAAGAGCGAAGAAAGGGTGTCGGCGTTGATCGCGAAAGGCAACTGGATCGACGGCAAATGGGTTCCATCCTCGAGCGGAGAGACGCGCGAGGTACGAAACCCGTCCAACGTGGACGAAGTCGTCGGCGTTGTGGCGTGGTCGACCGCCCGGGATATCGAGGCGGCGGTAAGGAGCGCGAAGAACGCCTTTCGCCCGTGGAGCCGGATGCCCTGGCCGTCGCGGGCGAAGGTGCTCTCCAAAGCGGCCGCCATCTTGGCTGGCCGGCTCGAGGAAGTGGCCACGCTTCTCTCTCGGGAGCAGGGTAAGCCGATCGGGGAGGCGCGCGGCGAGGTGCAGCGCGGCGTCGACCTGTTGCAATACTACGCCGGCGAGGGCTGGCGGGGCATGGGCGAGGTGATCCCTTCGGCCGCCCCTGGTGCGCTGATGTTTACCATGCGCGAACCCTTGGGTGTGGTCGGGGTGATCACGCCGTGGAACTTCCCTGTCGCGATCCCGCTTTGGAAAGCGTGCCCGGCGCTGATCTACGGCAACACCGTCGTCCTGAAGCCGGCCGCCGATTCGCCCCTCACGGCTCTGGCCATCGCCCAGGTGTTTGAGGAAGCGGGGATGCCTGCCGGGGTCTTTAACGTGGTCACCGGCTCCGGCGGTGTCCTGGGCGACGCTTTGGTGAGCCACGAAGATGTGAAGGCGGTGACGTTCACCGGCTCTAACGCCGTAGGATCGCACATCGCGAAGCTGGCTTCGGCTCGAGGGATCAAATACCAGCTGGAGATGGGTGGCAAGAACGCGGCCATCGTCCTTGCCGACGCCGACCTGGACCATGCGGCGGAGATCGTGATCAGCGGGGCGATGCGCTTCGCCGGGCAGAAGTGCACGGCGACCAGCAGGGCCATCGTCGAGCGCCGGGTGATGGAGGCCTTTGCCGAGCGGGTAGTCGAGCGGGCCCGATCGCTTGCGGTGCGGCCGGCCACGGATGAAGAGGCCTATCTGGGACCGGTCGTAAACGAGAGTCAGCGGCGGCAGATCCTCTCGTACATCGACGTGGGCAAAGCCGGAGAGGGCAAGCTTCTCTGCGGCGGCGGCATCCCCAAGGGGGAGCTCTACGAGCGCGGGTACTTCGTCGAACCCACCGTCTTTGCCGACGTCCGGCCCGACGCGAAGATCGCGCAGGAGGAGATCTTTGGCCCGGTCCTTTCCCTGATCCCGGCCGATTCGCCCGAGCAGGCCATCGAGATCGCCAACGGCGTTCGCTACGGCCTGAGCGCCTCGCTTTTCACCAACGACCTCTCCCGGGCTCTCGAATACATCCGGGAGATCGAAGTCGGGATGGTGAGGGTGAATGCGGAAACGGCGGGCGTCGAGCTCCAGGCACCCTTTGGCGGCTATAAGGCGTCGAGCTCGTACTCACGGGAGCAAGGCAGGGCGGCGATGGAGTTTTTTACGCAAGTGAAGACGGTGACGATCGCACCGGCGGGAGGGCGGTAGCGGTGCAGTTGATCCGTTTCTCAAAAAGAGGAAAACCTCACCTGGCGGCGGTGGTGGACGGCTGGGCGTACGATCTTGAGCGGATGGGCGACCCGCGCTTTGCATCGATCAGCGCCCTGCTCGCCGCCGGAATGCCGCCAGAAAGTATCCAGCGCACGATCTCGGAGTGGATCTCCGGCGCGTCGCCGGACTTTGACGGCCGCACCTTGATGAGCGCGGGGCTCCTCGACGTGGACGGAGAGGAGCTTCGTCTCCTCTGTCCCATTGACCAGCAGGAGGTCTGGGCGAGCGGCGTCACCTACAAGCGTAGCGAAGAGGCCCGCAAAGCTGAGTCCCAAGGTGCGGCTGCGTTTTACTCGAAGGTGTACGAGGCGCCCCGCCCCGAGCTATTTTTTAAAGCGACGCCGCACCGGACGGTGGGGAGCCATGACGCGGTGGGCATCCGTTACGACGCCCGTTGGAACGTGCCCGAGCCCGAGTTGGGCCTTGTGCTCTCAAACCAGCTTGAGATCGTGGGATTTACGGTCGGCAACGACATGAGCTCGCGGGACATCGAAGGCGAAAACCCGCTTTACCTCCCTCAGGCCAAGGTCTACGACCGATCGTGCGCCCTCGGCCCGGGGATCACGCTGGCGAGCTCGATCGACCCTCGCCGGCTTGCGATCTCCCTGACCATCGAGCGGGATGGGCGGATCGTCTTTTGGGGCGAGACCAACACCAGGGCGATGAAGCGAGATTTCTCGGAGCTCGTCTCATACCTCGGGCGGTCCAACTCGTTTCCCCACGGCGCCGTGCTGCTGACGGGGACCGGGATCGTGCCCGCCGAAAGTTTTACGCTCCGGGTAGGCGATGTGATCACGGTCACGATCGACGGTATCGGTTCTCTGGTCAACACCGTCGTCACGGTGGGGGCTCCGGACGGTTTTGGCGGGCGGTCGTAAAGCAGCAGGAAAAGGAGCGGGAGGGACGCGATGCATTACGTCTTGGCCATCGACCAAGGGACGACCGGTTCCACGTTGATCCTCTTTGATGAGCTCGGCCGGGAAGTGGACCGGCGCTATCGGGAGATCAGGCAATACTACCCGGCTCCGGGCTGGGTCGAGCACGATCCGGTGGAGATCTGGGAGGGGGTGCGGGAAATGATGGCGGAGCTCGCCGCCGAGCATTCCCTAAACCAGCGGAACCTAGCCGGCATCGGCATCACCAACCAGCGCGAGACAGTGGTCGTGTGGGAGCGGGAGAGCGGCCGGCCGGTTCACCGGGCCATCGTCTGGCAGTGCCGGAGGACCTCCGACCTGTGCCGGAGGCTCAAAGCCGAGGGCCACGAACCCCGTGTGCAGGAGAAGACGGGGTTGTTCCTCGACCCTTACTTCTCGGCCACCAAGCTCCAGTGGATTCTGGACGAGGTGCATGGGGCAAGGCGCCGGGCGGAGCGGGGGGAGCTGGCCTGCGGCACGATCGATTCGTGGCTCATCTGGCAGCTCACCGGCGGAGCGGTGCACGCCACCGACGTGAGCAACGCCTCTCGCACGCTCCTCTTTGACCTGGATGCGCGGGCGTGGGATCCCGAGCTCTGCCGCCTTTTCAATGTTCCTTGGGAGATCCTGCCCGAGGTGAGGCCGACCGCGGGTGATTTCGGCGTGACCAGCGGGGTTTTGGGCTTCCCCGACGGGATTCCCATCGGGAGCGCGGCGGGAGACCAGCAGGCCGCCCTCTTTGGGCAGGCGTGCTTTTCCCGGGGCATGGTAAAGAACACCTACGGGACAGGGGCGTTCTTGCTCCTGCAGACGGGCGAAGAGCGCTTTAAGCCGGCGAACGGGTTGCTTTCGACGGCGGCGTGGGCCATCGGCGACTTGAGCCGCACTCAGTATGCCGTAGAGGGAAGCGTCTTCATCGCGGGAGCGGTGGTACAGTGGCTGCGGGACGAGCTTGGACTCATCAACTCCGCGGCCGAGACCGAGGCGATCGCCCGGTCGGTGCCCGATGCGGGCGGTGTCTACCTGGTTCCCGCCTTCGTCGGGCTCGGAGCGCCCTACTGGGATCCTTACGCCCGCGGAACCCTCGTAGGGCTTACCCGTGGCAGCCGCAAGGAGCACCTGGTCCGGGCGGCCCTCGAGGCCATCGCCTACCAGACTCGCGACGTGGTGGACAGCATGGCTGGCGCGACGGGGCTTTCGCTCAAAGGAATGCGCGTCGACGGAGGAGCGGCGGCGAACCGCTTTCTGCTGCAGTTTCAGGCGGACATCCTCGGGATCAGCGTCGAGCGGCCCAAGATCCTTGAAACCACGGCCCTGGGCGCGGCGTACCTTGCGGGGATCGCGGTCGGTGTGTGGAAGGACCTAAACGAGCTCTCCCGCCTCTGGCAGCGCGACGAGGTGTTTGAGCCGGCTATCGATATGGAGCGCCGGGAGGCGCTCTACCGCGGCTGGCGGCGCGCCGTGGAGCGCGCTCGGGAATGGGAGCCGGCGGGCGCCTAAAGCCTCTCGGAACGACGCCCCGCATACCCCTTACCGTTCATACCCTTACGCATGCCCCTATGCCAACCCTATGCAACGAGAGGCCCTCGGGCGTGCGCCCGCAGGGCCTCTCTCGTCGCGTCATTGGCTCGCCGCAGCGCCGGCCTCCTTAGCCGGCGGGCCAAACCACTTCTCAAAGACGGGAGGCACTTCCCAAGCCTCCGCGGCGTCGCTCCTGTCGACCTCCCGGCCGTCTTTGAAGAGGATCATCGTGGGTGACGTCTCGATGTTCCACTCGTCGTAAAGCTCAGGGTAGGTCGGGAGATTGGCCTCGTAAAAGTCGGCCCTGTCCGTGTAGTAGGGGACGATCTCCACTAGAGCCCGGTTGAGCTTTTTCGTCCAGCCGCAGAAGTCCTTGCCAAATTTGATTACAACCGGGCGGGTCGCCTCCGCGATGACGCGCCTGATGCCTTCGGGATCCAGCGCTTCGAGGCCGCTTGGCACGCGTTTGGTGTAGTCACAATCGGCGTGCTCGTCAAGGATCGCCTTAAGATCGATGATGTCACTGGAATCGCTCATGGATGCGCCGTCGGGCGCCGCTCAGATCTTCCGGCGCCGTGCGGCTTCACCTCCGTGCAAGAGGATTTGTTCATAAGTATAGCATACTCGTGCGCCGCCTCGTCCGAACGCCGGGCGCCCGCGTCAATGCTCCGGGTTAGCGGTGTCCCCGGCGTGCGCCGCGATCCAATGCGCCAAGTGGTCCGGCTGAACCGTATCGATGGTCCCATTGTTCACCCCGCGGCGTGGGGCGGTACCGCCCAAAACCGTCCCGCGGCGACGAAGAAGAACGCTGCATCGAGGGAAGCTTTGAAAAAGAGCTGCTCATCTCGCGAGAGGTATCGGCCTCGGAAGGGCAAAACCAGAGTGTAGATTGGACTCATCCAGAAGGGAGCTCTTTTGCCGTGCCACTCATCCCGATGTATCAATGCCTCAAGGAAGCCGAAAAGGGCGGATATGGCGTCGGCGCCTTTAACGTCAACAACATGGAGCAGATCCAGGGGATCATGAAGGCGGCCCGGGAAATGCAGTCGCCCGTCATCCTCCAAGCAAGCCGCGGGGCGCTCAAGTACACGGACCTCACCTACCTCAAGCACCTGGTCCAGGCGGCGGTGGAGCAAAATCCCGACATCCCCGTCGTCTTGCACCTCGACCACGGTGACTCGCTCGAGACGGTGAAGACTGCCATCAGCCTTGGCTTTACCAGCGTGATGATCGACGGCTCCCACTACGATTTTGAGACCAACGTGGCGATCTCCCGGGAAGTGGTCGAGTACGCCCATGAGCACGGCGTCTCCGTCGAGGCGGAGCTGGGCACGCTCGGCGGCATCGAGGAGGACGTCGCCGGCGAGGTGAAGCTGACGGATCCCGATCAAGCTGAGGAGTTTGTCGCCCGCGTCGGTTGCGACGCTCTGGCGGTGGCCATCGGCACCTCCCACGGCGCTTACAAGTTCAAGGCTGAGCCCAAGCTCGCGCTCGATCTCATCTCCGAGATCTACCGCCGCGTGAAGATCCCCCTGGTGATGCACGGCTCTTCGTCAGTCCCCAAAGAGCTGGTGGACGTCGTCAACGCCTATGGCGGCAAGATCGAAAACAGCTTCGGGGTGCCCATCGAAAGCATCCAGCAGGGAATCAGCAACGGCGTGCGCAAGATCAACGTCGACACGGATATTCGCCTGGCGATGACGGGAGCGATCCGCAAGGTTTTGTTTGAGGATCCCTCCAAATTTGACCCCCGGGATTACCTGGCGCCGGCGCGGGAGGCGGTCTACCGCCTGGTAGCCCAGCGGATGAAGGACTTCGGCAGTGCAGGCCACGCCAAGGATTACGCGCCGATGACGCTCGACGACATGAAAGCCATCTACAAAAGGGCGTAAGGAGCGCGGATACGGGCCGCGGCAAGTCGCCTCCTTGCGCGTCACGTTAAGACATCTGGCAGGCAGGGAGCTGTGTCTCCCTGCCTTTTTCGCGGGCGGCCCAACCCAGTTCCTCGGGGGAGGCGGGCCGGCCGATCCAAAAGCCCTGGGCCTCGTGACAGCCCGCTTCGGCCAGCCACTCCAGTTGCCGGCCGTCCTCGATCCCTTCGGCCAGGGCGCGGCAGCCGAAGGCGTCGCACAGCGCGATGATCGCGCGGATGATCGCCTCGCTTCCCCGCCGCACGCCGATCCCCGAGACGAAGCGGCGGTCGATCTTGATGATGTCGACCGGAATCTCCTCGAGATAGGCCATGGACGAGTATCCCGTGCCGAAATCGTCCAGCGCGACGCGCACCCCAAGCTGCCTCAAGCTCTCAAAGCTGTCGCGGGCCGTGTCGACCCGGACCAGGGCGCTTTCGGTCACTTCCACCACCAGGTGGCCGAGCGCTTGCGGCGCGGTCTTTGCGATCTGCCGCATCACGTCGACGACGGAGCCCTCGCCGAAGGCCCGAGCGGAGACGTTGACGGCAATGTCGTAGCGAAGCCCGAGTTCAAGAAGGGTGAGAATGTCGGCGGTCGCCTTTTGGATGACCCACTTGTCGATGGCCACGATGTCCCTGGTCTCTTCAGCCAAGGCGATGAAGTCGCCGGGGTTGATGGTGCCAAGCTCCGGGTGGTGCCAGCGGACGAGGGCTTCGTACTTTGCGACGCTGCGGCTTTTGAGATCGAGGATCGGCTGGTAGTGGAGGACGATCTGGCCGCACTTTAGGGCTCCGGGAAGATCCAGCAGCAGCCTCATCCGCTGGGGGGTGATTCGCTTGCGGTCCGCGCGGGCAACGCCCTTAGCCCGCTGTTTGGCGGCGCCCATGGCCTGCTCGGCGGCGTGAATCACCTCTTCGACGCTCTGCCCGTCGTTGGGAAAGGCGGCGATGCCGACGCTGGCCTGCAAATGCAGGGGGATCGGCGCCTCGTCGACCTCTGTCGGTGCCTCAAGAAGCGAGCGCATCCTCTCGGCGATCGCCTCAGCGGCGTCGGGGCCGGTTGCCGGCAAGACGGCGAGGAACTCGTCACCTCCATAGCGGCCGCAAGCGCCCGCCTCCCCGACGCATTCCCGGATGCGCTGGCTCGCCTTGACAAGGATCCTATCGCCCACGCGGTGGCCGTAGCCGTCGTTGATGGTACGGAAATTATCGAAGTCGATGAAGAGAATCGAGACGGGCTGGCCTGTGTGCCGCGCCTCTTCCAACGTGCGCCTTACCCCCGAAAGAAGGCCGCGCCGGTTGAGTATGCCCGTGAGGGGATCGTGGTCGACGAGGAAGCGGACGCGCTCATCTAGCGCTTTGCGCTCGGAGATGTCGCGGGCAAACGAGACGAAAAAACGCGGCTTTTCGTCCGCGGCGAGGACCGGAACGATCAGCTGGTCCTCGTAATAGAGCTCTCCGGACTTCTTGCGGTTGATCACCTCGGCCCGGAACGTGCGGCCGGCGAGAATGGTCTCCCAAAGCTCGCGGTAGAACGACTGCGGGTGGTGTCCCGACTTGAGGACCGACGGCTTTTGCCCCACCGCTTCTTCCGCGCTGTACCCGGTGACGGCCTCAAATGACGGGTTGACATAGAGAATCGTCCCTTCCCGGTCGGTGACGGTGACCCGGTCGGGAAGGTGGTGAAAGAGCGCGAGCGCGTCGAGCTGGAGGCTCACAAGCAAGCACCTCGTGTCGATGCGTGAATAGGTGGAACACGTGACCATTATCGCTTTTCTTCGCCTAGCCCGACTAGGGCAACATGTCGGCGGTAGCTGCTGGCAGATGTCCCAGAAGTAACCCTTCTAGGTTCCCAAGAGGGGAAACTTAACGGTGAACGCGGTGCCAAGCTTAGGTCCCGAACGGAACGAGATCGTCCCGCCGTGGCCGTCGACCACGATCTCCCTGCTGATGACAAGCCCCAAGCCGCTGCCGTGCGGTTTGGTGGAAAAGAAGGGTTTGAAAAGCTGATCTTGAAGCTCAGGGGGAATGGGGATGCCGCGGTTGTAGACGGTGACGACCGCGTAAGCCCCTCGGCGCCGGCTTCTTACGACCACCGGCCGGGAGGTCACCCCGCGGGTGGCGTCCAGGGCGTTTTTGATCAAATTGATGAACACTCTTTCTACGCTCCGGCGATCACACACCAGCGTGGGCAGCGCCGGATCGAGGTCGACCTCGATCTGCAAGCCGTCCCGTTGGGCGATGGGGAGAACGCGCTCCACCGCCTCGCCAACCAGCTGGTTGATGGAGACGCCGCTCTCTCGCCGGAGCGGCGAACCCAGCACCTTGAGGTCGCTGATGGCTTCGGACATCTGGTTGGCGATAGCTTCGATGCGGTCGGCGAGCCTCTTGATGACGGCCGGATCGTGCGCCGACGCCCGCAACAGTTGCGCCGTCGCGATGATGGCTGCAAGGGAGTTTCCCATCTCGTGGGCGGCGGTCGCGGCGAAACGCTTGAGATCGTCAAGGGAAGAGGCCGGTCCCGTTGATTTCACAGCTCGTCACCCGATTCGTCTACCGTCTGGGGGTATGTATTAGTACCGTATGCCGAGTGCTAATCCTCCCATTGAAGAGGCTCATTTCACATTCAGTGAGGATAGGCGGTTGGTGATGATGGCAGATGAACGCCGAGATCGACGTTAAAGTCAGAGAACTCACCAAACGATACAAAGTGCCGGTGCGCGAGGGTGGGTTTCGCGCCTCCGTCGCCAGTCTCTTTCGCCGCCAGTACCGGGTGGTGGAGGCGGTGACCAGCGTCTCTTTTGAAATCGCACGAGGGGAGATCGTCGGTTTTCTCGGTCCCAACGGGGCGGGCAAGACGACGACCCTCAAGATGCTCTCGGGACTGCTCTATCCCACGTCGGGCGAGGCGACTGTCCTGGGCCATGTACCCTGGAGACGGGAGGCGGAGTTCTTGCGCCGGATGACCCTGGTGATGGGGCAAAAGAACCAGCTGGTCTGGGACATCCCGGCTATGGACACGTTCCTCGTCAATCAAGCGATCTACCGGATCCCCGAGCGCGAGTTTCAGGCGACGCTCGATGAGTTTACCTCCCTCCTGGAACTCGAGGGTCTGCTGCAAAAGCCGGTGCGCAATCTCTCCCTGGGGGAGCGGATGAAATGCGAACTCGTCGCGGCTTTGTTGCACAAGCCGAGGATCCTGTTTCTGGACGAGCCGACGCTGGGTCTCGACGTGACCATGCAGAACCGCATCCGGGAGTTTATCAGGGAGTACAACCAGCGCTACGGGGCGACGGTCCTTCTCACGAGCCACTACATGGCCGACATCGCGGCGCTGTGCCGGCGAGTGATCATCATCCACAACGGCAGGGTGATGTTTGACGGGGAGCTCTCTCGCCTCGTCGGCTCCATAGCCCCGTTCAAGGTGCTCCACGTGGCGCTGGACGACGCGGTCTTACCCGACCGGCTCGACGGAATGGGCGAGGTGATCAGTTTCGGCCAGGGGAAGCTCTCCCTCAAGGTGCCGAAGGAGCGGACTCCGGAGGTGACCTCCCGGCTGCTCGCCGAGCTTCCCGTCCTTGATCTTTCGGTGGAGGATCCCCCGATCGAAGACGTCATCGCCCAAGTCTTCCGGCAAGGAGTGGGCGCCCCGTGAAGCCCGTCTTCGAAGCTCTCCAGGGCCTTTGGCGAAGCTACAAAGCCCTGTTTCACCTCTCGTGGAGCGAGATGCTTCAATATCGCGCCTCAGTCTTTTTGTGGACGCTCTGGTCGCTCGCCGGCCCGATGATTCACCTTTCCGTGTGGAGCTCCATCGTGGCGGTGGAAGGGGCGCTCGCCGGATACGACCGCGGGGGGATCGTCGCTTATTTCGTCGTGCAATCAGTGGTCTATCATTTCACCTCGGCGTGGCAGGTGTGGGAGTTCAGCTATCTCATCCGCAACGGTACGCTCTCGGTGAGGCTACTCAAACCCTTTGATCCCTCCCATCACTTCGTGGCCAACAACGTCGCCTTCAAGCTGATCAATCTCGTCTGGCTCGTCCCCATCTGGACGGGGATGTACCTTTATTTCCGGCCGGAGATCCCATGGAGTTGGGAGAGGGTGCTGGCGTTCGCCCTCGCCTTGACCTGGGCGTCGGTTTTGATGTTCATGTGGACCCACTGCTGGTCGATGCTGGCCTTTTGGACGGTGCGGGCCTCCGCGTTCTTTGAGTTTGCGGATGCCTTGGGCTACCTCGTCGGGGGAGGGATCGCCCCGGTCGCGCTTTTGCCTCCGGCCTTGCAGTGGATCGCCCGTTTTCTCCCGCACTATTTCATCGCTGGATTTCCCATTGAGGTGGGTATCGGTGCGATCGACCTGGCCGCCGTGCCCTCCGGGATGATTGTAAGCTCGGCCTGGATTGCAGCTCTCTTTGTGGTCTACCGGAAGCTGTGGCGTTTGGGATTGAAGCGGTTTGGGGCGGTGGGAGCATGAGAGAGCATCTTCGCTTGCTCGGGGTCTTTTTCAAGATCTCCTTTCAGGACGATGCCGCCTACCGCGGCGAGTTTTGGATGCGCGTCCTTGCGACGCTCTACTCCTTGGCCGGAGCCGTGGTGGGGCTTTGGATCCTTTTCTCCCACACCGACAGGATCGCTGGATGGAGTATGGACGAGGTACTCGTCCTGATCGGGGCGTTTCACATCGTCTCGGGAGTGATTCGCGCGGTCTTTGCGCCCAATTTCCAGCGCATCGTCGACGAGGTGCGCGACGGGACGCTCGACTTCGTGCTGACCAAGCCGGTGAGCAGTCAGTTCCTTGTGAGTTTTCGCCGCATCTTCGTGACGGCAGCGACGGAGAGCCTCATGGGGCTTGCGCTCGCTCTGTACGGCGTCGGCCGCCTGTCCGCCGCCGCGGGGGCTTACACCGCCTTCGCGTTTATGTTCGCTCTGGTCTTGGGGCTCGTCGTCATCTACTCGTTTTGGCTTGCCCTCATCACTTTGGTCTTCTGGTTTGTCCGCATCGAAAACGTGACGCAGATCTTTTGGGCCCTTTTTGAGGCAGGCCGCTACCCCTTGGATATCTATCCAGGGTGGCTGCGCATCCTGGTCACGTACATCGTCCCCGTCGGCGTCGTCACCACCCTCCCGGCGCAGGGAATCGCCGGCCGGCTGGGCGCCGGATCGCTCGCGGCCTTCACCCTCGCCGCCGGAATTTCGCTGTTGGCCTCGTCCCGCTTTTGGCGTTTCGGCGTGGCCCACTACACCAGCGCCTCCAGCTAGGCCGGCGGAGGGGTAAGCCCCGCGTCCGCTCCCGCTCTTCTCCCTAGGGCTGGTTTGGTCTTCTCCGAGGCTGGTTATCCTATCGGCGGAAACCGACGTGCGCGAGGAAGAAAAGGGGGAGGAGACGTTGGGAGATCGGATCGCCGCCGGCCTTGCGGTGGCTGCGTTTCTCTTTCTCTGCGGAGTGGTATACGCCGGGCTCACGCTGCCGGAGCGGCCCCGAGAGGGGATGTACCTGCTTGAGATCGAGGCAAGAGCCCACGGCGACGTGGTGCTGGCCGAGGGAAGGAGCAACCTGCCCGATGGCTCCCGCCTTCTGGTCTACGTCGACCGGCTCTACCGCGTTCAGGGGAGCGACATCTGGTCGTCGGCCAGGGTGGGAAGCGCCGAAGCGGTTGTCCGCAACCAGCGGTGGCAGGCGGAAATACCGGTCGACGATGGGCCTTGGGTCGACGAAGTGAGCCGTCAAGTGAAAGAGAGGGCCCTCGACCCCATCGAAACCGTCCACTCGGAGCTGCGGGCTTCGGTCGTCTTTTCTCCCCACATCCAGCAGACCGAAGGCGTAGAGGCAAGCCTCGGTCCCAACTTCGAAAAGCTCTCTGACAGTGAACAAGCGGTCAACGTCGGCGACTTTTGGATCCTTAGCGACACGGATATGGTGAGAATGCCGCTGCACAAGGACCTAGAAGCCAGACTGCTTCCCGAAGGGGCGTGACGGCCCTTGCGACCAGGAGATGTGTACGGAAGAGGGCCAGGAGACGGATCGGTTCCCATGACCGGTGACGGACCGGGCAGGGCCGCCGTGGCGGTAGGGAAAGGCGGGCGCTTGACGTCGGGCGACCACTTGCCGGCGGTGCTTACCACGCGTCTTGACCGGCTGGTCAACTGGGCTCGCAAGTCCTCGCTTTGGTACCTTCTCTTTGGCCTTGCGTGCTGCGCCATCGAGATGATGGCGACGGGCGCCTCCAAGTACGACTTCGACCGCTTCGGCATGATCTTTCGCGCTTCGCCCAGGCAGGCGGATCTCATGATCGTCGCGGGCACCGTCACGGCCAAAATGGCGCCCCGGATCAAGCGGCTCTACGACCAGATGGCAGAGCCCCGCTGGGTGATCGCGATGGGGGCCTGCGCCTGCAACGGTGGGCCATACCATCAGGGATACAACGTGGTCGACGGCGTTGACAAGCTGGTGCCCGTCGATGTGTACGTGCCCGGGTGCCCGCCGCGCCCGGAGGCGTTGCTCTACGGCGTGCTCAAGCTGCAGGAAAAGATCGCTAGGGGAGAGATCCGGCGAGACGGCCGAGGAGGAATTGACGCGAGGGTGCGGGAGCACACCGGGGAGCGAGAGGTGGAGCGGGTATGACCTCGCAACCTGCCGGGGCGGTGGCGCGCGCTCTAAAGGAGCGCTTTTCGGACCTGGTGCTTGAGGAGAGCGTGGACGGTTGGCCGGTGGCGACGGTGCCTAGGCCGGCGTGGGCCGGTGCCTGCCGAAAGGCGCGGGAGATGGGCCTCAACTTCCTCGCAAGTCTCACCGCCGTTCACTACGTCGACGACAAGGAGATGCACGTGGTCGCCCACCTCTACCGGATTGACAGGGAGGGACGCCTGCAGGATCGCCTGGTGCTCAAGACGAGGCTCCCCGACGCCGTCGGCGAAAGCCTTCCGAGCGTCGCTTCCATCTGGCCCGCAGCTTCGTGGCACGAACGGGAAGTCTACGACATGTTCGGGATCACGTTTGAGGGTCACCCCGACCTGCGCCGGATCCTGATGGAGGCTGACTTCGACGCCCACCCTCTGCGCAAGGACTTCGTCGACCGCAAGCCCAATCTGGGCGTCTCCCGGCAGACGCTGGCGAAAGACGCCGCAAGCAAGCGTTAGAACGGAAAGGAGAGGCCATGGTGCCCGGCGATGCGAAAGAAGAACGGGGCGCAAACGGTGCGCTCGCCCCGGCGATGGCGCAAGGCGTGGACGAGCTGGAGGCCATAGAGAAGCTCGAGGACGGATCCAAGTTTCTCGAGCTCAGCATGGGGCCGCAGCATCCCAGCACTCACGGGGTGTTGCGCCTTGCGGTCCGCCTTGACGGTGAGCAGGTGACGGAATGCAAGGTGGACATCGGCTATCTCCACCGCTCTTTCGAGAAGTTCGCCGAGACGTGGCAGTTCCCGCAGCTTGCCCCCTTCGTCGATCGCAACGATTACCTCGCCGGTACCCTCAACGAACACGCGTATTGCCTGGCGGTGGAGCGACTCTTGGGCCTTGAGGTGCCCGAGCGGGCCGAATACATCCGGGTGATCATGGCGGAGCTCAACCGGATCGGAAGTCATCTCATCTGGTTCGGGACCTTTGCCATGGACCTGGGAGCGACGACGGCTTTCCTGTGGGCGTTTGGCGCGAGGGAGCGGCTGTACGACCTCAACGAAGTGGTGACCGGCGGGCGCATGTTCCCCCAGTTCTTTCGCCTAGGTGGTGTGCGCAACGACTTTCCCCCGGAGTTTTTCCCCATGGTCGAAAAGACCTTGAACGACTTGGAGAAGTCGCTTGCCGAGTACCACGGGCTCGTGACGGGAAATCCCATCTTCCGCGCCCGAACTCAAGGGATCGGCCACCTCTCCGCGGAGCAGGCCATCGCCTACGGCTGCTCCGGAGCGATGCTGCGGGGTTCAGGAGTCCCTTACGACGTCCGCCGCGCCGATCCGTACTCCATTTACGACCGGTTTGAGTTTGACATCCCGGTAGGGGAGAACGGCGACGTCTACGACCGCTACATCGTGCGGATGCGCGAGATCGAAGAGAGCATCAAAATCGTGCGGCAGGCGTTGGACGGCTACCCGCGCAAAGGGCCGATCACCGCCAAGCTTCCCCGCCGCCTCAAAGCTCCCCAAGGCGCGCACGTCTACGCCCACGTGGAATCCCCCCGGGGTGATCTCGGCGTCTTTATCGTAAGCGACGGCACCGATCAGCCGTATCGCATCAAGTGGCGGGCACCGTCGTTTTCCAATCTCCAGGCGGTGGAGTTTCTTGCGCCGGGGCTGATGGTGGCCGACCTGGTGGCGCTCGTGGGCAGCGTCGACGTGGTCCTGGGCGAGGTTGACCGCTGAGCCGAAAGACCGTCGCGGGCCCGGGGCTCAAGGAGAGACAGAGGGGTCCCGAGAGACTTGAAGCTCCTCGGAGGTCGCACCGGAGACGACGGCGGCCTCCGGATCGGCTCGCCGCAGCGCTTCGGCGATTTCCACCACTCGCCATTCGGGAAGCCGTATCCCTCGGCGCTCGTCGGGCCAGGCCAGGTCCACTCGGGTTTTGGGTCCAAAGCGGTGCATGGTGAGCTTAAATCCCCGGGATTCCAGATATGCCACGGCTTCTTTGAAACTGTCGGGGGGCGGGTCGCGGCGCACGGCGGTTCACTCCTGATCTTCGGGCTCGTCCGGCTGCCAGGTGTGGCCGACCTGGATCATGGCGGTGTTGGTCCGCTGGAACAGCGCGACCAGCTCCTCCTTATCAAAGACGATCCCCTTCAGCTCGTAGTCGGCCATCTCGTAGTGATCCGACATGGTGATGGCCTCAAAGGGACAGGCCTCGACGCAGAGGTTGCACAGCATGCACCGGCTCATGTCGATGGAGAACTCGTCGATGTTGAGTTTCTTGCGGCCTTCGGGATCGTCTTTGCGGGAGGTCTCGATGTGGATCACCTGTGGGGGACACGCGCGGGCGCAAGCCTGGCAGCCGACGCACTTGAGCTCGCCCGTCTCCTCGTCGACGGTGAGCACCGGGATACCTCGGAACCCGTGGGCCGGCTGCCACCGCTCTTCGGGGTACTGGATGGTGATCGGCGGTTCGAAGAGGTGCTTGAGGGTAAGGCCCATCCCCTGGACCAGGCCGAAACCGCCGTTTAAGATGCCTTTGACGTGGTTTGCGACGTCGTCGCGGCGTTCGATCGCTGCATCTTTCCGGCTTGTGACCATCCGTCGGTCCCCTCCCCGCGCCCTTAGGGTGCCCGGGGCGAAGAAGGAGCATCCGGTCGTTCGATCGGCCCGTGCCCGTCACAAGGTTTGGCGTGCCTGGACGACCGCTTTGACCATCAAGAACAGGATGGGACCGAGGATGATTCCCTTGACGCCCCAAAGGAGCGCCCCAGTGTACATCGCGATGAGGGTAAGAAGTGGGTGAAGGCCGACAGAGTCGCCTACGACTTTCGCCTCAAAGAGCGAGCGAGCTCCCGAGGCGATGGCCCAAATGGCAAGGAGCGAAAGAGCAAGGGCGGTGTTGCCGACCACGAAGAGGTAGGCGATCCAAGGCACGAAGACGACGGTAGGACCCACCACCGGCAAAAGGTCGAGGATGCCGATGACAAGCCCGGCCGAAAGCCACGACTCGATGCCGACGATCCAAAAGCCTAGGGTCGTAAGGACGGTAGTGATCAGGATGAGGATTGTCTGGGCCCGCAAGTATCGCCAGGCCGAACGGACGAGGTCGGAGACGACCTGGCGGATTTGGTTTTGGTGCTCCTTAGGGATCTTGGACCAGAGAAACGCCTTGATGGTAGGCAGGTCCTTGCTGATAAAGAAGGTGGCTACCAGGACCAGCAGCCCTGCCGTAAGCAGCGCCGGGATCGCCGAAAGCAGCGACAGAACCGCTCTTCCGGCGGCCGTGACGATTCCTTCGATGGCCTCGCCGAGCCGGGAAGTGTTTTCGGAGATGTAGCGGATCACTTCGGGCGGCAGGCTCCAGTACGCCTCGGTGGCCCGCTGGGCCAGCTGCTCCACATACGCCATCAGTGTCTCCCGGTACTGTGGCAAAAGCTCGAGGAACGCGGCGATCTGGTGCACCAAGACGGCGGCGGTCCAGGTGATCGTAAGACCCCCGGCCACCACGACGATGAGCAAGACCATGAGCGCGCTCCATCCCCTGCCGAGGCGAAGGCCTGTGGCCAAACGGGAAACCGCGGGCTCCAAGGCGAGGCTCAGGAGGTAAGCGAAGACAAACGGGGCGACGGCGGCGACGAGCGCCCGGATGTTGAAGAAGACGAAAGCGCCTGCCGCGAGGATGATCCCGTAACGCAGCGCTGTTCGCCACTCGTTCGACGTGGGGAAAATCCCGTTCACGATCTTTGCGATTCCTTTCCACAAGGCCGGCACAGCGGCCGGTAATGATTGGTTAACGATTGCCGATCCTGTTCCTCCTTTTATAGTAGGCTTGCCTTTTGCCGTCGGATCGTCTCTAAGGCGCGCTCCCGAAAAGGTGAAGGTCGAGAGTTCCACGAGAATGCCGGTCGCACCATAGACTGTAGAGGATAGCGGTTTGAGCGGCAGAAATGCAGATCGTGCGAAAGCGATCGAGGGGAATGGAGTGCATGCCGTTGCAGGATCCTTTGGCCCAAGCGACTTTCCTGAGGAACCTCCCGGTTCCTGTCCTGGTGGAACATGCTCTGGCCCGAGGGGAGGGGATGCTGCTGCCCTCCGGAGCCTTGGCGGTGTGGACGGGGGCGTACACGGGCCGCTCGCCCAAGGACCGCTTCTTAGTCCAAAGTGGAAAGAGCGCCCAAGACGTGGCGTGGGGCACCATCAACCAACCGATTTCCGTGGAGGCCTTTGACCGGTTATACCAGCGGGCCGCCTCGCACTTGGCAAGCGGGCAGGCGTGTTTCGTCGTCGACGGCTTTGCCGGCGCGGACAAGCGTTACCGCCTGCCCGTGCGGGTAGTGACCGAGTACGCCTGGCACGCTCTTTTCATCGCCCAGCTCCTGCGCAAGCCGTCGCCCGAGGAGCTTCTCTCCTTCGAACCTGCCTTTCAGCTTTTGGCCGCGCCGGGTTGCCTTGCCGAGCCGGCGGTCGACGGCACCCATTCGGAGGCTTTTGTCCTGATTGACCTCGAACGGATGCGCGGGGTCATCGGCGGCACCCGCTACGCCGGCGAGATGAAAAAGATGGTCTTCTCGGTGATGAACTATCTCCTCCCGCAGCTTGGGGTCCTGCCGATGCACTGCTCGGCCAACGTGGGAACGAGAGGAGACGTCGCCCTTTACTTCGGCCTTTCAGGGACGGGCAAGACCACTCTTTCCGCCGATCCCAACCGGCGCCTGATCGGCGACGACGAGCACGGCTGGTCCGACCAGGGGATCTTTAACATCGAGGGGGGCTGCTACGCCAAGACCATCGGTCTCGATCGGGAGAAAGAGCCGCAGATTTGGGAGGCGATTCGCTTCGGCGCCGTGGTGGAAAACGTGGACGTCGATCCCAAGACGCGCGAGCTCGATTATGCCAGTGCGCGCTACACCGAGAACACTCGCGCCGCATACCCTTTGGAACACATCCCAGGTGCCGTGCCAGGGGGAATGGCCGGCCACCCGCAGACCATCTTCTTCCTCACGGCCGACGCGTCGGGGGTGCTTCCACCCATCGCCGAGCTCGACCAGGTACAGGCGATGTACCATTTTCTCACCGGTTACACCAGCAAGCTGGCAGGGACCGAGCGCGGCGTGACCACGCCGGAGCCCACCTTTTCGACCTGCTTCGGCGCGCCGTTTTTGCCCAGACCCCCGGCCGTCTACGCCCGGCTGCTCGGCGAGCGGCTCAAGCGTCACGGCGCCCGAGTGTATCTGGTCAACACAGGCTGGACGGGCGGACCCATCGGGCAGGGCGCCCGGATCGACCTGGCCTTCACCCGGGCCATGGTGCGGGCGGCGCTAGACGGAGAGCTCGCCGGCGTGCCGTCCCGTGTCGATCCAATCTTTGGCTTTCGCGTCCCCGAGCGCTGTCCAGGCGTTCCCGGCGAGGTGCTGGATCCGGCGACGGCTTGGGGCGATCGAGATGCTTATGAGCAAGCGGCCCGGGCTCTTGCGCGCGCGTTTCGAGAGAACCTGGAGAAGCTGCCGGGAGTCGACGCAGAGATCCGGGACGCGGGACCTAGCGTTTAGAGAGTGGAGCTTCCTCCAGCGCCGAAAGAGCGGTGAAGCGAGAGGCGGGCCAGGCGGGGCGAAACGGCCGCGAGAGCGCCAAAGAAGTCGAACGCCGGCAGAAAGAGCAAAGCGCCGGACCGAGGAGGGCTTGCCTCGGTCCGGCGCTTAAAACGCCACATCGCTCGGTCTCACTCAGCGTAGAGCATGGCCTCGCGCTGGGCCTTCTTCGCTTCGTAGGCCGCGATGTTGCTTTCATACTGCAGCGTGATGCCGATGTCGTCGAGCCCTTCAAGGAGCAAGTACCGGCGATACTCGTCGATGGTGAAGGGGATCACCCACCCGTTGTCGTCGCGGATCTCGCATTTTTCCAGGTCGACGGTGAGGGAGTATCCCACCTTGGCCTCGACGGCCTCAAAGAGCTTTTGCACCGTGGCCCCGTCCAGCTTGACGGGGAGGATGCCGTTTTGGAAACAGTTGTTGTAGAAGATGTCGGCGAACGACGGAGCGATGATGACCCGGAAACCGTAGTCCATGAGCGCCCACGGCGCGTGCTCTCGGGACGAGCCACAGCCGAAGTTGTCCCGGGTCAGGAGGATCGATGCTCCCTGATAGCGCTCCGCGTTGAGCACGAAGTCGGGATTGGGCCGGATCCCGTCGATGTAACGCCAGTCGAAGAATAGGAACTTGCCAAAGCCCGTCCGCTCGATCCGCTTCAAAAACTGCTTGGGAATGATCTGGTCGGTGTCGACGTTGACCCGGTCGAGCGGAGCGACTAGCCCGCGATGGACTCTAAAAGGCTGCATAGCCATGACCTCCTCGGTTTGCGCTTCACGAAACGCCGGCGAGGACCTCCGCGTCCCACGTGCGGATGTCGACGAAGTGGCCGGCGATCGCCGCCGCAGCCGCCATCTGCGGGCTGACCAGGTGCGTCCGGCCGCCTTTGCCCTGGCGTCCCTCGAAATTCCGGTTGGACGTCGAGGCACAGCGCTCGCCGGGCATGAGGATGTCGGGGTTCATCCCCAAGCACATGCTGCAGCCAGACTCGCGCCACTCAAAGCCGGCTTCCTTGAAGATCTTGTCGAGCCCCTCCGCCTCGGCCTGCGCCTTCACCTGCTGCGAGCCGGGCACCACCATGGCCCGGACCGTCGGGGCCACCTTCTTGCCGCGGACGATGGCGGCTGCGGCCCGCAGGTCTTCGATGCGGGAGTTGGTGCAAGAGCCGATGAACACTCGGTCGAGCTTGATGTCGGTGATGTACGTGCCGGGTTCGAGGCCCATGTACTCCAGGGCCCGCTCGGCGGCCTTGCGTTCGACCTCGTTCTCAAACTCGCTGGGATCGGGCACGCGGCCGTCGACGCCGATGACCTGGCCGGGGCTGGTCCCCCAAGTGACCTGCGGCGCGATGGCGTTTCCATCCAGCTCGACCCGGCGGTCAAAGATGGCGCCCTCGTCGGTGACCAGCGTCTGCCAGTCGGCCACCGCCCGCTCGAAGGCTTTGCCTTTGGGGGCGAAGGGACGTCCCTCAAGGTACGCGAAGGTCTTTTCGTCGGGGGCGACCATGCCGGCCCGTGCGCCCGCCTCGATGGACATGTTGCAGATCGTCATCCGCTGCTCCATCGAGAGAGCCCGGATGACGGGCCCGGTGTATTCGACGACGGTACCCGTGGCACCGGCGGTGCCGATCTTGCCGATGATGGCCAAGATGACGTCCTTCGCGGTGACTCCCGGCCCAAGGGCTCCCGAGACGTGGATTTCAAAGGTCTTAGGTTTAGACTGCCATAGGCACTGGGTGGCGAGGACGTGCTCGACCTCGCTGGTGCCGATGCCGAAGGCCAAGGCGCCAAAGGCCCCGTGCGTCGACGTGTGGCTGTCGCCGCAGACGATGGTCTTGCCCGGTTGGGTAAGCCCGAGCTCGGGCCCGATGACGTGCACGATCCCCTGATGGGGGCTGTGCAGATCGTACAGGGTGATGCCGAAGTCCCGGCAGTTGCGGGCCAGCGTTTCCATCTGCCGTGCGGAGATCTCGTCGACGATGGGCAGCGAGCGATCGGAGGTGGGGACGTTATGGTCCATGGTGGCCACCGTCAGATCGGGCCGGCGCACCTTTCGCCCGGCGAGCCGCAAGCCCTCGAAAGCCTGGGGCGACGTCACCTCATGGACGAGGTGAAGGTCTATGTAGAGAAGGGCAGGACGCCCCGGCTCTTCAACGACGATGTGACGCTCCCAGATCTTCTCAAACATCGTTTTGGGTTGCATGGGGTCACCTCGGGACGTTTGACAAAACTACTGCCGAAAGGTACATCTTTAATTGTGCCACTTCCGACTAGAGGAAGCAACCCCTGGGGCGGCCCCGTTAAGGGCCGCCCCAGGGAGCCCGAAAGGCATGAGGAGGCGGGCTTTGAACTTCCGGCATGTAAGTTTAAATGGGGAAATACGCCCATTCCCCGCCGAATACCTCCGCTTCGTCGAGCTCTTTAACCTCGGAAAGTACTGGGAGAGCCATGAAGTGCTGGAGGGAGCCTGGCGAAGGAGCAAGAGTCCCTTTTACAAGGGAATGATCATCTACGCCAGCGCGTTTGTCCACGCTCAGCGGGGAAATCCCCGCGGGGTCGCCAAGCAGCTCCGCAAGGCCGAGAGATACCTGGGGCTCTATCGGCCATATTACATGGGGATCGACGTCGCCCGCCTCCTCTCCCACTCCTCCCGCTGTATGGCCGTCGTCTCGCGAGAGGAGCCGCCCTGCGGCAGCGATCTGGTAGAGGCGATCCCCTTTGGCCGGTTGGAACTCGATCCTCGCCTCGTGCGGGGCGATGAGCCTGAGTTCGATCCGGACGCCGAAGCGCCGTCCGGCTGAGACTTGGGCTGACGGGAGCCGAGTTGCCGCGAAGGTACGATCATTCCGAGAAGTCCTCAGCCAAGGGAGGAGGGAGTTTCAGCCCATGGCCGAAGCGGTGCAGGTGAAAAAGGTAAAAGGGCCGGCCATCGGCCGGGTGCAGCTCGACGGGCCGGTGGTCCTAGCGCCGATGGCCGGTGTGTGCAACCTGGCCTTCCGCCTCCTGTGCAAGGAGCAGGGGGCCTCACTGGTCTGCTCGGAGTTTGTCAGCGCCAAAGCGCTGGTCCACGGGAACCGAAAGAGCTTTGAGATGCTGGCGGTCTCCGACGCAGAGCGGCCCGTGAGCATCCAGATCTTCGGCAGCACTCCCGAGGACGCGGCGCTGGCTGCGAGGGCCGTCGAACAAGCCCGGGCCGACATCGTCGACTTTAACATGGGCTGCCCCGTCCCCAAGGTGATCAAAGCGGAGGCGGGCGCCGCCCTGATGCGGGTGCCCGACAAGGCCCAGGCCATCCTCAAAGCCATGGTGGACGCGGTGACGATCCCGGTGACGGTAAAGATGCGTACCGGTTGGGATGAAAACTCCATCGACGTGGTCGAGCTGGCCCGCCGCTTCGAAGATGTAGGAGTCGCCGCGATCGCGGTCCACGGGCGGACCAGGAGCCAGATGCGAAGCGGCAGGGCCAACTGGGAGATCATCGGCCAGGTGAAGCAGGCGGTGAGGATCCCTGTGATCGGCAATGGCGACGTCTTCACCCCGCAGGATGCTGAGGCGATGCTTAAGGTAACCGGCTGCGACGCGGTGATGATCGGCCGCGGCGCTCTAGGCAATCCTTGGATCTTTCGCCGGACGCTCCATTACCTGGAGACGGGAGAGCTGCTGCCCGAGCCCGATCTTTACCAGCGCGTCGAGATGGCTCGCCGGCACCTTTTGCTCCTTGCCGAGCTTAAGGGCGAGTACGTCGCGGCGCGGGAGATGCGCCAGCACGCCCCGGCGTACATCAAGGGCTTTCCTGGAGCGGCGGCGTTTCGGGCCAAGCTCGTGCAGTGCGAGAGCATCGCGGCCTATGACGACGTGTTTGCGGAGTTCATCGCCTTTGCCGAGCGCTTTGGGAAAGGCGCGGCCGTGAGCGAGGCTTGCCAAGCTTTTTCTGAGACGGAAGATTGAAACCGGGCTGCCGGTTCTCGGCCTCCCAAAAAACCCGGCGCTCGTTCGCATCGGTATATGAGCTGGCGGTGTATTAGCCTGAAGAGAAAAGGAGCGGTCCTCTGGACCGCTCCTTGCGCGCCGTTTTCCACCTCGCGCTTTCGTTCGGTGGCCTGTGGCCCCGCTGCGCCTCTTCAGCCCAGCTCCTCGCGAGGATGTCCTCACTTCTTGGCCGCGCGGTAGCGGGCTGCGACCTCGTCCCAGTTGACCACGTTCCACCAAGCGGCGATGTAGTCGGGACGCCGGTTCTGGTACTTGAGATAGTAGGCGTGCTCCCACACGTCAAGGCCCAGGATCGGCGTGTCACCGTCCATGATCGGCGTGTCCTGGTTGGGAGTGCTGGTGACGGCGAGTTTGCCGTCCTTGGTGACGACGAGCCAAGCCCAGCCGCTGCCGAAGCGGGTGGCCGCCGCCTTGGAGAAGGCTTCCTTGAAAGCGTCAAAGCTGCCGAAAGCGGCGTCGATCGCACTGGCCAGCTCGCCGCTGGGCGCTTTCGCACCGCCGGGCTTCATGATCTCCCAAAAGAGCGTGTGGTTGGCGTGGCCTCCGCCGTTGTTGCGGACCGCGGTGCGGATGTTCTCCGGCACGCTGTTGAGGTCGCGCAACAGCTCCTCCAAGTCCTTGTTTGCCAGTTCGGGATGGCCCTCGAGAGCGGCGTTGAGGTTGTTCACGTACGCCGCGTGGTGCTTGTCATGGTGAATCCGCATGGTCTGCTCGTCGATGTGAGGCTCAAGGGCGTTGTAGGGGTAAGGAAGCTCTGGCAGCTGGTGTGCCATGGGTCAATTCCTCCTTGAATGATAAGATCGATGAGCTTTGCGGGATGGGTTCAGCAAGAGGAACGATTTTCCCTTCGAGAAATATCCCCTGCCGGGCAGGACGCAATGCGGTAGCAAAGGAAAGACGTTTCGGCGGCAAACGCACCAGGGGCTTTGCCTCAAGCTTCCAACCGCAGCGGGCAGAATGAGTCCCGGCAGCAGCAGGGGGGCGAGAAAGCGCGTGAATTACCGGCTCCAGCTCGTTTTGGGAAGCGAGGCGCCATTTTTGTTGGAGGATTGGCCGGCGGGCGGGGTTGAGATCAGCGACCGGGCGGTAGGGCTCTTCCTCGACGGGGTGCACGAGAGAGGTTCGGCGCTGGATGAGGCCTTGGCGGGTTACGGCCTTGTGCGGGCCTCGTTTGGATTGAAGGAGCTGCTTAGAATCGGCTTCTCCACGGAGTGGACCTGGACGGGGATCCGGTGGGCCAAAGGCGACAACCAGGTGGAAGCCGGGCTCTTAGGCCGGCTGCACAGAACGCTTGGGCCCGGCCTACACGAAGATCGGCAACGGCAGATCCTCCTCCTCAAGCAGGTGCAGGCAGCTTCGAAGCGCCTTGGAGACCCCTCGCTTGTCGAGGGCTTCATCGTGCGACCCGGCGCAAGGACCGAGCGGGTCCTGGTGTACGCGTCCGGCATCGTCGCCTATGATCGCACGCCGCACCCGCTCTCCTTTCTGCGAGAGATCGCTCAAAGTGCGCGGTGACATCGCTTACTTCCGGCTTTCTCCCAGCTGCTTGAGGGTGGCAAGGCCGAGCACCATGGCAGAGAATCGCTGCGGCATGCGGGCTTGCGCAAGCGCCAGCCGCAGCGGTTCGTTGGCTCTCAGCGCCTCTTTGATCTCCCACGGGACCTCGGCGTGATTCGCCTCGCGCCCGGTCAGGGGTTCTTCTTGCTCCACAGGCAATCTCTCCCTTCGCCTTCGCTTGGGTCACGCCGCTTCGCTCGCAGCACGTGCCGGTCGCTCTCCTAGTCTTCCCGGGCCGAATTCCTTCACGCCGGTGATTGCGATCCGCCCCTTCCAATTCACGGCCTTGTGACATGGGGCGCAGGGGAGAAACTCGCGTGCGCCGCCGTTTGGGTGGATTCTCCCCGGCTGCGGTGCCGGTGAGAGACCGCCTCGCCTACCTGGTGCCAGCGTGTGGTCGGGCGGGCTCGGGGAGGTTAGGGGTGAAAGGGGGAGCTTTCGATGCCGGGACGCGACGAACTGCCTCCGGCGCTCATTGAGGCGCTGATGGCGCTCACGAGGGGCGAGGACGTGCCGAGCGGGGCGATCATCTTCGTCAACCACGTAGATCCGAGAGAACGGCTGGTGCAAGCCTTTAGGGAAGGACTTGCCGAGGGACATCGCTTCTTTGACGTGTTCGGCGTCCGCCTTTCGTCGGCGGAGCAAATCCTGGACGCACTGAAAGCGGACGGCCGGGTCGAAGTGCGGCAGACGGTGGAGCTCGATCCGGAGCTCGCCCCGTACGTGTAGCAAGGCGCGGCGGCCCTGCAAGGCCGCCGCTCTCTTTCCGCTTTAGACGGAGTCGGGGGGCAGAGTCTGGCCCACCAGGCTCTCGATAAACTGCCGGGCGGTCCGGGCGGAGCGGCCATTTTGCCACGTGGCCCAGCGCAGCGCCAGCGTCGCCAGGCGCTGGCGGTCGAGCTCGATGCCATATTGCGCCGCCAGGGAGTAGACGATCTCCAAGTATTCGGTTTGCGACGGCGTGGGAAAGATGATAGTGACCGCGAAACGGTCGGCGAGCGACAGCTTTTCCTGCAAAGTGTCCTGGCTGCGCACGTCGTCGGCCGCAGTCCCCCAGGCACCGCTTTTCCGGTCGCCAAACTCCTCTTTGATCAGATGCCGCCGGTTGGATGTGGCGTACAAGCGGACGTTGCGAGCCTGAGCTTGGAGCGATCCCTCAAGGCATGCCTTGAGCTCCTTGTACTCGGTCTCATTCGCCTCAAAGGAAAGGTCGTCAACAAAGACAACGAAGGAGAGACCTCTCGGGCTGAGGAGATCGATCACGTCTTTCAGCTGGCCCAAGGCGCTCTTTGGCACCTCGACAAGGCGCAGGCCGAGGTCGCCGAAGCGATATGCCAGGGCCTTGACGGTCGCGCTCTTGCCGGTGCCGCGATCGCCGTAAAGGAGGAGGTTGTGGGCCGGCAGTCCCTGCACCAGGCGCTGTGTGTTGTTGATCACTTGCTCGCGCTCACGCTCATACCCTTTGAGGTGCTCAAAGCGGACGGGATCAGGATTGAAAATGGGCTTGAGACCGCCGTCCCAGTAAAAGGTGTACACTTGATTGAAGGGGCCCGCTCCCGCCCGCCGGAAGTACCGGAAAAGCTCTCCTGCAAGCTCCCCCCAGTCCCGTCGCTCGGCAAGGGCGCGCGCGATACCCTCGCGTTCCAAACGGCATGGGACGGGAAAGCCGGCGTCGTCAGCGGCCTGCCAGTGGTCGAGCGGGAGGCCGATCTGAAGAGTGGAGGCGAGCACGGCCAACGCCCCGCGCGCCCTGGAGATCAGGGTCAGGTCATGCGCAGCGAGCCGGTCGAGGAACCCTCCGGGCTCTTCGCCTCGCTCGGCGCTCAGGGTCCAGAGATTGTCATCGCTCAGGACCGCGTCGATAAGCCACGCTTCCCAAGGGTCGGCCGCATACCGCAAGGTGGGAGAGCGCCAGAGAAGCCGTTCCTCCGTAAGCCGGTAAATCCATTCGGAAAGGAGGCTATAGGGCTCTGAAGTACCGGCTGCCGCTTCCACCAGCCGGTCCAGGGGGGAGCGCGAGAGGAGCCCGCGGAAAAGGGTGAGCCGTCGCAAGTCGAGAATGCTCGACTGCCAAGAGTCCAATGGATGCTCCGTCGACACAGAAGTCATCCTCTCCGGTGGATGTCGGGGCGATCGTGTCGGCCCGTCGGAGCCTTACACGGCCGCATCCTGCAGATGGAGGTGCCCCGGTGCGCTTTGTGGTCGAAATGAGATCAGTCTCGCCGGCCGGTCAAGAGACCTTTTACAAAGGCGTCGTAGAGGCGACCAACGCGCTCAACGCCGTCGGACACGCCTGCCTTCGCTTCGGAGTGCGCTCGCAGACGCTCGTCTACCTAAAGGTCGAAGCGGAAAACGGGCCAAAGGATTGACCCTCCTTTGGCCCGCGTGGCTTCTTGCAACAGGATTTCGACTGCCGTCACCCGGCGTAGGAAAGAGACGAGGCAAGGCGCGGATTGCGCACTTTGGCTGCCCTGTTGCCTTTAACGATGATGGCGTTCTTGGCGCAGACCTCTTCGCACATGGCGCAGCCGACGCACGACTTGGGGTCGACAAGGCGCGCGGTGCCGCCAAATGCCCGGTCGTCCAGCGCTAGGCAGCTAAAGGGACAGATGTCCACGCAGAAGCTGCAGCCGGTGCATAGCTCGTCGATGACCTCGGGCTTCGGCCAGTCGGTGCGCTTTTTGATTCGCTCAGGCCGCATGCCCGCAGGGTTCTCGATGCATTCTTCCGGGCAGACGTAAGTGCAAGCTCCGCAGTCGATACAGATCGCGGGGTTGATGTGGTGGAGCTCTTTGTTGACCCCGGTGATCGCCTCGACGGGGCACACCTTGACGCAGGCCGTGCACCCGATACAATCCGCCGTAATGGTGTGTGGCATTTCAGCACCGCCTTTGGCGCAAGCGTCCTCACATGGCGCCGGCGCAAACGTCGATAAGGATTACTACATTATACATACTATACTCGGTGAGCGCCAGGACGTATAGAATGCGCCCAACTTCTACATGTATTTTTTCTCGCGCCGGCGGGCGCGATCCTTTAGGTTTAGGTCTTAAGTCCTATTTTACACGAGTTTTAGCGATGTTTCGGGGTGAATCAAAGGAAACCGGCGGGAGCAGGTCGAATTTTTGCCAACAATCGAGAAATGAACATAGAGCGACATCTCCTGTGAAAGGGCAAACTCCCTGAAAAGGGAGGGCGCAAAGCTACAGGGCCTACGGGCGTCGACCTATGGCTGCCAGCTGCCGAGAGTGTGTGGGATCACCCTGCCGTGCCAGAGGTCGGCAGGGATTCTTTATTCAGAGAAAAACGGGGGAATTTCTGGACATTAATTGAAGGAATTTTGGTTAGTGTAAGAATTGGATTTTATGAAGGCGCCCGATCTCTCTGAAGCAGTGCGAGGGGGCCTTCGACGGGAGGCGATGGCGATCGAAGCGTTGGCCTACAAATTGGCCACGGCTCTTGCCAGAGAACTTTCACTCTCCGAAGACGATCGAGACATCGCCGCATATGCGCTCCACGGGCTCTTCTCCGTCTCCTTTTACATCTCCATGCTCCTCGTAACCGCTTGGATGCTCGGCCAATTGCAAAACACCATCGTTGTCGCCGCGACGGTCGCGGTGCTGCGAACGTTTATGGGCGGGGCGCACGCCTCGACCGGTTGGAGATGCGGCCTGATCGGTGCCGTGATGATGAACGCGGCGGCCGCGGCGGCTCGGGCGCTCGAGGGCGCCGGGGCGTTTCACAGCCCATCGCTCCTCGTGGCAGTCGCCGCTTGCCTTGCGGCTTTGGCCCTGTGGGCCATCGCCGCCTACTGCCCGGCGGACGTGCCGGCGAAGCCCATCACCGATCCCGTCCAGCGCCGCCGGCTTCGCTTGATCAGCGCAAGCCTCGTGATAGGAGGATGGATGCCGCTCGCTCTCGCCTCCGTGCTGAGGGAGTGGGAGTCGGTTTACTTCGGCACAGTGGCAGGGCTCGTACTTCAACTCCTTTTGGTGACGCCGGTCGGATTTGGGTGGAGTGAACGTGTCGACGCATACCTTGACAAACTGGTGCGAAAGGAGGAGTGAATTGTGATGAAACGAATTATTCTCTCTGCTATCATGGGACTCCTCGGCGCAGTCGCCATGGCCAACGTCGCTTCGGCGTGTTGGCTTGGCTACCACCAGCCGGAGCTGCCCAAGGCGCTGCGCAAGTAAGTCTGATGGCGTAGCACCCCCACATCCACCCATATCGAGCAGGTAAGGGAGCCTTTCGACGACCGGCGTCACCGAAAGGAGTTGACTCTAAGTCGTGGAGGCCGTGCTAACACTTATTCTCTATCATATCCCCGAAGCCTGCTTTTTCACCCTCAGCGGCCTCGGGCTCGTCGGCCTCAAGGTACCTGCTAAGCGTTGGCTCCCGCTCGTCCTTGCGTTTGGAATCATCGTTCAGGTGATGCGAAGGGTGTTCTTCCCCTGGCACATCCCGTTGCTCGCCATCATCCAGGCCGTCGTGCAAAAGTACTATTTTCGCATCTCCTGGCTGACCAGCATCGGCGCCGTCTTTGTCAGTCTGATCCTCGTCAATATCGGTGAGGCCGTCCTGGCGCTCATCGTGTTTCCGCTCTTGTCGCTCTCTGCGGAGCGCGTCTTCAACGATCCCGTCCTCTACGTCGTCATGGGATGGGTGACCCAGATTCCCCTGGCCGTCGCGACGCTGGGGGCTTACCAGCGGGGATGGGTGATCATCCCCCTTCACAGCGGTGACGGCGGAGCCGGGGTCGAGCATGGCAGCGGGAGACAGGGTAAGGTGAGCTAGCTTGAATGAGACCCCCCTCGATGCCCCGGAGCAAAGCAGCCGGGAGAGACTGCTGCGCCGCCAGGAGGAAACGCGGGCCATTGCTGAACGGAGGGCGGAATGGGTCTACGCGGTCGCCATCGGCCTCCTGGGCCTTGCCACCTTGCTGTTCACCAGCATCAACTTGAGGTACTTCCTTGACGACGGGCCAAGAAGCTCGGGGGAGGCTCAGCTCTCCCTGATCCTGATGGCTATCGGCATCCTGATTGCCGTCGGCGTCGTCATCGTCACTTCGTACGTGATTCAATTGGTCAAAGAGGAAGCTCGGACCCGTCTGGAGATGGAGCGCCTCCAGAGCAAGGCGGATCTCGCCGACTCCTTGAGGGAGTTGCGCCATGACTACGACAACCAGCTGACGGTGATCCTGGCCTTGCTCCAGCTCGGCCGAATCGAACGAGCCGTCGATTACCTGCAGGGGATCGTCGGCCGCAAACCCCATCTGGTGGAGAGCGACGCTGCGGATACGGTCTACGCCTTCCTGGGGGAGAAGAGCCTTGAGGCCATCGACCACCACGTGGCCGTCCACTATGAGGTGACGCCCTGCCCCTTTCCCGAGATCCCGGTCGACGTCATCACCCGCATCGTCGGCAACCTTTTCGATAATGCCGTGGAGGCGGCTGTGCAAGCGCCCGAGGGCGGAGAGGTCAAAGCGCGCGTCCACGCCCGGGACGGCCGCTGGGTCTTTGAAATCTGGAACAACGGCGCGGCGATCCCGCCGCATATGATTAAGCGCGTCTTTGACTCCGGCGTCACCACCAAGCGAGAGGCCGAAGGCCACGGGCTAGGCCTCGCCGTGGTCCGCCGCCTGGTCGAAACCCATCAGGGGACGGTGTCGGTCGAGAGCGATCCACGGCGCGGCACCACGTTTGTCGTCACCTTCGATCTGGCTCCGGCCCTGGAGATCGCCCACGACAGGTAATCATCGTCACTTTTGCCATCTGCCCGTCGCATGGTAAAATCAATGGCAACGGTGGAGAAACCCGCCGGAGAGGAGGAGCGAGATGCTGCGCCGGCATCGACGGGAGGTTCGCGTCTATGACCTTTCCGCGATTCTGCTCTTGCTCCTCGTCGCGGCAGCAGTCTATTTCTACGGCGGCGCGCCCGACGAGGCCAAGCGTCGCCGGGACGCCTTTGCGCTCGGCGTCGATAATTTTCTAGGGAAGATTGGGACGCCTGAAGTCATCGCGCAGTACGGGGGGATCGACGACGATCCCAAGATCAACGCCCGGGTGCAGGCGATCTTTGATAACGTCGCGCCGCAGGCCAGGCAGATGCGAAGCGAGCTGCGATACGAGATCTCGGTGCTCAAGTCCAAGATTCCCAACGCGTTCTCGCTTCCTGGAGGGCGGACCTTTATCACGCGCGGGCTCGTCGAGCTCCTCGACGACGACGATGAAATCGCCGGCGTGATCGGGCATGAGCTGGCACACACCGTGTTAAGCCACGGCTCTAAGGCTTTTGGCAGAGACCTCGGGATGATCGTGTTTTTTGACTTCCTCGTCGACAAAGTCGAACCGCACCAGCGACGCGACGCGGCAGAGCTGGCCAATCTCAGCTACGCCCTGGTGAGCACGGGCTACAGTCGCCAAGCGGAGACAGAAGCCGACGAGCTCGGGTTTCTCTTCGCCGTCCGGGCCGGGTACGATCCGGTGGGGCTAGCCGACGCCCTGGAAAAGATCGAAGAGCACCAGCGGATGGAGGAGCGCAAGTCGGGGGGCGCAAGCCAGGTCCCCGAGTTCTTCCGCACGCACCCGCTGACGGAAGACAGGATCCGGCACATTCGCGGCCTTGCGAAAGAAATGGGCTACGACGTCTACGTTCCGGGCGACGCCGTCACCGAGGCTCTCCGCCGCTACTACCGAGAGGCGACCAACGAGTGATCGACATCCACAGCCATCTCCTGCCCGGCCTCGACGACGGGGCTGGTTCATGGGAAGAGACGGTGGAGATGGCGCGCGTCGCCGTTCGGGACGGGGTGCGGGTGATGGTGGCGACGCCGCACATGATGTGGGACGGCGCCTACGCCAACCGGGCGCCTGCGGTGCTGGACCGGGTGGCTGAAGCCCAATGGCGCCTTGAGGAAGCCGGGGTGCCGCTCGAGATCACAGCGGGTGGTGAGATCTACCTCTCCCCCGAGACCCCGGTCGGCCTTAAGAGCGGTGAACTCCTCACATACGGCAACCAGGGCCGCTTTGCCCTCGTTGAGCTTCCTTCGGCGGAAGTGCCGGCCTACGCGGAAGGTGTCTTTTTCACATGCGAGGTGCAAGGGATCCGGTTGGTCCTGGCCCATCCTGAGCGCAACCCCGCGGTGATGGGCGATCTTTCGCGGGTGATCTCGTGGGTAGAGCGCGGGCTTCTCCTTCAGGTGAACGCCCGTAGCCTTTTGGGGGAGTCGGGCCCCCGCGTGCAAGAAGCGGCGGAGGCTCTCCTCCAGCGGCGCCTTGTCCATTTCGTGGCCAGCGACGCCCATTCCGTCTTGCGGCGCGCCCCAGGATTGGCGAGGGCGCGCGCTCGAATCCGGGCGCTTGTGGGCGAAGAGATGGCGCGCACGCTGGTGGAGGAGAACCCCCGCCGGCTCCTCGAGGGAGAGGTGGTCCGCGTGTGGGAGCCGGTCGAACCCCGAAAGCCCCGGGGCTTTTGGCGGCGGCTCGTGCGCCGCGCCCTTTAAGAGCTCGCTAGAAAGCGGAAAACGGGCGAACGTGCTGGAAGCGTCGCACACGTCCGCCCCTAAAACCTTTCGGCCGATCGGCGGCGCCGGCCCTTTAGAGAACGGCCTCGAGCCTTTGCGTCAGGGTCTGCTTGGACTGCAGGCCGACCAAGGTGTCGACCAGTTGTCCGTTTTTGAAGATGAGCAGCGTGGGGATGCCCTGGATGCCGTACTCCATGGGCGTCCTCTGGTTTTCGTCCACGTTCATCTTGAGCACCTTGGCCCGGCCGGCGTAAGCTTCGGCCAGCTCGTCGACGATGGGAGCGATGCGGCGGCATGGGCCACACCAGGGGGCCCAAAAGTCCACCAGCGCGACGCCTTGGTGCTGGAGGACCTCTTCGGCAAACGTCTGATCGGTCACTTCCTTGGTCACAAGACATGCCTCCTCGACCGCTGCCAACGCGGCAAATCGATACTTTTCGATTAAAGCCTATCAGCTCCCGCCCGTCTTTGTCAAGACGCACGACCGCCCGGCCGGGCGGCGCAGGGCGCCACCGAAAGGACCGTGAGGACGGGCCACAGCAGGAGCGTGGAGGCGGCCACGACTCCCGAATCGTTGACCACCAGAGCGACGAGGCTTGCGGCTACGGCGGCCTTGGTCATCTCGATGAGCCCGGGAAACCGCCGCTCCAGCTCCCCTCCTAGTCGATTGGGTACAAAGGCCGTGACGGCCAGCAGGGCCAAGGCGACAAAGACCACCCGGCTCCAGACGGTGAGGCGGATCAGCCTCCAGTTGACCGCGAGCTTGCGGCCGAACATGGACCATAAGGGGTCGGCGCCCAGGTCTTGGGTGCTCTTCATCACCTGTCCCAGGTGCGAAGCCTCCTGGCCGAAGAGGAGCGAATCAAAGTAGGCGGTGACCACCAGGACCGCCGCGATGGCCGCCCCGGAGCCCAGAACGAGGCGGGCGTTAAGCCTGCGCCCGGAAGCAAAGGCGTAAGCAAAGACGGCGGTGGAGGCGGCGCTGATCGCGCCTCCGACATTGATGCCAAGGCGCGGGTGGAGCATGAGGAAGGTGAGCGCAACAAAGAGCAGGGTAGGGATGATGGCTCTCCTCTTGGAACGCGTCCCTTCGTCGCGAACGTCGCCGAGGATCCAGGCGCACGCCATGAGGCCTGCGCCGATCAATGCGCCCATGTACTCGTTTCCGATGCCGTAAAACCGTGAGCCCGCTACGGGGTCGTATCCCAGAAGGCTCCGTTGCATCAACGGCGCTTCGAGGACGATGTCGGCGCAGAGGAGGACGACGGTGATCACTCCCAGCACCCCTGGGGGCCCAAGCGCTCGCCTCCGTCCGGCGAGCGCCGCAAGGAGCGTGAGCAAAAGGCTCAAGACGCCAAGGCCGATCCACGTCGTCGCCAGGGAGGCATGCGGAAAGAGGGCGAGCAGAAGCAGCGCCGCCGGCACGGAGAGGAACGCGGTGAGAAGAATGCGCCATGCGAGCGCCGTCCGCAGCGATGGTTGGAAAAACCCGAACTGGGCGAGGAGAATGCCGGTGGTCCCTGCCACGACTAAGGTGAGGACCCCGAAGAAATAGGGCTGGATCACGGGAAGCCGCTGCAGGTGGACGCGTTTAATCTCGTCATAGCGGGCAAGAAGAGCGTCGAACGCTCCGGCGTGAGGCAACACCTGCCAGGGCCGCCCGCCTGCGCCTGTGGGCGTACCGAGCCCCAGCTCGTCGAGGACCGTGGGCAAGAAGTCCACGTTGGCGATGAGCCCCGGCCGGCGGGTGGTCGCGGAGGTGAGGAGCCCCGTCCCGGAGGCTCCAGCGGCTCCGGCTTGCGGTTCGATCTCCCAGCGCAGGACGGGAGTGATCAAGATGCCCGGGCGTCCAAGCATTGCGGACGGCGAAGGTGACACCACGTAGACGATCCTGGGCCGCGCCGTCTCCTTCTCGACGAGCTGGCTTACAAAGATTGCGATCCTCTCGAGGGCGGTGCGCCGAAGCTCTCTTGCCCGTTCGCTCGTAAGAAAGCCCGAGACGGTTTCCAACCTGGCCAAGTCGCCCAGGTCGACAGCGATGACGTCGGCGACGTCGAGGAGCTCCCCCAGCCGTTCTTGGAGGCGCTCGTAGTCGGTGCGCACGCCGCCGGGGAACGCTGCGTCTTCCTTTAAGAGCGAGCTTCCCGCGCCGCCGAGGGAGACGGTGCCGGCCTCGTCCATGACCAACAGCGCGCCGTACCGGCGGCGCTCGCCCGCAGCATCGGCGTCGCCCAGGAGGGCCGCGGTGAGACCCGCCTTTTTGAGAAAAGATCCGAGGAGCGGGAGGCTCCCCGTGCCGGTAGAGCCTGTGGCGTTCTTTTGGTAGAGCTCACCGATGCCAAGGTGCAGGAATGCGCCGGCGGCCGCCGATCCAGTGAGGCTTTGGTAGTACGCCGGAGCGGGAAACCCTTGGTGGGTCTCTCCGGGCGTGAGGGCGAGGCCCGCCCACTGGCCCGCCGCCGCCCGGCTGCCGGTGGCAAGGGAGAGGTAGCCGCTGGCTGAGGCGGCGCTCCCCGCCGTTCTCACGTTCATCAATCCCGCGGCGCCCTGGGAGAGTTTGGTGGTGAGGGCAGTGAGTGCGCCGGGGAACTCCTGGAAGTCTTCCACCGCGAGCTTGTCGACGGCGACGATCACCATTTGAGGGAAAACCCCGCTTGAGCGCGCAGCGCAAGGAGAAATAGAGAGGCTCGAGACAAGAAGCCCAAGGGCAATGAGGAAGGTGAGGCGGGGCCATCGGTTTTCTCGCACGCCGGGATTGACATGCCTCACGGCGATGATCCGAGGCTCTGCGCAGCGGACGCCTTTTGGCGAATGGAAGTAACTTTGCTGGGCGTCCAGGTGCCGCGGGGGACCACCACTTTGAGCGCTCTGGGCCTCAGCGTAAACGTGGCGGGCAGACCGCCGATCACTTGGCCGTCGGCGTGGACCAAGGTATCCTCCGGACCTTCGACGTGGATGTGGTGAGCTTTGGTGTAGTGGATCTTTCGCTGGCGGATGTGGCTTCCTGTAAAGACGCGAACCAGTGCAAGGAGTGCTTCGACATGACCTAGGTCGCCGGCGAGGCACAAGTCGAGAAGGCCGTCGTCAAAGTCGGCGGAAGGGCAGATCTTCATCCCGCCCGCGTAATAGCGGCAGTTGCCGACGGCGAGGAGAAACACCTTCCCCTCGCTCCTCCTTCCGTCGACGTCGAGGGCGAGATGGCGCGGGCGATACCAGGAGAGCGTGCGCAGCGCGGCGGAAAGGTAGGGCAGCGTTCCGTTTCCGGCCGCGTACTGCGCCCTCTTGGCCACGTGGGCGTCGAAACCGATCCCGGCGACGTTGAGGAAGGGCCTGCCGTTTACCGAAGGGAGGTCAAAGGGGCGAACTTCCCCCTCCAGCAGTTGCCTGAGCGCCTCTTCCGGCACCAGTGAAATACGAGCACTCCTGGCAAAATCGTTTCCCCTGCCTGCGGGGATCAATCCGATCGAGCGGCCGGGCGGAAGGCCGGCGATCATCTCGCTCAGCGTGCCGTCGCCCCCGACGGCGACGGCGGTGACATCTTCAGGGACGCGGGCGGCGATCTCCTCCGCGTCGGTTGGGCCGCTGGTGATCGCCCACTCAAACTCGACACCTTCGGCCTGCAAGCGCTCTTTGATTTGGGGCCAAAGGCGCGCCGCTCTGCCTCCGCCGGCCGCCGGGTTGACGATGAAGAAGTACGCGCCTTTCACCTGGGCATCGCTCCTCACCCTCGCAAGGGTAAGGCTTCCCGGCGAAAGGTGCCGGCATGCGACGCCGCGAAAGAGGCTTATTTATCCTCGAGGAGCTCCACCTCGTAGCCGTCGGGGTCGGTGAGAAACGCCATCTTGTGTCCCTTGGGGAAGGTCTCGCGCCAGTTGCTGGGCCAGATCTCAAGCCCCTTCTTCTCGAGCTCGTCGCAGAAGGCGATCAAGTCGGGGACGCTGATCGCAATGTGCATAAGATCCTCCGGAACCCGAAGCTCGTAGTCGGGCGAGTAACAAAGCTCGATGACGTGCTCGTTCCCGGGCAACTCCAAGAACGCGAGTTGGTTTCCGGCAGGTGAGCGATCGGTCCTGCGGGTGAGGCGAAAACCCAAGTTGTCGCAGTACCACTGGATGGAGCGCTCAAGATCGCTTACGCGAAAACGGGTGTGCAGCAGCTTGGCCATAATGGTCCCTCCTTAAAACAGCGGGAGATGGCGCCCAGGCGACCTCCGGCCTTGCCATCCGGAAGCTCGGCGCGTTTAGGCTCACGTTTCAACGCGCGGGAGGCTCTCCCTTCTCGGGCGCTTGCCGGAGAACGGAAGCGGGCCAGACGTCCTTGCGGGAAGCAAGGCGCCTGGCCCGCCGTGT
>NICF_comb_assmDRAFT_10000363_pt1 | contig 38354 bp, 35 predicted proteins | sample NewIslPassag4_SG_FD_11279 | JGI IMG/M metagenome (IMG submission 11279)
AAGTGGAATCACCCTTCCATACGAAAAGGAAGGACTCAAAAACATTTTACTCCAAAATTTTTCTTTCATCTATTTGAAAGGAAAAAGGTTGCCGCAAAAAGGCAACCCTGTTGAATCGAAAGTCTTTATAGACGGATCTGTTTTACTGCCGGGCGTAAATCAGGAAATTGATTAAAAGCTCCATGCATTACCGGTCCCACATATTCGTTCAGTCTCCAACCTTGTTTGATAGCGGCACTTACGAAACCTTTCGCATGGACGACCGCATCAAAGACCGGTTCACCATGGGCTAAATAAGCTGTAATCGCACTGGCGAAGGTGCATCCGGCCCCGTGATTATAGGTGGTATCCACTTTCTCAGTTTCCAAAAGAATAAATTCTTTGCCATCATAATAGAGGTCAACGGCTTTATCGTGATCAATACTTTTGCCACCTTTAATTACAACATGCTTTGCTCCTAAATCAAAGATTTTCTCGGCGGCCTTTTTCATGTCCTCGATATTTTTGATGGGACCGATTTTTGATAGTTGCCAAGCCTCGAAAAGATTGGGGGTGACGACTAATGCACGGGGGAGCAACAATTCCCTGGAGGCTTCCACTGTCTCCGGCAAAAGAACCTCATCCTCCCCTTTGCAAACCATAACTGGGTCAATCACAACTTTCTCCAATCCATATTGGTCAATGTATTTGGCACCTAATTCGACAATTTCTACCGAACCTAGCATACCGGTTTTCATGGCGTCTAGTCCTGTGGAAAAGGCACATTCAAGCTGGGCATTAACCGTTTCTGCGTCAATTGGAGTAACATTATGTTTCCAATTGTTCTTAGGATCCATACTGACAATGGAAGTAAGGGCAGTCATACCGTAAGTGCCCAATTCCTGGAAGGTCTTAAGATCGGCCTGGATCCCGGCTCCACCTGAAGTATCTGAACCTGCAAGGGTTAATGTTTTTTTCAATACCATTATCTTTCCTCCTTCATGAAAAGAAGTCGTAAACCCTTTGAAAAAAATTTTCCCTTCTATTATAACATGCGGTCGCGAAAATACATAATAACTGATGTTCCCGCAAGGAATCTTCCTGAAAAATAAGTTACATAACCTGGATTTCCCGGAATTTTTTGGGTGTCATCCCGGTATATTTTTTAAATAAAGAAGTGTAATAGCTTTGGTTGCAAAAGCGGAAAAGGGCGGAAATTTCAGAGATGGTCATTTCTGAATGAAGCAAGAAATATTTCGATTCCTCCACCTTTTTCCGATTAATATATTCTGTTAATGCTGTCCCAGTTTCTTTTTTAAAGATAGAAGAAAGATAGCTTGGATTTATATAAAAATTGGCTGAAATCGTGCCGAGGGAAAGATCATCTAAAATATGTTCATGGATATAGGAAATGACATTTTTAACTAAAAGGGAATATTTTGGGGCGAGCTGTTCCTTCTTTAAGGTTTGGATAAAGGTGAGAACCATGGAATACTCAAAGGCTTCCAGCTTTTCCATATCTTCAAAGGTTTCAATTTCCTGTATTAATACATCGCTTAAGTTATAAGCTGTCTCAGGTTGCAAACCGCCCTCGATCGCTGCTCTCGTAAAAATCGTGCAGGAACAGATGATGGAGTTTTTTAAGGAGCGTAAGGAATTTGATGAAAGCTTGGCCCGTTCTTGTTTATTAATCTCCTGTAAAGCTTTAACGGCTTCCTTTTCATTTTGCAGACGAATGGCTGTCACCAGTTTCTTTTCCAAAAGATAGGAAGGATGCAAATACTCATTTTGGTGATTTTCGATGCGGGCTTTGTAAAATTGATTAATGATTTTTTTTTGTAATTTTTGATCCATCGTACCTCCAACTTTCCAAAATATTTAGGAAAAATCCAAAAAAACATGATAAAACTCAAAAAATTTTAATATAATTGTAACCGCTATCATATTAAACTACAAGTGAAAAGAATGAATTATTTTGTAATATTTGAAACAAAAAAGAAATAAATTTAAAACAAATGTAATATAGCATCGGAGTGTTAAACAATGTCTTGGAAAATCCATAGCAAATCTTTAGACCCTGAGCGCTTAATAGTGGAAGAAAGTTTGTATTCGTTGGCAAATGGCTATTTGGGGGTTCGAGGAAATCTGGAAGAAGGAATGACGAATCTGGCGGGTTCCGTGCGAGGTACGTATATCAATGGCTTCTATGAAATAACAGGCATTCCCTACGGAGAAAAACTATACGGATTTCCCTCCACACAGCAAAAAATTGTCAATATCATAGATTCCCAGACAATAAAGATTTTATTGGGGGATGATGAGGAACCTTTCCATCTCTTCCATGGGGAGATTCTTTCCTATGACAGGTTTCTCTATTTAAATAAAGGATATGCGGAAAGAAAGATTCATTGGAGATCACCGAAGGGAAAAGAAATAAAGATTTCCTTTATCCGTCTCGTATCCTTTATCCGTAAAGAGCTTTTTGCTTTAAGGGTAGAGATTGAACCGGTCAATTTTTTCGGAAAAGTCAAAATTCTTTCCCGGGTCGACGGGGATGTTTCCAACTATGTGAATGATAGAGATCCTAGGGTATCCCAGGGGCATGCAAAATTATTGAAAGTTGAGGATTCATGTATTACTGGCAAATATATGGCCGTATTATGCTCGACCGAACGTTCACATCTTTATACGGCATGCATAACAACTCATCGTTTCCCGGAAGGAAAGGATCAGACAACGGTCTTTGAGGATTCCGTTGAAATGACTTTGTCACTGGAGTTAAAGAAGCCGATTAGCTTTGAAAAATGGAATATATATGTCGATTCGATCCGACATGGTTCCAACTTGATTGAAAAGGGAATTGCTCTCCAAAACGAGATTAAGGAGGTGACCTATCAAACTCTCCTGGAAGAACAAGCTTCTTATTTGGAAAAATATTGGACCCATGCAGACATCACCATCCGTGGAGATGAAAAGGTTCAAGAAGGGATCCGCTTTAATTTGTACCATCTTCTGCAGGCGGCTGGAAGGGATGCCCATTCCAACATATCCGCAAAGGGTTTGTCGGGAGAAGGCTATGAGGGTCACTATTTTTGGGATACAGAAATTTACATGTTGCCGGTTTTCATCATGACCAAACCGGATATTGCCAAACAGCTACTCCTGTACCGTTATTCCATATTGGATCAGGCGAGAGAGCGAGCGCGGGAATTGGGTCATAAAAAAGGTGCCCTCTTTCCATGGCGGACGATATCCGGAACGGAATGCTCGTCATTTTTCCCGGCTGGTACGGCCCAATATCATATTTGTGCCGACATCGCCTATGGCTTTGTTCAATATTATTTGGCAACAGGCGATGAAGAATTTTTCAGGAAGTACGCTATCGAGGTACTGATCGAAACGGCTAGGCTTTGGGTGGATACCGGTCACTTCCTGGATGGCCAATTCCGCATTGATGGGGTAACGGGTCCCGATGAATACACCGCCATAGTTAACAATAATTATTATACAAATGTTATGGCCAAGTTTAACCTTGAATGGGCTGTCAAGGCATATCATATGTTGGAGCAAAGCGATTTGGAAACCCTTGAAGATTTAAACAAACGTTTGTTTATTGAACCGGAAGAAATAGGGTTATGGAAACAAGCAGCAGAGAAAATGTTTATTCCCTATGATGAAACATTAGGTATTCATTTGCAGGATGACTCTTTCCTAAGCAAGAAGGTTTGGGATTTTGCCAATACACCGAAGGAACATTATCCGCTCTTGCTTCACTATCATCCATTGGTTTTATATCGCCACCAGGTTTGCAAACAAGCTGATACGGTCCTGGCCCATTTCCTCTTGGACCATGAAGATCTGGAAACGGTAAAAGAATCTTACTTGTATTATGAAAAAATCACAACCCATGATTCTTCCTTATCTTCCTGCATATTCAGCATTATGGCTGCAAAAATTGGCGATATCACAAAGGCCTATCGATATTTTCGGGAAACCGCCCGGATGGATTTAGATAATACCCACGGAAATACGAGGGATGGGCTCCATCTGGCGAATATGGGCGGAACATGGCTAGCCATTACTTTCGGTTTTGCCGGTCTTCGCATCAAGGAAAAGGGGATTTATTTTGCCCCTCGGCTACCGAAGGAATGGGAAGGCTATGAAACTTCCTTGGAATATCGAGGAAGGGGAATCAAATTAAGGGTAAATAAAGACACCGTTTCTGTAGATATTGAAGGAGATCCATTGGAAATAACCATCTTTGACAAAAACTATTTGGTCACTGAAGGCAAACCCCTTCATGTAAATAGGGCAGCTTTTCAATAGGGATTTAACTGCCCAATAAAGGGCGGTCCAAATAATTTTCAACTTTAACAATGAGGAGGAAAAGTATATGAAGTTCCGTAGAAAAGGTTTTGGCTTACTGTTAATAGCGGCAATAGCCTTATTGATTCTTGGAGCATGTAGTGGGGGGAAAGATACTTCCAAAGGCGGCGGAGAAGACGCCGGCAAAAAGATTACGATTTTCCAAAGCAAAGTTGAAATTTCTGAACAACTGGAAGCTCTCGCAAAAGAATATGAAAAAGAAACCGGTGTAAAAGTTGAAGTTTGGGGTACGACTGGAGATGACTATTTCCAACAATTGCAAATTAACTTAAACAGTGATCAAGGTCCGAGCATTTTTAGCTTGGAAGGGGTCGTACAAGCGAAAAAGGTTGAATCCTATGTTTATGATTTAAGCAAAGAATCTTTTGTAAAGAACATTGCACCAAACATGGCATTGGAATTGGATGGGAAAGTTGTCGGAGTCCCTTATGGTGTTGAAGGTTTTGGGATTGTCTATAACAAAGATCTCGTTAATCCGGAAGATATAAAGGATTTAGCTTCCTTCGAAAAGGTTTTGAAAGATCTCCATGATAAAGGAATCAACCCGTACGGTCTTTCTCAAGAAGCCTATTTCCTAATCGGACATATGAGCAACTATCCTTTCTCTTTGCAAGAAAATCATTTCGATTACATTGATAAATTATCCGCAGGGGAAGTCAAAATGACGGATACTGCTGAATTTAAGGAATTCGGTCAGTTTATGGAAGTCATCCGGAAATATTCTTTGAAAAACCCGCTTGATGTCACCTATGATGAAGAGATTGGAGACTTCGCTACAGGAAAAACTGCTATGATTCATCAAGGAAACTGGGCATATGGAATGTTTAGCGACTACGAACTCGACTTTGAAATGGGAATGATGGCCTTCCCGCTGGCAGGAAATGACAAGCTTGCTGTTGGGGTCGGAAATAACTGGGCCGTCAATGGCACCAAGAGTGAAGCTGAAATTAAAGCTGCCGTTGATTTCTTAAATTGGCTATTTACTAGCGAAACAGGTCAACGCTATATCGTGGAAGAATTCGGTTTTGTACCGGCTATGACCAATATTAAGGCTAATGATTTAGATCCTCTTTCTAAGGATGTTTTAGAAGCTTCCAACAGTGGAAAGACCATTCCTTGGTCCCACAGCTATTATCCGGCTAATTTTGTTGTCAATGATTTGACACCAGCCGCCCAAGAATTTTTCTTGGATGAGTCCATCAGTGGTGAAGAATTCATCAAGATGATGGAAGAGGCATTCCAAAATTCAATTAAATAACTAGAATCATAGGAACCAAGCTGAAGGGAAAAACTTGGACGCACCACTGGTGGTCCAAGTTTTTCTTCAAAGAAAATGGATGGTTCCGAAATTTGGACAGGAAGAAGGGATTAGGATGTCAAAGACCAAAGACCGTATGTGGTTTGTGATCTTTACATTGCCTCTTTTGTTGATTTTTACAACGGTTGTCATTGTCCCCTTTATTTCCGGGATTTTTTATGCGTTTTTTGATTGGGATGGCATTGCCGCCAACGAAAAGGTATTTGTCGGGTTGGATAACTTTTTAAAGCTTATGGAGGATAAACGTTTCCTTCATTCTGCGTGGATTACGACGAAGTTTACCATATTGAGCCTTATTTCAGTAAATGTGATCGCCCTGATTTTTGCCCTGTTGGTAACCTCAAAATTACGCACTGCCAACACTGCCAGAACTTTCTTCTTCATGCCCAATCTCATCGGCGGATTGATTTTGGGATATATTTGGCAGTTTATTTTTTCCGATGTTTTTGCCATGATTGGGGAATGGACCGGCTTTAACAGTGTATTTTATAACTGGCTATTGGATAAGGAATTTTCCCTCTATGCCTTGGTCATTGTGTTCACCTGGCAAATGGCAGGGTATATGATGATTGTCTATATTGCAGGGATCCAAGGAATTCCCGATGAACTGACCGAAGCGGCCAAAATTGATGGGGCCAATTATTGGCAAAGGCTGACGAAAATCACATTCCCACTCCTAATGCAATCTTTCACGATTTGTTTATTCCTGACTTTATCCTTTGCCTTTAAGATTTATGATGTGAACCTTTCCTTGACCAAAGGTGGACCTGCCAATGCAACCGAGATGTTTGCTCTGAATATTTATAATGAAATCTTTGGTTACGGTCACTACGGATATGGTCAAGCTAAAGCTATCGTATTCTTTATTATAGTGGCAGCGATTACGTTAACCCAAGTTTATTTAACAAAGAAAAGGGAGGTTGAAATGTAATGAAGGCGAAAAGAATGATCCTAAGTACCTTACTGCTCCTCTTGGGAATCGCCTTTCTATCTCCCATTTACATTATGATTGTCAACTCCTTTAAAAATCGTTCGGAGTTGTATGAAAACGTCCTGGCCTTGCCGGAAAATTTCAGCTTCCAATACTATGTAAGAGCTATAGAGAAAATGAATTTCTTAACGGCATTTAAGAATTCGCTAATCATTACCATCGTTTCTGTCATTTTTATTGTCATTTTGTCATCGATGACAGCCTGGATGTTGGCAAGAACCGATAATAAGATTAGTAAGATCATCTTTATGGCCTTTATTTCAACGATGCTCATTCCATTCCAAACGATCATGATGCCCCTTATGCAATGGATGAATCAACTGATGACCGTAACCGGGATTCCATTTTTGAATACCCGTGGCGGATTGATTTTCATGCATATCGGATTTAATTCTAGTATGGCGGTCTTTCTTTACCACGGATTTGTCAAAACGATCCCGAAATCTCTGGAGGAAGCGGCAACCATTGACGGAGCTTCAAAATTCGGAGTGTTTTGGCGAATTGTTTTCCCGATATTAAAGCCGATTACGGTCACCGTTATGATCTTAAATGTAATCAGCATTTGGAATGACTATCTCTTGCCTTCCCTAGTATTAAAGGATAAAGGTCTACGGACGATACCGCTATCCACTTTCTACTTCTTCGGTGAATTTACCATCGAATGGAACATGGCGATGGCGGGACTTGTCCTTACCATTATTCCTGTTGTCATCTTCTATGCTTTAGCCCAAAAACATATTATTAAGGGAATTGCCGAAGGAGCCGTAAAATAATACAATTGAATCAATGAGGGTATTTTAAATGAATAGGTGAACATGGGTATTCTTTTTGAAATCGAAAAAAGGAAACCCATGTTTTTCTGTTGCTATGGAGGAAAACTATGAATGGTTTACGATTTGCTGAAGTATTGAACGAAATTACCGATTGGTTTATCCGCTTTGTCGGGACCAATTTTTTATGGTTCCTTGTAAATCTTCCTACGGCGTTTTTTGTTTTAAATCTTTTGTTGATTCCGGAAAAAATAGGTTTGTTTTATCTGATCCTTCCCCTTCTATTATCCGGTATCTTTCTTCTGTTTCCTGGAACCATCGCTTTATTTGCCATGGTTCGGGATACGATCTTGAAAAAGGAAAGCCCTTCAATCATCAAATCTTACTTTTCCTATTTAAAAGGAAATTACAAAGTGGGAATAAAAGGTGGATTCCTCTTTTGTCTCCTCTGGCTAATTTGGTACGGAGATTATTATTACTTTACGAACATTTTGGAAAATCAACTTTTTAGCTATGTAATGATGATTCTAGGTTTGATTTTGTTCGTTTACAATCTTCATTTTTTTTCCACCTCCGCTCATTTCCATATGGGGATGAAGGATTTGCTGAAAACGAGCTTTTATATCACGATTGGAAGACCTCTATCTTTCATTTTGATTCTCCTGTCGGGAGTTCTGATTTTTTATTTCAGCGTATTAAAATTCCCGTTTTTAATCCCACTATTTTCGGGTTCTTTGATCGCTTATGCTTCCTTTTACCTGTTTTTCCGTTTAGCCCTTCCAAAACAAAAACAAAACTAATGATAAGGAAAGGATTCGCTGATTTTAATAAGTTTAGTAAAAATCAGTGATTCCTTTCCTTTTTCTTTTACCGAAAGAGGTACTTTTTTGAAATCAAAAGGATAAGTTCAGCAAAGAAAAAAAGCGAAACAGCCTATTCAAAAATAAAACCAGTTAATCTTACCGGTGAAGATAGGGAAAAAGAGAGTAAAAACAGTTGGAAATTCTTGAAAAATTTTAGTAAAACAATTGAATTGTAAGAATGGCTAATTTACAATTACAGTTGAAAATGAACGGTGATCCATGTACGGTTAAGATCGTTTTCCGAGGATGGAACGGTTATGGGAAAAATGAAATTGATCCTAAGCATGATTGGGTGAAGAACCGAAGAGGGGACAATCCATATTGCTCAAGGAGCCGGTCCCTTTGTTTTTCGGGGATATTCCAAATGATCCATGGCATCCGTGGAATCGGCCACATGAAAAATGCACGATAGTTTGATTTCCTCTGTATTGATTGGACCCAAAGAAGGGCAGGAAGAAAAAGTAGGTTATAAAGAACCTTACTTCCTCCAAAGATGTAGGCTATGAGATTAAAAGAAAGGGATATGGTGATGAGAAGATGAGTATTTTAGTTCCTGGTGGTGCCGGATATATCGGTTCCCATGCGGTATACCAACTGATTGACGAAGGTTATGATGTTGTAGTCGTTGATAATCTGCAAACGGGGCACCGGAAAGCCATCCATCCGAAGGCAAAGTTTTATCAGGGAGATATTCGGGATCGGGTCTTTTTAAAGGATGTGTTTGATAAGGAAAAAATTGATGGGGTAATCCATTTTGCCGCAAATTCCTTGGTAGGGGAATCCATGGTCGAACCTTTGAAGTACTTTGATAATAATGTTTATGGCACCCAAATTCTTTTGGAAACGATGAGGGAAAAAAACGTTCAATATATTGTATTTTCTTCCACGGCTGCAGTCTACGGTGAGCCTGAAACCGTACCGATTACGGAGACAATGGCCACCAATCCTACCAACACCTATGGTGAAACAAAGCTTGCCATGGAGAAAATGATGAAGTGGTGTGAACAGGCATATGGAATCAAATACGTTTCCCTAAGATATTTCAATGTGGCGGGGGCTAGGTCGACGGGAGAAATTGGGGAGGATCATAATCCGGAAACCCACCTGATTCCTGTCGTCCTCGAGACAGCCTTAGGGAAACGTGAGGCCATTACAATCTTCGGGGAGGACTACCCGACTAAGGATGGGACGTGTATACGGGATTATATCCACGTGGAGGATTTAGTGGATGCCCATATTTTAGCTTTACGCTATCTTCAAAAGGGTGGAAAAAGTGACGTCTTTAATCTAGGTAGCAGCCAAGGTTTTTCGGTAAAAGAAATTATCGAGATGAGCCGCAAGGTAACGGGGAAAAATATCCCGGCAATTATAGGCGAGCGCCGTGCCGGAGACCCAAGTATACTAATTGCATCATCTGAAAAGGCGAAAAAGGTTTTAGGTTGGGATCCGAAAAGAACGAATATCGATCAAATCATTAAAGATGCTTGGAATTGGCATTCCACCCATCCAATGGGGTACGAGGATTGATTCCTATGAAAGATATATATATCCTCATCCAGAAGTTGGTCGATGAAGCCATTGGAAGGAATCTGATGATTTTCCGATGGCTTTGGCAGAAACGGAATTTTCCTTTACTCTCAAGCCTTTCCGTGAATTCCAAATTGGCATAGTTAAATGGCCGATGACAGTCTTAAGAATCAGATCTTCAAAGAAAAAGAAGTTAGTGGAAGTCGCGGATTACATCTTGGAAAAATGGAAAAGATACAGCGATCCATCAGTAGATATCCTTTCCCAAACGGAGGGAACGCCCCATAATACGATTACTCCAATTGTCAGGAAAAGAAAAAGTGAGTTTGAAATGGATCTTGTACTCAGGTACCATCGGACGAATGAAGAACATCCGTTAGGTATATTCCACCCCCATGCCGATGTCCATCATATCAAGAAGGAAAACATCGGTCTCATTGAAGTGATGGGGTTAGCGGCCCTTCCTGGCAGATTGGAAAATGAATTGAAAGAAGTCGGGAACTATTTATTGAATGAGCCCCATCAGATTCCGGAATATCATGTTCCATGGGCAGAAGAGTTGAAGGAAAAATATGGCATGAAAAATGATCGGAAACAAGTAGAGAAAATAATCCAACAGGAAATTGGAAAGAAATTTTTAAAAGTGTTAACGGATGCCAGCGTTTTTAAGAGAGACGAACAGGGAAGACAAGCTTTAACTAGATTTATCTGTTATTTAAATCAAGGGTAAGAGAAGATGTTGATCAAGGAGGTGGTGACAGGTGGCCACCATAAAAGATATCGCCCAAAAAGCGGGGGTTTCGATTTCTACTGTTTCCCGTGTGCTGAATTATGATCCTACCCTTTCGGTAACTGAAGAAACAAGGAGGAAAATATTTGAAGCAGCGGAGCAATTATCCTATAAAAAGAAAGTTGTAAAAAGGCCTGAAAGCACACCAAAAATTGCCTTGGTCAATTGGTATACGGAAACGGAAGAGCTATCAGACCTTTACTATTTATCAATCCGTTACGGAGTGGAAAACCGTTGCAAAACATTAGGGGTCGATGTAGTTAAATATTTTTATAATGAGATGGAAGGTTTGCAAGCGGGAAGTCTTGACGGAATCATAGCAGTAGGAAAATTCAGTCCGTATCAGATCCGCCTATTTAAGGGGATTACAGAAAATATCGTTTTTGTTGATTATAGCCCTGAAGTTGAGGATTACGATTCTGTAGTCGTTGATTTTGAAAAGGCAACAAAAAAGGTGATTGACCATTTCCTGGAAAAAGGCCATCAAAATATCGGTTTTATCGGTGGCAGGGAATTGTTTCGGGATCAATCGGCAGTCATCGTTGATATAAGGGAAAAAACCTTCCGTAACTATATGAAAGAAAAGAATTTGCTGAATGAGAAAACCATTTATATTGGTTCCTTCTCCGTTCAAGATGGTGAAAGAATGATGAAACAAGCCCTTGAAGAACATGGCGAAAATCTTCCGAGTGCCATATATGTTGCTAGTGATATTTTGGCCATAGGTGTATTACGGGCTTTGCTGGATGCCAATATTTCCATACCGGAGCGGGTAAGCGTTATTGGTGTTAATGATATTAGTGTAGCAAAATATGTATACCCCACCCTCTCAACGGTACGGGTACATACGGAATTTATGGGCGAGACGGCGGTGGATTTGCTGCTTGAGAGAATTAATGGACGGAAAATCTCCAAAAGGGTGTTTGTCGCAACGGAATTAATTGTTAGGGAAAGCAGCAATTAAATTCGATTATCTTTAAAACGGAAAGAAAACGACCGTGTAAGCAAAAATAAAATAAAAACCGTCCTTTCTGCTATTTCATCATAGCAAGAAAGGACGGTTTTCCTTTTGGCCTTATTTCGTCAAAACTTTTCCCATAAACCTTGGCAAGGAAAAACAAGCATCTAAAATGTCATGATTAAAGTATTTCGTATCCTCTACCTCTGGGTGTTTAGGCGACTTTGGCTCAATCGGATAAACCTTGGATCCAAGGGTAAAGCTCCAAAGTCCCCCGGGATATGTAGGGACAACGGCGACATACGTTTGTGAGTATGAAAAAAGTTCGCGTATATGTGTTGCGGTTTTTTTCAAAATATCCTGATGGAATATGGGAGATTGACTTTGGCAAACCATAATCCCATCATCCTTCAATGCCCGGTGCAGTTTTGCATAGAAGTCATATTCAAACAGGACTTCCGCTGGACCAACCGGATCGGAAGAATCGACAATGATGACATCATATTCTTTTTGTTTGTCCCCAACAAAGAGGATCCCGTCGGNAAAATGAAAATGTACCCTTGGGTCAGACAGGTTNCCNGAAACTTCTGGCAAGTGAGCTTTAGAAGCTTTGACTACAAGCTCGTCTATTTCCACCATATCGATCTGTTCAATATTTGGGTATTTGGCAACTTCCCGGGCGGCTCCACAATCACCGCCACCAATAATTAATATTTTTTTAGGATTCGGATGGAGAGATATGGGGACATGGGTAATCATTTCATTATAAATATGTCCATCCATGGCGGTTGTTTGGACAACCCCGTCCAAAACGAGCATTCTTCCGAAATCATAGGAATCTACAATCATCACATGCTGGATACCCGATTGTTCAGAAAAAATCACATCTTTTAAACGATAACTGATCGTTAGGTTTCCTCGGTCTTCTTCAATCAACCAAAGGGAACCATCCCTTTCTTGAATCCAAGATGGGTATTTTGTCAATTTAATCCCTCCTGAAGATTACTGGAAATCCTGTTCATTTTATCAGGAAAAAAATAAAAAAGCCAGAATAGTCAATATGATTCTGCTGATTCGCAATTCCCATGTAATTTATGTACAATGAAACTATATTGGAAATCAAAATAGAAGGTGATTCTATGGATATCTCCCACAAGCTTATTTTAAATAAAATTGACGAGAAAGTAAAAGCGGCAAAGGCGGCTAGTTCCACTACCCAACTTAGGGAACATGTAATTGCGGTAAAAACCCTTTGTGAACTTCTTTTGGATAGTCCCGAAAGCGATCGGAATGTAGGCGGATTTGAAGGAAAGACAAATAATCCGATCCCATTAAATGCTCCATCTTCCGTGGAAAAGAAGCAAGTCCTTACATTTTCCGAAAAAAAGCTGGAAACCGATGATGGTGCCAACGGTGATTCCATTTTTGATTTTTAAACCATGTTTGACGAACGAAGGAGGGTACAACAAATGAACTGGTTTCTATTTTTAGGCGCTTTAAATGGTTTTATATCCGTCGCTTGCGGAGCTTTTGGTGCCCATGTATTGGAAGGTATGATTGAACCGAAACTTTTGGATAACTGGCAAACGGCAGTCCGCTATGAAATGTTCCATGCCGCGGGATTATTGATCATCGGACTATTAAATATGAAATTTCAAGAAAGCAAACTTATAAAATGGGCAGGCTGGTTAATGTTTTCCGGCATAGTAGTGTTCTCTGGCAGTTTATTTGCATACAGCTTGACAGGTATAAAAAAATTTGGTGCCATAACACCCATCGGGGGATTTTTGTTCCTTGCAAGTTGGATCTTAATCATGATTGTCGCAAAAAAATTTTCCCAAAAATAGGTAAAACCAAGGGGTATCACACCTTGGTTTTTTCTGCGTTTCTAACCTTTGCAAAAACAAAAGGGGACACAATGGTCCCGGTTTTACCCTAACATTGGATTATCGTGGCTGGTAAGTAGCGAGAGATGGTCCAGCAAAGGGATAATCATATTCCAATTCATCTTCAAAAACGGCATAGCTAAAGAATACCATTGGTAACAAATAGCGGTAGCCCGTTTCGGGATCGCTTAAAATGAGATGGTCCCTTCCTGCGGCTTCTACAATTCCTTTAAATACTTTCGCGTTCCATTCGCGATTTCCATCAAAGGTCATATAAACAGTGGCAAGCTTCCCGCGATTCAGTCGCAAAATGTTTTCGATAAAGGATTGCTCAGTCGGAAGCATTCCTGGTACATCTACACCCGTTTGGGGTGGTGCCTGAGTCTGGCCGGGCATTGCCATCGGCATTTGGGGGATTTGTACCCCTTGCTGGGGAACGGGGGTTGCAAAACCGGGCCAAGGCATTGGTTGCGGCATATAAAAAGGGAATCCACCTCCTGTTTGTTGACCGAAGCTAGATTGACGATAATTTCCGCCCGTATTGTTTAGTTGGTTTCCGTTCATGAATCATCCTCCTTAAACTTTATATCTCTATAAATCAAATTACATAGTTCCTATAAAGGATCTTTCCACTCTCCAAGAGAAAAAGGGGATTATTAATATACCGTCGGACAATTGGATTGGGCTGGTGCGTAGAAGCAATGGGATTTATAGCGACCCGAATTCCATTGGTTAAACCATTGGGGCGGGCAGTTTCCACTGGGCATGAAAAACCATAAGGAATTGGATGCCGGGTGAAATCGTTCACCACGAATCGTCCTTTTAGCCAAGTTGATTTCATTTTGTCTCGGTGCCTGGTAAAAATATCCCTTTTGGGTTGCTTCAAAACCCCCGGGGCGCTGATAAACCATTTGCCTGATTGAACGGATATCTTTAAAGTCAAGACAATCCGCCCGAACCCGATTGACTCCTACATTGCCGACCATCAGCATACCAAGATCTCCATCCCCTTCAGCCTCTGCCCGAATTAGGCGGGCCAAAAGTTTAAGGTCAGCATCGTTATACGCAATGACTGCCAAAGAATTCCCTCCCTCCATATAAAGACTGGGCCTTAATGTATAATGTATGATCATTGGCCGTATAACGTTCAGGAGTAAGCCAGGAGGAAATCACTTATATATATGAAGGAAATCCTTGCACTATGCCGGGGATTTTTTTACGGAAAAAGAGTCACGAAAAGCTTGTTTTCATAAAAAAGAAGGAAAATGTAAAAGTTATGCATAGTAAGGCAGAAGCCTTGCATTTTTTTTCACAAGGAGTATCCTTAAATGGTAGAGAAGGAGGAAAAAATATGGATTTATTTTCAACAATTAAAGAAAAAGTATCCGGAAAAGGTGTGAAAATTGTCTTTCCGGAAGGCCTAGATGAAAGGATTTTGAAGGCGGTAAGCCGTCTCAAACAAGATCAGGCTGTTGAACCAATCTTAATCGGAAATGTGGAAGAGGTCCAAAGTAAAGCAAAAGAACTCGGAGTATCTTTGGAAGGAATCGAGATTTTAGATCCGACAACGTATCCGGAATTTGACGAATTGGTACAAAAATTCGTGGAACGCCGTAAAGGTAAAGTGACAGAAGAACAAGCCCGTAAAATGCTTTTAGATGAAAACTATTTTGGAACGATGCTTGTTTACTTACATAAAGCAGACGGACTTGTATCCGGCGCAGCCCATTCTACTGCCGATACCGTTCGTCCTGCGCTGCAAATCATTAAAACAAAGCCCGGTGTAAGCCGTACCTCGGGAGCTTTCATCATGGCCCGTGGGGATGAAAAATACGTATTTGCGGATTGTGCCATCAATATTACTCTAGATGCACAAGGTTTAGCCGAAGTGGCTGTTGTCAGTGCAGATACAGCCAAAATGTTTGATATTGAGCCGAAAGTGGCAATGCTCAGCTTTTCCACAAAGGGTTCAGCCAAATCTGAGGAAACCGAAAAGGTTAGTGATGCAGTAAAATTGGCAAAAGAAATGGCACCGGACTTGGTTGTTGATGGGGAATTTCAATTTGATGCAGCATTCGTACCTTCTGTTGCTGCCAAAAAAGCACCAGGTTCCATCATTCAAGGGGATGCAACGGTCTTTGTCTTCCCGAGCTTGGAAGCCGGAAATATTGGCTACAAAATTGCTCAACGCCTTGGAAATTTTGAAGCGGTCGGTCCTATTTTGCAAGGTTTAAATGCACCGGTAAATGACTTGTCCCGCGGTTGCAACGAAGAAGATGTGTATAAATTGGCATTAATTACTGCAGCACAAGCCCTTTAAGGGAAATGGCTGGTCCTTGATCTATATAAAAATAGGCCAAGGCCAGCTTTTTTTAATTTATTTCCAAATAACTTTGGTCAGAAAATACCCTGCTTTTTATGGAAGGTAACAGAATTGTTCAGGTAAAATAGAATGAGGCCAGCTTTTTTGGAAATACAAATAACAAAAATACTTCGATATAAAGGAGTCTACCTATGGACCAAGCGCTCACGTTGCTTCATCAACAGGAATGGAGAATAATGGACTATACGACGGCAGGGCCAAATTTCACCCCGATTGAATCCTTCGCCCTTGATGACACCTTATGTGAGTCCGTCGGAACTGGGAAATCCCCAGCGGTAGCAAGGAGCTGGGTACACCGCAATATTGCTGTATTAGGGATACAGGATGTCCGCCTTCCTTATTTGGAATCAGGAATCGAATGGTTAAAACAAGAAGGTTATGAAGCTCTTGTCCGTACATCAGGGGGGCTCTGTGTCCTTCTCGATGAGGGCATTTTAAATTTAACCTTAATTTTTCCTGAACGGGATCAAGGAATTGCCATCAATCAAGGTTACGAAGCCATGTACCAGTTTATCCAGCTGATGTTTAAGGATTTAACAACGGAAATTAAGGCGGGGGAAATTGACGGTTCCTATTGTCCAGGGAGTTATGATTTAAGCATAGATGGGAAAAAATTTGCCGGAATTTCCCAACGACGATTGAAAAAAGGGGTAGCGGTGCAAATATATCTTTGCGTATCCGGGAGCGGTAGTCAGCGGGCTGAAATCGTTCGGCGATTTTATGAAAAAGCTTTACAAGGAGAAGAAACGAAAATTGCTTATCCGAAAATCAAGCCTGAAGTGATGGCCTCCCTTTCTGAACTATTAGGGATCAATCTGACCGTAGAAGACTGTATGTTCCGTTTCCTTAAGGCATTGCAAATGTTAAGCGGTGATCAATTGTACAATAGTGAATTAACGGCTGAAGAAAGCCAACGATATCCTTACTATTACGGACGGATCGTTGAACGGAACGAGAAATGGCTTTCCCGTTAATTCAACCTTCAAAATCGAAAAATGATGTAAACGTATTAAGGCTTCCATTGGCTGTTTATGGATAAGCGAATGGAAGCCTTTATTATTGTTGTTGCCAACTGATCTGAAGATTGCCATGACAAAAACCTATTCAGCAATTTTTTCCAAGTTCCCATTTTGATCCATTTTAAAGGTAGTGGAGGGTCTTTCATCATCTTCAAAGAGCACAAGTTTTCTTGCCCGGTTCAGGATTTTAACCAAGGTTTCATAGTCTTCCTGCATGGTAGAGGAACTTTCCTCCAATTCCTTAATCTTCTTTTGCAATTCTTCATTTTGTTTCTGCAGATCGGCAATTTCCCGTTTTAATCTTTCATTCTCGCTTTTATATACCGCCGATTGAAGATTGGAATGATTTAAGTTTTGCAAAAATTGGATGACATGGGTCAATGTAATTTGCATGGTGCCAGTGCCATCTTTACCTTCTTCCGTTGTTTCGCTATTTTGGGTTACAGAATAAGTCGGAAGGGTAATTTCACCGGATAATTCCAATTCCTCCGGAGAAGGCATAGGCGGTTGATATAATAATTTTTTCTTACCGCTATGATCTTTTCCGAGTAGCCGCTGCCGCTGTTTTCTTTGTTTTTTCGCCAGGGCTAGGGCCTTTTCATACTTATGCCGGACGACCGCATTCCAGCGGAATCCACAGGCGGCACTTGTTCTGTTCAATTTATCGCCGACTTCTTCAAAGGCGTTCAATTGGGTGCTTCCTTCCCGGACATGGCGAAGCACCGTTTCCGCAAGTAAAAGATCATCTTCCTCTGTCCACGCGTCTTGGCGCACCTTCATATTCTCAACTCCCAACTTAGTATTTAATTTAATAGGTTTATCTCTAGGATGGACAATATTTTTAGGTTTTATACAATAAGAGATAAAAGGATACTAGTTTTACACTTATAAATAAGAATTTTGTCATATCGATAGACGATAAGGATTTGGCATTCGCCATGTCTTTTCTTCCTTAACCTCGACGATATTCGGAAAAATTTGCTTAAATTCGCGTGAAACGGTAGAAAAAACTCGATATAATGAAAGCAAGATTAAGAAAACGAGGGTAAAAGATGAGTTATGCATTGGAAAAATTAGCCGAAGAAAAGGTTTTTAAAGACCCTGTTCACCGGTATATCCATGTTCGTGACCGGGTTATATGGGATTTGATCGATACGAAGGAATTTCAGCGTCTTCGCCGTATCAAGCAGCTCGGCACAACTTATTTAACCTTCCATGGAGCTGAACATAGTCGTTTTAGTCATTCCCTGGGGGTATACGAAATCGTGCGTAGGATTGTCGATGATGTGTTCCGGGGAAGAAAGGAATGGGAGGAAGAAGATCGGCTTTTATCCCTTTGTGCTGCCCTCCTCCATGATCTTGGCCATGGTCCTTTTTCCCACTCCTTTGAAAAGGTGTTTCATCTTGACCATGAGGAATTTACCCAGATGATTATTCTCGGAGATACCGAAGTAAATCGGGTTTTGCGAAGGGTATCCGATCCATTCCCGAAACAGGTGGCAGAGGTAATAGCAAAGACTTCGGAAAAGAAACTCGTCGTCAGCTTAATTTCGAGTCAAATTGACGCTGACCGGATGGACTATCTCCTACGGGATGCTTATTTTACCGGTGTCAGTTACGGTCATTTTGATATGGAGCGGATTTTGCGGGTAATGCGTCCCTCCGAGGATCAAGCGGTGATTAAGAAAAGCGGAATGCATGCCGTTGAGGACTACATTATGAGCCGCTATCAAATGTACTGGCAAGTATATTTCCATCCGGTTACAAGAAGTGGGGAAGTTGTCCTGATGAAACTTCTCCATCGGGCTAAAAAATTGTATGAGGAAAACTATCAGTTTAAGCTGGAACCTCTTCATTTCCGGTCCCTTTTTAACAATGATGTAACATTGGAAGACTATTTGCGTTTAGATGAGGCGGTTGTCCTTTATTATTTCCAACTTTGGCAGGAGGAATATGACCCCATTTTGAGGGATTTGTGCCACCGCTTTATAAACAGGAACCTATTCCAATATGTCGAATGGGATCCGGCGGTACATGATTATAAAAAACTTTGGGAATTGAACGGTCTTTTTCAGGAGGCGGGAATTGATCCGGACTATTATCTTGTATTGGATTCGTCTTCCGATTTGCCCTATGATTTTTATCGGCCCGGGGAAGAAGAAGAACGCCTGCCGATTCATTTGTTAATGCCCAATGGTGAATTGAAGGAATTGTCCCGGGAATCCAAAATCGTTGAAGCAATAAGCGGGAAACGCCAAACAGACCATAAACTGTATTTTCCGCAGGACTTTTTGTATGATGAAACCTCGCAAAAAGAGACGAAAAAGAAAATCCGCCAAATTTTGGGACTACCTTAAATCCATTTACAGAATCCAAGTTCCTTTGTAAAATGTTTGGAAGTAGGAGATGAAAGAGAATGTTTCGGGAACATGCAAAAATATTACGGGCCATTCAATGTTCGGGGGAAATCGTTGGTCGGAAAAAATTGCAAAAAATGATCTATATTGCAAAAAAACTAAATTTTCCCTTCGAGGAAAAGTTTGAATTCCACTTTTACGGCCCCTATTCAGAGGAATTGACGTTACAACTGGAAGAATTAATCAATATGGGGTTTATGAATGAAATTAAGGAAAATAAGGGGAGCTACTTCCAATATCGCTACCGGCTTACGGAATCCGGTGAAGAGTTTATTAAGGAGTGGGGAGTGTCTGAATCCAATCCTTCCTTAGACGATTGTCTGAAGAGCATGAATGAAAAAACCCCCCGTTTTTTGGAACTCGTTTCAACGGTTTTATATTTCGAATCCTTGCCTAAAGACCAATTAGTGGAAAAAATCTTTCAGGTAAAATCGAAACAGCATTATACGTTGGAGGAAATAGACGCTGCTATCGAATATATTGGCATTTTAAGGGAAAAAGCTGGCGTTTTCTGCTAGCTTTACCCTTTATGAAAAATCCATGGCGGGTATGCCATGGGTTTTTTGTTTCCGAATAACACCGGTAAATCGGCATTCTTATCCAAAAGGGGGATTTCCATTTTTACAATGAATGAAAATCATGTATACTTTTATGTAGCAATTTTGATTTGTCAAGAAGTTCATTAAAGTAAAGGAGCGAACTTATGGATTCACTGGATTTTGGTTTTTTTGCCTATCCGTTAAGATTGATGCCCTATGTGATCATTACAATGCTGGTTGCCTTCAGTGTCCATGAATTTTCCCATGCCTATTTTGCCAATAGATTTGGGGATCCGACGGCAAAAAATGAAGGGAGACTTACGTTAAATCCCATCAGTCATATAGACCCTATCGGGGCATTGCTGATTTTGTTTCTAGGTTTTGGTTGGGCAAGACCTGTTCCGGTTAACCGTTTCAATTTCAAAAAGAACCGGAAACTGTCCGGAGTCATCGTATCTCTTGCAGGACCTGTCAGTAATCTCCTTTTGGCCATTTTAGGAGCCCTTTTATATTCCCTTGTGATTAAACTCAATATCAGCGGATCAATCTTATTTATCTTGTTGGAATTTCTCCAAATTTTCATCTGGCTGAATATTACTCTATTTATTTTTAATTTACTTCCCCTCCCTCCCCTGGATGGGTATCGGATTATCCAAGATCTGGTCAGTCATCGGACGAGGGCCAAACTTTCCCAATATGAAGTCCATGGGATGATTATTTTCCTTGTGCTTGTCCTTGTTCCGCCTTTGTATAGCTATACCATAGGTTTTATATTACAAAACGGCGTCGAAAATATATTAAGGCTGATTATGCGGATCTTTGGGGTTATTGTTTATTAGAAGGATGTTTATGAAGGAGTTTGATTCAAATGGAGGAGAAAAAGGAAAAAAAGACTGTAACCTTTAACATTATCAAAAATGACCCAACAGACGGCCATAAAGGCTTTGGCGTCGGGGTGCTGAACCTGGAAAATGTTTCCCCGGTCATTATTGATATTGAAGAGAAAACCGCCTTTGTGGATATGGGAGCCATGCATGCCCGAAGCAAAGTGGAACGGGGAATCCGCTTCGTCCACAATAAAGAGGAAGTTCCTGATGCGAAACCTTACTGGCTTGTTTGGGTTACCATTGAACGGAAGGAAGAAGGTCCCTATTACCATGGTGTAACGGCCTGCGAATTTACCGTAAATCGTGCCTTGCGTCGGGGATATAAATCTCTTCCGGAACATGTAAACCGGATGGATAAATCGATGAAAGGTCATATTATTGTCGAGCATATGGATGATTCCTCCAAAAAGGTGCTTAGAGAGTTTTTGAAAAACCATGATCCCGGAATGTGGGAGAGATCCGGTGACAAGCTGAAAAAGGATTTGGCTACCGAATAGTTTTTTGGAGAATATTTATGAAAAGGGCCCGGTGATTTTTAAACCGGGCCTCATTGTTCTTAGGGCTGTTTCTTTGTTAAAATCCTCGTTATTTAAAGAATCATCGAGATCAAAATCTAAACATACTTTTCCTTCGTTAATTAAACCAGTCGAAAAATCTTTGATACCAAGGTTTTTTCCTTTTTGCCGGTTCCGCTTTCGGCAGAGGTTCAGATTCTTGTCCTTTGTCCAAATGTAGCATGCAATATTCGGTTGGTTCCGTTCCTTTAAGAAAATAAGTTGTTCGCTGGTAACCACAATCAGGGGTCGCCAATAGGCCACTATCGGGATCGATTGGAACACCTACCACACCTTTCGTGGGTTGGAAGAACGTTTCTTTCTTACCCTTTAGGGCGAGTTCCATAAAATCAATCCATATGTGTTTTGCATATTGCTTTTCCATTGGTAAGGTAAGCTCCTTCCCTTTATCATAGCCAACCCAAACAGCGGTAACCAGGTTTGGGGTATATCCTACCATCCAGCCGTCTGTTTCCGTAGTTCCAGTTTTGGCAGCATAGGTGCGGGTTTTTTTATGGGCAATGGTTTGCCCGGTAACGACGTTATAACTATTCATACGGCTATCAAAAATACTGGTAAGCAGATCGCTCATGATAAACGCAAGATCCGGATTCAACTTTTGTTCCCGTTCCGGTTTATGCTCATAAAGGACCGTTCCATCCTTTCCTACCACTTTTGTAATAAATACGGGTTTTATTTTTTGACCGCCATTGGCAAGCATGCCGTAAGCAGTGGCCAGTTCGATGGGACGGACTCCGGAAGTTCCGAGGGCGAGGGAAGGAACCGGGTCGAGAAAGGAAGAAATGCCAAATTTTTTTCCATACTCCTCTAATGTATCCATCCCAAGATATAAATGGGTTTTCACAGCGTAAATATTGTCGGAAAGGGCAATGGCCTTCAGCATTGTGATCTTATCATTGGCAAATTTGGAATTGTAATTATCCGGTGTATATTGGTTCCGGCCATCATCAAAGACAAAGGTTGTCGGTTCGCTAATAAAGGTCGTTGCCGGGGTAAAACCATGCTCCAATGCGGCATAGTATAAGATTGGTTTGATGGTCGAACCGGGTTGACGGATTGCATCAAGGGCACGATTAAAACTCGATTCATAATAGTTTCTGCCACCAATTAACGCCTTCACATAACCGGTTTTCGGATCCATGGCAATTAGGGCACCTTGCAAGGAAGTGTCTTTAAAGGTTTTTTGAAAAAGATCTTCGGAAATCCTTTCCATCTCCGGATCGAGGGTGGTATAAATTTTTAGACCACCCATTAAAATCTCCTTTTCATCCAGGTCAAGAATCTTTTCGAGTTCCCTTTGCACGGCATCACGAAAGTAAAGACCCAATTCCGTTTTTTCGGTATTCATTTCCCCAACCAATTGGATCGGTTCTTCTTTAGCCCTTTCAGCTTCCTTTATTGAAATCCGTCCTTGTTTTGCCATAGTTGCAAGAATGAGTTCCTGTCTTTCCTTTGCCCTTTCATAGGATAAAAAGGGGGAATAGACGCTTGGACCCTTCGGTATTGCAGCAAGCAATGCAGCTTCACTTAGGGTCAAATCCCTTGCCTGTTTATTGAAGTAAAAGCGACTGGCCGCTTCCACCCCGTAAGCTCCGTGACCGTAATAAATCGTATTTAAGTAACCTTCCAATATTTTCTCTTTTGAATAATTGGCTTCAAGCCGAACCGTATATAAAGCTTCTTTCAGCTTACGTTTCCAAGTTTTTTCATGACCTAAAAAAAGATTCCGGGCATATTGCTGGGTAATGGTACTGGCCCCCTGAACCTTTGCCCCTGCTCTAATATCAGCATAAAGGGCGCCGATAATCCGCTTAAAGTCAAATCCGATATGCCGATAAAAATGTTGGTCTTCAATGGCAATGGTAGCATCGATCAAAAAGGGGGAAATGTCCTCAAGAGAAACCCAATACCTCCTTTGCCCAAGATTGGACTCCCCAAGGATAGAGCCGTCGTCCGCATAATAAATGGAAGATTGCGGTACCTCCAGGGGAGGGGGTCCAACCAATTTAACCCCACCATAAAGGGAGATAATCCCAAGGAAAATAAAAATGATCGAAAGAGCACAAATGAAGGTTCCTATCCGAAGGGGACGGTAAAGACTTTTCCATCCATAAATCTTAAAAATTTTCAAAGGAACCCCTCCTTTTTCTTCCTTATCCTCAATTATGGAAAAAAGAGGGTCCCTTTAAACCTTCAAGGGTGAATGTCCCTTTCATGAAAATATCTATTTTGAAAAAGGAATCATTTTTTAAATGGATTTGGAGATAAAAGGAATGGTAAAATTAGAAATTATCTTTGGTTTAAGTTTCCAAAAAAATGCCTTCAATGGTATATTTATTAAAGAATATTTGGCATAAGTAGTGGCAAGAGGGTGAGAATGTGGCTCAAGAAGGGATACCGGTCAAAATCAAGCTTACGACGGATATCCTCCAAGGAGAAGATAGGGAAACTTTTGAATTAATTGTTTTTGGACGATACTATCAAAAAAAATACAGTGGATACCTTGTCTACAATGAAGTGTTGGATAAAGGCACGATAAATACGACCGTGAAATGGCAGGAAGAGGAAGTGCAGATTACAAGAAGGGGTGCCCTTAATATGAAACTGGGTTTCCAACAGGATGGGAGAAAAAACGGAACCTATGAAACGGAATTGGGAACCTTTATGCTTGAAACCTTCACCCAAGCCCTCTCCTTTCACTGGAATGAGAAGGAAAAAACCGGAAATGCTGATATAAAGTACAAATTGTTCATGGAACAAATTGAAGTGGGTACATATCATTTATCCTATGAATTCAAGGAGGACCCTTTAAGATGAATGTGGTAACAGAAGTTCAAAAGACTTTGAAAGAGGAAATATTGCAGGCTGTCAAGACCAGTCTTGGAATCGATGAAAATAGCGCCCTTCCGGAAGTCATGTTGGAAGTCCCGAAGGAAAAAGCCCATGGGGATTATTCCACAAACATAGCCATGCAACTGGCTCGGGTGGCAAAAAAGCCTCCAAGGCAAATAGCTGAAGGGATTGTCGAACATTTTGATAAAACAAGGGCCAATGTAAAAAAGATTGAAATCGCCGGTCCCGGATTTATTAACTTTTTCCTCGATAATAGTTATTTGACGAAATTAATCGCCGCCATTTTAAAAGAAGGGGAGAATTACGGAAAATCCGACTTCGGTAAAAAGGAAAAAATCCAAGTCGAATTTGTTTCCGCAAATCCGACCGGGGACTTGCATCTTGGTCATGCCCGGGGAGCTGCAGTAGGAGATTCCCTTTGTAATATCCTTGATGCTGCCGGATTTGATGTGACCCGGGAATATTATATTAATGATGCCGGTAACCAAATCCATAATTTGGCTTTGTCTGTCGAAGCCCGGTACTTCCAGGCCCTCGGTCTTGATAACGAAATGCCGGCCGACGGTTATTACGGGGAAGACATTATTGCCATCGGAAAAGCACTTGCAGAAGAATATGGCGACAAGTTTGTCCATGCCGATGAAAAGGAACGTTACGACTTTTTCCGTTCCTATGGCCTGAAGAAGGAAATGGAAAAATTGAAAAAGGATCTCGAAAACTTCCGGGTATCCTTTGATGTCTGGTTCAGCGAAACGAGCCTGTATGAAACCGGAAAAGTGGATGAAGTCCTGAAAATTTTGGAAGAAAAGGGGCATACCTATGAAAAGGACGGTGCCCTTTGGCTAAGAACGACCCCCTTTGGTGATGACAAAGACCGGGTGCTCAAAAAGAGCGATGGCACTTACACCTACCTGACTCCGGATATTGCCTATCATAAAGACAAATTTGAGCGGGGTTTTTCCAAAGTGATCAATATTTGGGGAGCGGATCACCATGGCTACATCCCGCGGATGAAGGCTGCCGTTGAAGCCTTAGGGATAAATCCTGATAATCTGGAAGTGGAAATTATCCAGCTTGTCCATCTTTTCAAAAACGGCGAAAAGATGAAGATGAGCAAACGGACCGGTAAAGCGGTGACGATGCGGGACTTGATTGAGGAAGTAGGCCTGGATGCCGTACGCTATTTCTTTGCAATGCGAAGCCCTGATACCCATATGGACTTTGATTTGGATTTGGCCGTTTCTGAATCGAATGAAAACCCGGTTTACTATGCCCAATATGCCCATGCCCGGATTTCCAGCATGTTGCGCCAGGCTGAAGACTTGGGAATAGATTTTACTGCAGAGGAAGACTTTAGCCTAATTGCAGAAGAAAAAGAGTTTGACCTCCTGAAGAAACTTGGGGAATTCCCGCAGGTAATTGTCGAAGCTGCTGTCAAACGGGCCCCCCATCGTGTTGTCAACTATATTCATGATTTGGCTTCTACCTTCCATAGTTTTTATAATGCGGTCAAGGTCATTGACCAGAGCCAAATGGCGGCAACAAAAGCTCGCCTTGCAATGGTTAAGGCAGTCCAAATCACCTTGAAAAACGCATTGACGTTAATCGGTGTCAGTGCGCCGGAAAGGATGAGCCGGGAGGAAGAACCTTCCCTCCAATAAAGACGTAAAATACGTAATAAAGCTCGTGAAATCCAAGCCGAAGGTTTTCACGAGCTTTATCATTATGTATGCCTTTGTCCTAAACTTCAATCCATAGATAGATGCTCCATAATTTTTTGTTGGAAAAGCTCAAAATATTCCCCAGACACTTCAAGATCAGGCTCATTCCAGGAAAATCCATCCTCTTTATACCTCGGAAAAATATGCATATGGTAGTGGGGAACATCTTTAAATATTCCATTATTTTGCAATACCGTTATTCCATCCGGTTTCAGGACCTTCTCCAGTATCCGGGCAATCCTTTGACCGAGAAGGATTACTTCTGCCAAGGATCTGCTATCTACCTCACTGAACTCCTCATAATGCTTTTTCGGAACAACCAAAACATGCCCCTTATTAATGGGGTATTTATCCAAAAAACAGCAGACATCGTCATTTTCATATAGAATATAGGCCTTTTCCCGGCGGGCAATAATATCGCAAAACATGCATCTTCCCATTGGATCCCCCTCCTAGGCATCATGTAACTGTTTTACCAAAGGCAGATAGGAGTTACGGCTATTGCCTTTCATAAAAATATGGTCCGCAATCCGGTTCATGGGTGAGCACAAAAGTCCAGCGTCCACTCCAATCCATTACATAAAGATCCCCATAATCCATATGATCCTGTTCATAGGGCAAGTCCTCGGGCCTTAGATCCCATGCCTTCTCAACAAGATAAGCTTCATTGATAAATTGATAAAACACGGTAAATTTTTCCTTCGATACCTGCCTGAACGCATCGATTGCCTCTTTTCCCTTCAGACATTCAGCTTTTTCCCAGCTAAACACATGCCAGAGGAAACCGTCCAGATAAATATCCTTCTTCTCCTTTTCGGAAAGGTGGGAGCAAAAAAACCTTTCCCAGGTCTGGCGCAAATAAGGGCCCCATCCGATCAGTTCCTTCACCTTTCCCTTCTCTATGTCCAAAGGATTTCCTCCTCTCTTTTTCTAACCTAATCTTATTCAAGACTTGATTGGAAATCAATGGATTTTGATTATTATATTATGGGGAAAATTAGCTCTATAAATTTCTAAAATCCTCCTGAACCAAACTATAATAGTGATAGATTTTGAATGCTGACAAACCATAATGAAAAAAAGGGGCATTAACAGATGGGACCCCAGAAAGGGGAATGGAGTTCTTATTGGGTAGTGTGATCAAGAAAACGGGAAAAATAAAAGTTGACTGAACGCTCATTCATTATTGTATAATAGTGGTGGATGTATTCAGAATATTTTCTGTATTAGGTAAAAAGAACTTAGGGGAGAAACGTAAAAAATTGGTCTAGAAGGAGTTCAAAGGGGGAGAAAAATGGCTCAAACATTGCTGATCATTAATTTGCTTGCCACCCTTGGTGTAATTGCCTACGCCATCTATTTATTTGTTTATGTCGTCAGGACAAGAATTGCCTATATTAAACTTGGGAAAAAGGCGGAATTTGATCGGAAATTTAAAGAACGATTCCAGAAAATCTGGGTCAATGTTTTTGGCCAGAAAAAACTGTTAAAGGACAAAAAAAGTGGCGCAATCCATGTCATGTTTTTTTATGGATTTATTCTTGTTCAATTTGGTGCGATTGATTTTATATGGAAGGGAATCGTACCGGGTTCCCATTTGCCCCTAGGTCCAGCCTATCCATGGTTTACCTTTTTCCAAGAAGTGGTCACCTTTACTGTCCTTATAGCTGTAGCTTGGGCCTTTTATCGTCGCTACATCGAAAAATTAGTCAGGCTAAAGCGGGGACTGAAAAATGGTCTTGTCCTCATATTTATTGGGACACTGATGTTATCGGTTCTCTTCGGTAACGGAATGAATATGATATGGCATGGTGAAGTTCAAACGTGGACAGAACCGATTGCCAGTCTTTTTGGTCTGGCCTTCTCTTGGATAAGTCCGATTGTAGCGATTGTTTTCTTTTATATGGCCTGGTGGATCCATTTGCTTGTTCTTTTGGCCTTCCTTGTTTATGTGCCCCAATCGAAACATGCCCACCTCATTGCAGCACCGGTCAACGTGTTTCTAAATCGTCTTGATAAGCCGGGGAAGCTTCAAAAAATTGATTTTGAAGATGAAACCCAGGAATCTTTTGGGGTTGGAAAAATTGAAGACTTTACCCAATTACAGTTGATTGACTTATATGCCTGTGTGGAATGTGGGCGTTGCACCAGCATGTGTCCGGCAACAGGAACAGGGAAAATGCTCTCTCCTATGGATTTAATCGTAAAACTTAGGGATCATTTGACCAATTACGGTGCTGCAGTAACCTCAAAAACTCCATGGGTACCTGGATTTATGTTTTCCAACACACTAGGCAACCAGCTGGCTCTTAGCGCACAGGGTGGGGGAGCTAAAGAATCGGCCGCTACCATATCCTATGAAAAAAGTTTGATTGGGGATGTCATTACCGAAGCGGAAATCTGGGCTTGCACCACCTGTCGAAATTGCGAGGATCAATGCCCGGTCATGAATGAACATGTCGATAAAATTATCGATCTTCGTCGCTATTTAGTGCTGACAGAGGGTAGGGTGAACCCAGATGCCCAGCGGGCAATGCAAAATATAGAAAGGCAAGGAAATCCTTGGGGATTGAACCGAAAAGAACGGGAAAACTGGCGCACGTTGCGGGATGATGTATATATTCCTACAGTAAAAGAGCTTGAAAGGGAAGGAAAGGAATTTGAATATTTATTCTGGGTCGGTTCCATGGGTTCCTATGATAATCGGAGCCAAAAAATTGCCCTTTCCTTTGCCAAGCTCCTCAATGAAGCGGGTGTTAGCTTTGCCATTTTAGGAAATAAGGAACGAAATTCGGGGGATACGGCCCGGAGGCTTGGGAATGAGTTTTTGTTCCAGGATTTGGCGATGAAAAATATCCAAGATTTTGAGAAAATCGGCGTGAAAAAAATCGTGACGATTGATCCTCACGCATACAATATATTTAAAAATGAATACCCGGATTTCGGTCTGAATGTGGAAGTGTATCATCATACAGAGCTATTGTATCAACTGGTCAAGGAAGGCCGTCTAGTACCGAAATATGAAGTTCATGAAACCATTACCTTCCACGATTCTTGCTATCTTGGCAGATACAACAATGTTTATGACCCACCTAGGGGAATTTTGAAAGCAATCAAAGGTGTAAAGTTGGTCGAGATGGAACGGAACCGGGAAAATGCGATGTGCTGTGGTGCTGGTGGCGGGCTAATGTGGATGGAGGAAGATACCGGTCAAAGGATTAATGTAGCCCGGACAGAACAAGCATTGAAACTCAATCCGACTTCCATAACTGCGGCCTGTCCGTATTGCCTAACAATGGTAATGGATGGGACGAAGGCAAAGGAAGTGGAAGATACCGTAAAAATCTATGATATCGCTGAAGTTTTGGAAAAAGCGGTTTGCGGGGAGAGAAAGGATCTCGCATCCTGATGTGAAGTTCCAATAGTATCGGTTTGAAATTTTTGAAAAATAAGTTAATATGTTGATAGATTGGGCTGTTCTAAATGGATGGAAAAAACCTTCATAAAGTCCAATTGGTTTTTGTGAAGTCCTTATTTCGAACAGCCCTCTATACTATATTTCCATACTGAATGAGCGTTCAGTCGGAAGGGAATGGATGTTTTGTAAGCGGTTTCTGAAAAAGGTTTAGGGATAGGGAGGAATTTTTCTGTGAAAAGAACCGTGATTGTCGAGGGAGCGCGAACTCCTTTCGGAAAATTAAACGGAGCATTAAGCTCATTTTCTGCTGCCCAACTCGGTGGAATTGCCATTAAAGGTGCATTGGAACGTTCCCGTCTTAGACAAGAGGAAGTCGATTATGTAGTCATGGGAACGGTCCTTCAAGGAGGACAAGGACAATTGCCCTCCCGGCAGGCGGCAAGGGATGCGGGCATACCGTGGGAAGTAGGGACAGAAACAATTAATAAAGTGTGTGCTTCGGGATTAAGGAGTGTAGTCATTGGCGATTTATACATTCGCACTAATGAGGCCCAAACCATTGTGGCAGGTGGAATGGAGTCCATGTCCAATGCCCCCCATGCCCTTTTATCTGCACGGAAAGGATACCGGATGGGAAATGGTGTGTTAACGGATCTAATGATCTACGATGGACTGACCTGCAGTTTCACCGGTGTCCATATGGGGAGCTATGGGAACCGAACAGCAAAGGAGCTTGAGATTTCCCGCGAGGAGCAAGATCAATGGGCCTATAGGAGCCACCAAAGGGCCATTGCGGCTATCGATCAGGGAACCTTAGGGGAAGAAATCGTACCTGTTTTTATTCCTCAGAAAAAGGGGGAACCCCTTGTGGTAAAAGAGGATGAAGGTCCGAGACGGGATACTTCCATGGAAAAACTTGCGACATTAAAACCGGCCTTTGATCAGGATGGAACTATTACTGCCGGCAATGCACCGGGAGTGAATGATGGAGCTTGTGCTCTTGTTTTAATGGATGAGGAAAAGGCGTTAAAGGAAAACCGAACAGTTTTAGCCCGCATATTGGGAAGCGCAAGCATTGCCATGGAGGCGAAAGATTTTCCGAAAACTCCGGGATATGTAATTCAAGAACTTTTAAAGAAAACGGGAAAGACGGTCGGTGCCATCGATTTATTTGAAATAAATGAAGCCTTTGCTGCCGTCACCCTAGCCTCCATCAAAATTGCCCATCTTCCGGAAGAAAGGGTCAATGTCAATGGCGGAGCGATTGCCCTAGGTCACCCGATTGGGGCAAGCGGTACAAGGATTGTTTTAACCCTTGCCTATGAACTGCGCCGGCGGGGCGGGGGGCTCGGAATTGCTGCCATATGTTCCGGAGGAGGACAGGGGGATGCCCTTCTTATAGAGGTACCTAAGCAAACCAGGTAGGATGATTTTCGGATAAAATTCATTTATTCATAATTTCTTTGATGAATCGAGAAAGGGAGATGGAGAAATGGAAAGGGAAAAGGTACTGGTTCTTGGGGCGGGACAGATGGGTTCAGGCATTGCTCAAGTGTTTGCCCAAGCGGGTTTTCCGGTTATGCTTTACGATCTGAATGACACATTCGTAAAAAAAGGCTACAGCGTAATTGAAAAAAATATAAAACGAATGGTGGAAAAGGGAAAGGTTTCCGAATCCCAAGGGGCAGAAATATTGGGGAGAATCCAGTTGATCACGGAATTAAAGGAAGCGGTGGAAAGTGAATTCGTTATCGAAGCGGTTGTTGAGAAAATGGAGGTCAAAAAAGAAGTGTTCAGGCAATTGGACCTTCTCCTTTCGGAAGAAGTGATTTTGGCAACGAATACGTCATCCCTCTCCATAACCGACATTGCTTCAGTGACGAGAAGACCGGATAAGGTCATCGGAATGCATTTCATGAACCCGGTTCCAATCATGAAGCTGGTGGAGGTGATCCGGGGATTGGCCACGAGTGATGAGACCTATGAAAAAGTAAAGGGATTGGCGGAAATTTTAGGCAAAGTGCCTGTGGAAACGAAAGATTTTCCCGGTTTTATTTCAAACCGCATTCTTATGCCGATGATCAATGAAGCAATATACGCCTTATATGAAGGGGTGGCCACGAAAGAAGGCATTGATGAAATTATGAAGTTGGGGATGAACCACCCAATGGGTCCCTTAACTTTAGCTGATTTTATAGGGTTAGATACATGTCTATATATTATGGAAACATTGCACGAAGGATTCGGAGATGACAAATACCGCCCTTGTCCCCTCTTGAAACAGTATGTTAAAGCTGGATGGCTTGGGAGAAAAACCGGACGGGGCTTCTATGTTTATGATTCATAATGAGAGGGGAAGTACCTTATGAATCTTGAATTCTCTGAAGAGCAGAAAATGCTTCAAAAAATGGTGAGGGACTTTGCCAATTCAAAGGTTGCGCCCTTTGTGGAACGAATGGAGAAAGGGGAATTTCCAAGACCTCTCTTAAAGGAAATGGGGTCCCTGGGACTGATGGGAATTCCCATTCCTGCACGTTTTGGCGGAGCGGCAATGGATTTTACATCCTATATTATCGCCCTTCATGAATTGTCCAAAATTAGTGCGACTCTTTCCGTCATTCTTTCTGTCCACACATCCGTAGGCACCTTTCCCATTTTACATTTTGGAACAGAAAAGCAAAAGGAAACCTATATCCCAAAACTTGCCCGTGGGGAATATCTCGGTGCCTTCTGCCTGACGGAGCCCGAAGCGGGATCGGATGCATCGGCATTGAAAACACAAGCCGTGAAAGAGGGAAGTAGTTATATATTAACGGGCAATAAAATCTTTATTACAAACGGTGGGGAAGCGGATGTTTATATAGTTTTTGCCAAAACCGCCCCTACATTAGGGAAAAAGGGGATTACCGCCTTTATTGTCGAAAAAGGAACCCCTGGTCTAACCTTTGGCAAGGATGAGAAAAAGATGGGTTTACACGGTTCACGTACGGTGGAAGTGTTATTTGATCATGTTCGGGTCCCGGAGGAAAATAGGCTCGGTGAAGAAGGGGAAGGATATAAAATCGCCCTTTCCGGTCTTGATGGCGGTCGGATCGGGATTGCTGCCCAAGCTTTGGGAATTGCGGAAAGGGCATTGGAGAAGGCAACCGAATATGCAAAGATGCGGAAACAATTTGGGCGTCCGATTATTGAAAACCAAGGGATCGCCTTTAAACTGGCCGATATGGCGACAATGGTTGAGGCCAGCAAACTCCTAGTCTATCGCGCAGCCGATTTGAAATCCAAAGGGTTAAACTGTGGAATGGAATCCTCAATGGCGAAACTGTTTGCCTCCCAAACCGCTCGGAAGGTAGCCATAGAAGCCGTCCAAATTTTTGGGGGGTACGGATATTCAAAGGAATATGAGGTTGAACGGCTTTTCCGGGATGCCAAAATTACCGAAATTTATGAAGGAACGAGTGAAATCCAGCGCATCGTGATCGGAAAACATTTAATAGATTAAGATTAGAAAAAAGAATAGGTTGGAGGAAGCAAGATGAACTTTAAACTAAGTGAAGAACATGAAATGATTCGAAAAATGGTACGGGAATTTGCGGAAAAGGAAGTTGCCCCGACGGCGAGTGAAAGGGATGAGGAAGAACGATTCGATCGGGAAATATTCGATAAAATGGCCGAACTGGGGCTTGCAGGAATTCCTTGGCCGGAAGAATATGGCGGGATTGGCAGTGATTATTTAGCTTATGCCATTGCTGTTGAGGAGTTATCCCGGGTGTGCGCCTCAACCGGGGTAACATTGAGCGCCCACACCTCCCTTGCCAGCTGGCCCATTTATAAATTTGGAACGGAAGCCCAAAAGAAAAAGTATTTAGTTCCCCTTGCCCAAGGGAAAAAAATCGGTGCTTATGGGCTGACCGAGCCAAATTCCGGATCCGATGCCGGGGGGATGAGGACAACGGCAAGAAAAGATGGGAATTCCTATGTTTTAAACGGTTCAAAAATCTTCATTACCAATGGTGGTGTTGCGGATATTTATATTGTATTCGCCCTTACCGATCCGGAAAAGAAACATAAAGGAACTAGTGCCTTTATCATCGAAAAGGACTTCCCGGGCTTTAAAGTAGGTAAGAAGGAAAAGAAACTTGGCATCCGTTCATCACCGACCACAGAGATCATCTTTGAGGATTGTAGAGTTCCGGCGGAAAACCTTTTAGGGGAAGAGGGCCAAGGTTTCAAGATTGCCATGATGACCTTGGATGGGGGACGAAATGGAATTGCTGCCCAAGCTGTCGGTATTGCCCAGGGCGCCTTTGATCTTGCCTTAAACTATGCCAAGGAACGGGTGCAATTCGGGAAACCGATTATCGCCAATCAAGGGATCTCTTTTAAACTAGCGGATATGGCAACAAAGATAGAGGCAAGCCGGCTACTGACCTATCAGGCGGCATGGTTGGAATCCCAAGGGCTACCCTATGGAAAAGCATCAGCTATGGCAAAACTGTTTGCCGGGGATACGGCAATGGAAGTGACAACGGAAGCCGTCCAGATCTTTGGAGGATACGGATATACGAAGGAATACCCGGTTGAGCGTTACATGCGGGACGCGAAAATTACCCAAATTTATGAAGGAACCCAAGAAATTCAAAGGCTAGTCATTTCCAGGATGCTTTAATGAACGCCTTCTATCGGAGATGGCGTCTTTTCTCCGAAATGACTCTACCAGATGAATTATATGTTTATATGATCCGTTTGGGATCTAAGGGAAAGTAAACGTAATGAGGTGATCCTTTGGGAGAAAAGCAGAAGGTCCAATCCTCTGTGAAGGATGAACAATTAATAAAACTTCGTCGGGAACAAATGATTAAAGGAGCCATTAGCTTGATCAAAGAAAAAGGTTTTCACCGGACGACAACAAGAGAGATTGCCAATGCATCCGGTTTTAGCATCGGTACCCTTTATGAATATATCCGATCTAAAGAAGATATTCTCTACCTTGTATGTGACCAAATATATGATGAAGTGGAGGAAAAGGTAGAGCGAGCCCTTGATTTGGATGAAGTGACTACCGAGACTTTACGTCAGGGGATTTCTTCCTATTTCCGCATCATGGATGAAATGCAGGATGAGGTGCTTTTAATGTATCAGGAAGCGAAATCTTTAACGAAGGAGGCTCTCCCCTACGTATTGAAAAAGGAACTTCAGATGGTGGGGATTTTCGAGGATCTCATCCGACGGTATTTGACGAAACATCGCCTGGAGATAAAACCTGCGGCGTTAAGGCTTTTAGCCCACAACATTTTTGTCCAAGGCCAGATGTGGGGATTTCGCCGCTGGGCTCTAGGAAAATCTTATACTCTAGAAGACTATACGGAACTCCAAACAAATATATTTTTTGCCAGTTTACAAAGTTTGTCGGTTCCACAGGAGGAAGGAAATACCCGCTAGAGGAAAGAAGGAAAGTTTTTCTTCATTCTGAGAATAAGCGGACAGGGGGAATGGGAAATGGAAACATCGGTTTATAAAACGAAACATAAAGTCCGGTTTGTAACGGCATCCAGCCTTTTTGATGGGCATGATGCATCCATCAATATTATCCGACGCATTCTTCAGGCGAGCGGAGCTGAAGTGATACACCTTGGACATAATCGGTCGGCAGAGGAAATTGTCAATGCCGCCATTCAGGAAGATGTACAAGGAATAGCGGTATCTTCCTATCAAGGTGGACATATTGAGTTTTTCAAGTATATGTATGACTTGCTTCAGGAGAGGGGGGCAGGGGACATTAAGATTTTCGGCGGAGGAGGAGGAGTCATCATCCCCAAGGAGATAAAAGAACTGGAAGAGTACGGAATCGCGAAAATCTTTTCTCCAGAAGATGGGAGAAAACTCGGACTCCAAGGAATGATCAATTATATGTTAAGGGAGTGTGACTTTTCCACTGTTCCCGAAGACCCTACGGTTTACCTTGACGGATTGAAAAAGGGTGAAATCCGCTCCATCGCAAAATGGATTTCATTTGCCGAAGAGCTCACAAGAACCCCGGAAGTAGCAGCAACATTAAGCAGAGAAACTATGACTCTTTTGCAGGGAACAGAAGAAACAGAAAAACATATTCCCGTTATTGGGATTACAGGAACCGGCGGTGCGGGAAAGAGCTCCCTTGTGGATGAATTGGTGCGCCGATTTCTTAACTATATTCCCGAGAAAAAAATAGCAATCCTATCAGTTGATCCGACGAAGCAAAAAACCGGCGGTGCCCTTCTGGGGGATCGGATCCGGATGAATTCCATTTTCAATAATCGAACTTTTATGAGGTCGATGGCAACCCGGCATTCCAAAAGCGAATTGTCCTTATCCATAAAAGATGCCATCCAAATTGTCAAACGGGCAGGATTTGATGTCATCATTGTGGAAACGAGCGGAATCGGTCAAGGNGATGCGGAGATAGCCGAAATCAGTGACATTAGCCTATATGTTATGACNAGCGAATTTGGAGCACCTAGCCAATTGGAAAANATCGACATGATTGACTATGCNGATTTTATTGCGATAAACAAATTCGAAAAAACTGGTTCAGAAGATGCAAAGCGCCTTGTGCAGAAGCAGTATCAAAGAAGCCGTGGGCTATTTGATAAGGATTATTCCGAAATGCCGGTCTACGGGACGATTGCCAGCCAATTCAATGATCCCGGAACGAATACCCTTTTTATGGCTTTAGTGAATAAAATCAAGGAAAAATGGAATTTGGATTGGGAAGTTCTTCCTATTGAAAAGGGACCGGAAAGACGGGAAGGGATTGTCCCTAACAGCAGGCGTTATTATTTAAGGGAAATTGTCGATACTGTCCGGGATTATCATAAGCGGGCAGAAGAGCAGTCGGAATATGCAAGGCGTCTCTTTCAAGTGGAAGGCACCATTAATCTTATGAAGGAAAACAAAGGGAATGGGGATCTCATCCAATCCCTTGAAGCGTTAAAAAAATCCATCGAAGAAAAATTGACCTCGGAATCTAGGAAACACTTGGCAACATGGGAATCAGTAAAGGAAAAATATGCCCAAGACCAGTTCGTCGTTAAGGTAAGGGATAAAGAAATCATAACAGAACTGAAGACAAAAAGCCTGTCGGGGCTATCAATTCCCAAGGTTGTTTTGCCAAAGTACAAGGATTACGGAGAGATTTTACGTTGGATTTATAAGGAAAATGTACCTGGATCGTTCCCGTACACTGCAGGCGTTTTCCCTTTTAAACGCCAAGGGGAAGATCCGAAACGGCAATTTGCTGGTGAAGGAACACCAGAAAGAACAAACCGTCGCTTCCATTATTTATGTAAGGATGATAAGGCAAAAAGATTAAGTACCGCCTTTGATTCCGTCACTTTATATGGGGAAGATCCCGATCGGCGCCCGGATATCTATGGGAAAGTTGGGGAAAGTGGCGTATCGGTCTGTACCCTTGATGATATGAAAAAACTATATGAAGGCTTCGATCTCTGTGATCCTTCAACATCGGTATCGATGACCATTAATGGTCCAGCCCCGATTATTCTTGCGATGTTTATGAATACTGCTATAGACCAGCAAGTAGAAAAAAAGGAACGGGAACTGGGAAGGAAGCTTACGAAGGAAGAATATGAGGAAGTTAAGGCCTATACGTTATCTACTGTAAGGGGTACCGTTCAGGCGGATATCCTAAAAGAAGACCAAGGGCAGAACACCTGCATTTTCTCCACAGAATTTGCCCTTCGTATGATGGGCGATATTCAACAATATTTTATTGATCATAAAGTGAAGAACTACTATTCTGTTTCCATATCCGGATATCACATTGCAGAGGCAGGGGCTAACCCGATTACCCAACTCGCCTTTACCCTAGCCAATGGGTTTACGTATGTTGAATATTATTTGAGCCGGGGAATGAAAATTGATGATTTTGCACCGAATTTTTCCTTCTTTTTCTCCAATGGACTGGATCCGGAATATTCCGTGTTAGGTCGAGTGGCAAGGAGAATATGGGCAATTGTCCTGAGGGAAAAATATGGAGCGAACGAACGGAGTCAAAAATTGAAATATCACATCCAAACATCAGGCAGGTCGCTCCATGCCCAAGAGATTGACTTCAATGATATACGGACCACTCTCCAAGCATTGTTGGCCCTTTACGATAATTGCAATTCCCTTCATACAAATGCCTATGATGAGGCAATCACGACTCCGACGGAAGAATCGGTTCGACGTGCCATGGCGATTCAATTAATTATTACAAAGGAATTTGGCTTGACCAAGAACGAAAATCCCCTGCAAGGATCCTTTATTATCGAAGAATTGACAGACCTTGTGGAAGAGGCTGTGTTAGCGGAGTTTGAACGTCTGAATGATCGGGGCGGAGTATTAGGGGCAATGGAAAGCCAATATCAACGAGGAAAAATCCAGGATGAATCCTTATACTATGAAACAAAAAAACACTCGGGAGAACTTCCAATCATTGGGGTAAATACTTTCTTGAACCCGAATCCGCCTACAGAAGAGGAATTAAACAATATGCAGCTGGCCCGTGCAACAAAGGAAGAAAAGGAAACCCAAATCCGGAACTTGCGGGAATTCCAAGAGCGCCATAAGGAAGAAGTGGGAAGCGCACTAGAGCGGTTAAAACAGGTGGCAATCAGCGGAGGAAACATTTTTGAAGAATTGATGGAAACGGTAAAGGTAGCCAGTCTTGGTCAAATTACAAAAGCTTTATATGAGGTTGGTGGCCAGTACCGCCGGAATGTCTAATGGAAAAATGATTGCAGATGCTTTTAAAAGAAAATATATTTCAAGGACCAGGATTTCGTGATATCCTGGTCCTTTTTTCATAAGCCAAACTAGATTACATTTTTATGTTTTTTTCCTAACAATCCCTACAAACGAAAAAAATTAATTTATAATGGTATTGATAATCCCCCTTTTATGCAAGGGGGACAATCTGCTAAAATGCAAAGGAAAATTGGACAGCATGTTTCTGCGAAAAGGAAGTGAAAGCTCTTGAGAATTTTATCTTTACTCATTATTATTATATTTGCAACTGCCTTTACAGCTTT
>NICF_comb_assmDRAFT_10000365_pt1 | contig 38291 bp, 36 predicted proteins | sample NewIslPassag4_SG_FD_11279 | JGI IMG/M metagenome (IMG submission 11279)
TCGTCCAGGAACATGTACTCGGAGCACGGATTGGAGGCGTTGATCCGGCCCGAGTTCGGGCAGGTGTGCCAGGCGTTGATCGTCGTGTCGAACTGCAGGCCGGGATCACCACAGAGATGCGCCGCCTCGGCGATCTCCCGGAAGAGCTGGCGCGCCCGGAAGGTCTCCATCGGCCGGCCGTCCCGGACCGCTCGCGTGGTCCAGTCGCCGTCGAGGATCACCGAGCGCATGAAGTCGTCGGTCACGCGGACCGAGTTGTTGGAATTCTGGAAGAAGACCGAGTTGTACGCCTCGCCGTTGAAGGATCCGTCGTAACCGGCCTCGATCAGCGCCCAGGCCTTCTTCTCCTCGTTGGCCTTGCAGTGGATGAACTCCCGGATGTCCGGGTGATCGACGTTGAGGATCACCATCTTGGCGGCGCGGCGCGTCTTGCCGCCGGACTTGATCACGCCGGCGAAGGCATCGAAGCCCTTCATGAAGGAGACGGGGCCCGAAGCGGTGCCGCCGCCGGAGAGCTCCTCCTTGGAAGAGCGAATCGGCGAGAGGTTGGTCCCCGTGCCCGAGCCGTACTTGAAGAGCATGCCCTCGATCTTGGCGAGGTTGAGGATGGACTCCATCGAGTCCTCGACGCTGTTGATGAAGCAGGCGGAGCACTGCGGCTCGGGCTCCACACCCACGTTGAACCAGACGGGCGAGTTGAAGCTCATCTTCTGGTTGTAGAGCAGGTGCGAAAGCTCCGCCTCGAAAACCTGGGCGTCCTTCTCCGAGGCGAAGTAGCCGCCCTCCCGTCCCCACTGGCCGAGCGTGCGGACCACCCGGCCGACCAGTTGCTTGACCGAGCGCTCCCGCTCGGGGCCGAGGGGGCCGCGGAAGTACTTGGAGGCGACCACGTTGGTGGCGAGCGCGCTCCAGAACTTGGGGACCTCCACGTCCTTCTGCTCGAAGATCACCTTGCCGTTCTCGTCGGTGATCGACGCGGTGCGGAGCTCCCACTCGATCTGGTCGGCGGGATCGATCCCCTCCTGGGTGAAGTACCTCTCGATCTCGAGCCCCCGAACGTCCCGGGCCCCCGCTGCCTTCTTGCCGTTCTTCCGAATCGCTCCCGTCGTTCTCATCCCCTGTTCCTCGTCGTTCGTGCCATGGCGGACATGGAAACAGAGGGCCGAGCCGGCGTCAAGGGGCGGGGCACGAGATGCTGTGGGCAGTTGCCCGTCATACCACAAAATATAGTGGTATCCCGACGGTTTCCCCCGCCGGGTACCCGGTCTGGGCGCGAACGTCGTCTTTTTCCCCTCCCCAGCCCCATGGGGTTGGTTTTCGAAAGCACGGTCCGCCACCCCTTGATTCACAGTCTGTGCCTTGATTGGATCCTCCCCCACCGCATTTCCTGCTGTCGGGAGAGGGCCAGACATGTTCTTGCGGTCTTTTCGTGGGGTGCCGTGGCTCGTCTTGCTGTGCCTCGCCTGTTCGTCCGTCCGAACCGCCGCCGCAGCGGGACCCCGATCCCGAGATCGTCGCCTTCGCGGCGGATCCGGCGGTGATCCGGGAAGGAGGCCAAGCCAAGCTGCGATGGAGGACCAACTTCGCGACGCAGGTCACGATCCACGAGGAAGGTGGCGTGTCGGTGGACCTGCAGGGGGAATCGCCGAACGCGGGGGAGGTCGAGGTCTCGCCGGCGGCTTCCACCACCTACGTGCTGCGTGCGAGCAGCAGGTCCGGGATCACGGTGGAGGCGACCACGCGGCTGGAGGTCGTCCCCGCCAACGAGATCGTCGCCCGCCTGTGGCTGGAACCCGAGACCGTTCCCTACGGTCAGCAGGCGATCCTGCACTGGGAGACGCAGCACGCCAACCGCGTCGTGATCGAGGCCGTCACCAACGGGGAAGGGCGGGTGATCGTCAACACCACCAATCCCACCGGGACGCATGAAATCGTCGCCCAGGAGACGGTCGACTTCCGGTTGAGGGCGGAGGGCGTGCTGGGGATCGAGGAGGCGACGGCCCGCCTCCTGGTATCTCCGGCCATCGACTCCTTCCAGGCCAACGGCATCACGCATCCCGTCTTCCCCGGCGACCCGGTGGAGGTGGCATGGGCGATCCGGGCGGCCGACGAGGTGCGGGTCCTGGGCGACGAGGGCGTCGAATACGTGGCCAAGAAGGCCGAGCTCGACCGGGGCAAGGCGACGCTGCCCGCTCCCACCGACGGCGTCTTCGTCCTGATCGCCACGCGTCAGGGGGTGGAGGCGCGAAGGGAACTGGAGATCCCCATCGTCGGGCCGCCGGAATTCGCGAGCGTCTCCCTGGACCCGCCGGCGGTCACGGAGGGCTCGGGCGAGACGCCCGACGTTCGCCTCTCCTGGCGGACCACCAATGCCAAGACGCTCCGCATCCACAGCAGCGCCCACGGCGACCTGGACCTCTCGGGCAAGGGGGTCCTGGCTGGCGCGGTGGTCGTGCCGGCGGTCCCGGAGGGTACGGTCTTCACGCTGGTGGCCTCGAATGGTCGGGAGGAGACCGAGCACGTGATCGAGTTCGAGGGGGTTCCGCTCCCGGTCGTGAGCCTGCGCGCCGTTCCCCAGCGCGTGGCGCCGGGAGATTCGGTGCGCCTGGCCTGGGAGGCGGAGCATGCCGTGCGCCTGGAGCTCTACCGTCATCCGGGCGGGGGAGGCGGCACCCGGATCCGCATCCCCTTCGACCGGGAAGTCGGGATGAACGACTGGTTCGACGTGGTGGTGACCGGACCCACCCTGTACGAGATCGAAGCCTTCAACCTCGCCGGCGATTCTACGAGTGCCTTCGCCTTCGTGGATCAGGGCCAGCCCGAGGCGCAGGCCTGGCTCGAGCCCCGGTTCGCGCTGCCGGGGGAGAGCGTCACCTTCTCCTGGAAGAGCATCGGCGGCGTCGCCGTCCACGTCGAGGATGCCGAGGGCGATCGGCTTTACTCCACGACCGAGCTCTTCGACGTCGAGGAGGGGAGCGTCGACCTGCCGGCTCCCGCCGAACAAGGGGTGCACGCCTTCGCGGTTCGGGTCCAGAACGGATTCGGGGATGCGGTCGTTCCGCTGGAGCTGACGGTGACCACCGGCCCCCGTGTCCAATCCTTTCACATCTCGCCCGAGCGCATCCGCGCCGGGCGAGAGGCGGAGTTCGCGTGGCGGGTCCTCCCCGACGGCCTCGGACGGGACGTCGTCGTCGAGATCCGCGACGACCTGGGCAACGTCCTCCCCATCGCCGGAGTCAACCTGCTGGAGGCCTCGGTCGGCGTGGCGATCGAAGACGTCGGCGAGCGCACCTATTTCCTTCGCACCTGGGCCGGTGATTCCTTCCCGACCGAGCTGAGCGCTCGGCTCACCGTCTTTGGTCCTCCCGTGCTCGAGGCCTACGTCGAGCCCGAGCAGTTCGACCCCTTCGACCCCGAGATCCCGCGGCTCCACTGGCGGACCGACTGGGTCAGCCGGGTCGTCGTCGAGGAGGTCGACGCAGACGGGAACGTCCTTCGCCAGGTCCTGGACGAGAGGCGGCAGACGCAGGTGGTCGAGGGCTCGGTCCAGGTGATGCCGCAGCGGACCGGCAGTCGTTTCCGCGTCGTGGCGGAAAACCCCTGGGGCGAGACCATCGAGGATGAATTCTTCGTCGATTACCTCTCGCCCACCATCGACTCGTTCGAGGTGAGCGCGACCTCGATCACCAAGGGTCAGAGCGTCACGTTGAGCTGGTCGACGCAGAACGGCATCGTCTACCTCAACGGGCCGCTGCTGCTCCGACCCTTCGAGGAGATCTTCGACCAGCCCTTCGTCTCCATCGGCGGGTCGTCGGGCACCCAGAATCTGACCAACCTCATGATGCCGTGCCCGACGACGACGTTCGGTCCGACCGACGAGGGCTGCGTCACTGTCGATCTTCCCTCCGGATTCGTCTTCCCGTGGGCGGGGAGGATGGTCACCCAGGTTCGCATGGGCACCAACGGCTGGCTCGGCTTCGATCCGTCGGTCCCCGGACCTGGCGACGATTTGAGCTCGATCGAGGGCCGTACGTATCCGACCACGACCGCGCTCTGGTCTCAGATCATCGGCTACGGCGCCGACCTCTGGTCGTCGCCCACCTACCAGTGGCGCACGGATTCGGACGAGAAGGGGCCGGTCGCGATCTTCGAGTGGCATACCGGGAGTCCGGACGGGGGGATTCGGTTTCAGGTCGCCCTGCGTCCGACCGGGGCTTTCGAGATCCGCTTCAGCAACCAGGTCCCGAGCAGCACGAGCACCAACGCCTATTCCTGGGGTTACCAGGACTTCACGGGCACGGTGGGCCTGAGCCCGACCCCGAAACCCCTACCCAGTCAGCTCGGTAACCGGGTCTTCCGCTACGAGCCGAAGGTGGAGCCCACGGGCAGCCTGACCTTCGAGCCCAAGGAGGATACGGTCGTCCGGCTCTGCGTCTACGGCCCCGACTTCCAGGATGCGGAATGCGAGTCGACGCTGATCACGGTGGCACCGTGATGCGCGCGCCGGTGGCGGGACGGCGAGGGATCGATTAGAAACCCGCCGCATGCCACCGCCGTACGAACTGCACCTCTTCGTCTGCACCAACCGCCGCCCCGAGGGAGCCCCCAAGCCTTCGTGCGGGCATCGGGGCGGCGAGGAGATCCGCGCGGCCCTGAAGAAGGCCGTCGCCAAGCACGGACTGCGCGCGCGCATCCGGGCCAACGCAGCCGGCTGCCTGGACGTCTGCGAGGAGGGGCCCGCGATCGTGGTCTACCCGCAGGGCGTCTGGTACGTGGGAGTGCGGCCGGAGGACGTGGACGAGATCGTCGAGTCGCACCTGCTCCGGGGAGAACCGGTCGCTCGACTCGTCCGCAGGGTGGGGATGCCCGTGGTGGAATGAGACGAAGAGCCTGTCACCCCTTGGGCGACAGGCTCTTCTCTCGGTTCAGTTCGCCAGCGCCACCACCGCCGAAAGCGTGAAGATCAGGGCGAAGGTCCAGAGAGCGGCGGGCGGAGCGGGCAAGGTCCGGGCGTCCTGACGGCGCTGCCGGGCTTTGTTCTCGAGGGTCGCGTCCATTTTTCGTGGTTCGTCTCGGTTGCTGCGCGCAGTCTACCCCGCCCATGGGAGTTGGCAAGATTTTTCCTTGCAGATTTTTCATCTGGTGAAGAGGCGCGTCGGAGTCCCGTCGCGGAGCGCATTCGCGGGCGCGCAGCGCCTTGCGGCCCGGCCCGCATTCGGATAACGGGACGATCGTCGCCAGGAGCCTTCGATGGTCGAGATCCGCATCGAGATCGAGTTCGCCGCGGCCCATCACCTCCCGCATCATCCCGGTGTCTGCCGGCGCCCGCACGGCCACAACTACCGCCTTCTGGTCTGCGTGAAGCGGCCGGTCGATCCGGGAAGCGGAATGGTGATGGACTTCGCCGAGCTGGAGCGACTGGTCTGGGAGCACGCCATCGGCGAGCTCGACCACCGGGACCTCAACGAGATCCTGGCCAATCCCACCGCCGAGAACATCGTGGTCTGGATCTGGGACCGGCTCGCGCCGGTCGTCCCGGGGCTTTCCCGCCTGGAGCTCTGGGAGACCTCCCGCTACTCGGCGGTCTACGAGGGAAGGCGATGAGGCCGCGCCCCCCGGGCGAGACGCCGCGCATCCGGCCCGTCGATCTGGAAAAGGCGGAGGAGGGCGTTCGCCTCTTTCTCGAGGGCCTGGGGATCGACCTCGACGATTCCAACGTACGCGAGACGCCGCGGCGGGTGGCGCTGGCCTGGGCCGAGGAATTCCTCGACGGCTACGAGCGCAGCGCCCGGGAGGTCCTGGGGGATTTCTACGAGGAGCGCAAGCCCGAGGCGGACGAGATGGTGGTGGTCACCTCGATCGACTTTCAGTCGATGTGCCCACACCACCTGCTGCCCTACCGCGGGGTCGCCCACGTGGCCTACCTGCCCGCAGGAAAGATCGTGGGCTTTTCGCGGCTGGCCCGGTTGGTCGACGTGCATTCCCACCGCCTCATCCTCCAGGAGACGCTGGCGCGGGAGATCGCCGAGAGCATCCGGGAGGAACTCGGCGCGCGCGGCGCGGCGGTGATCCTCGAGGCGGAGCAGAGCTGCATGACCATCCGCGGCGAGCGCCGCGCCTCCTCCCGCGCGATCACCGAAGCCTTCACCGGGGAGTTCGCCGAGCGGGCGGACCTCCGAGAGCGCTTCGTGCGCCGGATCGGAAGCCGATGAGCGAGTGGCTGGATTCGTTGGTTCGCGCCCTCGGCCCCGACAAGGTCGAGCCCTGGGATCCCGAGCGCCTGGATTCCTACGCGCGCGACGCCTCCGGCCTCGGAAGCTTCCCGCCGGCAGCGGTGGTCTTCGCCGAATCGCGCCAGGACGTACAGGAAGCCCTTCGCCTCGCCTCGCGCTTCGCCGTCCCCGTCACGCCCTGCGGGGCGCGAACCGGCAAGAGCGGCGGCTCCCTTCCCGTGCGAGGCGGGATCGCGCTCTCGTTGGAGCGGATGAACCGCATCCTCGCCTTCTCGCCCGAGGATCTCACCATGGTGGTCCAGCCCGGGGTGATCACCGGCGAAATCATGGCCACCGCCGAGCGCGCCGGGCTCTTCTACCCGCCGGATCCCAACTCCTGGGAGACCTGCACCATCGGCGGCAACGTGGCCGAGAACGCGGGCGGCCCCCGCGCCCTCAAGTACGGGGTGACGAGAGATTACGTCCTCGGGTTGGAGGCGGTCCTGCCCTCGGGGGAGGTGATCCGGACGGGAAGGCGGACGATCAAGGGTGTGGCCGGCTACGACCTGACCGGACTCCTCGTCGGCAGCGAGGGCACGCTGGCGGTGATCACCGAGATCACGCTCAAGCTGATCCCGCGGCCCCGCTTCATCGCCACGGGCCTCGGCGTCTTTTCCGATGCGGTGGCAGCGGGGAGGGCGGTGGCGCGGGTCTTCACCGAGGGCATCCTTCCCCGCACCCTGGAGCTTCTCGACGATTGCGCGCTGGCCGCGGTGGGGAAGGGCGGTCCTTTTCCGGAGGAAGCGGGCGCGGCGCTCGTCTTCGAGACGGACGGCGACGACGAGACCGCGGTCTTTTCCGCGCTGGAGCGGATCGGCCAGGTCTGCCTGGAGGAGGGTGCGCTCGACGTCCTCGTCGCCCACGGCGAGCATCAGCGCGAGGCGATCTGGCGGCACCGCCGCATCCTTTCCGAATCGCTCCGCCGGCTCCATCCGAAGAAGATCTCCGAGGACGTGGTCGTCCCGCGCTCGCGGATCCCCGAGGCCATCGCCCGCTTCAAGGCGATCGGCGCGGCCTCGGGTCTGATGGTGGCCACCTACGGCCACGCGGGTGACGGGAATCTCCACGCCAACGTCCTCTACGACCGGGAAGAGGAGCAGCCGCGCGTGGAGGCCTGCGTGCGGGAGATCGTCCGGGCCGCGCTGGACCTCGGCGGCACGATCACCGGGGAACACGGCGTGGGGCTGGCGAAGGCCGCCTTTCTCCCCTGGGAGCAGGATGCGCAGACCCTCGCCCTGCAACGCGCGCTCAAGGCGGTCTTCGACCCGCAAGGCATCCTCAACCCCGGCAAGATTTTCCTCGACTGAACTGTTTTCCCCTCGCCGGGGGGATTCGCAGAGGCGGGGGCGGGCCCGCCCGGCTGAATCGTCGCAGAAGTTTTTCTGAAACGCGCCTCCGAACGAGCAACGGAGCGGGCCCTCGCGAATCTAGGGAATAGGTGACGTAACGTAACCGTCTATTGTGGCGAAAAGGCGAAGGAGAGCCGAGATGAGCAAGCGACGCAGCAGCGAGTTCGAGGGACTGGAGCCCTACCTCAAGACTCTGCCCCGGACCGCTCCCCTGACCCGCGAGGAGGAGCGCGAGCTCGCCATTCGCTGCCGCAACGGGGATCCCAAGGCCCGCGAGGAGCTGATCACCCGCAACCTGCCTTTCGTGGTGGCCGTGGCCAAGCGCTATCTGGGGCGAGGCGCGCGCCTCGACGACCTGATCCAGGAGGGCAACCTCGGTCTTCTTCGCGCCGTGGAGAAGTTCGACACCCGCAAGGGAACCCGGTTCTCCACCTACTCGGTGTGGTGGATCCGCGCCTACATCCAGAAGTATCTGCGCGAGGTTCACTCCGCCGTGCGCGGGGGCGAGGATGGGGAGCGGGCCTGGCTGCGCGACGTCTCGCTCGACACGCCCCTGGACGAGGACGGCGAGCTGACCGGCCTCGACCGGCTGGAGGACGAGGGCCTGACGCCCGAGGAACTGATGATCCGCGCCGACCTCGACGCCACCCTGCGCGAGCGCCTGGAGCGCTACCGCAAGCGGATCGGTCCGCTGGGCTGGGATATCCTCGATGCGCGCCTGGGTTCCGACGACCCCGAGACCCTGGAGTCGATCGGCCGACGGTGGGGGCTGTCGCGCGAGCGCGTGCGGCAGGTGGAGCTGCAGACCAAGCGCTTCCTCCGCCGCGCCCTCGAGGACTACTACGAGGCCGCCTGAGGCGGATACTTGGGAGCATCACGGGATCGGGCGGGCGCGGAAGGCCCGCCCGTTTCGTCTTTCTTCGGGCGGATCATTTTGGGAGCCCGGCGCAGTCCGTGTACCCTCCCGGAATCGACGTGATCACGGAGAGAACTCCATGCGTGAGTGCAAGCGAATCCTCTTCGTGGCGGCCTTTGCTTTCGTCCTCGCCGCCTGCGGCGATTCCGACGAGGGCGATGGAGAGGGGACCGGCGCCTCCGTCCTACCCCCGCAGTGCCAGCTCGCCGCGAACAAGAGCTCGGAGTGTCGGTCCTGTGCCGCCGACTGTTGCGCCGAGTGCGAGCCAGGGTCGGAATGCCGAAAATACGGGGAGTGCCAGCAGCATTGCGCGGCGAGCGATTCGCAGTGTCAGATGAACTGCGTGCAGCAGTTCGAGGCGGGATACCAGGCCTGATCCCAGGTCGCTTACTGCGCGACCTTCGAATGCATCATGTGCTGGGACGACGCCGGCGGCTGAGCCCCTTGCGGGTGGGCACGGCGCCACCGATTCCTCGCGCAAGGCGGGCGAGCCAAAGGCTCGCCCGTTCTTTTTTTGTGTCCGCTTGTAGCCGTTTTCAGCCCTCGTGGTAATGCATGACACGGGGGGCGAAACGGAGGCTCCATGCGTTTTTCCTTGCGGTTCCTCATGGTGGGCGTTCTCGCTTTGACCCTGGTCGGCTGCGACGACCCCGGCGGAGGGGGAGATGGCGGTCATGGGGGAAGCGTCGGCGCCGGGGGCACGGGCGGCACCGGAGGAGATGGTGGCGCGGGCGGCTCCGGCGGGAGCGGCGGTGCCGGTGGGATGGGCGGCTCGGAGGAGTTCGATCCGCGTCCGGCGCAGTGCAAGCTCGAGCGCCAGGGCGACGAGTGCAGGGCCTGCGTCGCCGAATGCTGCTCCGTCTGCGAGGAGGGCACGGATTGCTGGAACTGGTCCGTCTGCACCCACGAATGCGACGAGGACTGGGACTGCCTCCAGGAGTGCGACGATCTCTACCCGGAGGGAAGCACCGACTGGCTGGGTGCCGACATCTGCGTCGTCGAGGGTTGCAGCGCCGTCTGCTCCGACGAAAGCTGAATCCGACCTGAAACGATGCGACGGGAGGCGGGGTTGTCCGCCTCCCGTTCCGTTTTCGAAACGTCGGCCGAGGTCGGCCAAAGCGTACGAAGAAGCCGGCCTGCCATGGGCTTCGCCTGCCGGCTTCGGTGTCGATCGGAACGCGCTCGGCGCCAGCTCCCGCCGCGCGGCATCTTCTCAGGGAAGCGTGGGGAGGGAGAGGCGCTCCTCTTGCAGCTGGCGGGCCTTCTCGGCGCTGGCGAGGTCGCTATGGCAGGCCGCCCGTTTCCCCTCGGCGCCCACCGCACGGCGCGTCTTGGTGGCGAGGCGGTGGATCTCCTCGGGCGAGAGGACGCCCCGGCGCTCGAGGATCTCCCGCTGCTCGGGGGTGAGGGCCGGGGATTTCATCGCGCGCTCGCGGGCGAAGCCCTCGGCCTTGCCCGAGGCGAACTCGGCGATCTCCTTGGAGATCCGGACCGCGCACCAGTCGTGTCCGCACATGGCGCAGAAATCGGTGTCCACGTCGAGGTCCTCGTCGTGGTAGGCGCGGGCGGTATCGGGATCGAACGCCAGCTCGAAATGCTTCTCCCAGTTGAGCGCTGCGCGCGCCTTGGTGAGGTCGTCGTCCCAGTCGCGCGTGCCCGGGATCCCCAGCGCCACGTCGGCGGCGTGGGCGGCGATCTTGTAGGCGATGCAGCCCTGCTTGACGTCCTCGCGCTTGGGCAGGCCCAGATGTTCCTTGGGCGTCACGTAGCAGAGCATGCTCGCGCCGTGGTAGGCGGCGGCGGTGGCGCCGATGGCCGAGGTGATGTGGTCGTAGCCGGGGAAGACGTCGGTGACGATCGGGCCGAGCACGTAGAAGGGGGCGCCGTGGCAGAGGGCGCGCTGCAGCTTCATGTTGTATTCGATCTGATCGAAGGGGACGTGGCCCGGCCCCTCCACCATCACCTGGCAGCCCTTCTTCCAGGCGCGCTCGGTGAGCTCCGCCAGCGTCTGCAACTCGCGGATCTGCGCCTCGTCGGTGGCGTCGGCCAGGCCGCCGGGCCGTAGTCCGTCGCCGAGCGAGAAGGCCACGTCGTACTCCCGCATGATCTCGCAGATCTCGTCGAAGAGCTCGTACATCGGGTTCTGCCGGCCGTGGTGGAGCATCCACCTGGCGAGCAACGACCCGCCGCGCGAGACGATGCCGATGAGGCGGTTTTTCACGTAAGGCAGATGCTCCCGCAGCACGCCCGCGTGGATGGTGAAGTAGTCCACCCCCTGCTCGGCCTGGTGGCGAATGGTGTCGAGGATCACCTTCTCGTCGAGCTCCTCGATCTTCCTCCCCACGATCATCGAGTAGATGGGTACGGTACCGACCGGCACGGGAGCGTTGCGGATGATGGCCTCGCGGCAGGCGTCGAGGTCACCGCCGGTGGAGAGATCCATCACCGTATCCGCACCCCAGCGCACGGCCCAGAGCATCTTCTCCACCTCCTCGTCGGTGCTGGAGGAGACGGGGGAGGCGCCGAGGTTGGCGTTGACCTTGGTCCGCGCGGCGCGGCCGATGGCCATGGGGTCGAGGCGGTAGCGGAGGTGGACGCGGTTGGCCGGGATGATCATCCGCCCGGCGGCCACCTCGTCGCGAACCTGCTCCGGGGTCAGGTGCGGCTCGCGCTCCGCCACGCGCCGCATCTCGGGCGTCACGATTCCCAGCCGGGCGAACTCGAGCTGGGTCTTCGGTTCGAAACCCGGGGGTGGCACCCAGCGGCCGTCCTCGAATCTCCAGTCGTCCGGCATGAAATCCCAGGCCGTCTTCGTGCTCGGCGGGGGCATGCCGGGCGTGTCCGGAGAGGAGAAGGGGATGGCGGTCCCGATCCCCGGCCGGAGGGCGAAGGAGCCGGGGTTGGTCCCTTCCTTTCGAGAGGAGGGGTTGGGAGCGCCGTGGAGGGGAAGAGGAAAGGTCGAGCCGTTGCGCTTCATCGCATCCTCGCAACGGTTCGCCGGCACGAGGACGCGCGCGAGTCGCTTCCCTACGCCGGTACGAACCGGATCAGGTTCAACGGGTACGTCTCAGCGACAGTCCAGCCCGGAAGACGAGGCCCCGGGCGACCCGGAGGGCAAGGGCCCGCCGGTAGAGGCTGCCGCGCCCCGACGACTGCGGCGCAGAGAATAGTCGCTGGCGCTGCCGGGGTCCACCCGAGGCGGCGCCCCGGCGGGGCCTGCCGAGGAGCCTGTTGTAGTAAGCGACCGTGGCGAGGCGGCGGAGGCGGTAGGGGAGGCGCTCCCCACCCCGCATCCGTCGCCGCGGTAGGTTGGTTCCTGCAACAGGTTCCGAGCCGGGCCCCCCGCACGGGGATTGACCCGGCCGCGGCGGGAGGCTTGATTGAGCGCCGTGTCCCGGGTGGTTCTGAGGGCTTCGCTCCCTCCGCTCGAACTCTACGGCCGCTTTCTCGACGCCGTCGGCGACGGCGCCGAGGTCGACCTCCTCGTGGAGGGGCGCTCCACCTTTCTCCTCCCGGGTCTGGTCCGGCGATTCCGGATCGGGGGGAGGGAGGCGGCCCTGGCGACCGCGGCGGGGATGGCGCTCTTCCCCCAGGTTTTTCTCGTGCTGCTGCAGGCGCGGCGTCTCGGCCGCACCTTCCGCTGCCGCAAGGTCCTTTCCAGCCGCGAGGTGGTGGTGGAGATCCGGACGCCACAGGTGGTCGAGTAGGCCGGCGCGGATCGCTCCTCGTCGGAGAACGGCCGGGTGCTCCGGTTCGCCCGTGGCCCGGAGGGGCGAATGGAGTTCGATTCCCCGAGTCGGTGAACGCGGGCCCGGAAGCGGTTTGCAGCAGACCCGGAGGAGAGGGGGGCGCGCTGCGGCGGCGCGCCCTCTACTGGATCGTCACGGTGAGGAAGCGCCGCTTGCCCACCTTCAGCTCGTAGGTGCCGCGGCCGAGCTCGGCGTGTACGTCGCCGACACGCTCGCCCCCCACGCTCACGCCGCCCTGGGCGATGAGCCGCCGCGCCTCCCCGCGGGAGGAGGCCAGGCCCAGGTCGGCCAGCAGGACCGCCAGCGGGACCCGACTCGATTCGGCGGGGAGGGGATAGACCCGCTCCTCCACCTCCGCCGGACGCTCCTTGCGGACGATCACCCGCTCGAAATGCTCCTGCGCCGCCCGGGCAGCCTCCTCGCCGTGGAAGCGCGCCACGATGGAACGCGCCAGCGCCATCTTGGCGTCTCGGGGATGGCCCGCCCGCAGCTGCTCGATCTCGGCCTCGGTGCGGTCGAGGAGAAGCTCGTAGTAGCGCCACATCAGCTCGTCGGTGATCGACATGATCTTGCCGAACTGCTCCTCGGGCGGCTCGGTCACCCCCACGTAGTTGCCGAGCGACTTGGACATCTTGGCCCCGACGATGGCCTGCTTCTCCGGATCCCAGCGCGCGTCCAGCCCTTCGAGGATGGGGGAGGTGAGGACGACCTGGGGCTCCTGGCCGTAGTCGCGCTGCAGCTCCCGGCCCACCAACAGGTTGAAGAGCTGGTCGGTGCCGCCGAGTTCCACGTCCGCCTGGAGAGCCACCGAGTCGTAGCCCTGGATCAGCGGGTAGAGGAATTCGTGAATGCCGATGCTTCGGCCCTCGCGGAAGCGCTTGCTGAAGTCGTCGCGCTCGAGCATCCGGGCCACCGGAATGCGAGAGGCGAGCTCGATGATCTTGGCGGCGGACATCGGCCCGAACCACTCGCTGTTGAAGCGGACCTCGGTGCGCTCGGGGTCGAGGATACGAAAGACCTGGGCCTTGTAGGTCTCGGCGTTGGCCCGGACCTCCTCCTCGGAGAGCGGCGGGCGGGTGGCGGAGCGACCGGAGGGATCGCCGATGCGCGCGGTGAAGTCGCCGATGACGAAGATCACCTGGTGGCCGAAGCGCTGCAAGCGCGCCATGCGCTGGAGGAGGACCGTGTGGCCCAGGTGGAGGTCGGGCGCGGTGGGATCGAATCCCGCCTTCACCCGCAGCGGGCGCTTCTCACGGTAGGACTTCTCCAGCTTCCGACGGAGCTCCTCCTCGGTGACCACGTCGACAGCGCCACGGAGGATCTCCCGCAGCTGCTCCTCGGGGGTCGCGGAACCGAACTCGAACGCCATGCTGGCCTTCTACCACGGGCCGCGCGCAGATGAACGCGTTCTTCCGGGCTGGCAACGCAGGGCGCGGGAGGAGGTGACCACCCAGTCCAGTGGCACGTCGTGCGGGAGCATCGGAACCAAGGGAAGGAGCTGCTCGTCGAAGCCGATGCCGATCCGCTCGGCGTGCGGCGCTTCGGCCAGGGTGGCGTCGTAGTAGCCGCCGCCGCGCCCCAGTCTCCCGCCCAGCTCGTCGAAGGCCTGACCGGGGACGACGAAGGCCTCGATCTCCACGAGCGGCACCTCGTCGATCGCGGGGGGCTGGCGCACGCCGAGCGGCCCCCGCTCGACCGGGTCCCCGGGGCGCAGCGGATAGAAGCGCAGGACGCGTCGCCCTCGCTCCACCCGGGGAAAGACGCAGCGGACGCCCCGACCGACGAGCGCCTCCCAGATGGCCTCGGTGCGGATCTCGCCGGGAAGGGGAAGGTAGAGGGCGACCGTCGAGAGATCGGGGCGCGCGATCGGCGGCAGCGCGAGCAAATGTTCGGCGGCCGCGCGCGAGCGAGCCTCGATCTCCTCGGGAGGAATGCCGCGCCGTAGCCGGTCGATGGCCGCGCGGAGTTCGGCCTTGGGGCTCAGGTGCGGCATGGGGGCACGAAAAAAGAGATCCCCCGCCTTGGCCGTGTGGGAGCATCCATCGAACCCTGCTTCAGCAGGTGGGGGCCGCTGACACCGGCGCCTGCTCCCTTCGCTCGGAAGGTCTGCTGGCGGTCGGTAGGAAGTGCCCCCTGTGATGGAGTATCGGTTCGACGCATCCGTTCCCGATCACGTACCACGCAGGGGAACTCGCCTCGATCGTAGGAAGGGGATCCGGGCGGGTCAAGCCAAAGCGCGGCGATTGCCAGCGCCTCTGCGCCCGGATAGGCTGCAGACCGCGAGCATGTCCGAAAGCGCGCAGGGCAAGAAGGAAGAGGGCATTCGCTTCGGCCGATATCTCATCCTCGAGCGGATCGGCCGGGGCGGGATGGCGGAGGTCTCGCGCGCCCGGATCCTGGAGGGGCCGCGCGCCGGGCAGGAGGTGGCGCTCAAGCGCCTGCTGCCCGAACTGGCGACGAACCCTCAGTACGTCGATCTCTTCTGCAGCGAGGCCGATCTCTCCCGGATGCTCGTCCACCCCAACATCGTCCGGGTCTACGAGGCCGGCGCCTGCGAGGACACCTACTACATCGCCATGGAGCGGATCGACGGCCGGGACCTGGGGCAGATCCTGGCGCGGTGCCGCGAGCGGAAGATCCTCCTTCCGGTGGACTTCGCCCTCTTCCTCATCCACGAACTCCTCCAGGCCCTGGCCGCGGCCCACACCGCGACCTCGCCCACGGGGAAGTTCCTCAACGTCGTCCACTGCGACGTCTCGCCCTCCAACCTCTTCATCTCGAAGATGGGCGAGGTGAAGCTGGGCGACTTCGGGATCGCCAAGGTCTGGGCTCTCGACCCCTCCAGGCGCAAGGGGCTGTGGGGGAAGGTGCACTACGCCTCGCCGGAACTCCTGCGAGGGGAGACGGTGCTCCCCCAGGTGGACATCTGGGCCGCGGGGGTGATGCTCTACGAGCTGCTCACCCTCTGTCGACCCTTCACCGGTCGGAAGGTGGAGGACATCGCCCGCGAGATCGTCCGCGCCGACCCCATTCCCATCTGCGATCTTCGACCGGAAGTCCCGGAGGCGGTGGAGCGCGTGGTTTCCATGGCGCTACACCCGAATCCGGCGCGCCGCTTCGCCGACGCCGCCGCCTTCGCGGGAGCCATCCGCCCCCTCTTCGACGACCAGATCGGAACGCCCCTGGCGATCGCCTCGGTGGTCCGCGGCCTCTTTTCCACCTGATCACAACCGCGCGGAGCGAAGCGCCGGTTCGAGTGCGGAGGCCAGGAGAGCGAGTTCCTCGTCCGTGGTGGATTCGCCCACCGAAAAGCGGATGCACGAGCGCGCCTCGGCGGGATCGAGCCCCATCGCTCGGAGCACGTGCGAGGGTTCCATGGCGCCGGTGGAGCAGGCCGCTCCGTGCGAGGCGGCCACGCCGGCGAGGTCGAGGGCGAGAAGGAGGGTCTCGCCATCCACGCCGGGGAAGCGAACGTTGACGATGCCGGGCACCCGCTCGGCACCGCCGCCGTTGATCACGGCGTCGGGAGCGGCCTCGCGCACGATGCGTTCGACCTCCTTCGTGGCGCGAAGGATCCGCTCTCGCCTCGCCGAAAGCTCGCGCTCCACCGCCTCGGCGACCGCGCCGAAGGCGGCGATGGCCACCAGCGCATGCGTCCCGCCGCGCAAGCCGCGCTCCTGGTGGCCGGGGATCGCGGGATCCGGTTCGGACCCGCGCCGGACGACGAGGGCTCCCGCCCCCGCGATGCCGCCGATCTTGTGGGCGGAGAGCGAAAGGGTATGGGCGCGCTCGACGGCGAAGCCGAGGTCGATCTTCCCCGCCGCCTGTACCGCGTCCAGGTGCAGACGTGCGCCGGCTCGCGCGGCGAGGGCCGCGATCTCGCGCACCGGCTGCAGCACCCCCGTCTCGTTGTTGGCCACCTGCACCGCCACGAGGCCGGCGCCTTCCGCGAGGATCGCCTCGGCACGCTCGAGGTCGATGGTGCCCTCGGGCGTGCAGGGAAGGGTGAGGACCTCGGTGCCAAGGGAGCGGGCGGCGAGGAGGACCGAGGGATGGTCGATCGCCGAGACAGCCACGCGCCCGCCGACGGCGCGGCTCCCGCCGATGACGGCGAGGGCGTTGGCCTCGGATCCGCTGGCGGTGAAGATCACCTCGCGCGGCGAACAGCGGCAAAGCCGCGCCACCTGCTCGCGGGCCCGCTCCACCCAATCCCGCGCGCGCCTTCCCTCGGCGTGGGGAGAGGAGGCGTTTCCGAGGACCTCGAGCGCCTCGATCGCCGCGGCCCGGGCGGCGGGATGCACCGGAGCGGAGGCGGCCCAGTCCAGATAGGCTCGCTTCATCGTTCGCGGGACTCGAGCCCGTACTCGAGCATGGGGACGGGCGCGCTGTCCTCCACACCCCATTCCCGCAGGAAGCGATCGCGAAGTTCCCGCTTGAGCCGAGAGATCGCTTCCTCGCCCATCTCGGCGACCGGGAGGCGGGCGCCGGCCATCTGACCGTGTCCCCCGGCGCTCCCGCCGTACTCCGCCACCACGTCGCGAATCAGCTTGCCGGCGTTCATGCGGCGGTCGTGGGTGCGCAGCGAGAGGAAGAGGTGGCCGTCGTGCGTGGCCAACGCCAGCGACCACTTGATCCCTTCGAGGGAGAGGTGGCGCTCGGCCACCTCGGCCACCATGTCGGGGGAGTAGATGGTGCCCAGGTCGCACCAGACGGCGTTGCCGTGGACGACCGCGCGCTCCAGGGCCCGGTGGAAAAGGCGGAAATACTCGGGCGGGAGGCGCGGATGCTCGATGCGGGCGAGCGCCTCCTTGTCCGTGTAGGGGAAGAGCCAGACGTAGGCGTCCACGTCCGCCGGCATGGTCTCGCGGCCGAGATCGCGGGTATCCGCCTTGATCCCGTAGAAGAGCGCGGTGGCCACCTCCCGCGTCGGCTCCACGCCGAGGACGCGGAGGTAGGTGGCGAGGATGGTGGCGGTGGCGCCATAGACGCCTCCCACCTCGGCCACCGCGGCCCGGCGGCTGGCGGGGCGCTCCGGGTGGTGGTCGATGATCACGTCCGGGAAGCGATCGTCCGGCAGGGAATGGTTCCTCGCCTCGGGCTGGGTATCGACCATGCACACGAGGTCGTGGTCGTCCAGCGAGACCCGGTGCATGCGGACGAAGGGCAGCTTGAGCACCCGCATCAGGGCGCGGTTCTCGGCCCGTCCAACCAGGCCCCCGTAGGCCAGGGTCGATTCCAGCCCCGCCTTCTCCTCGAGGATGTGCGCGAGGGCGAGGGCCGAGGCGATGCCGTCGGGATCGGGGTTGTCATGGGTGAGCACCAGGGCGCGTTTCCGCGTCCGGGCCAGCTCCACCAACCGCCGCGCTCGCTCCTCCAGATCCAGGGCCTTGCCGCGGCTTCGGAGGGCGCTCCGTGATGGGGTGGTCATTCGAGGCGGTCTCCAGAGCCCGTCATCGCGGCTCTCGTCTCCAAGTCTAACGCCACCCCCGAAGGGGTGTTCCGGCGCCTTCACCCGGCGCGCTTCTCCCCCAGGGAGCGCACGTAGCGGAGGCAGCTATCCAGGGATTCCTCCATGGCGCGGGCGAGCAGCTCGGCCAGGGCCTCGGGGGAGTGCCGAAGGCTCTGGTAGTAGGCCTGGCGATTGGTGGCGTGCATCACCGGCGCGAGGTAACCCGCCCGAAGGAGATAGTAGGTCTGGACGAGGCGGCCGATGCGGCCATTGTGCTCGGCGAAGGGGAAGATCTGCATGAATTCCCAGTGCGCGGTGGCCGCCTGGTGGACGGGGTGCAGCTCCCGAAACTCGGCCGCGCCGAGAAGCTTGATCCACTTGGGCAGGGCCTTCTCGATCTCCTCGGGCTCCATCAGATCGTGCAAGTAGGTCCGGTGCAGGGGGATCTCCCGCCGCCAGATCGCCTTCTCCTTCTCCGTGGGGCGGCCCCCCTCCAGGAAGATGCGGTAGAGCGCCTCGGTCAGCTCGACCGTGATCTTGCCGCGCCGGGCCCGGGCCTCCTCCTCGATCCGGGCCAGCGCCTTTCGATGCGCCCGGATGTGGCGCAGCAGGTGCATCGTGGAGGGGTCGGCGACCACGTGCTGCTCGAGGGCCATGCGGATCTCGCCTTCGGTCAGCACCAGGCCGTCCAGGGCGTTTTCGTGATAGAGCCAGGTGATGAGGTAGGTCGGCTCGAAGGAGGCGGCGATCTCCGGGTGCGCGTCGAGGTACTGACGGAGGGCCGCGTTCTTCTCCTCCACCGCCGCAAATACCTTCGCCTCCATCGGTCCACGCACCTCCCCCGGCGGCGCTGCCAAGAAGATCCCGCCCGGACGTCGCCGCATCCGCCCCGGACGATCGCACGACGCTATCCGTGCGAATTCGAACCTGTCAACCGGCTTCAGGAGCTTTCTTCTTCCACGGGAGCCTCCCGCACCCACTGCCACAGCGAACGCTCGACCCGGGCGTCCGTCGGTCCCTCCGCGTCGCCCAGGTCGGCAAGGATCGCGGCGCCGTTCTGCTCGAAGGCGCGGGCCGCATCCAGATCCACGGCATCGAGCACCACCAGGTGGCGGCTCCGGTCCTCGCCGTCGTGCAGCTCGAAGCGGCGGGCGCGAACGAAGCCGGCGTCGGCGAGCGCCCGGGCGACGCGCTCCGAGTCGTACCAGGAGGCCCAGCCGTTCGCGGTCTCCCGGGGCAGGGAGATGTCCACCACGTAGGCGGCGCCTGGATCCTCCCCGTAGCGCAGTCCGCGGCGGACCCCACTGGCGAGCTCGCCGAAGCTCAGCCGGACGCGCGCCTCGGGGAAGCGTTCCGAGAGCTCGGCGTAGAGCTCCTCCCGGTCCCGCGAAGTCAGAAACGATTCGAGCGCGGAGAGGGAAGGAAGTTCGAAGAACCAGAAGAATCGCGCCGTTTCCCCGTCCTGGATCACCCGGGCGCGCATGCCCATCGCCCCTCTGCCCATCGCGACCAGCGCCTTGGCCACGTGCTCGGCCTGGTAGCGGGAGAAAGCCTCGGCCTCATGGGAGGGGACGTCGATCTGAACGAGAAATAGCACCATCTCGTATGTACCTTGGGTGCATCGAGCCGTCTCAAACCGCCATCCTGACGCGGGTCGATGCGACGTGGGGAAGGGGAGGGAGCGGGGAGGTGAGCTTGCGGACCAGCGGCATCTGATGTGCGAGCTGCGACCTCCCCAGGTCAATGGCCCGGATGAGGCCGCCGAGCGACGGGAGAATCTCGGTCGGTGAGAGCGTCCTCGAATACGTCACTACGGCGTGCGCATACTCCAGGCTGCGTCGAACGTTCTCGCGGGCGATCCGCTGTAGCGGTATCCAGATTCCCGACGACAGTCTAGGAGAAAAGCCATCGAGGGCCAAGATCAAGGCGTTTCGGCTCCCGATGGTTCCCTCCTGGACGGCCTGCCACGCCGCCCGCGCCGGGACGTTGTCGGTCAGACCTCCGTCGAGGAGCCAGCCGATCCCGTGCGCCTCCAGGAGCCGGCCGATCGAGCGCTGCCGCCGCGGGTCCTCGGGAACCTCGTACTGGATCAAGCCGGGGAGGGCGCAAGAGAACCCCACCGCGTCGAGCGGGTCCAGCTCGGTGGTCCCGCCAACGCCCCCCACCCGCAAGGCGAGCAGACCTCGAGTCCGGACGAGCTCCGAGGCGGCCTCCGCCAGGGCTTGCCAGCTTCGCGGCAGGATCCGGCGCCGGGCAAAGAGGTTCGCCGGGAGAAGCCGCCGGTAGAAGGAGACGGGCCGGGGAAGCTCCTCTTTTCGCAGGCCGGTGATGGCCACGACCAGGGGGATGGGGAGGTCCGAGAAGCGAAGTCCCTCCTCCGCTCCCGGAAGGACCTCCGAGGGAAGGCGAAGCCGAAGCGCTCCCGGAAGACCGTACCTCCCCTCCGCCGCCCCCGAGCGGAAGATCGTCGACAGGCGGAGGCTGCGCACGGTGTGCACGACCTGGCCCTGGTCGTAGACCGCCGAGCGCGCCCGCAGCAGTCCCAGGACCGCCCCCATGCTCGCGCCGGCGATCAGCGCCGGGCGGAGCCCTTCCTCCTCGAGCAGGCGGAAGGCGCCCAGGTGGACCCAGGCCGTTCCGCCCCCTCCGCCGAGGGCGAGCACCAGCTTCTTCTGGCGGATCTCCTCCTCGAGGGCGGCGCGGTCGAGGGGAAGTTCGCCGAGGCGAGCGAGCTCGACCGCCGCCCGGGCCGCCAGGACGGGGGCGAGCATGGCGGCCGCGTCGAGATCCACCCGACCGGAGCCGAGGACCGGTCCCAGGGTGCGGACGACCTCGTCGCGAAAGCGCGCCAGCAGCGGCTCCAGGTCGATGCCGCCGAAGCGGCGGATGCGGGCGAGGCCGAGCGCCCACCGGAGGGCCGCCTCCCTCTCCCTCGGGAGCCGACCGGGATCCTCGAGGGCCGCGCTGGCCAGCGCCACTTCCCACCGCTCCAGGCGGAGCTGGTGTTCGTCACCGGACACGGCCAAGACCCTAGCCCAGGGCGGCGGCCAGGTCGAGCGGGTCGAGAGAGACACACCCCAAGTTGAATCGCGCTCCGAAGGTGCATACCTAGGCGGCGTGGCGGACCTCCTGAAAGGACTCGAACGGACGGCGCGGACGATCCTGCGTCGGATGGCCCGCGTCTTCGCCGAGGCCCGGGCGATCCGGCGGAGGATCGAGGAAGGGGTCGACGCCACGCTTTCCTCGCTCGAGGCGCGTCGCAACTCCTTCGAGACCGCGCGGAGACGAACCACCGTGGCCGTTTCACGACCCTTTCCCGGACCGCCCGCAGACCGAGAGAGGCCTCGATACCCGCCCTCCGAGCCGCCGAGCCAGCCCCTCCCGGAGGGGCATCTCGTCGCCCGCGTCGCCGGGGAGGAGGCGGCCTTCGAGGCGCCGATCCCGATGGTGGAGGAGAAGCTGCCCCCTCCGCCCTCGCCCGAGTCGGGGCCGCCGTCGCTTCCGGCCGCCTACCACGACGACGCCTTCGTGGCTCTGGCGCGCGATCCTTACACCCTGTGGACGTACTGGGATTTCGCTCCCGAGACCGTGTGGCGGGCCATGGAGGGTTTGACCCACCCCCGGACCAAGCTTCGCATCTACCAGGGCGAGCACCGCGTCCGCGACCTCGACTTCGCCCTCGAATCCGGCTCCTACTACGTCACGGATCTTTCGCCCGGCGAGCGCTACGAGGTGGAGATCGTCTTCGTCGGCGACGAAGGAGAGAGGCGGGTGGGGCGGTCCAATCCTGTCGTCCTCCCCAACTTCGGTCCCTCTCCCTGGGTAGACGACCGCTTCGCGACCCTCCCCTGGGAGGCGANGCTGGGCGGAGCGCGGCTTTTCGAGGGCGCTCCCTGGGAGGACCTCGGCGAGGAGTCCGAGGCGCTTGGGGCATGGGCGCAGCGGGGAGGCGCCTCCGATTCCTGGATCCGGCCCCGCCGGCCCGAGGCGGGATCCCAGGATCTCTTCCGCCGCGAGCGGGCGCACGAGGAGGGCCGCTGACGTGCAGGGCATCCTCGTCCTCCACCTCCACGCCCATCTACCCTTCGTCCACCATCCGGAACACGAGCATTTCCTGGAGGAGGACTGGCTCTACGAGGCCATCACCGAGACCTACATCCCGCTGCTCTCCCGCCTCGAGGTCCTCGCGGACGAGGGGATCCCCTTCCGCATCTCGATGACGCTCAGCCCGCCGCTCGTCCAGATGCTGCGAAACGACCTGCTCTGCGCGCGCTACGAGCGGCGGCTGGACGCGCTCTGCGAACTGGCGGAGCGGGAGGTGGAGCGCACGCGGCACGAGCCGGCGTTTCACAAGACGGCGCGCTTCTACCGCGACCACTTCTTCCATACGCGCTGGCTCTGGCACGAGCGCTACCGGCGCGATCTGGTGGGCGCGTTTCGCGCCCTCCAGGACCGGAGCTGCCTGGAGATCGTCACCTGCGGGGCCACCCACGGATTTCTGCCGCTGATGCAGCCGCGGCCGGAGCTGGTGCGCGCGCAGGTCGCCGTTGCCGTCGCCCACTACCGCCGCCACTTCGGCCGCGATCCCTTCGGCATCTGGCTGCCGGAATGCGGCTACTACCCGGGGCTCGACTGGGTGCTCGCCGAGGAGAACCTCCGCTACTTCTTCGTCGACACCCACGGGATCACCGACGCCACGCCCCGCACGCGGCACGGCCCCTACGTTCCCATCTTCACGCCCTCCGGGGTTGCCGCCTTCGGCCGCGATCCGGAGTCGAGCGAGCAGGTCTGGAGCGCCGAACTCGGCTATCCGGGCGACTTCGACTACCGCGACTTCTATCGCGACATCGGCTTCGACCTCGACTGGGAGTACGTGCGGCCCTACGTCCAGCCGGACGGCCAGCGCAAGAGCACCGGCTTCAAATACCACCGCATCACCGGCGAGACGGATCGGAAGGAGCCCTGGGACTGGGAGGTCGCCTTTCGGCGAGCCGAGGAGCACGCGGCGAACTTCGTCTTCAACCGCGAGCGCCAGTTCGAGCACCTCAATTTCGCCCTCGGGGGGCGGACGCCGGTGGTGGTGGCGCCCTACGACGCGGAGCTCTTCGGGCACTGGTGGTTCGAGGGGCCGGTCTTCCTCGAACACGTGATCCGCCGCGCCGCCCAGCAGCCGCATTTCCGCCTGGGGACCTGCTCCGATTACCTGCAGGAAAATCCCACGAACCAGGTGGCGACGCCGCCCATGTGCTCCTGGGGGGCGGGCGGCTACGCCGGCGTCTGGCTCGACGGGAGCAACGACTGGATCTATCGGCACCTGCTCTACGCCGGAAAGCGAATGGTGGAGCTGGCCGAGCGCGAGCCCTCCTCGCCACTGGAGAAGCGCGCGCTCGACCAGGCGGCGCGCGAGCTCCTGCTCGCCCAGAGCTCGGACTGGGCCTTCATCATGAAGACGGGGACGATGGTCGATTACGCGGTCCGGCGCACCACCGAGCACGTTTCGAATTTCCTCCGCCTGGACGAGGAGATCCGAAACCGCCGCATCGACGAGAACTGGCTCGGCTGGCTCGAGTTCCGCAACGCCATCTTCCCGGAGATCGACTACCGGATCTATCGCTCCTGACCCGGCTGAATCGGGCCCGGTCGGGGGGCGAGCCGGCGGGCGATTCCCCGCTGCGGCGCCTATCTTCCGATCGTGGACGTTCGGCGGTGGGCGGCGGTGCTCGGGGCGTGGGCGCTTCTGTGCTCGTGCGAGGCGATCGAGGGCCTGGGAACCGTCGCCGGTGCCCGAGCCGAGGCCGTCTCCTACGACGGCCCCTGCCGCTTCGCCACCGACTGTCCGGGGCGGAAATGCGTTCGCCTCCGGCCGAATGCGCAGCACCTGGCCGGGATCTGCTCGCGGAGCTGCTTCTCGGACGCCGACTGCGGGGAGGGTGGGATCTGCTTTCTGCTGGGGCGGGCGGGGCCGACCTGCCTTGCAAAATGCGGACGTTCTGTTACAGGCACGGAAGGCCCCGAGGCGAGGGCGTGCCCGCCCGGCCTTGCCTGCGTCCCGGTCGGCGCGCGGGGGGAGATGGCCTGCTTCGTCGAGCCCTTCATCCGGGCCAGCGCCGGACGAGGAGCCGGCTAGAGGCGAAACGTGCGAGTCGCCCACATAACGGATATCCACGTCGGCCGGGAGGAGGACTACCGCTCGCCCGAGGAGGTCGAGTGGATCGCGCGCGTGCGCAAGCACTCGATCGAGATCCTGAAGCGGCTCCTCGAGGACCTCGCCGCGCACGCGCCCGATCACGTGGTCGTCACCGGTGACCTCACCCAGAGTTCCCTTCGGGAGGAATTCCGCGAAAGCGCCCGGTTGCTTCGCCAGTGCCTCGGCGACCTGCCGATGACGGTGCTGCCGGGCAACCACGATCGCTGGAGGGCCGAGGCGGTCGAGGAGGGTTTCTTCGAGGAGAGTTTCGGCCCGTGGTTGCGCTCGGACCTGCCCTCCGACGGATTTCCGATCTGCCACCTCGCGGATGGCGTGGCGATCGTCGCGCTCGATTCCTCTCCCTTCGTCCCGGGCCTGCCGCCGGCCGAGGTCTGCGGCGAGGTCTCGGAGGCGCAGCTCGGACGACTGCGGGAGTGGGCCCGTCTGCCGGAGCTCGCGGATCGTTTCCTCGTGGTGGCGCTGCACCACCACCTCCGTCTCTCCGACGTGGATTCTCGCGCCGCCGATCCGAAGGACCCCACGCCCTTGGTCAACGCCGCGCGGGTGGAGGAAGTCCTCGGCGAGATCCCCGTGGACCTCGTCCTCCACGGCCACCGCCACCGTCAGATGCGACTCGACCTGGATCTGGGCGGCAAGACCGTTCCGGTCCTCTGCCCGGGCAGCGGAAGCCGCGCCGATCCGAGGAGCGAGCGCGCGGCCAAGTACGGGCTGTACCGCATCGAGGACGGCCGCCTCGCCGAGGTCCGCTTCCGAGTCTGGAATCCGTTCGCCGAGGCGGTGGAGGACTACCATTACTAGGAGCCTGTCGTCGCAACCGACCGTCGCGAGGCGGAGGCGGTCGGCGGGGCGCTTCGCGCCTGCGGGCTTCTCGTTGCTCGCTCCGGCAACCCTCCTCCCGAGCGACGAGCGACGCAGGCGTGGCCGGAGTCAGGTCGAGGAGCGGAAAGCGAGCACGCCGGCCGCGGCTTCGCATCCGTCGCCGCCTAGGTTGGTGACGGCAACAGACTCCTGGGACCCGTCCGTCGTTTGACGGGGGAAGGGGGGTCCGCTACAAGCCAGCCATGGCGTTCGAGAGCATTGCCGACGCGGCCCGTCGCCTCTTAGAGGCGGGCTACTTCGCCTCGCCGTCCGTGGTCACCTCCGTCTTCCTGGCGACCCGGCTGGAAAAGCCGGTGCTGGTCGAAGGACCGGCGGGGGTGGGGAAGACCGAGCTCGCGCTGGCCACGGCACGGGCGACTGGCCGCACGCTGGTCCGCCTGCAGTGCTACGAGGGGCTGGACGAGTCGCGCGCGCTCTACGAATGGGAGTACGCCAAGCAGCTCCTCTACACGCAGGTCCTTCGCGACCGCATCGGCGAGGCGATCCGGGATGCGGCGACGCTGGCGGAGGCGGTGGAGCGCATCGGCGAGAGCGAGAGCGCGTTCTTCTCCGAGCGCTTCCTGCTACCGCGCCCCATCATGCGCGCCATCCTCGCCGAGGAGCCCGTCGTCCTCCTGGTCGACGAGATCGACAAGGCGGATCCGGAGTTCGAGGCCTTTCTCCTGGAGGTGCTCGCGGATTTCGCGGTGACCGTCCCGGAGATCGGCACCTTCCGCGCGCGGCAGAGGCCGCTGGTCTTCTTGACCTCCAATGCGGTCCGCGAGCTCTCCGACGCGCTGCGGCGCCGCTGCCTCTACCTCTACCTCGACTATCCCTCGCCGGCCCAGGAGCTCGAGATCGTGCGCGCGCGGGTGCCCGGGATCGGTGAAGGGCTGGCGCGGCGCCTGGTGGAGGCGGTGCAGAAGCTGCGGCAGCTCGACCTGAAGAAGGTCCCCTCGATCGCGGAGACGGTGGACTGGGCGCGCGCCCTCGTGCTCTTGGGCGCCTCCGAGCTGGACGTGGACACGGTCTCGGAGACGCTGACCCTCCTTCTCAAGCACGAAGGCGACGCGCGCCGCGCGATGGAGCGCTATTCGGAGTGGGCTCGGTAGAAGGCCAGCTGCGACGAGCCTCCGACGGCGCGGTCGGCAGGGTGCCGCAGCCCGTCGCCGGGAGCTTCCCGGTACGGCCGAGTCGGAGCCCTCAGTCGAGGTCCGACTCGGATTCCGACCCGGGTTCCGGCGCCTTCTTCTCCGCCTTCGCCGGGGCGGGATCGAAGTAGTCCTTCATGCCCAGCCGGATGGAATCCTCGTTGAAGCCGCCGCCGCCGGAACGGCGCTCGACCACGTACCAGCGGCCGTCCTTCTTGCCGAGAAGGTAGGAGGCGGCGCCTCCTTCTTCGAATCCGTCCTCCTCGACCCGGTAGGTGGTCTCGACCGTGTTGATCTCCACCGTCCCGCCGTAGCGGTCCTTGATGGACTCGATCTTCCAGTCGTGGAGAAGGTAGACCTCCTTGGCCCAGTACCACGGGGCCATGGCGTGCCGCTCCTCGCCGATGTTCTTCTTGGCGACGGCGATCTTCTCCAGAGTCTTCGGGTGGATGAGCTTGCGGACCTCGGCCCACTTCTGCTCCTTCCACCGGTCCAGGTAGCTTCCCAGGACTCGGCACGCCTCGAGGTGATCGCCCTGGCGCCCCTCGCACTGGGCCTCCATGCGCGGCGGCGTGGGCTTGCCCGGACCGCGCTTTTTCTGCGCGGCGGCGGGGAGGGCGAGCAGGGCGACGGCCAGAACCCAAAGGACGTGGTGACGCAAACGCATGGAAAACTCCTGCAGCCGATTCTCGCGATCGCGCTCGGTCCACGACGGGACCCTGTCGGGGATCTTACGCCCAGGATCTCCGCTCGCAAGCCGGCAACGCCGTCTTTCTCGGCCTCGTAGGCCGGCCGCCGTTGCGCCAGGAGCCTGTTGCGGCAAGACGACATGGCCGTAGGATCGTCGCGTGCGCCGGCTCTTTCCCATCGCTCTCGCGCTCGCGCTCGGTTGCGGGGAGATCGAGTTCGAGAGCCCGCAGGCCAACTGGCCCGAACCGATCTGCGCGCCGGAGGAGGAATTCGACCCCGAGACCGGTCGCTGCCGCCGACCGCCTTGCGTCTGGGACGACGACTGTCCGGCCGAGCAACGCTGCGACCGCATCGAGGGTCGCTGCGTCGGGCGGCCGCGCGATCCTCTTGCCGGGGGGCCGTGGCGATGAGCGCAGCCTTCTTGCGCGCCTTTCGCCTCGAGGGGGAGGGCATCGTCCACGGCTTCGGCACTCGCCACCTGGAGGAGGCGGCGCCCGAGCTTTTGGAGGAGTTGAAGGAGGGCTGCGCCCGCCAGGTGCACGGCGACCGCGTCCTCTGGGTGAAGGATGGCGTCCGGCCCGGCGCGGAGGAAGCCGACGCCCTCGCCACCGACGAGGCGCGACTCGTGGCGGTGCGCACCGCCGACTGCGTTCCCGTCCTCCTGGCCGATCCGCGGACGGGTCGGGTGGCGGCGGTGCATGCGGGCTGGCGGGGAACCATCGCCCGCGTGGTGGAGCGCGCGGTGGAGAGTCTCGTCCGCGCAGGGTCGCGGCAAGAGGACCTCCTCGCCGCGATCGGCCCGGCCATCCGCGCTTGCTGCTACGAGGTCTCGCCAAAGCTCGCCGCCCGCTTCGAGGCCGCCTTCGGTCCCGGGGTGCGGCAGGGCCAAAACCTGGATCTCGCGATCGCCAACCGCATCTCGCTGGTCCGAGCGGGCGTCTCTGCTGCACGGATCGAAGTCCTCGACCTCTGTACGTTCTGCGATCCTCGATTCCACAGCTTTCGCCGCGAAGGAGAGCGTGCGGGACGGCAGTATTCCTTCGTTCGCGGTGGGTCGGTTTCTTGACTCGGTCGAGATCGGGACCGTAGAACCCAACTCGGTTTTCTTTCGGTTTTCGTGCGCCCGGAGAAGGCCTTGTCGCTCGTTTCGCGATCGCTGTTCGTCCTCTTCCTCGCCTCCTTGCTGTGGGGATGCGCAGGCGATCGCGCTTCGCGTCGCGAGGTGGAGCGCCTGAGCGAGGAGGTCCGGCGGCTGCGGCTCGAGGCGGCCGGCCACGAGAGCCGCATCGCCGCTCTCGAGCGGCAGATCGATCGGTTGGCACGCCGCGAGGAGGGTCGAAACGGCACGGAAAGCGCCACAGCCTTCCAGCTCCCCGAGGACCTCACCGTGGTCCGGATCGAGCCGCGCTCCATGCCGGCCTACGCGGAGCCGGAAGAGGAGGATTCGTACGCCTTCATCGCGGTCGGCTCGGACGAGCCTCCGGCGCCGCGTAGCCTGGGGGCGGATGCCGCTCCGCCGCTGCCCACCTCCACCCCGATCCGCGATCCGCTCTCGGCCCGGGATTTGGAGCGAGCCAAGGAGCTTCTGGCCGCGGGGCGCCTGGAGGAGGGCATTCGCGAGCTCCAGGCCTTCGTGGCCCAGAACCCGCGCGACCCCCACGCGGACGACGCACTCCTCGCCCTGGGCGAAGCCTGGCTCCTTCGCGGCCTTCCCAATCGAGCGCTCGAGGCTTTCGAGCGGGTGGTCACCGAGTATCCCGGGGGCGATGCCGTCCCCATGGCTCTTCTCCGCTACGGCGACACGAGCCTCTCGCTGGACAAGAGGGCGGCCGCACGCGCCGCCTACCAGCGGCTGATCGAGGCCTTTCCCGGGAGCCGGCCCGCCGCTCTGGCGCGGTCCAAGCTCTCTCTCCTCGACGGAGATTCCCCATGACGATTCGGCACAAGCGGTTGCCCTGGATCCTGGCGCTCGCCTGCGCGCCCCTCGTCTCCTCGGCGCAGATCGAGGCGGGCGAGGTGCTCGAACCCGAGGCGGAGGCCGCAGCGCAGGAGCTCCTCGGCGACGAGGCCGTTCACCGCGTCGTCCCCGGCGACACGCTCTGGGACCTCTCCGAGCGCTACCTGGGTAGCCCCTGGCACTGGCCGCGGGTCTGGTCCTACAACCCGGAGATCGAGAACCCTCACTGGATCTTCCCTGGCGACCGGATCCGCCTCGCCCCGTCGGCTCCCGTTCCGGTCGTCGAGGAGGAGGAGCCCATCGTCGACGACGTTCCCATGGACGTCCCCGAGGTCGCCACCGTGGGCCAGATCGGCTACCACGCCAAGGGGCGCCGCTTCCGCACCGAAGGCATCATCAGCCGCGGCGCGCTGGAGGAGTCCGGGATCATCGAGAGCTCCTTCGAGGAGAAGGAGCTTCTGGCCGAGGGCGATCGCGTCTACCTCGCCTGGCCGAAGAACCGCCCCGTGCAGGTGGGGCAGGTCTACATCGTCTTTCGGCCCGAGGGGCGGATCTATCATCCGGTGACGGATGCCTACGTCGGCCACTTCACCCGGATCCTCGGGGCCGTGCGCGTGGTGGATGCCTCGCCTTTCCGCAAGCACGTGACCGGGGTGATCGTGCGTTCCTTCGAGGAGATCGAGCGCGGAGACCGGATCGGTCCCTCGCTCTACGACCTGGAGCGCCCGGTCGCCGAGCGGCCCAACCCCCGAAACCTGGTGGGCCGCATCGCCGCCACCGTCGCCACGGGCATCCGGGAGATCGGTCAGGACCACGTGGTCTTCGTCGACCGCGGTCGGGAGCACGGCGTCCAGCCGGGCAACCGCTTCGAGGTGGTGCGGGCCGGCGACGGGCTGGAGCTTCCCGACGAGGCCTTCTTCGTCTCCGACCTGCCGGCGGAGGCGGTGGCGGAGCTCCTGGTCATCGAGGTGCACGAGACCACCTCGGCGGCGGTGGTCGTCACGGCTCGGCGCGAGTTCCAGGTGGGCGACCGGGTGGTGATGCGCGCGGCTTCCAGGTAAGGATAGGCGCGTGGAAAAGCGCACCGCCGTCGTCCTCGTCGTGATCTTCGGGGGCCTGGTCGTCGCCCTCCTTTCTTTCTCCCTCCTCGCCCTCGCCGCCATGGAGCGCGGGGGAGGTTTCCTCGCCCTTGCCGGCTTCGGCAACGTCGGCGTGGTCGAGGTCAAGGGCCCCATCGTCGACAGCGAATCCGTCGTCGAGGACCTGACCTACTTCCGGGAACAGCCGCAGGTCCGCGCCGTCATCCTCCGCATCGACTCGCCCGGCGGCTCGGTCGGCCCTTCGCAGGAGATCTTCGCCGAGGTCCGCCGCCTCGCCGGGGAGAAGGTGGTCGTCGCTTCCATGGGCGCGGTGGCCGCCTCGGGAGGCTATTACGTGGCACTGCCCGCCACTCGCATCGTGGCCAACCCCGGCACCATCACCGGTTCGATCGGCGTGATCACTCAGGTCCCCAACGTGGAGGAGCTGGCGGAGAAGATCGGCTTTCGGATGAACGTGGTCGCCTCCGGTCCCTCCAAGGACGCCGGCAACCCGTTTCGCCCCTTCACCGAGGAGGACCGGCGCGTCTTTCGCGACCTCATCGACGACGTCTACCGGCAGTTCGTCGAGGACGTGGCGCAGAGTCGCAACCTTCCCGTGGACGAGGTGCGCCGGATCGCCGACGGCCGCGTCTACACCGGCGCCCAGGCGAAGGCACTGGGGCTCGTCGACGAGCTGGGGAATTTCAACGACGCGCTGGATCTGGCCGCCGAGCTCGCGGGCATCGACGAGCCGAAGCTCGCCTATCCGCCCCGCACACCGCGCTTTCGGCTGAGCGACTTTCTGGCGGAGGGCGCCCGCTCGCTGGTTCGCAACGCCTTCGGTGAGCTGCGCGAGCAGCTGCGCGAGAGCGCTGCGGTCGAGTACCGCCTTCCCTGAGAATCGGACGGAGCGAGAATGGAGAGACTCTGGGCACCCTGGCGACTGGAGCTCATCGAGTCGGAAAAGCCCGAAGGGTGCATCTTCTGCCGCTTCTTCGCGGAGCGGGACGACGAGAAGAATCTGGTCCTGGGCCGGTCGGCCTCCTCCTACGTGGTGCTCAACAAGTACCCCTACAACAACGGCCACCTCATGGTGATCCCCGCCGCCCACCATGCTGCGCTGGAGGAGCTCGACGACCGCGCCTACGACGATCTGCAGCGGCTCTTGCGGATCTCCATCCGGGTGGTGCGGGAGGTCTACACCCCTGACGCGATGAACGTGGGCATGAACCTCGGCCGCGCCGCCGGCGCCGGCATCGCCGACCACCTGCACTGGCACGTCGTCCCCCGCTGGAACGGCGACACGAATTTCATGCCCGTGCTGGCCGAGACGCGCGTGCTCCCGGAGCACCTACAGGCCGCCTGGAAAAAGCTGCGGCCCGCCTTCGACCGGGCCCTCGCGGGCTGATGGATCCGACCCTCGCCAAGATCCTCTGGGCGTCCTTTCTCGGGGTGGCGGTGGGCGCCGCCATCGGCGTTCTCGTGGCCGCAGCCGGCAAGCGGCGCGAATCCCAGGCGAGGTCGGCCAATCTGCAGGCCTTTCGCTACATCCTCGAAGGCGATCCCGACGCCGCGATCGAGGCGCTCGCCATCTCCGGTCCCGATCCCGCCTCCGCGATCGCCACGGGCGTGGCGCTCGGCGCGCATTTCCGCCGTCGGGGTGACTGGAGCCGGGCCATTCGCATCCACCAGGCCCTCTTGCGCAGCCCGGGCCTCCGCCCGGAATGGAGGCGGGCGCTCACCCTCGAGCTCGGCCTCGACTTCCGCGGCGCGGGAATGTACTCGCAGGCCGTCGAAGTCCTCGAGGGGCTGGTGGCGCGCGACCCGGATCACCGCGAGGCGCTGCTTCTTCTGCGGCAGATGAGCGAGGACAGCGGCGACTGGGAACGCGCGCTCGCCTACCACGAGGCGTGGGAGCGGATCGCCGGCCCCTCGCCCTCGGTGCACTGCCACCTCCTGGTGGCGCTCGCGAGGGTGCGCATGCGCGAGGGCGATCTCGAAGCCGTGGGTCCGCTCCTGGAGCGCGCGCGCTCGCGCCATCCCCACTCCCTCGACCTGCGCCTGGCGGAGGCGGAGCTCTTGGCGGAGAAGGGCGAGGTCGAAGCCACCTTGCGCTGCGCCGCCGCGATCGTCGAGGAAAAGCCGGCGCTGGTTTTCCAGGTGCTGCGCCTGGTGGAGCGGGCGGCGCCCGAGCGGGTGCTGCCCTTCCTGAAGGAGCGGCTCGCCCGGCTGGGCGACCATCGCTTCCTTCGCCTGGCGCTCGCGAGGCGCTACCGGGAGGAGGGCGAGCACGGCCGCGCGGCCGAGCTTCTGGGGCGGTTGCTCGAGGAGACGCCCGGCTGGACCGAGGCGCGCCAGACCCTGGGACGGATCATCCTCGAGGGCGGCGACACGGAGGAGCTGCGTACCCACCTGGGCTCCATCCTCATGGATACCGGCCGGGCCCGCCGCCTCTTCGCCTGCAAGCTTTGCGGGGTGGAGCTCGCCGAGTTCTGGTTCCGCTGTCCGAGCTGCTCCGTCTGGGATTCGGTCGACGAGGCTGCCATTGGCGAGCCGGACGTGATATCCCGCCCGCACGATGCGGATCGCCCGACCCTGCCCAGGGTCGAGGCAGGATGAGAGGTTTGGGAAAGATGCGGGAAAAGGTGAGGCGGATCTTCGCGGATGCCATCCAGCGGGCGGTTGCCCTGGGCGAGTTGCCTCCGGAGGCGAGCTCCCGGGAGTTCGCGGTGGACACTCCGCGCAATCCGGAGCACGGCGACTTCGCGGTGAACGCGGCGATGATCCTCGCTCGCCTCGCGGGAAAGCCTCCGCGCGAGGTCGCCGACCTCATCCTCCGGCACCTGGCGGACGACGAGGGTCTCTTCGCCTCGACCGAGGTCGCCGGCCCGGGTTTCGTCAACGTGCGACTCGACCCGGCCTACTTCATTCGCGAGCTGCGGCGGGTGGAGGAGGAGGGGGAGCGATTCGGCTGCGTCGACGTCGGCAAGGGTGAGCGGGTGCTCGTCGAGTACGTCTCCGCCAACCCCACTGGCCCCATGCACGTCGGCCACGGGCGAGGCGCCGTGACCGGGGACGCGCTCGCGCGCATCCTCTCCGCGGCCGGCTACGACGTCACCCGGGAGTACTACGTCAACGACGCCGGCGGCCAGGTGACCGCCCTGGCGCGCTCCGTCTGGATCCGCGCCCGCGAGATCTACCGCGAAACCCATCCCGACGCCGTCTTCGCGGAGGGCCCGACCGAACTCGGCGAGGACGACTACAAGGGCGAGTACATCAAGGACGTGGCTCGCGTGGTCATGGCGGGGTGGGGCGAGAAGGAGACGGAGGAGATCCTTTCGGGACCCTTCGAGCCGCACCGCGATCGCATCGCCCGCGAGGCGGTCCGGGTCGTGCTGCGGGAGATGATCGAGCCCGACCTGGAGAAGCTGGGCATCCGCTTCGACTCCTGGTTCTTCGAGTCCTCGCTGCACGAGTCGAAGGCGGTGGAGCGCGCCATCGAGGATCTCGAGCGGCGCGGCTTCGTGACCGCCAAGGTCCTCCCCCCGCCCAAGGGATTCGAGCGCGACGAGAGCGAGGCGGAGGATCGCCCGCAACTCGTTTTCCTCTCCACCCAGTTCGGCGACGACGCCGACCGGCCTTTGCGCAAGGCCGACGGCAGCTACACCTACTTCGCGGGCGACGTCGCCTACCACTGGAACAAGCTGCAGCGCGGCTATTCGCGGCTCATCAACGTCTGGGGCGCCGACCACGGCGGCTACGTGCCGCGGGTCAAGGCCGCCATCCAGGCCATGGGACGTCCGGCCGATGCCCTGGAGGTGATCCTCGTCCAGATGGTCAACCTCCTCAAGGACGGCCAGCCGGTGAAGATGGGCAAGCGCTCCGGCAATTTCATCCGGCTGCGCTGGCTGCTCGACGAGGTCGGGCCCGACGCCGTGCGCGTCTTCTTCCTGATGCGGCGGCACGACGCCATGCTGGACTTCGACGTGGACCTCGCCCGCGAGCAGAGCCGCGACAACCCCGTCTTCTACGTGCAGTACGGCCACGCCCGCTGCGCCTCCATCCTGCGCAAGGCCGTCGAGGCGGGGCTTCCGCGCCCGGGTTACCGCCCCGAGCACGCGAAGTACCTGACCATGCCCGAGGAGCTGGAGCTGGCCAAGCGCATTCTCGCCTTCCCCGAGATCGTCGCCGGCGCGGCCAAGGCCCGCGAGCCGCATCGCATCCTCTTCTTCGTCCAGGAACTCACCGCGCTCTTCCAGCACTACTACGAGGTCGGAAAGCGCCAGGGCGAGAAGGTGATCTCCGACGATCTGGAGAAGTCGGCGGCCAGGCTGTATCTGATCGCCTGCATGAAACGCGTTTTCGCCAACGCGCTCGGCTTGCTGGGGGTCTCCGCTCCGGAGCGAATGGAGCGGGCGGAAGAGGAGGGGGAATGAAGGATCGCCATTCGCGGCATCAGGGGATCGTCCTGTCCAACCGGGAGGTGGTCGCGCTCGGCGTCGGCTCGCTCGTCGTGCTGGGCGTGGTCTTCTACCTGGGTGTGAGCGTGGGCAAGGGCCTTGCCCCGGCGCCCGAGCCGGAGCCTCGAAGGACGCTGGAGGTCCTCGACCAGCAGGCCGAGGCCGCGCTGGGCATGGACCTGACCTTCCCCGAGACGCTGACGAAGGAGGATCCGAGGCCGGCCGAGCGCGAGGCTCCGGCGCCCAGGGAGTCGACGAAGAAGGAGACGCCGAAGCCGCAGCAGGAGAAGGTGGCCGAGGCGCGGGAGCCCGAGCGTCCGAAAGAGCCCGAACCGCGGCCGACCGAACCGAAGGCCGTGGAGGCGTCGGCGCGCTTCACCGTGCAGCTCGCTTCCTTCCCGAACCGGGAGGAGGCGGATGCCTTCTTGGCTCGCGTTCGCGAGGCGGGCCTTTCGCCCCGGATCGTCGAGGCCGAGATCCCGGGCAAGGGGACCTACTATCGCGTCCGGGTCGGCGCCTTCGACTCGCGCGAGGAAGCGTCCCGCTTTCTGGAGGATTTGCGCCAGGAGGGGCGCTTCGACGGCATCGTCATGCCGGTGGACGGGTGATGGAGATCAAGCGGGTTCCCAAGCCCTGGGGCCACGAACTCTGGTGGGCGCATACCGAGCACTACGTGGGCAAGATCCTCGTGGTCAAGGCGGGCCACAAGCTCTCGCTGCAGTACCATGAGGTAAAGGACGAGACCGTCTACCTGCACTCGGGGGAGGCGGTCCTCTCCGTCGAGGAGGGAGGGCGGATGGTGGAGCGCCGCTTGCGGCCCGGGGATGCTTATCGCATCCGCCCCGGGATCCGGCACCGGATCCAGGCGATCCAGGACAGCGAGATCTTCGAGGTCTCCACGCCCCAGGTCGACGACGTGGTGCGACTGGACGACGACTACGGCCGCAAGGGCCGCTGAGGCTTGCTTGACGATGTGATGTATCGCCACGTACGGTAGCGAGCCATGGGCCGCAAGAAGATCAGCACCACGGTCTACATCACGCCCGAGCAGGACGCTCGGCTCAAGGCCCTGAACCAAGTGACCAAGGTGCCGGTGGCCGAGTACATTCGGCAGGGGATCGACATGGTCCTCGCGCACTACGAAAAGGAGCTGCCCGGCCGCCAGCTCACGATCTTCGATCTCCCGATCCAGAAGAAGGAATCCGACGCCTGAAAGCGGGGGAGGATGGCCCGCGCCGGCCCGGCTGTTTTCGCTGACAGGTCTTTCTCGTCATGGTACGAGGGCCGTGGCCAAGAGCCTGACGCGGAAACCGGCCGTCGGCAGGCGGCCGAGGCGGCAGGCGAGCGAAGCCGCTGCGTGAAGGGGGCGCGCCGGCCCGGCCCCCTCGCCACAGTGGGCCGGCGGCCGCAAGGGACTCCTGGGGCCCTCTGGAAGGTGCATGGCTGACGTCGGGAACATCCGGAACTTTTCCATCATCGCCCACATCGACCACGGCAAGTCGACCCTCGCCGACCGCCTGCTCGAGACCACGGGCGCGATCACCGAGCGCGAGCGCCAGGACCAGATCCTCGACAGCATGGAGCTCGAGCGGGAGCGCGGGATCACCATCAAGGCGCAGACCGTGCGCATGCGCTACCGCGCCCGGGACGGCAAGGAGTACGTCCTCAACCTGATCGACACGCCGGGACACGTGGATTTCCAGTACGAGGTGAGCCGGTCGCTGGCCGCCTGCGAGGGGGCCTTGCTCGTGGTCGACGCCACCCAGGGGGTGGAGGCGCAGACGCTGGCGAACGTCTACCTTGCGCTCGAGCACGACCACGAGATCGTGCCCGTGATCAACAAGATCGACCTGCCCTCGGCGGACGTGGAGGGGGTCAAGGCGGAGATCGAGGAGGTGATCGGCCTGGACGCCTCGGATGCCATCCCCGTCTCCGCCAAGGAAGGCATCGGCATCGAGGACGTGCTCGAGGCGGTGGTCAACAAGATCCCGCCGCCGAAGGGATCGCCCGACGATCCCCTCCGCGCCCTGATCTTCGACTCCTGGTACGACAGCTACCGCGGCGTGGTCATGCTGGTCCGCATCCTCGAAGGGAGGCTGCAGCCGCGGCAGCCGATCCAGTTCTGGTCCAGCCGGAAGAAATTCGAGGTGCAGGAGGTCGGGTATTTCCTCCCGCGTCCAACCCCGACCACGGAGCTCGCGGCGGGGGAGGTGGGCTTCGTCGTCGCCAACGTCAAGGACGTCCACGACGCCAAGGTGGGCGACACGATCATCGACCCATCCAACCCGGCCAGCGAGCCCTTCCCGGGATTCAAGGTGATCAAGCCGATGGTCTTCTCGGGGATCTTCCCCGTGGACTCGTCGGATTACGAGGACCTGCGCGAGGCGCTGGAAAAGCTGAGGCTCAACGACTCCTCCTTCACCTTCGAGCCCGAGACCTCGCAGGCCCTGGGCTTCGGCTTTCGCTGCGGCTACCTGGGCCTGCTGCACATGGAGATCGTCCAGGAGCGGCTCGAGCGGGAATACGGCCTGGACCTCATCACCACCTCGCCCTCGGTGGTCTACCGCGTCCACACCACGAAGGGAGAGGTCCTCGAGGTCGACAATCCCGCCAAGCTCCCGCCGCCTCAGCATGTCGACCACCTCGAGGAGCCGATCCTGACCTGCAACATCCACACGCCCAACGATTACGTGGGCGCCATCCTGCGGCTCTGCGAGGAAAGGCGTGGTGTGCAGCGGGACATCCGCTACCTCGGTCCTCGCCGGGTGCAGATCGTCTACGACCTGCCCATGGCGGAGGTCGTCTTCGACTTCTTCGACAAGCTCAAGTCCGTCTCCCGCGGCTACGCCTCGCTCGACTACGAGTTGAAGGGTTACGAGCCGGCGCCGCTGGTGAAGCTCGACATCCTCGTCAATGGCGATCCCGTGGACGCCCTCTCGGTGATCGTCCACCGCGAGAAGGCGCACCAGCGCGGCAAGGAGATCTGCCAGCGGCTCAAGGAGGTGATCCCGCGGCAGATGTTCGAGGTGGCCATCCAGGCCGCCATCGGCGGCAAGGTCGTGGCTCGCGAGACCGTCAAGGCCCTGCGCAAGAACGTCCTCGCCAAGTGCTACGGCGGCGACGTCACCCGCAAGCGCAAGCTCCTCGAGCGCCAGAAAGAGGGCAAGAAGCGCATGAAGCAGGTGGGAACGGTGGAGATCCCCCAGGAGGCCTTCCTCGCCGTTCTACGCACGGAGGACTGATTGGGCACCGCGCGCAAGGAATCCGCGGCCGCCGAGGCGGCCCAGCCGAAATCTCGAATCCGCCGCGCCTGGGAGGGGATCCGCTCGATCGCAGTGGCGCTGCTCGTCGCCCTCGCCGTCCGCGCCTTCCTCTTCGAGCCCTACTCGATCCCCTCGGGCTCGATGCTGCCCACCCTGCAGATCGGCGACTACGTGGTGGTGACCAAGTTCGCCTACGGCATCCGCCTGCCCTTCACCAATACGATGCTCTGGCAGCGCGGCCTGCCCAAGCGCGGCGACGTCATCGTCTTCGAGCGCCCCACCGCGGTGCCGGAAACCTTGATCAAGCGGGTGGTCGGACTGCCGGGCGAGACGGTGGAGATCATCGACGGCGTGCTCCACGTCGACGGGGTGCCGCAGCCCCGGACGTTGCTTCAGCCCGGTTACGCCTTCGACGACTACCTGGAGTCCACGCGCACCTGGGTGAGCGCCACCGCCGATCTCTACGTGGAGGCTTTTCCACGAGGAGAGGGTGAGGCACGGCATCTCGTCCTCCAGGCGCGCCATCTCCGCCGCTACCGCGAGGGGCCGTACCGAGTCCCGGAGGGCCACGTCCTCGTCTTCGGCGACAATCGCGACAACTCCACCGACTCCCGAGCCTTCGGAGCGGTCCCGCTCGGCAACATCCGGGGCCGGGCGGACCTGGTCGGCTTCTCCTGGGGCAAGCGCGGTCCGCGCCTCGACCGCTTCTTCCATCGGATCGACGGAGACGTCCCGGCCGGCTAGTCTCTTCGCCATGGCGGAGCGAAGCGACAGGCGCCTTCCGGTACTCCTGGCGGAGAGCAAGAAGCTCGCCCGGGCGAAGCGAAGGCGACTTTCGCCCGCGGCCCGGGCCGAGCTGGCGGCGATCCACGCCGGCGTCGAGGAAGCCC
>NICF_comb_assmDRAFT_10000369_pt1 | contig 38100 bp, 32 predicted proteins | sample NewIslPassag4_SG_FD_11279 | JGI IMG/M metagenome (IMG submission 11279)
AATCGGTCTGAAGCCGTGAGAGAAGCGGATAACGACGTGAGAAAAGGTTATGAAGCCGTGAGAGTTGCGCATAATGACGTGAGAAAGGTTATGAAGCCGTGAGAGAAGCGGATAACGACGTGAGAAAAGGTTATGAAGCCGTGAGAGAAGCGGATAACGACGTGAGAAAAGTTATGAAGCCGTGAGAGCTACGCATAACACCGTGAGAAATCCACCTGAAGGCGTAAGAGCTGTTCGTAAGAAAATAATTCATTAAAAAATGCGCCCTCTATTTGAAGGCGCATTTGCAAGCAGTTATATTTAGTTTACAAATCGGTCGAAAAATTCGAGTATTTTCCTATAAACCTTAATTTCATTTTCCTTTTTCGAGAATCCGTGTCCTTCATCTTCAAGTACGATATATTCAATATCGCGACCTTTGGAGCGGAGGGCTTCGACAATTTGATCGGATTCAGCCTTTACCACCCGAGGGTCATTGGCCCCTTGAATGACAAGCATCGGTTTTGTCATATTTTCCAAATAGGTAATCGGCGAATCCTCCGTCATTTTTTCTTTATCCTTTACTGGATCGCCTACCCATTGGGTCATGTAAGGTTTCCAAAAATCCGGAACCGACTCAACGAAGGAGAAGAGATTGCTTGGTCCAAAAATATCAACAACCGCTTTGAAATAATCAGCATGCCGTCCGTGTAACAGGAGAGCCATATAACCGCCATAGCTTCCACCCATTAATAGGATTTTATCCCGTTCGGCATAGCCGTTTTCTATGAGCCAATCAAGTCCGGTAATATTATCCAATCTTGGACCGTGCCCCCAGTCTCCCTCGACCATTTTCATGAATTTCAAACCGTAATTTGAAGAGCCCCTGAAGTTTGGTGCAAAGATCGAATAACCCCGGTTTAATAAAAATTGGAACATTGCCCTGAACCATTTTCTTTCCAGCGATTGGGGACCGCCGTGGGGCCATAAAATGACATGGCCATTCGAGTTTTCCTCTTTTGCCCGGAAGAACAGGGCTTCAATTTCCAAACCGTCAAAGGAAGGGTATCTAATGACTTCTGGTTCTACCATTTCCTCTTCACTGACACCAGGTACACGGAAATTGGTCAATTCCTTCCACGTTGCTCCGCCATCGGTAGAGCAATAAACGTTGTGGGGCCGGGTTGAAGATCTTCCCATAACGTACAGATGACCATTATCCAACACCAATCCCTTTTCAATAACCGTTGCAGGAGAAGAGATTTGTTGAACGGTACCTTCTTTCATATCGTACGCATAAAGTCGGTCTTCCACCCCGTAAGTACCGAGCAGATATAGGCGCTGATCCTTTTTGGAATAGGAAATATGGGCAAAATCCTCATGATCCATTGCTAAAACTTTTTCAAAGGTTTTTGTTTCCAAATGAAATTTCGCGAGATAAGACAAGTCGGCTTCATGGTTTGTCAGGAAATAGATTTCCTTATCAGAAACGAAGACAGGTGAATAGGAAGTATATTGTTCCTTCGTTTCTGGAGTCAGCAAATAATCTTCCGAACCGACTCGGACATAGGCTAGTGAGTAAGTATTACCGAATTGCTTAATATAAACATAGCTTTTTTCGTCCGGACTCACCTCTGCGACATAGGTAGGGGCATCTTTTCCCTCCAGAATCAAAGTTTCTTCCTTAGTTTCCAAATTATATACATAGCTATTCAAATATGTAGGATTTCCCTTTGTACTGGTATAATATAGTCGTTTGCCATCTTTAGATAGATAAGTAAAGAAATGACGGTCTCCTTCACTGACGCAAAGGGGAACCAGTTCTCCACCCCGCGGGGATAGTGCGTACAATTGGGTATTTTCATCTCCATCCTTATCAAAACCTACCACGATAAATTCCCCGGTTTTTGAATAATAAAGGGCTTGAGCAGATTGGTTATTGAAGGTTAACGGATATGGGAATTGATTAGGTAGATCCATTCCCCACAGGTTAAAATAGCCATTCAGATTTGTGCTGATTATCAATTGGTTTTCATCCGGGCTTACCGTAAAATCTTGAACGTTTAACGTCCTGAAAAATTGTTCCACATCTGGTTTTTTAAACTTGACCATCATTTCTCCTCCTCGATAATAATAACGTTCCTATAGATTAATATAGTTTATATTTTATGTGAAAACATAGGTCTCTGGACGGATTTGTTTTCCTTCTTGGGGATATTTTCACAAAAGACGTTCCCTTTGAAACATTCTTTCTAATAGGTTTGTTCTGAAACCCTCTTTCCGGTAAAATAGAGGTAAAAGAAAATGGAGGAGAAGCAGATGGTAAAAAATCTTCAAAGCACCGTCACATTACATAATGGAATAAAAATGCCCTATTTTGGTCTTGGAGTTTATAAAGCAGAAGCAGGGGAAGAAACATACAATGCGGTAAAAACAGCCCTGCAAGTGGGTTATCGTTCCATTGATACAGCCGCTTTATATGGAAATGAAGAGGATGTAGGAAGAGCCGTACGAGAAAGTGGGATACCAAGGGAAGAAATTTTTGTCACTACAAAAGTCTGGAACACGGACCAAGGATATGATAATACCCTAAAAGCCTTTGAAACGAGCATGAAAAAACTAAATTTGGAGTATGTGGATCTGTATCTCATTCACTGGGCTGTAAAAGATAAGTATTTGGATACTTGGCGGGCATTGGAGACGTTGTATAAAGAAGGACGGGTTCGGGCGATAGGTGTCAGCAACTTCCAAATACACCATCTCGAAGCTATCATGGAACGCTTTGATGAAAAACCGACCGTCAACCAAGTAGAATTACATCCATTATTAAGTCAGGTAGAATTACGGCAATTCTGCAAAGAACATCAAATTGCCGTTGAAGCCTGGTCCCCATTGGGAAGAGGAAAATTATTGGATCATCCGACAATTGTGGAAATCGGAAAGAAATACGGAAAAACACCGGCTCAAATTATTCTGCGGTGGCACCTCCAAAATGATATTATTGTCATTCCCAAATCCGTTAACGAAGTCAGAATCCGGGAAAATGCGAATGTTTTCAATTTTGAACTGAGTTTGGAAGATATGGAAAAAATAAATGCAATGAATGAAAATAAACGATTTGGAAAAGACCCGGATAACTTTTCCTTTTAAGTAAAACGAAACCGAACAAAGGTGGGAAATTCTTTGATAAGGGATCCTACCCTTTGTTCGGTTTTTTCGGCTGTTAGTCCCCAAACCTCACAAAGATCATGGTTTCATTGGGAAAATGGGAGGGTTGTCCAAATAGGGAGCATTCACATGGATGGAATCCTTAGTAAAGGGATGGCGAAATGATAATTCTTTCGCATGTAATGCTTGGCGGGGAAAAATCGCTTTTCCTCCGTACAAGGTATCCCCTGCCAAAGGGTGACCGATTGAAGCTAGGTGTACCCGAATCTGATGGGTGCGTCCGGTTTTTAATCGGCATTCAATTTGCGTTAAGTCCCGTTTTGGATCATAGCCGATGACGCGATATTGGGTAATCGCATCTTGACCGGTCGATGAGACCCGTCTTCTTGTTGGGTGATGTCGGTCCCGACCGATTTTTGCGGTAATCGTTCCTTCATTTTTAGCCATTTTTCCGTGAACAAGGGCGGTATAAACCCGTTTGATTTCTCTAGCTTCCAACATTCGATCGAGAACGGCACCTGCGATCGGATGTTTTGCAAATAAAATCGCTCCTGTTGTGTCCTTATCGAGACGATGGATATGGCGAAAGGAACAATTTTCCCCTTTTTCTTGAAAATAATAAAGAAGAGCGTTAAGAAGGGTGGATGTTTCTTTAGGTTGGTTAGGATGGGTGTTCATCCCAGCAGGCTTGTTGACAACAAACAAATGATCATCTTCGTATAAAATTTGGATAGGAAGCTCCTCCGGAACAAGATTGAGCTTTTCTTCCCTATTATCTTGATTGATCGTTATCAAGAGGTGTTCATCTTTGTTTACAATTTGATGAAAAGAAGCCGGTTCTCCCCCAATCTTTATGGATTTTTCCATCCGGAACTGATGAACCATTTTTCTCGGCAGAATCCAAACCTTTGTCAGTAAGTCTTCAAGCTTTAAACCATCCCATTCAGGAAGAATCGTAAAATGTATCTGTTTCATATTTTGTTCTAACATGTGATCACCATTTTCCTTCAAAAGTGCTGGCAATTTCTTCAATGGAATCCTCCAATTCCCATATTCCAAAATTCTCTTATGATGCTATTCTGTATATATAATATAAAATACAAATATTGCCCGTATGTTCGCAATATTCATGGCAGTAAAGGTGGGGTAAGATTGAAGGTTGTTTTTGCATCGACACCCGAGCAGCTGGAAAAAATAGATTCGCTAATCCATTATTTCTATTCAAACATCTTTCCAGGCTATTTCTCTGAACAGGAAATTAAACAATTTAAAGATTGGGATTTCCTATCCTTAGCACAGTCCAACCGTTCAGAGACATTGAAGGAATCCTACCAAATCATCAGTAGCCTGGAAATTATGATTGAACTCATTGAATCGGGCTTTATCCGGGAAAAACATTATCAGAATATGTTCAACACGAACGTCCAAATTTTAAACAAATTGGGGATTAGTTTTCCCTTCTCCTATGAGCAATTTTTGAAAAAAAGAAACCCATGGTTGGAAGAAGGAAGCACCTTCCTAAAAGCGGCCAATGAATTTCTTGTATAAATTTAATATTATCATCAAATAAAGGTTCCATATATATAAAAATTGCAAGGGTTGCCAAGTATTGACTCAAAGGTTAGTTTATGCTAACGATTGATCCAATACCCGGCAACCCTATTTTATGGTAGTACGTGTTCCTCAAACCATTCGCTAAAGACTTCTTTATCCTGATAACCCACAATACGTGCTACTTCCTTACCGTTTTCAAAATGAACAATGGTCGGGGTTCTTGTTACTTCATATTCGGCAGCTTCTTTGCCAAATTCCAGCAAATTGAATAATTTCAGATCAATCCCTAAATCTTGGGCAAGCGGAACGACAATCGGTGTGGTTAATTTGCAATATTCACAAACAGGGCTGAAAAAGTATACGGTTTGGGATTGACCATTGGCAAGTTTTTCTTCCAATACTTCTGGTAAAATAACATTCCGATAATTTGGATCTTTTAATTGGTCAATGGTTTCTTGGCGTAAATCATTCCGTCCATAAGGGTTATCTTTTAAAAGTTGTTGGGTCTGATAATGATTCAGGGCAATAATAAGCCCAAAAAGAACGACAATGACCGCAAGAAAGGCCAATACTTTTTTCATATTAATTTTCTCCCTTCGTTTGCTTCCAAACAAGAGCGCTGGTAATAAAAATGATGATAAATGCGGTTAATGCCAAAAACGGAATGGTAATGAATCCTAACCAGTTGATATATTGAATTGAACAGGAGACGCCATCACAAAAATTTGCTGCATTACTTAATAACGGTAACTTTTGCAAGGAATAATGGAATATGGAAATGGAGCCGCCAATTCCGGATAAAATCATTGCATATTGGCTCATTTTCCAATCCTTCCTTACATACGCCACACCGAGTAGAATGGCCATTGGATACATAAAAATCCGCTGAAACCAACAAAGCTCACAAGGAACATATTGTTTAACTTCAGAAAAATATAAACTTCCAAAAGTGGCAATAATAGANATGGCCCAGCTTATAAAAAACAACTGATCAACCTTTTTTTGCAAAAACTCCACCCCTTACATTTGTCCGACTATTCTATATATTTCTAACGTATTTTACCATAACTTGTCCTAACCTTCCTAAAGATTTGCTCTGTTCCTTTCCAGAAAACCAAAAGTTCCTTATAAAAAAAGACCTTACACAAAGGTGCAAGGTCATCATTGTTTCTTTCATGATCGGCTAAATGGTCTGAAGGAACTTTTCCTGACTTTGGCATACCCGGTCATTGGCATGGTCAACATATTGCAGAAGGGAGTATAAATCAGATTCCACTTGGCTTATGTCTAATTGGAAATAATAGGAATGGAGAAATCGTTCTATTTTTTTCGATAAAAAATCATCCTTCGTTCGAACCATTAATATCAAAAGGTTATCCCATTGGGAATGGTAGGTATAGTGAAGAGCACGATCATAATCAGCTTTGTTCATCAACAGTTCCTCCTTTTAAAGGAGTTGAGTTTAGTATGAACCGGCTTTAACTTTACTTTCGCTGAAAAACTTTACAGGAGGGAATGAAGCATCCGTTTTTTTTTACCAGTATATTCACAAGGAATGTCTTTGTTTTCCGAAAAAGCGGATTTGATTCCCCAAGAGGGTAAGATGCTATGCGAAATTTTTTCCGATTTTTGATTCCTTTTTTACCAAAAACCATGCATCTGGGAATAAAGCTCTTTGACAAACGAAAAAAAGTTCGCTTCGGAAGGGGTTAATTCTCTTTCTTTATGTCGGATGATTCCTACCGTTCGTGTTACGTGCGGGTATGAAATTTGGATTTTTTTCGTAAATCTTGGGATGCTTTCATAAAGGCAATCCTCCGGTAAAAGGCTTATACCGATCTTGGCGGATACTAAACCCTTAATAGCCTCGGTATCCATTCCCTCCGCAATGATTTTCGGAGAAAAGCCAGCTTGATTGCAACAGGTTTTTATTACTTCGCTGAAAGGGTGTTCTTTGGAAAAGATGACGAAAGGCTCATCCCTTAACTCATAAAGGGCCACTTCTTTTCGCTCGGCAAGGGGGTGACTTTCAGGAACAAGAAGGAAAAAGGGCTCAGAAAACAAAATATGGGAATCAATTCGATGTTCCTTGACCGGCACAGGGCTTACGAAGGCAAGATTCAAATCCCCGTTTTTCACCCCCTGTAAAAGGTCATGGTAAGATGCATGGTGAAGTTGAAAGGAAATATCCGGATATTGATACCGAAAACGAATAATGATATTTGGCAAAAAATGATTGGTCAAACTGGTCATATATCCGATGCGGATTTGCCCATGTTGAGGGTCTAAATATTCTTCAATTTTCTTTCTGGCAATATCTAAAATTTCAAGGGCTTTCTTTGCTTGGATCAAAAATTCTTCCCCAATCGGAGTTAGCTTAACATTCCGCCCCACACGCTCGAACAATTTGACCCCCAGTTCCTCTTCCAACTTTGAGATTTGAAAGCTGACAGCGGATTGGGCGACATGGAGAGATTCAGCGGCAGTAGTCACATGTTCCCGTTCAGCGACTTCAACGAAATATCTTAATTGCCGAAGTTCCATTTTAGCATCTCCCATTCATCTAAAAATTAGATTGTATTTATCTAAATCATATATTGTTTATATGAATATGAAAACTTATAATTTTAAAATAAAAGAAAATTTTTACGAATGTCTGCGGATCTTCCTGGAAGCCAGTGACGTAAAAGAGGCCATTGGTTTTTAGGAAGTTGTTTTTTCAATTTGTTGATTAGGGGGGAGATGCAATGTCTTACGATGGAATGCCTCCATCCCAAGGACTTTACCTGAGGGAGTTTGAACATGATGCCTGTGGTCTTGGATTGTATGCCCATATAAAAGGGATTTCTTCCCATAATATCATTGAAAAAGGTCTCGAAATGTTAAAAAACTTGGATCATCGGAGCGGCAAAAATATGGATTCCGGTGATGGAGCGGGTATTTTGACAGCAATCCCAGATTTATTCTTTCGAAGGGAATGTCCCTTTTTACTTCCTCCATATAGGAAATATGGGGTCGGGATGATTTTTATGGATCGTGGAAAGACAGGGGAGATTATGGAGGAGCTTAGCCGAACCATAGAAGCTGAAGGGCAGACTCTCCTCGGATGGCGGACGGTTCCGATCAATCAAGCAATCCTTGGAGAACATGCGAGAAAAACCTGTCCTCTTATCCGCCAAGTATTTATTGGGATGAATCCGGAAATCCAGAACGAGAAGGATTTTCAGAGAAAATTATTTTTGATTCGGAAACAACTGGAAGCCTGGAGCAATAATACCAATATCTACTTATACTTCGCCAGTCTATCCAACAGAACTTTATGTTATAAAGGGCAGTTAAAAGCCGAAGAAGTTGGAGAATTTTTCCTTGATCTACAACGAGAAGACTATACATCCCCCTTCGCCCTCGTCCATTGCCGCTACAGTACAAACACCTTTTCCAGTTGGGAACGGGCTCATCCGAACCGTTACTTGCTCCACAATGGTGAAATTAATACAATCCAAGGAAATATCCATTGGATGAAAGCAAGGGAAGCTAGTTTGGCTCGGGAAGCTTTTGGAGAAGATGCGGAAAAAATATTGCCGATCCTATCAAATGGAGGCAGTGATTCTTCCTTGTTGGATAATGCCTTTGAATTTTTCCTCCTATCAGGGTTTGACCTTTCCTATACTGCCATGCTACTGATGCCGGAAGCCTGGTATAATTCCGAAAGAAACGAGGAAATTAAGTCTTTGTATCATTTCAATAGTTTATTTATGGAACCTTGGGATGGTCCTAGTGCGGTCCTTTTTACTGACGGAAGGCAAATTGGTGCCTGTTTGGACAGGAATGGTTTACGGCCAATACGATATAATGTCACGCAAGATGATTATATTGTTCTTTCATCGGAAGCTGGAGCACTGGAAATCCCGGATGAAAAAATCTTGATGAAACGCCGTTTAGGGCCAGGGGAAATGCTCTTGGTGGATCTTGAGGAGGGACGAATATTACGGGATGAGGAAATAAAAGGGAAACAGGCAAAAAAATTTCCTTATTCCCGTATTGTGGCAGAAACTTTAGTTCCCGTTGGAAAGGGGATTGAAGATTGCGAGGATTTTGACAATATCAAAACGTATCAAAAGGTCTTTGGTTATACCTTTGAAGAAATTCATAAATATTTGCTTCCCCTCGTTCGAGAAGGGAAGGATCCCACAGGTTCGATGGGATATGACCACCCGATTGCTGTTCTCTCGGAGCGTCCTCAACTTTTATTCAACTATTTTAAGCAATTGTTTGCTCAAGTGACCAATCCTCCCTTTGATCCAATCCGTGAAAAAATGGTTGTCTCAACCGTCACCTATTTAGGAAAAGAAGGCAATATCTTTCAACCGATGAAAATAGAGTCGAGAAGAATCCTGCTTGACACCCCTGTTTTAAACAATGGGGTTTTGAAAGCAATCAGGGAAGGGAATCCGATTCCATTACCGGCAATAACCATTCCGATTTTATTCTCTGGCTCTTTGGAAAAGGCAATCGAGAAAATTTGTTCTGAGGCAGAAAAGGCTGTAAGGCAAGGAATGGAAATGATTATCTTATCGGATAAAGGAATGGATGGTAAGGAAATGCCGATTCCTTCTCTTCTTGCCACAAGCAGTGTCCATCACCATTTAATACGAACCGGTCTTCGTCCAAAGGCAAGTATTATTGTGGAATCCGGAGAGGTTCGAGAAGTTCATCACTTTGCCGTGTTAATTGGTTATGGTGCCGATGCGATTAATCCCTATCTTGCCTTTGCCACCTTAAATGAAGCCATCGCTTGCGGTCATCTTGCCATGACGAAAAAAGAGGCTATGGAAAAGTATGTAAAAGGTGTGACGGACGGTATTGTTAAAGTGATGGCAAAAATGGGGATTTCTTCCCTTCAAAGCTATCGGGGCGCCCAAACCTTTGAAGCGTTGGGAATTTCGGATGCAGTAATCGAAAAATATTTTCCTGGTACTGTTTCGCAAATCGGTGGAATCGGGTTGGAAACTATTGGGGAAGAGGTAAGGATCAGGCATCAAAGGGCATTTTCAACACCCGATGGGCCATTGGATGAGGGAAGTGATTTTCAATGGCGAGCCAAGGGGGAGGATCATGCTGTCAATCCCGAAACGATCTATTTATTGCAATGGGCTGTCAGAAAGGGAGATTATGAACTTTATAAGCAGTATTCCGAAAAGGTAGGGGAAAAGTTCCGTTTTTTGCGGGATCTTTTCTGTTTTGCAAAAACGTCTCCGATTCCTATTAATGAAGTAGAACCGGTTGAATCCATTGTTCGCCGTTTTAAAACCGGAGCGATGAGTTATGGGTCCATTAGCCAAGAAGCCCATGAAACCTTGGCAGTTGCCATGAATTTAATTGGTGGAAAGTCCAATAGCGGAGAAGGAGGGGAGGATCCGAATCGTTATCTTCCCGAGGAAAATGGAACATTAAGAAAAAGTAAAGTAAAGCAAATAGCTTCTGGTCGTTTCGGAGTAGATAGTCATTACCTGATGAATGCCGAAGAAATTCAAATAAAAATGGCCCAAGGAGCTAAACCGGGAGAAGGAGGACAGCTTCCAGCCGAAAAGGTTTACCCTTGGGTGGCAAAGGTAAGAGGTTCGACCCCCGGGGTGGGATTAATTTCACCGCCTCCTAATCATGATATATATTCCATTGAAGATCTCGCGGAGCTAATTTTCGATGCCAAAAATGCCAATCCGGATGCGAAAATTAGCGTGAAACTTGTTGCCAAATCCGGAGTAGGAACCATTGCTGCGGGAGTGGCAAAGGCTAAAGCGGATGGCATTGTAATCTCAGGCTATGACGGAGGGACAGGAGCTTCGCCAAAAACTAGCATCAAACATGCCGGGCTTCCTTGGGAACTTGGCCTGGCTGAGACGCATCAAACATTATTGTTAAATGGACTAAGGGAGAAGGTTATCCTTGAAGTTGACGGGAAATTAATGACCGGCAAAGATGTGGTTATTGCAGCCATTTTAGGGGCAGAAGAGTTTAGCTTCGGAACGGTACCACTAGTAGCTTTAGGCTGTATCATGATGCGGGTCTGCCACATGGATACTTGCCCGGTCGGAATCGCCACCCAAAACCCGGATTTGCGGGCCAAATTTCAAGGAAAGCCGGAGCATGTCATTCATTTAATGACCTTTATTGCTAGAGAAGTGCGGGAAATCATGGCTGAACTGGGAGTAAGGAGCTTCCCGGAACTGATTGGAAGAACGGATCTGTTAGCCATCAAAAAAGATGTCTGGAACCATTGGAAAGCAAAATATTTACAGTTGGATAAACTTCTTTATCAACCTAAACCAATGGGTGTGAAGACCGGTCAGAATCATCAACTGGAAAATACTTTAGACATGAAAAAAATATTACCTTCGGTTATGCCTGCCATTAATGGAAAAAGCGTGATTCAGCTTCATCTTCCAGTGAAGAATACCGATCGAGCTCTCGGCACCATTACAGGCAGTGTAGTGACAAAACGTTGGAAACAAGAGGGGCTACCGGAAGACACCATTCAAATACATGGAAAAGGCTCCGCAGGGCAAAGTTTAGGAGCTTTTTTGCCGAAGGGGATCACAATGACGATTGAAGGGGAAGCCAATGATTATTTAGGAAAAGGCTTATCCGGTGGAAAATTAATCATAAAAGCCACTAAATCAGTAAAAAAAGTAGCCCATGAACATGTGATTGTGGGGAATGTAGCATTATATGGGGCGACAGCTGGCGAGGTTTATATCAATGGTCAGGCCGGGGAAAGGTTTGCCGTCCGAAATAGTGGTGCGAAAGCCGTTGTTGAAGGAATCGGAACCCATGGCTGTGAATATATGACCGGCGGTATCGTCGTGGTATTGGGATCTATCGGAAAAAATTTTGCCGCCGGTATGTCCGGGGGAAAAGCATATATTTTACCCGAATCTCCGGAAGAAGTTTTTGAAAATATCAATCGAGAAATGGTGGATCTGGAAAGGCTAGAACAAGAGAAAGATGTTAAAGAGGTTATAGAGTTGCTTGAAAACCATGTCGCATTTACAGGAAGTGTCCTGGGAACAAGGATCTTAAACGCTTGGGAAGAATATCGTTGGAATTTTGTAAAGGTGATCCCGAGGGATTACAAGAAAATAACCAAGCTATTGGAAAACTTGAAAAGCCAAGGGTACTCGGAAGAAGAAGCGAACAGGCTGGCGTTTACTGAAGTGAGGGACCAATTTTCTAAGGCATTTTCGGTTACCCATTAGCCTTCAATCTACAATAAAACGAACTGAAAGGTGGGGAGAGTGTGGGAAAGCCTACCGGTTTTATCGAATTCCAACGGGAAGAAGCACCTGAAAGGAACCCTGAGGAAAGAATCCATGATTGGCATGAATTTTCCGATCCCTTCAATGATGATACGGTAAGGAACCAAGGTGCCCGCTGTATGGATTGTGGTACCCCCTTTTGCCATATCGGCATTGAAATTGGGAAGGAAACGTGTGGTTGCCCTATTAACAATTTAATACCCGAATGGAATGATCTAGTTTTTAAAGGAAACTGGAAAGAAGCGTTGGAACGGCTTTTGCTGACGAATAATTTCCCGGAATTTACCGGGCGAGTTTGTCCCGCTCCCTGTGAAGGCTCTTGTACCCTAGCGATCAGCGATTCTCCTGTCGCAATCAAAAATATAGAAAGAACCATTATTGACAAAGGTTTTGAAAATGGCTGGATTAAACCCCGGATTCCAAAAATACGGACCGGAAAAAAAGTGGCCATCGTTGGTAGCGGACCAGCAGGGCTTGCTGCAGCAGATATGCTAAATCAAAGAGGGCATCATGTCACGGTTTTTGAAAGGGCGGATCGTCCTGGGGGATTGTTAATGTACGGAATCCCGAATATGAAATTGGAGAAGCAGATTGTCCTAAGGCGGATCCGTCTTTTGGAAGAAGAAGGAATTGAATTTATATTAAATACGGAAGTGGGAAGGGATATTACGGCTACGGAACTAAATCAGCAATATAATGCGGTCATCCTTTGTACCGGAGCCCAGATTCAGTGGGATTTGAATGTGGAAGGCCGGGAAGGAGAAGGGGTTTACTTTGCTATGGACTATTTAACAGGAATGACCAAAGGCTTATTAGATTCCGATTTTCATATCAATGCAGAAGGAAAAAATGTGATTGTCATCGGGGGCGGAGATACCGGAGCGGATTGTGTGGCAACGGCAATCCGACAAAACTGTAAAAGTGTTGTCCAGTTCAGCAAACATCCGGTTTTGCCGCAGAAGCGAGGATCTAATAATCTTTGGCCCACCCCTCCAAATATTTTTACACTGGATTATGCCTATGAAGAAGCAAAGAACCTTTTTGGAAAAGATCCAAGGGAGTATCTAATTCAAACAAAGAAAATCTTGCGGGATGATGATGGTTGTGTAACCGGATTAATCACTGTTGAGATGGAAAAGATTTTCACCGATGAAAAGAATTATTACTTTGAGGAACTTCCTGGTACTGAAAAACTTTGGCCTGTGGATATGATCATCATTGCCATAGGATTTAAAGGGACCGATGTGGCTTTATTGGAACAGTTTGGGGTAGAACACCAAGGCTTTCGGGCAAAAACGAATCCTAACCAATATGAAACATCAACGAAAGGCGTATTTGTAGCGGGAGATGTAAGACGCGGTCAAAGTCTAGTCGTTTGGGCCATCCGGGAAGGAAGGGAAGTGGCGGAAAAGGTTGACGAATTCTTGCAAATAGAGAGCAAACGGACTGCTCAAGGTTTTTAAAGGAAAGCTGGCAAAAGATCCAGCTTTTCTGTTTTAAAATTATTGTTAAATTATTCGCATTCTAAAATATAACTGAAAATTCAATGTTTTGTAAAAGGAGTGTCTTTTAAAAATATAAAACTATTTTTATAATAAAGGTAGTTTTAAAATGCCGAAAGGAGATGAAGCAAAAATGTTCAATTTAGATGGGAAAGTTGCCATTGTAACCGGAGGAGCATCGGGGATTGGGATGGAAACCGTAAAGGCCTTTACCGATAAGGGCGCAAAAGTGGTGATTGCCGATTATAATGAAGATGGAGGAAAGAAATTAGAAGCTGAACTTAAGGAAAAAGGGAAGGATGTATTATTCCTTCAAGTAGACGCAGGCAGTGAAGAATCGGTTGCTAATCTGGTTGCAGAAACGGTCCGACATTATGGAAGAGTGGATGTATTGGTAAACAATGCCGGTATCGGAAACTTAGCGGAAACCCATAATTTGACTTATGAAGACTATCATAAAATTATCCGGGTAAACCAAGACGGAGTATTTTTCGGAATTAAATATGCAGTACGGGAAATGATGAAAACGGGTGGAGGATGCATTATTAATACATCCTCGATTTTAGGTAGCGTTGGTGAGGCAGGAGCATTTGCCTATAACGCATCAAAAGGGGCGGTCAATTTAATGACCAAATCCGCTGCATTACAATATGCCCCTTACAAAATTCGGGTTAATGCAGTAGCACCTGGCTATGTGGAAACCGGTCTCGTTAATAAGGAAGCTTTGGGCGATTTTTATGACGGGCTGGTAGCGAAACATCCAATCGGCCGGATCGGGAAACCGGAAGAAATTGCCCATGCGATCGTATTTTTAGCGGAAAATGAATTTGTCACCGGCACAACCATTCTTGTGGACGGTGGATATACCGCCCAATAAAATGCGGTGTCCATTTTTGGGAAAAAGCTCCTTAGAACTTTGACCGGAGGATAAATGGACGGAAAAACCCTTTAAAAATTTGAATTATCCCCATTAGGGCAGAAAATGTATAAAAGTTATCCCTTTTGGGGATTTTTTTGTCTTTTTTTCCTCTGCTTGTTCGAATTTTATGGAATTTCATCAAATCCTTTCCTTTTTCATAAATTGAAATAAAGAAAGGGGGAATGGATTTGAGGAAAGAGGAGCATGAGAAATTGGAGCGGGCGATTGAAGAAATTACCGAAATTGCCCAAGGGTTCGGTCTTGATTTTTACTCGATGCGTTATGAAATTTGTCCGGCGGATATAATTTATACCTTCGGTGCTTACGGGATGCCGACCCGTTTTTCCCATTGGAGCTTTGGCAAACAGTTTCATAAAATGAAATTGCATTACGACTTAGGCTTAAGCAAAATTTATGAGCTTGTGATTAATTCCGATCCCTGCTATGCGTTTCTGCTCGATTCGAACTCTCTAATCCAAAACAAACTGATCATTGCCCATGTTCTAGCCCACTGTGATTTCTTTAAAAACAATGTGAGGTTTCAAAATACAAAACGGGATATGGTAGAAAGTATGGCAGCCACTGCGGAAAGAATTCGCCAATATGAGATTCAATATGGCAGAAAGGAAGTGGAGTCCTTCCTTGATGCGGTTCTATCCATCGAAGAACATATTGACCCTTCATTAATACGCCCTCACCTTACCTGGACGATGGAAGATACGGAGGAAGAAGAGGAAGAAGAAATTCCTGCACCGACCCCTTATGACGATCTTTGGGAACTGGATAAGAAAAAAGAAGTTCGTACAAAAAAGAAAAAAATAAAGAAATTTCCTCCGAAACCTGAGAAGGATTTGCTGCTTTTCCTTGTTCATTACAGCCGGGAATTGGAGGAATGGCAACGGGATATTTTGACGATGATCCGGGAAGAAATGCTCTATTTTTGGCCACAGCTGGAAACAAAAATTATGAATGAAGGATGGGCCTCTTACTGGCATCAGCGAATTTTAAGGGAAATGGATTTAACGGAAGATGAAGCGATTGAATTTGCGAAATTGAACGCCAATGTTGTCCAGCCATCAAGAACAGGAATTAATCCCTATTATTTAGGTTTGAAAATTTTTGAAGATATTGAGGAAAGATACAACAATCCGACGGAAGAAATGAAAAAGCGGGGAATTGAGCCTGGTTCAGGCAGGGAAAAGATTTTTGAGGTGCGGGAGCTTGAATCCGACCAATCCTTTTTAAGGAATTATTTAACGAAAGAGTTGGTCGAACGGGAAGACTTATATCTTTTCCAGAAACAAGGAAGGGAATATAAAATTGTTGACAAAGATTGGGAACATGTCCGGGATCAATTGGTAAATATGCGTGTAAATGGGGGATTTCCTTATATTTGTGTTCATGATGGCGATTATATGCGGAATGGAGAGTTGTATTTGAAGCATCACTACGAAGGGATAGAACTGGATATTAAATATTTGGAAAAGGTATTGCCCTATATCTATCAGCTGTGGGGACGAAAGGTACATTTGGAGACTGTGGTAGAAAATAAACCGATCGCCTTTTCCTATGATGGAAAAAGCGTTCAAAGGAAATATCTGTAGATTGCTCCTTGCATCTTTTTCAAGATGCTTTTTTTGTTGGCTGAAATAAAGGAGGAAACCATACGGCCTCCCCCTAAAAACCCATTTATCCTCGTAATTCCATATAACGCAAACGATAGACTTGATATATACATAAAGCAATAACGGATAAAATAATCCCTGAAATGTAAGGAAATCCTGCACCTTGGCTAAAAAGCCAGCCACCAAGGGGAGGACCGATAATTCGGCCTAAGGAGTCGAAGGATGATAATAACCCGGTTACCGCACCGTGGCCTTTTGTCGCTTGTTTCGTTACCAAGGAAGATACAGAAGGACGGATAACCCCATTACCTAAACCGAAAATGGTAATAAAAATAGCGGCAGTGGCAAAATTCGTAGTTAGTAATAGGAGACCGAAGCCAAGGGCAGAAACGATTATTCCTCCTTGTATGACTTTCCCTTCACCAAATTTTTTCGTTAATGGTCCCATAAGTCCCCCTTGGACAATCGCGCCGCAAAGTCCCATAATCACAAAGATATAGCCAACCTTTTCCGTATCCAGTCCAGCTTGTTTTTCCGCAAAATAGGGGAAGGTTGATTCCAGCCCTGCCAAAGATAAAGATACAAAAAATTGCAAGATGAACAGAAGCTGGTTCTTACCTGTAAAGGCAGCCCAACGGGATTCCGATTTGGGGTGGGGAGTCTCCTGAATCTCTTTTTGCCGAAGGGGCTCTTTTAAAATAAAAATAACAAGTACGATGGTTACTAATGAGAAACAGCCTGAGATGTAAAAAGGAAAATTCAAACTGATTTTGGAAAAAATCCCTCCAATTGCCGGGCCAAAAATGAATCCCATCCCAACGGCTGCACCAATCAACCCCATCCCTTTACTACGGTTTTCTGGTGTGGTTATATCAGCTACATAAGAGGTAACCGTAGGCATATTTGCAGAAGATAGGAGCCCACCGAAAATTCGGGCAGCAAATAGCATCCATAATGCCGTGGCATTCGCCATCATGAAGAAAGAAATGGCGAGACCGCTTATCCCGATCAGAATAACCGGTTTTCTGCCAATCCGATCCGATACTTTTCCCCAAAAGGGAGAAAACAGAAATTGCATAATGGAATAAACCGCCATTAACCATCCTAACTGGACTGGACTTGCTCCCAATTCTTTTGCAAAAAAGGGAAGAACCGGGATGATGATTCCAAATCCAACCATGACCAAAAACATGACTAATACGAGAACAAATAGTTCTTTTTTTCTCTCCATTGGTAAACCTCTTTTCGTGTTCGTAAGTTGTTTCATAAAATAAATTACCACATATTTTTATAATATAAAAATCATTGGTTCCTAAGCAGGGAAAATTTTCTTTTTCCCATTTACCAAAGGAAAAAGGCCCCAAAGGACCTCTTTTTTAAACCCCTATTCCTTCAGAAACTTCCTCTACCTTCCCGTGATCATTTACAAAAAGTATACTAATTAAGGCCAAGGTCATAAAGAAGGCGGAAACGATAAACAAGATTCCGTAACTTGTCAAATCGATGATGGCGCCAAAAAGGGGCGGACCTGAGATGGCTGCCAGGGAAGATACCAGGTAATACAAACCAGTCCGAGTTCCGATGGCTTCGGGACTGCCTGTGGAAACAATGAACGGATAGGAATTAATATTGATGCAGGCCCAAAAAATCCCCCCGAATAAAAATAAGAATCGTAATAACCATACTGATTCGACTAAACTTAGTAATAAAAAGACGGTTATGAGACCAATAACACCTATCATGATCATTATTTTTTTACCGAACCGGGCTGCCAACATTCCACTAGGCAACGCAAACAAAACGAAGGTGACGGAGAAAAAGGCTAGGGAAAAGGAAGATTGGGACTCTGTCAAACCGAGTTCATTTTTGCCGTATAGGGTAATCAATGCTTCCATTCCCTGATAGGATACGAACCAGAAAAAGATTGCCAATAGCAAAAAAATGGTAGGACGATTCAATTCCTTTTTCATATGGATTTTAGGTCTATCATGTGTCTGATATTCAATGGTATCCCGTTTTTCATTGATGGTTCGAAGAAGGATAAGTAAAGCTATGATGAGTACCGATCCGGCCAAATAAAAAGGGGAGGCAGGATGAAGATCATATAACCGTGATCCAATGACAAAGGCAAGGATGGCGGCGGCTCCCCCCATAAAGTTAATGATGCCGTTAGCTTTTGTTCGATTCTTTTCAGGAGTGATGTCTGGCATTAAAGCGACGGTCGGAGAGCGGAAAAGGGCCATCGATAAGTTTAAGCCAAGCATAAAGATTATGAGAGTGATAAATGAAGTATGGTTGGGAACTAAAAAGGCAAAAACAGCAGCAAGGGGCATCCCGATTATTAGAAAAGGCATGCGCTTTCCAAAGGGGGTATTGATCCTGTCACTGATCATTCCCACCGTCGGTTGCAAAAAGAGGGCAATGTAATTGTCCAAAGTCATCAAAAAACCTATCAGAGTGACACTAGCTATGTACTTTTCAAGGAAAAACGGTACAAAGGCATTGTATAAGGCCCAAATCAGACTGATACTGAAAAACCCCGATCCTAATAGCCAAGTTTTTTTCATATAATTACTCCCTTCCATGGACTTTTTCCACCACTTATAAGGATTATTTTAACAAATAAAATAAAAAATTTAAAATATTCATTAAATATATTTCATAAAAAATCCGGCAGCCATTAAAGGCCGCCGGTGATTGTAAAACATTGACTATAATATAGGTGATAGCAAGCGGGAAATGGATTCTTTAAAGCGGATAAGGAGGGGGCGTTTTTGATAATCTTCCAACGTTAACAGTCTTGATTTCTGCATATCGTCTTCAAAGACGTTCATCAAACGTTGGGAAGTTTCATTGTCATAAATAAAGGCATTCACTTCAAAATTTAACCTGAAGCTTCGGACATCGATATTTGCGGTTCCTACTGAAGCGGCTTCTCCGTCAATGATGATCATTTTGGCATGAATAAATCCATTATCATAAATATAAACTTTAGCACCTGCTTTCAGCAATTCCCCAATATAGGAATAGGTAGCCCAATAAACAAACATATGATCCGGCTTATTCGGAATCATGATCCTGACATCCACCCCGGATAATGCGGCTATACGTAAAATATCCATGATACTGGCATCTGGGATAAAGTAGGGTGTTTGGATATAGATGGATTTCCTTGCCGCTGATATCATTTTTATATAGCCGTTCTTGATGGTTTCCCATTCGGAATCCGGTCCGCTTGTTACAATTTGGATAGGAACGTTACCGGGATGATGGGTTTCCGGGAAATAATTGGGAGCATAATAAATGTCATTCCGTTCGGACGCTTGGTTCCAGTCAAGAATGAATCGGATTTGAATGGCATGGACGGCATCTCCGACAAGTCGTAAATGGGTATCGCGCCAATAACCAAATTTTTTATTCAGCCCTAAGTATTCATCCCCTACATTAAACCCTCCAACATATCCTATTTTCCCATCAATGATGACAAGTTTCCGATGGTTACGGAAATTGATCCGTAAATTGACCAAAGGGATTTTTGATGGGAAGAAAACCTCCACTTCACCACCAGCTTCAATTAATTTATTAAAGGAACGTTTTTTGATTCTCCGGGATCCCATTTCATCATATAAAACGCGTACCTTAACCCCTTCTTTTGCCTTTCGGGTTAGAAGATCAATGAGTCTGGTTCCTAATTCATCGTCGCGGAAAATGTAATATTGCAGGTGGATATGATCACGGGCTTCTTCAAGATCGCGGAAGAGGGACTCGAATTTATCCTTCCCATCGATAAATTTCAATGTCATTGTTCTGGGTTAAAATGGCGTTATTATTGCGCAGGCAAAGGAAAATAAGGTCCTGATGTTTTTTTGCGGAGTTGCTTTTAAAGGGGTATTTTTCCTGCTTAATCTGCTCGGTCTGTTTCTTGACAAGATCATCAAAGCCAATCTTTTTCAAATCTTCCCAAACGAACATCCGCAATCTTGTCAAATTTTGTCCGAAAATCAAATAAAGGACAAAACCGAAGAAAGGAATAAAAAACAAGACTAAAAGCCATGCCCAAGTGGCGCTGGGATCCTTTCTCTCGAGGAAAACAACGATGCCAGCCAGAATGAAATTTAGAAGAAAGACGATACTTATGAAAACCGTAACTAAATCCATGTTGATAATCCCCTAAAAACCATAATAACTAATCCTCTAATATTTTATTATATCGTAATTAGGTAAAAAAAACCTTTTCTCAAGCAATAATTAAAAAATTGCGACTTTTTGGATGGAAAATCGTCTAAAAGATTAGTAAAGCCAAAAAAGAAAAATGACAAAAAACTACGAAAAAAACTGTTCACATTAAAGAACGTTTCGACAAAAAATTCTTTTTCTTATTTACATAACGAAACCTTGTGATATAATGAGAATAGTATTAATTTCATAATTTTCCCTAAATTTTTCGTTCGTTATTTAGGTACAGATTGAAAGTCTGTACAGGTTTGTGAGGGGATTAGGATATGAGAAATCATATTTTTTATTCTTACGGAAAAAGTTCTGTTTATTATCCGGAAAATTATCATAATAAAATTTTAATCGAGCTATCCGAAGCCTTTAATTTTTTAATTATCAAAACTACCCTCGATGGAATCATTCATTTTATCACCCCTAATGTTAAAGACTTGTTAGGATATGATGAATTGGAATTCCAGGGCAAACCGCTCATCGACTATTTGCATGAAAAGGATATATATGATTACGCCCAGTACTATAAAGGATTTCCCTTCGTTAAAGGCGAAGCTAAAAAGTTTTCCATACGTATCAGAAAAGAGGATGGTTCTTTTCTATGGACGGAAATGAACATTCATGTTTTTGGCCCTTCTGAACATGAATTTGGTGGGGAAGCATTATTTTCATTGCGGGTTATTCCAATCGGAAGGGACGAGGAATTGCTGCAGAATGACAAACTGACGGTAATTGGTCAACTGGCGGCAGGAATTGCCCATGAAATCCGCAACCCTTTAACCTCGTTGAAAGGATTTATCCAGTTGATGAAATCCGACTCGAAAACGCATGAACATTATTTATCGATTATGGAGAACGAAATCAATGAGATTGAAACCATATCGAGAGAACTGATGGTTCTTGCCAAACCGAATCCGGCAGATTTCAAAGTTTGCAATCTGATTTCCATCTTTGAAAATTCCATGGCCCTCCTGGAAGGAGAGATCTTTCAAAAGCGTGTCAAAATCATTACCAAAATCGAGCAACGTCCTATACCTGTTTATGGTGATGAGCAACGCATAAAGCAAGTGATTATCAATTTAGTAAAAAATGCGTTAGATGCCATGGAACAGCAGGGAAATATATACATCCATATTTATTCAAAGGATCAATTTGGAGTTATTTCCATTCGGGATGAAGGAAAGGGAATTCCCGAGGAACTCATGAGCAAGATTGGAAAACCGTTTTTTACTACAAAAAATAACGGAAACGGTCTAGGTCTTATGATGTGCTACAAGATCGTTGAAGAACATAATGGGGCGATAGATGTCGAATCCACCCTTGGCAAAGGGACGACCTTTACAGTGCGGTTACCATTAAAAATCAGATAGCAATATCCATTGTTTGAATTTTGGAAATGACAGGTATAATATGAAGATAAGGAAAAAATAAAGGGGATGAAAAGATGTTAGGTGCAATGGAGATCGCACTTATTTTGATTGTAGCACTTTTAATTTTTGGACCGTCTAAATTGCCCAAATTAGGAAGAGCTGCAGGGGAAACTTTGAGGGAATTTAAGAAAGGCATGAATCAAGTAATGGAAGAAGAACGTTCAAAAAAAGAATCGTAAAAACATAAACAGCCTCCGCAAAATCGCGGAGGCTAATCCATTATATTCTATTTTTAAAAGGATTGACCACCAGAGAGTTGTTGTTGAGCCATTTGTACTAACCGTTTTGTAATTTCCCCACCTACAGAACCGTTTGCCCGGGAAGTGGTATCAGGACCTAAGTTAACACCAAATTCTTGGGCAATTTCGTATTTCATTTGGTCGAGAGCTTGTTGTACTCCAGGTANTAAAAGTTGGTTTGAGGAATTGTTTCTTGCCATATTTAATCCTCCTTTAGTCGTTTTTTGTGGCTGGGTTAGCTGGACTTGCACCAGCAACAATATTGGATTACGTCCAATATTGCCACCAACTCTGGTTAAACCCAACGATGAAGGTTCAAGTTAGAGGTTTATTTTCAAGTATAGTTTGCATTCCCTTTTAGGTTGTATTCGGTTTTTTGCTAGGAAAATGATTCCANAATCCTTCCGCTTTTTACGGGGATTTGTGTATTTTCCCCCTTTTCGGGAAAACTACAACCAAAAAGGGGATGGATCCACATGACTGATTGTCCGCTTTGCAATGGGTTTAGTGAATTGAATATTCAATGTACCAATTGTTCGGATCAAATGGAGGATTTGGGAAAAGTCAGTGATTATTTTGACGATTATAGTCCTTATATGGATAAAGAGATATGGCAGGAAAATTCAGTTGACCATGAAGAACAATGTGCCCATTTATATCACTGCCCAACTTGCGGAGAAGAACATATCCAATCAGTTCCACTGTAAAAGTAATTATTGGGTAAAATAAGCCTATCATCCATTCATTTGACAGGATCTAAGACATCCTGTCTTTTTTTTGCCAAAAAAAGTAACCGAACGAGCCCAAGAAAAATACACTATTTATCTAAGGCAGATGTTACAGAAAGGATGAAAAAAATGTGTGGTATAGCTGCATGGGTTGATTTCCAAAAGGATTTATCAAATGAGGGATCTTCCATTAAAAGGATGACGGAAACTTTATCGAAACGGGGACCGGATGATACAAATTATTTTTTTGCAAAACATGTAGCTTTCGGACATAAACGTTTGGCGATAGTGGACCTTTTGGGCGGAAGACAGCCGATGAAAAAACAGTTTAAGGGCAAAACCTACACGTTAATATATAATGGAGAACTTTATAATACAGAAGATATCCGGAAAGAACTGTTGAAATTGGGGCACCAATTTAGTGGTCATAGCGATACGGAAGTTCTCCTAGATGCTTATATCGAATGGAAGGAAGACTGCCTAAAACATTTGAATGGAATCTTTGCCTTTGCCGTCTGGGATGAAGAAGAGGAAAAGTTATTTGCCGCTAGAGACAGACTGGGGGTGAAACCACTTTTTTACCGGAGAAAAAATGGCTCCTTAATGATAGGATCAGAAATCAAGGCGATTCTTGCCCATCCGGAAGTGAAGGCGAAGGTTGGCTTGGATGGTTTATGTGAAGTTTTTGCCCTCGGTCCTTCGCATACACCTGGTCATGGGGTGTTTAAAGATATCCAAGAATTACGCCCGGCGCATGCAATGACTTTCAGCAGGAATGGGCTAAAAATCTGGCGTTATTGGCAAGTAAAAAGTTTAAAGCATGAGGAATCGTTGGAGGAGACGATCGAACATGTTCGTTATTTAGTGGAAGATGCGGTTACCCGCCAGCTTGTTTCCGATGTGCCTGTTTGTACATTCCTGTCTGGAGGGATTGACTCCAGCACCATTTCGGCGATTGCCAGTCTCCAATTTGCCTCGGAAAATAAAGGCCCTCTTCATACATTTTCCATCGATTATGAAGGGAATGAAACCTTTTTTAAAGCTTCGGATTTTCAGCCGGATTCCGATAAAACCTTTATTGAGAAAATCAGCGATACTTTTCACACCATTCATCATTCCTGTATTATTTCCAATGAAACATTGATTCAACATTTAACGGAGGCGGTCATCCTAAGGGATCTCCCAGGGATGGCAGATATAGATTCTTCCTTGCTATGGTTCTGCCGGGAAATTAGGAAAGATTTTGTTGTGAGCTTATCTGGGGAATGTGCTGATGAAATTTTTGGAGGATACCCTTGGTTCCATAGAAAGCATACCGAATCTCTGGAAAGCTTCCCTTGGATCCGCTCCCTACATGCTCGTGAAGAATTGTTAAAAGATGGATGGCGTGAAAAATTAAAGATACGGGAATACATTTTAGAACGCTACAAGGAAACGGTGGCTGAAACACCAATACTTGAGGAAGAAACTGAAGAAGAGAAGAAACTACGGCAGCTATTTTATTTGAATATGATTTGGTTTATGTCGACATTGCTGGAACGGAAAGACAGGATGAGCATGGGGGCATCCCTTGAGGTTCGTGTGCCTTTTGCTGATCACCGCTTAGTGGAATATGTGTGGAATATACCTTGGGATATGAAAAATGCTGGAGGACGGGAAAAAGGGATTTTACGGAAAGCAATGGAACATTTGCTTCCACCGGAAGTTTTGTACCGGAAAAAAAGCCCTTATCCAAAAACCCATAATCCAGGATATAGAAAGGGAGTGACTTTATGGGTGAAAGATATTTTAAAGGACCGTACTTCTCCGTTATATGAGTTTTTCCAAAGGGAGCATTTGGAAAACTTAGTCTTATCAGGCGGCAATTCCATCAATGTTCCATGGTTTGGTCAGCTGATGACCGGACCGCAACTAATTGCCTATTTAGGACAGATCCATGTATGGTTTAAGGAATACAACCTCGATATTATTGACTAAAAATGATAGCCGAACCCGTGTCAGGTTCGGCTTTTATCATAATTTTATTCATTTGCTGGGCGGATGCGTACTTCTGTTTCCGCATCAAAGAAATGGCATTTGTTCATATCGAGGGCAAGTTTTACTTTTTGTCCCGGTTTCACTTCACTGCGGGCATCGACTCTTGCAACAAAGTCTTTTCCGTTGATGGTGGAGTAAATCATCAATTCAGCACCAGTCAATTCAGCTACTTCCACATTGACATCGACGGTAGCTTTCGGGAAAGATTCAAGGAAAATTTGTTCGTCGTGGATATCTTCAGGACGAATACCGAAGATGACATCTTTTCCGACATAGCCTTGTTCCCGGAGCACTTTCATTTTTCCTTCAGGTATTTCGAGTTTCAAGTCACCTAGGACGACATATCCTTCTGCAATTTTTGCTTCAAAGAAGTTCATTGCAGGGGAGCCGATAAATCCACCAACGAACACGTTTTCCGGCTTATCGTAAACTTCCTTCGGTGTTCCCACTTGTTGGATAATCCCGTCTTTCATAACGACAATCCGTGTAGCCATCGTCATCGCTTCTGTTTGGTCGTGGGTAACGTAAATGGTTGTTGTATTCAAACGTTGGTGCAATTTGGCAATTTCAGCGCGCATTTGAACCCGCAATTTTGCATCCAAGTTTGAGAGCGGTTCGTCCATCAAGAATACCTTTGCGTCCCGAACAATCGCACGGCCTAAGGCAACCCGTTGACGTTGACCACCGGATAGCGCTTTTGGCTTCCGATCCAAATATTCAGTCAGGCCAAGGATTTTTGCCGCTTCATCAACTCTCCGCTTAATTTCATCCTTCGGGAATTTCCGGAGTTTCAGACCGAAGGCCATGTTGTCAAAAACGGTCATATGAGGATATAGGGCATAGTTTTGGAAAACCATGGCAATATCCCGATCCTTAGGAGGAACATCATTCATCCGTTTTCCATCGATGTAGAGGTCACCTTTGGAGATTTCTTCCAAACCGGCAATCATCCGTAATGTTGTTGATTTACCGCAGCCGGAAGGTCCTACGAAAACGATAAATTCTTTGTCTTTAATGTGAAGGTTAAAATCTGTGACAGCGGTTACTTTGTTGTCGTAAATTTTATATATGTGCTCCAATTTTAATTCTGCCATATTTCCACCTCATTTTTTGTAAACGATTTCTACATCCCAAGTGTAATGGAAATCTAGAAGGAGGGAAATGGGCAAACTGCACAAAAAAAAACGCTTGAACGTTGGGCAAGTTGTTCAAACGCTTTCATGGTTCAAAAAATTTTCTCCATATAGACAAAGGATATATATAGCTAATGCACCTTGGAAATTTTTAATATCAATGGAGGTTTTTTCAATAAATTTATCAATCCGATATTGGAGACTATTCCGGTGCATATATAATGTTTTCGCAGTGAAACTTAAATTGGAATTATTTTCCAAAAAGGTTTTTATTGTCGGCAGAAGATCCGGGTCTTGGAAAATATCCAGAAATTCCTCCTTTAAAATCGTCAGGAGCTTTTCCCCATGGAAAGCCATCAGGACGAAAGGAAAGGATTTCTCAAAGGTATAAATATGTTCTTGGGGAATCCATTCTTTGGAAAGACGGAAATAGGTCTGTTCCCGTTGAAAATGGCTACGCAGCCCTTCACCCATCTCATAAAATCGCCCAATGTAAAAGTCCATCGGAATATAAAAATCGGTCAGAAAAGCCTCCGCCATCGACTGGAAGTCGACCTGAAGAAGGGAATCCTTCGACTCGTTTTCAATGATGACGCCGCTTGTTTTTTGGGTCCAAACTAAAACCATCCCTTCCTGAACGAGGGATTGCAATGCCTCATAGTATTCTCCGTATTCTTCTTTTCCGTTTATTTGGAAATGGATGAAGCGAACCCGTTTGTCCATGGAAAAGGAACCCTTTTTGTTATGAAAAAGAAATTCATACCATTGCTTTTGCTGGACCGAATAATTCATTAATTCCGGTGTCCTATCCATTGGTTCCAGCATAAGTTTCAGGAGTTGCTTCTCCTTTGGTGTTAGAGCATCCTTTGGCAGGGCAATAAACTGATTGGATCGGGAATCAAAAAAGCATTCGTAATTGTCATCCAAAAGGGGGTCTTTTCGGATTTGGGCATCCGGGAAAATTTGTTGCAGATTTTTTAGCATGACGATTCTTCCCAACTTCCATTTATAATATTGTTTTTCACATTCTATGATATTGTAAAAATGGAAATTTTGGAAGAAGGCGGATCCTAGAAGAAAGTTTTACAAAAAATTGGTCATATGGAGAAAAAGCTCATATAGGTGCTTGATTCTTGCCCTATCAATTTCCTTTTCATCGAAGGACATAGGTTTTGAATTGACCTCAAAAATTTTCATTTCCCCTTTTTTGTCAATACCCAGATCGATGGTAAATTCCCCAACAAATCCGTACTTTTCGATTAGCTTTTCCCCGGTTTTTTGAACTAGCCCATAAATTTGAGCATCCAAGTTCTCGTTTTTGAACAGCTCATAGGGAAGAAGGCGACCGCCTCTAGGAATGTGGGTAGTAATATTGTGCTCGGCTGACCAGCGGACCCCTATACCTGTAACTTTGAAACGGTTTTGAACAAGTTGGGCTAGCACCCGGAAATCATACCTTCGCCCTTTCAGCTTTTTTGGAAAAATCGCTTTCTGGGCAATATATGGAAAGCGTTGGAAAGTTGGCTTTAAAGTGAACCAAAAGGAATCGAAACTACTGAAAAAGCTTTTTTCCTGGAAGTTCCGTACGACAATCCCCTTATCTAAAAGTTTACAAACCATAACGCCGCTACCTTTAAAATGATTTGCCGGTTTTAAATAAATGGTTTTATGACGGTGTAAAAAGGATTGTAGCTCCCTTTTTTCTTTGATGAAAATCGTTTCAGGTAAGTAGGAAAGAAGTTCCGGAGATTCTTTTAGGAGAAGATAAATCTCATATTTATCAAAGAACTTCGGATTAAAAAAGGGGACTCCCTTTGTTTGCGAGGCTTGAAAGGTATCTGAAAATAGAGGACTTTCCTCCGTTTTTCGTTTGGCAATCCGGTTGTAAAAGAGGTCTGGGAAGGGGAAAAGCCCCTTTACCCAGATTTTTCTTCGATTGTCGAACAAATATCCTTCCCAAAAAGGGTTTTTCCATTTTCCAAGGGGGAGAAGACAGACAACCCCTCCTTTGGAAAAAGCTTCCTTGGCCAGCCGTTCAGCCAATTGAAAATCAAGAGGGATTGTTCCCTTTGGGGTTTCTTGGACTAAGATGCCAATAAAGGGCCCCAGTTTCTTTCCCTTTTTCCGAACATGAAAATTCATGATGGATTCATTATTTTCTGCTTGTCTATAGGAAACAGGAATCTGATTGGACCCGATGAAATAACCTACCTCTTTTTGATGGTGGAACCATGTTTTGTTTGTCGGGCTATAATAGAGTTCCATAGATTGTCTCCGGTTGCTGGATGGTTTTTTCCGTCAAATGGACAGCAAAGGAAAAGTTGAGATGATAAGTTTTTCGTTCGAATTTTTTTAGTTTTGGATGTTTGAATATAGCCGGTCCTGGTTTGGAATTGGCTTCAAAAAGCCATATTTTCCCTTCCGGATCCATACCGATATCAAAACCGATCTCCGCCAAAACCCCTTTCGTATGTTTTTCGAGTTCGGTGCTCAAAAGAATGGCTGCTTCTGTCAGCATTTTTTCCTTTTCTTTTCGGACGAGGGGGTCTGGAAACACCTCATCCAGACTGATGACCGAACCGCCGGAAAGGATATGGGTGGTCGGGCTATTTAGTTCCACCCGTTTTCCACCAATGGCGGCTACTTGCCATTTCCCTTCTTCATTTTTATTCGTATGAATCCGGAAATCGAGTTTCACATCTCCGCTCTGAATGGCAATCCCTTGCTGGATGCAAAAGTCGATATTAGGATGTTTTTTTCTTAAGTAGGAATACAGCCTTTCTAAAGAAGGGAATTTTAATAGACGGATTTTACCAGTTTCATCCCGGAAGTGGCAAAAAACGATCCCTTGTTTTCCTTTTTTGATTTCGTAAACCCCTTTTCCAAAGCTTCCTTGATTCGGTTTTATATAAATCAAATCATATTTGTTTAACATGTCCTCAAGGTTACCGAAATGTTCAAGAGGAGAAAAATCAGGCAAATATTGTTTGGCTAAATTGCTTGAGGAAAGATTCCTGTAAACTTCTATTTTATTGAAAAAACCAGGATTATACCAAGGGATGAGATATACCTTTTCGAAAGTTTCTTTACAGGTTTGGATGGATTTCAAGTTCGCCACTTTACGATTGGGGAGTTTGTCGTATATGACATTAGGAAGAGGAACTTCTAGCTTCATCCAATCCTGCCGGTTAAAAAAGTAACCGGTAACGGTGCCCCGGTCCCAATGGATATGCTGGATTCCAAAAACAATAGGAAACACACCTGCCTTTTCATAGGTGGATATTAGTTTGGCAATAGAAATGGATCTTCCTCCAATGGGGGATTTGGGATAAGGAGTGAATCCGGCCGTAAAGATACCGACGATGGGACCGATAAATAGCACCCCATTCTTTACAAATGCATGGAGTTTTAGAGGGAGATCGGGAATCAACAGTTTTTTTGCCAGGTTGGCTCCAATCATGATTTTTCTTTTATTGTCATAAGGTAGGGCTTTCGCATTTTCAGAAAGATTTCCGAAGCAAACGGTAGTGATCGGTTCTTCTACGTTCAGCTCCTCAGGATAATAAAGCAGATCCGGTTCCATCACACTAATTTCAATTTGGTAGGCCTTTCTCATTTCGCCTTGGCTCCTTTCCATGTTCAAGTAAGGTAAGGGCATAATGAATGGTAGCCCTTTGCATTACCCCCAATAAATCCGGGGAAATCTCTTTTGCGACTGTCCGTCCCGGCTTGGAATTCACCTCCAAAAGCCAGACTTTACCATCTTGGCCGATTCCAAAATCAAACCCGACCTCAAATAGAGGAGGATAGTCGGAGTCCAATATATCCAATAGCAATCGGACAAGATCTGCCAATTCCTGATCCATAAATATTTGCATTTCTTTAGGTAGGTCTGCTTTCCATGTATCGTAGGGATGGATGGAACCACCGGCACTCAGATTTGATAGGAAAAAATTATCCTTTCCAACTCTTAATCCCCGTACCCTTTCCTGCCATTTGCCTGCTTCATCCCTTTGGTAAAAAATTCGTATATCAAAGGCTCGATTGAATTTATCCCGTAAAGGTAAAAAGGGCTGCACTAAATAGGAATTGAAGGAAAGAAGTTTTTTCGTCCAAATAAGGAATTGCTCCTTATTCATTTCTTTTTCTATTTTTTCTTTTTCTTTAATGGTTTGTACGAGGATGGAGTCGTTTTTTTTCGTGATCAAATAAATCCCTCTGCCCTGGGCACCAACGAGAGGTTTAAGGATAAGGGATGTTTGGTTGTCCAGCATCTTACTGACATCTCTACTATCGGTAACTAATTTTGTTTCAGGCAAATACGGTTTAACATGCGGATTTTTTCTGAAATTGACATACATCATCCATTTATCAGGTAGTCCATATCCAAGAAAGATATAATTGGAATTGGATTTTAAACGGCTGATTACCGGAAAGTAGGATTTTAATTCCTGTTCATTCCGGTAATAAAGTCGGTCATATAAAATTTCGGGGATCTGGAATTCCTGTTCATACCAGTCATCGGACTCGGGGGAGTAGACAAGACCAATGGCTGTACCCTTCTCCACATCCATTTTGTCCGGATTTAGCAAATAGGAACGTACGCTCTTTGAAAATCCATACCTGGCAAGACCCGTAAAATAATCTTTTTCATTGAGATGGTTGAAACTCAAGATTCCAAAGTGGTGCATGGACACTTCTCCTCCATCTTTTGTTTGCCGTATTTGATCGCGATGTTTCCAATTGCTTGGACACTGGGGCGAGGAAGACTTGATTCCAATACATCCCCTTTTCCAGGTTTGGAATTGATTTCGATGATGAACATTTTTCCCGCCCCTGTGATCCCGACATCAATGCCAAGTTCAATGAAACAATCAGGAAAATGCCGGTCCATCTCATGAGAAACAGAAAGGACAAGTTCCCTCATTAATCGTTCAATTTCCTTCCTTTGTTCCTTTTGGAAAAAAATGTCCAAAATTTTTTTGAGAGATTCTTTTGTTCCACCTTTGGATAGATTCGTGATAAAACCATTTTCTTTGGAGGTTCGGGCGACAATTGATGTGATTTTCCAGCGGTTTTCATCTTCCTTATGGGTAAGGATACGAAAGTCAACCGTTTTTCCGTCCATCTTTATAAGAGGGATCCCTTCCTGAAGTACATAGTCTTTACTTCGGACAATATCTTGTAAAAATCGCAATGCATCTACTGATGAAGGGAAAATATGCTGAAAATGGTCGTTTTCAATGTGGATTCCATCCGGTCGCTTTCTGATTCGGACAATTCCCCTTCCTTTACTACCATGGTTTGGTTTGAGAAAGAGCGTTGGATATCGGTTAAGCATATCTTTGAAAACATCCCCAGTGAAGCTGGAAAGTTCCGGCAAAAAATTTTTCAGATTTGCTTTTATGGGCATTTTGTATAAATCTTTTTTCGATATAAATCGTTTATTATAAAGGGCAATATTGTTTCCCTCGGCAAACTGAAGGAATTTCTCCATTTCATCGGAAAATGAAATACGCCGGGTGTGAATGCGGTTATATAAAAAATGAGGGATGGGTAAGTTTTTTGGGACCCAATTTTGATCACCCCAAGTATAACCTGACCAGTCCTTCTCCAATGCCCTATTCCAAACATAGAGAAAGCATGGATAGCCTTTGCTTCCCAAATAGAAGATCATTTCTTTTGAAAAACCTTCCAGATTTGAAGGAGGAAATATTTTGGGGGACTTTTTTTCCTCAGTTATAAGCCCAATGACTGGACCGATTTCAATGGAATTTTGCTTTCTGCAATATAAGGCATGGAAGGTTTCCAAGTTGGAGGGAAGTTCCAGAAACATACTTAGGCTAGGGGATAGAATCAGTTCCTTTTCTTCATTGGACTTCTGTTGATAAACGTAGACGGAAGCCGATTTTGTCCCGAATTTTATGTTCACAAATTCCCATCCGATATTTCCGGAATCCTGGATCCATAAATTTTCCCGTCCGGGGATGTCCCGTCCTTGATGAATAGCTAGCCAGATATGGCTTGTTTTCATATCGGTTGCTCCTTTTTTTCCTAAAGGATATAATGGGGAATCATTGGACGAAACATCAGGTCCATGGAAATAGGCTGATATCCCGTAACATAGCCTATGAAAATAACTAATTAGATGTGCAGGATGTACCCTTAAAGAAAGGTCGGATCAAATGGAAATTGTAACAAGACTCATCTTTGTCACCGTAATAGGTGCCATAATCGGAGGATTTACAAATTATTTGGCCATAAAAATGTTATTTCGCCCTTATAAACCGATATATATCGGAAACTGGAAAGTTCCTTTTACACCAGGACTCATTCCGAAAAGAAGGAAGGAACTGGCAGAGCAAATGGGAAAGTTGGTCGTCGAACATCTTCTGACCGCTGACACTGTTCAAAGGAAACTGACCGACCAAGAATTCCAAAATCAAGTTACTTCTTTGTTATCCATGAAAATAAAAGAGATTTTGGAGCGGGAAACAACATTACGGCAACTTTTCCGTCAAATGGGATTCGCTCGGTTGGAAACGATTCTTGAAAATCTGACCAAAAATTTGTTGGAAAACTTCCTATGCGAATGGCTGGAAGAACATCGGGAGGCAAGTCTCGGTGAAATATTGCCGGGCGTCATCTGGGATTCGATTGATGAAAAAATTCCGGAATTTTCAAGATACTTGATGCATGTGTTAAAAAATTACCTGGAAAGTGAAGCGGGAGTGAGGATGATTGAAAATTTACTGGACGAATTTTTGTCCAGTAAAGGTAGAATCGGAGGATTTTTGAACAGCTTTATTGATACGAAAAGCATCGCCCAAAGGCTTCAGTCTGAATTGATTGCCCTGGTGGATGCTTCCGGGAATGAAATGGTAGTCCAGGAAATCCTTCAGGAACAACTAAAGTCCCTAAAGAAAATTCCCTTTCATCGTCTTTTGGACCAATGGGGGGCGTTTGAGAGAAGCAAAGGTTTGGTAAGGGATGTTATGGATCAAGTGAATTTTGATCAACTTTTTGATAAGCCTATAAACATGTTCCTTGTGGAAGGATGGGAGGAAAAAGTTGAGGGGGATTTGGCTCTAAGGCTTGTCCGAACGATTAGCTCCCTTCTTTCGGAACGGGTTCCGACCATCATGGAAAGGTTGCAACTAAGTGATTTAGTGCGGGATCAAGTCAATTCATTCCCCATCGAAAGACTGGAGGAGCTCATTTTGTCCATTGCCAAAAAAGAATTGAAAATGATCACTTATCTTGGGGCTTATCTAGGGGGGGTAATCGGTCTTTTTCAGGGGCTTCTTCTTCTGTTGTTCCCATAAATCATGAAAAAGCTTATCACCGCCTAGCGAAATTGTTCATAGTCTGTTATAGTAAAGCAAAGGCGAAAGGATGCTTCCTTAGGGAATCGAATGGAACCTTAAATTGTAATTGGAGGAAAAAAGATGTCTGTAAAAGTTTATGATAGTGCCTATTTATTGGAAAAATCGATCCGGGAAAGTGAAGAATTTGCCGCACTAAAAAAACAATATCAAGCATTGAATGAAGATGCGGAAGCAAATAAATTGTTCCAGGAATTCCGGGATATTCAATTGATGTTGCAAGAAAAGCAAATGACCAACCAACCTATTGACCCGGAAGAAGTGATTCGTGCGCAGGAATTGGTCCAAGTCGTTCAGCAAAATGAAAAAATTACGGCCCTCATGGAAGCGGAACAACGGATGAGCAATGTCATTATGGAAATCAACAAAATTGTGATGAAACCATTGGAAGAACTGTACAACGAGCAAATGGGCAAATAACCCAAGGAAATTCCTTGGCATTCTGTAAAGGATTAAAAATAAATAAAGTTATAATCACCCCGGTCTAATGGATCGGGGTTTTTGAATGGGGGAATGTTCTAGTGCTTCTTTTTCAGGCATACCTATGGTAATAGCGACAACTGGTGTAGACGGAAGGGGGAATAGTATGCACCGCCTTTTGATCATGAATATTGACGGAACCATCATTGATGCTTCGGGAAGACTGCAGAAATCAGTGAAACAAGCGGTGAAATACGTCCAAAATAAAGGGGTTAAAGTTACCCTGTTTACTTCTAGAAATTTTTTATTTGCAAAGGAAATTGCCAAAACCATCCATGTGCAAAATGAGATTATAACCCACCACGGTACCTTTATCGCGGAAGATAAAGACCAACCTCTTTTTGAAAAAAGAATCGAAAATGAAATTGCTTATGATGTAGTCCGATTGCTTGATTCTTTTGAGTGCCAAATAACCCTTGTCGATGAATCCCGTGCGATTTCCAACAGAAAAAAAATCGACAAGGAATTTTTGGGCAGAGTGATCATTGCGCCTAAAAACCAGAGTCTTTATCATTATCAATTTATGAACAATATTAGTGAAGCGATTTGGCGAAAGCAAATTCATCCCCTTCATATAAAGGCCGAGTTTATCAATGAACAGGAAGGTCGAACCGCCATGGACATATTAAAGGGGATGTTTTATGAAGTGGACATGATGGTGGAAGGCAACCAATTGATCATCATACCTAATGGGGTAACGAAACTATCAGGAATCCTTTTTCTATGCGATTATTGGCAAATTCCCCTGGAAGAAACGGTCGTCATCGGGAGTGGCAACGATGATCTTGAGGCAATTGAGGCAGCAGGTCTTGGGGTCGCCATGGGAAATGCCCCGGAGGAAGTGAAAAGAAAAGCGGATTGGGTTACCCGTAAAGATCGCGAAGATGGAGTATGGTATTTTGTTTATGAACATTTTCGAAAACAGCAACCGATTGAGTTTTTAGAAAAAATATCCGAATATAAAAACGATCCTGTAAAGTGATTTTTCTTATGGAAAAGGTACGGCTATCGTACTTTTTTATTTTGCCTTTATATATAGGGTTATTCCTTGAATTTGCTGATTATTTCTATTAAACTTATTATAGTTAAATACTTATTATTATAAAATAATATAATTTTATTATTTATGGGAAAGTTTGTGATGTTTGATACAATCCTATTCCACCTTCGTAATATGCAAATGTAAGGGTTTTCTAATATTGGGGTAATATGGGTTGGAAGATCCTTCAGTGATTTTCCCCCTTTTTACATATACTTTTTTACAAAGACATGGAGGGAGAAAAAAGGATGACAAATGTAATGGATACCGTAAAAACGGAAACCGCCGTAAAATTTGACGAACGGGATTTACTTAATCAGCTTTTGCAACCGGAAGTGCAGGAATCCTTAACCAATTTGGTTGCAATGCTCCCGAAGTTGAACGAGCTTGCGACAATCCTTACGAAAACTTATGATGTAGTCTCACAAGTGGCAACAGATGAAGTGTTGAAGTCGGATACAATCAATGCCGTTAAGGAAATGGCCACACCGGTTTATGATTCAGCAAAAAACTTTGCCCAAACTATTATTGAAGCAAAGGATCGAGCCGAGGAAAGTAACGAAATCATCGGTATCTTTGGTTTGTTAAGAATGCTGAAGGATCCCCAAGTCCAAAAAGTATTCCGGTTTATTAATGCCTTTTTGCAAGTGTCTGCGGAAAAACAAGGGGAGCAATCATAAACTAAAATTTTCGTGAATGGGGGATAAAACATGTCAAAACACGTGGTAGTTTTAGGTGCAGGTTTTGGAGGATTATTGACAGCATTAACTGCAAGAAAATATGCGGATGTAAGCAAGGTAAAAATAACCCTTGTTAATAAATATCCTTCCCACCAAATTGTGACGGAACTCCATCGCTTGGCTGCAGGAAATATCACCGAACGACGGGTTGCCATCCCTTTGAATAAATTGTTAAAAGGGAAGGATATTGATTTGGTTGTGGCGGAAGTAGAATCCTTTTCTGTGGATCAAAAAATCATCAAATTATCCAACGGTGATACTTTAAGTTATGACGCTCTTGTTGTCGGTCTCGGTTCGGTAACCAACTTCTTCGGAATTCCAGGTCTTGCCGAAAACAGCATGGTTCTCAAATCTGTTGACGATGCGAAACGGATTTATAAACATGTGGAAGAAAGAATTGCTGAATATTCAAGGACGAAGAAAGAAGAAGATGCCACGATCCTAATCGGAGGCGGCGGATTGACGGGGGTTGAGCTCGTCGGTGAATTGGCTGATCTTCTGCCGGAGCTAACGAAAAAATATGGTGTAAAATATGAGGAAATAAAATTATTATTGGTAGAGGCAGGTCCAAAGGTATTGCCGGTATTGCCGGAACCGTTAATCGAAGCAGCGGTGGAAAGTCTTTCCAAACGGGGGGTCAAATTCCTTACAGGACTTCCGGTAGTTGGGGTTGAAGGTAATACCGTAACTTTAAAAGATGGTTCAACGATCGTAACGAATACGTTGGTTTGGACCGGTGGTGTCCAAGGTCACCCTCTCGTGGGAGAATCCGGTTTGGAAACCAATCGTGGTCGTGCAACGGTTAACGAATATCTGCAATCCACATCCCACCCGGATGTTTTCGTAGTAGGGGACAGTGCGGTTGCGATGGCTCCCGATGGTCGTCCATATGCTCCGACCGCCCAAAACGCTTGGCAAATGGGTGAATGTGCAGGATATAACCTTTATGCCTATTTGGAAGGAAAGGATATGCAGCCCTTTAGCCCAGTAGATTCCGGAACATTAGCCAGTTTGGGGAGAAAAGATGCAGTTGGCAGTGTCGGGGCAAAGAAAATCCAGTTGCATGGTGTTCCAGCCATCCTATTGAAAGAAGCAAGCAATGTACGCTACTTATCCCATATAAAAGGATTATTCAGTTATGCCTATTAATAAAAAAGTCGGCTATTGATAGCCGACTCAGACTGTCGACAAACCCCAACTCAAATGCTTCATTTGAGTTGGGATTTGTCTTTTTTTGCTCATCATTTTCTAAGATTCTTATCTTATTTAGGCTGGACATGGTCTTTTCCATGTCCAGTTTGCCATTTTCTTTAAGTTCATGGCAGCAAAAGTAAGCATCGCTTGCATGGACAATTTTTCCAGTCCCCGAAGGGTTGTCCATCGCATGCCATGCTTCTCTTTTCCATCGGCAAAGACTCGTTCAATCGTTTCTTTGCGCTTCTCATATATGTTTTTATTGANCTCTGTATGCCTTAAATGATCCGCTTCTTCCACATAATGTTCCCAAATGTGGCGATGAATGAATTTGATATGATCTTTATTTTGGGTACACTTTTCTAAGAACGGGCACGTTTTACATATTTCCGGATTAGAAGCGTACTGTCGATATCCTTCTCTTGTCGTGGTTCGGTATTCAAGAATTTGGTTGTTNGGGCAGATATAACAATCATAATGTTCATCGTATACATACTCATACTTTTTAAAGAAACCGTCTTTTGTTCTTGGTCTTGTATATGGCATAACGGGACGAATCTCTTTGTCCAACAGACTTTTCGCATTCGCTGGGGTTTTGTATCCGGCATCTACGGCTACTGCAGTTGGTTTGCCTACTTTTTCGATGACTTGTTCGAGTAATTGACCAAACACCTGACTATCATGAATATTCGCTCCCGTTACCTTGGTAGCTAAGACAAAGCCTTTTGCGTCACATGCGGTATGAAATGAATAGGCAAACATCTTTTCCCGTTCATCTTTTACGTAATAGCCACTATCAGGATCTGTTTTACTGACCTTTATTTCCTTGGTTTCTTCCTTCTCTTTCGGGGGAAAGGGCTTTTTTCCATGGTTTTCGCGGTCTTGGTTAATCTCTAACTCTAATTGCGCTTGATAGCTTTTGGTTTCTACCCGGACCATTTTCTTATCGTACTTCTTTTTATTGGCGCTTGCTTTGACATGGGTAGAATCAATAAAGGCAACAGAAGGGTCTACTAACCCTTTATTCATCGCTTCTTTTAAGATACGATAAAAAATCTGTTCAAATAAATCAGTACCTTGAAAGCGACGAACATAATTCTTGCCGAACGTTGAAAAATGAGGAATTTTCTCTGTGAAACCATATCCTAAGAACCATCGATACGCCACGTTGGTTTCAATTTCTTTGATCGTTTGACGCATGGAACGAATACCAAATAAATACTGCACAAAGACCATTTTAATGAGCACAACAGGATCAATACTAGGCCTTCCATTATCTAGGCAATAGGTATCTTTGACAAGATCGTAAATAAAATCAAAGTCTATGGCTTGTTCAATCTTCCTTACCAAATGATCTTCTGGAACCAATTGATCAAGAGCCACCATTTCCAATTGATTTCGATTA
>NICF_comb_assmDRAFT_10000372_pt1 | contig 37954 bp, 35 predicted proteins | sample NewIslPassag4_SG_FD_11279 | JGI IMG/M metagenome (IMG submission 11279)
GGCGGCACGGCGCTCGGGGACGGGGGCGAGNGGGGGCGGACCCGCCGTCCCGGACGCGCCGATCCGGGCCGGGGTGGCGGGAATGGAGTTTGCTCGGATCGAGGGGTGGCCCCTGATCCGGGAGGGCGGATGTCGGAGTACAAGGAGCCCGACGGCGGTACGCCGGAGTTCGATCTCCAGGACGGGATGGCGCTGGCGCGCGCGTACCTGGAAGACCCGTCGAACGTGCCGTGTCCGCATTGCGGGCCGGACACGATCGAGGTGGTGTGTTTCCTGGATGCGCGGAGCATGGAGCGGGGCGCGGCGGTTCCGACGTCGCCCGACGGGAACTACACGGTCATCCTGTACTGTCACAGTTGCGGGCGTGCGGCCGCGCTGGATCTGAGCCGCGGCGAAGGCGAGGACCAGCGCGACGCCGCCTGAGGCGCGGGGCTGCGCCGGGCACCCACCAGCCTGCAGGCGATTCACGGGCATCGTCAGTCGGATAGCCGGCGTGTGGCGGCGGGCTGTTGCAGCGGCGCGAGTGTGCCGCGTAACTTGGCCCAGCGAGCGGCTCGCGCCGTGCGAGCGTCGGTGAACGAGGGGCAGGAAGAGGAGCGATGGGCAAGATCGGGCGCGGTACGTCGTGGAAGGCGCACCGGTTGATGGACCGGCTGGAGATCGACGGTCGTGCGCACACCGTGGACCTGGTCGCGCGGCGGGCGACGGGCGTGCAGGGGTATCGCGTGACGGTGGTGTTCCTGCCGCACGATGGCGGGCCGGAGCGGGAGGTCCCGCTGCCGAACGCGGCGACCAACGCGGACGTGAACCGGATGGTGCGGGAGCTGGCCGGGCAGGAGGAGGTCCTGACGCGGATGTACCGGGAAGGCAGCGGTCCGTGAGCACGCCGGCCCCTTCGGTGCGCTCGCGGTTCGAGGCGCTGGTGGCGCGGCCCGAGCCGGAGCTGGACCTGGCGAGCGCCGCGTTGTTGCTGGCTGCGGAGGAGTACCCGCAGCTGCCGCTGGCGCCGTACCTGCGGCGGCTGGACCTGCTGGCGGAGCGGGTGCGCGACCGGTTGGGGGACGAGACGGCGCCGCCGGTCGTCGTGCAGGAGCTGAACCGTGTGTTGTTCAGGGAGGAAGGGTTCCGCGGAAACGTCGACGCGTACCACGACGTGCGGAACCTCTTCCTCAACGATGTGCTGGACCGGCGGCTCGGCGTGCCCCAAACGCTGGGGGTGGTGTACCTGGAGGTGGGTTGGCGGCTGGGGCTGCCGCTGGTAGGCGTGGCGTTCCCGGGTCATTTCCTGGTCCGCTACGAGGGCGAAGCGGTCCGGCTGCTGGTGGACCCGTTCGAGCAGGGGCGGCTGCGGTTCGAGGACCAGGCGCAGGAGCTGCTGGACCGGGTCTACGGCGGCATGGTGCGGCTCCGGCCGGAGTTCCTCCAGCCCGTGGGCAAGCGGGACATTCTGGTCTCGATCCTGACGAGTCTGAAAGGGATCTACCTGAACGCGCGGGACGACCGGCGCGCGCTGGCGGCGGTCGAGCGGCTCCTGCTCCTGCGTCCTGATGCGACGGTGGAGTTGCGGGACCGGGGGATGTTGCTGGCGCGGCTCGGCCGGGTCCATGAGGCGATCGCGGACCTCGAACGTTACCTGGACCTGGCGCCTGAGGCGCCGGACGCGCGCCGGGTGAGCGAGCTGATCCGGGAACTGGCGCGGGAGCACGGGCAATGACGGGTTGAGCCGCCCGCGCGGCGGCTCGGCGTTGCTCGGGCCGCCGCCCGGGCCGGCGGACCGCGCAACGGCGGAGAACGCAGGTGGCAGCGGGAGTCCTGCATCACGTTCACGAGGCGTTGGGCGCGCGGTTCGGCGAGGTGGCCGGCCGCGAGGTCGTGAGGCACTACGGCGACCCCGAGCGCGAGTACGCGGCGGCGCGGAACGACGCGGTGGTGGTGGACCGCGCGGACCGCGCCTTCGTGCGTATGCACGGGCGTGAGCCGGTCCGGATGATCCACGGCCTGGTGAGCAACGACGTGGCGGGCGCCCCGCCGGGCCAGGGCGTGTACGCGGCGATGCTCACGGCGAAGGGGAAGATGGTGGCGGACGTCCTGGTGCTCCGGCGCGCGCAGGGAGACGTGTTGCTCGAGCTGGATGCGGGCGCGCTCGGGAACGTGCTGGATCATCTGCGGCGGTTCGTGCCGCCGTTGTTCGCACGTTCCGAGGACGTGTCCGGCGCGCTGGGCGTGCTCGGCGTCTACGGCCCGGCGGCGCGGCGGGTCGTGGGCGCAGCGCTGGCGACCGTGTTGCCGGAGGGCATGGCGGAGGATGCGTTCGTGACGGTGCCGCTCACGGGCGTCGCCGCCGGCGCGTCCGCCGGTTCGGGCGAGTCAGGCGATGCCGCCGCGAGGCCGGAGGCGCTCGTGGTGCGGACGCTGTACGCCGGTGTGGACGGGTACGACGTCGTCGTTCCGACCGAGCGGATCGAGACGGTGTGGCGTGCGCTGGTGAATGCCGGCGCGCGGCCGGCGGGGCACGGCACCCTCGAGACGCTGCGCATCGAGGCGGGCCGGCCACGGTGGGGCGCGGACATGGATGAGACGACGATCCCGCTGGAGGCGGGGCTCCGTGAGCGCGCGATCAGCGAGACCAAGGGGTGCTACACGGGGCAGGAGGTGATCGTGCGCATCCTGCACCGTGGCCACGTGAACTGGCACCTCCGGGGGCTGCTGCTGGGCGAAGTGCCGGCGCCGGCGCGCGGGACGACGCTGGTGCGCGCGGGCGAGACGAAGCCGGTCGGCCGTGTGACCAGCGCGTGCGCCTCGCCGGTGCACGGGCAGACCATCGCGCTCGGCTATGTGCGGCGCGAGGTGGAGCCGCCGGCGGAGTTGCGCCTGGGCGGTCCGGAGGGCCCGCCGGTGCAGGTGGTCGCGCTTCCATTCGAGGAATCCGTGCGCGGAGAACAGGGGGCGGGGTGAACGCGCCGGCGCGCCCGTGGAAGTCGGCACGACCGTCGTGCCGTGCAACCTGTCCCTGACGCGGCGGCGGGCGTCTGCCGCGAGGGTCCCCGCCGTCGCCGCTCCCGCCCCGGGGTCGGCCCCGCCCTGCCCTCCCGCCCGAGCGGAGAGCTGCGGGCGGGACGAGGCGGCCGCGGAACGCTGACGCGCCGCCACACCCTGGCGCCCCCTCCCGCCCGGGCGGGGGCGGCGAGAAGACTCCTCCCCCACCCCCACCCGCGGTTCACCTCTTGCCTGGGCCTGCTCCGATCCGGTGCGATTCCTGCGGCCGGGGGCTCCCGCGTCCATGACCCCCTGCGGAGGAGGCGAGCCCATGCCTACGCGATCCCGGCCCCATCCCACGGAGGTGCTGGCCCGCCGGTACCGGCGAGTCCACGCACGGCTGGACCGCGAGCCGGTCGCCCATCTCGAGCGCGGCGGCTTCGGCTACCCCGACGGCTTCCACGGCGCGTACGCCGAGCGGCGAGAGTACGCGGAGCGGCGCGGGGCGCGCCGCGCACCCGCCCCCTCCCGGAGCGGCTGGCCCTCGCCGATCCACACGCTGCCGCCCGAGTCGTACGAACGCCACCTGCGGGCGCTGCGCGATCGGGACCTGGCCCGCGCCGTGGACATGGCCCTGTACGAGACCATCGGCCCGGACGCGGACCGCATCGCGGTCTACGCGAACGACGCGGTGATCACCCTGGAGGGCATCGTGCCGCACCGGGAGGTGGGCGCCATCGCGCTGGACACCGCCTGGGCCGTGCCGGGCGTGCGCCGGGTGCGGAACTTCCTCCGGGTGCGAGGGATCCGGGGGCGGGGTCGGGCGTAGCGCGGGGGAGCGGCTCTTCACTGCCCGCCCCCTTGCCCCCGTCCCCTCCCACGCATTGCGCCGCTCCGCCCCAGGGCGCATCATGCGCAGGATCGCGGCGTGGGGCGGGCGTGACGCGGGGCGCGGTGCGTTCGGCAGGAGCGCGGGAGCGGTTCCCATGCGGGGCACGGTCGAGGGCGAGGCGCGTCGGGCGCTGGCGCGTCTGCGGCGCGCCCTGGAGAAAGCGGGCCGGGAGCTGGACGCGGTCGCGGGAACCCTGCGGCACGCGGAGGCGGAAGATTTCCCGGCCGCGGAGTTCGAAGAGGCGTCGTCGCACCTGAACGCTCTGCACGCCTTCGTGGAGGAGCAGGCGGAGCGGTTGGAGCAGAAGATCCTGACGGCGGGCGGCCTGGATCCGGGGCGGATCCGGCGGACCGGCGGCCTCGGGTGAGGCGCCGCGCCCCGGCGGCCGGGCCGTGGCGGCGGGCGGCAGTCCCACTTCCTTACGGATGAACATGACGGACGGGCCAGAGACGGTCGACGGCGGGAGCGCGGGCTCCACGGAGCCGCGGCGCTTCCGCAGCAGAGGCTTCCATCTGTTCACATACGGCACCCTGCAACGGGGGCAGGAAGGGGCCAGCCTCCTGGAGGGTTGCGTGCGGATCGGGCCCGCGACCGTGCAGGGCTCGTTGTACGACATCGATGGCGAGTACCCGGCGCTGGTGCTCGCCGGAAAGGGCCGGGTCGAAGGCGAGATCTGGCGTTGCCCTCCCGAGGTGCTGGCGCGGCTGGATGAGTACGAGGGCGTGAGTGAGGGGCTCTTCCGGCGGGTCGCCACGGAGGCGGGCGGGCTGGCCTGCTGGGTCTACGTCGCGGGACCCAAGCTGGCGCGGCGGCTGACGCCGCGGCGCCGGATCCCCTCCGGGCGCTGGCCGCCGGAGGAAAAGATCGAGGACTGAGCGGCTCCAGGATCGAGGACGACGGATGGATCGCAGACGATTCCTGCGCGCCGCCGGTGCGGCGTTGGGCCCGGCGCTGCTCGTGCCGGGAGCCGCCGCGTCGGCGTTCGGCGGGCAGACGACGCGCCGTGGCGCTGCCGACCTGCTGTTGCGCGGCGCGCTGGTCTACGACGGCACGGGCGCGCCGCCGGTCGAGGCGGACGTCCGGGTGAGCGGCGACCGGATCGTGGAGGTGGGCCCGCGCCTCGCGGAGCGCGGCGCGGAGGTGGTGGATCTGCGGGGGCTCGCGCTGGCACCCGGCTTCATCGACATCCACGCGCACACCGACCTGGTCCTGCTGGTCAACCCGCGGGCGGACAGCAAGGTCCGGCAAGGCGTGACGACGGAGGTCACCGGCCAGGATGGCGGGTCGGTGGGTCCAGTGACGGAGGAGGAGTTCGAGCGACGCCGCGAGTCGTACCGGCGGCGCTACGGCGTGGACCTGGATTTCCGCGACCTCGGCGGCTTCTTCCTTCAGCTCCAGGCGCAGGGCACGGCGGTGAACCTGGCGAGCATGGTCGGCGCGGGGACGATCCGGGCCTACGTCGTCGGCCAGGACGACCGGCCGGCGACGCCGGAGGAGCTGGCGCGGATGGTGGCGCTGGTGGAGGAGGCGCTGCGCCAGGGCGCGTGCGGTCTGTCCAGCGGGCTCGAGTACACGCCGGGCGCGTTCGCAGACCGCAACGAGCTGGTCGCGCTCGCGCGTGCGTTGCGCGGGACGGGGCTGCCGTACGCGACGCACATGCGCAACGAGGACGACGAGCTGTTCGCGGCCGTCGAGGAGGCGATCGCCGTCGGCCGGCAGGCGGGCGTGCCGGTCCAGATCTCGCACCTCAAGGCGCAGGGCCAGCGGAACTGGTGGAAGGGCCAGCCGGTGCTGGACCTGATCGAGTCCGCGCGGGCGGCCGGCACGGACGTGATGTTCGACCGCTACCCGTACGTCGCGTACAGCACGAGTCTCTCGAACCTCTTCCCCGTGTGGACCCGTGACGGCGGGAACGCCGCGTTCATCGCGCGGCTCCAGGATCCCGCGCTGCAGCCGCGCATCGAGGCGGCGGTGCGGGAGAAGGTGGAAGACGAGCTCGGGTCGTGGGACGCGGTGCAGGTGACGTCCGTGGGCGACGCGTTCGCGTGGGCGCGGGGCCGGCGGCTGGGCGAGCTGGCGCGGGAGCGCGGTGAGGAGCCGTACGCGCTGCTGCTGCGCATCATGATCGAGGGCGGCGGCGGCGGGATGGTCGGCTTCGGCATGAGCGAGGAGAACACGGCCCGGTTCCTGGCGCATCCGCTGGGCATGATCTGCTCGGATGGCGGCGCGCAGGCGCGGCCCGCCGAGGAGATGGAGGGCTCGGTGCACCCGCGCAACTACGGCACGTTCCCCCGCGTGCTCGGCCACTACTGCCGCGAGCAGAAGCTCATGCCGCTGGAGACCGCGATCCACAAGATGACAGGCATGCCCGCCGCGCGGCTGCGGCTCGAGGGGCGGGGGCGGATCGCGCCGGGCGCGTTCGCGGACCTCGTCGCCTTCGACCCCAACACCGTCGCGGACCGGGCGACGTTCGAACGGCCGCACCAGTATCCGGTGGGCATCCCCCACGTGCTGGTGAACGGCGTGTTCGTCATCCGGGACGGCGAGCACACCGGCGCAAAGCCAGGGCGGGTGTTGAGGCCCGGCGGACGTCTCGCGGGGTGAGACCCTCGCCACGCCCCGCGCCAGCCCGGTGCAACGCCGGGCGGGGGTGGAGACGGCTCCTCCGCCGCTGCCCGGCAGCCCGGGGGGCCGTCCGCCCGCGGCCTCGCCGCCCCGGGGTGGTGCAGCGCCGGGGGGCGCTGCGGGTAGGGGCGGAGGAAGCGCGATCGTGTGCCGGACGTGAGCGAGCCCGGCGGGAGGGGATCCCGCCGGGCTCGTCCGCATCGGGCGCCATCGGGGAGAGGACGGAGTGGGTCGCGCGGCGCGGACGCGATAGCAGTTTGTGCCCGCTGCATGTGTGAGACGGAACGTGGAGATGGCGGGTCGTTCAGGCCTCCGTTGTCGCGTGGGTGCCACACGCCCCGCTCGGGATGCCGCGGAGGGTCGGGGCTGGACCGGGCGGCGTGGGGGGCCGTAATTGGAATGGGGCAGGAGGCGGCCTGGGGCGGGTGTGGCCGAGGCGGCTCCGGAGCGAGAGCAACGTACGGGGAGTGCAGGCGCATGGCGCGGGAATCCGGGGGAAGCGAGAGGGGATCGAGTGAGGTGGTGGGCACAGACGCGGCGCCGGGGTGGTGGTCGGCGCTCGGCCGTGCGGCGCGCGGGTTACTCCAGAGTCCGACGGCGGCGCGGCTGAAGAGGTGGATCCGGCACGGTCCGGATCGGCTGCTGCACCGGTGGCGGCGCAGGCGTGCGTGGTCGCGGCTCGCCGCGCGGCCCGTGACGTCGGTGTTGGTGGTCTGTCACGGCAACATCTGCCGGAGCCCTTACGGCGAGGCGGCGCTGCGGGCCGCTTTGCCGCCGTTCCTGCGGGACAGGATCCGGGTGTTCTCTGCGGGCTTCCTCGGCCCGGGCCGGCCGGCTCCGCTCGAGGCGATCGAGGTGGCGGCGCGGCGGGGTCTGGACCTCCGCCCGCACCGCTCGCGGCCGCTCGATGTCGACCTGGTGCGCGGCGCCGACCTCATCGTGGTGATGGAGCCCGGCCAGGCGCGGAGGATCCAGGTGGTGTACGGCGTCGACCCGGACGCGGTGCTGGTGCTCGGCGACCTGGACCCGCTGCCGATCGAGACCCGGGCGATCCGCGATCCGGTGCTCCAGCCGGTGGAAGTGTTCGAGGAGTGCTACGCGCGGATCGACCGGTGCGTGGCGGTGCTCGCGAAGGCGATCGCGGTGCAGCCGTACGAGGGGCGGTGACGCTTCAACGGCCGGAGCGTCTGCGCCCCGCAGCGAGCCGGCGCGCGCCGAGGCCGGCTGCGATGCCCGCCGTGAGTCCGACCGCGTCTGCGGGAGCGAAGCTGACGGCCGGTGTGCCGGCGGCCGCGGCGACCAGGGCGCCGACCAGGATCGCCGCTGCGAGCGCGGCTTCCCAGCGACGGCGCGCCCAGAACGCGACCGGCGCGACGAGGGCGGCCAGCCATCCAGCGCTGAGCAGGAACCCGCCGGCCTTCGGGATCCGGTCGCTGTAGAGGAGGAGCGACCAGCCGAAGCCGACCGGGTAGCTCGAGCCGCACGAGACCCCACCATTCAATCCCACACAGAAGCCGGCCTGCCCGACTCGACGCTGCACCGTGATGGTGATGGTGTCGCCGGGACGGAAGTCGGCCAGGGCACCCGGCAGGCGGAGGTCCGGATGGTCGAGGCGGAGCGCCGCGGCGCGGGTGCGCACGCGGAGGACGAGGTCGTCGCCTTCGGCGCCGATGAGGATGATTTCTCGCCGCCGGTCGTCATGGATGCTGAAGATCGAGGCGAGCGAGGGCGGAGGCGTGCCCGCGATCGCGGTGACGCGGAGGGGTTGGCCGTCGCGCAGCAGCCGGGCGACGCGGGGCGAGTCGTCGAGGCGGGGCGGCGGCAGTCGGAGGCCCGCCAGCTCGACATCGAGCACCGTGCCATCGTACTGGGCGAGGTGGCGGAGATCCGGCGTCCACTGGGCGTAGTAGGTGGACTCCGGGAACGCCGGCGAGAACGAGGCGGCGGTGAGGCCGAGGACGCCGGCGGCGAACGCTGCGGCCGCAAGGGCGAGCCGGCTCGCCACGGCCGCGGGCGGGTCGATCAGTCGTGGAGCCAGGCGCAATGCGGCGAAGCCGAGCGCGGTGCCCGTCGTATTGAAGACCAGGTCGCTGAGGCTCGGGTCGCGGCCGGGGATGAACTGCTGGGTGAACTCGACGCACAGCGAGAGCGCGGCGCCGGCGAAGATGGCGCGCCGCCGGCGCGTGCCGAGCGCGGCGAGAGCGAGGCCCAGGGGCATGAAGAGGATGACGTTGGACACCACATCGGCCACGCCCTTCCCACCACAGACGAGGCAGAGCAGCGGCGTCAGCGCCGGGTCGTGGCCCGTGGGCACCATGGTCGCGAGGAGGATCGCGCCCACGGCGAGCGCAACGGCGGCGAGCCGGGCTCCGCGTCGGTCACGGGATTTCCGGATCATGGACGACATCAGGCCTGCACGCGAGAGGAGCCGACCGGTTGCGCGCCGGCCGGACAGCGATGGATCGCGAGAGGTGTGAGACGACGCATCGACCGTAGAAGGGCTCTGAACGTTTCGTAGTCCTGAGGAAGGTAACGACGAGCGGCCCGTGCCGGCAGTGTCCGAGGGGGATCAGCGGCGTGGAGCGAACCGGGCGCGAATGTGGCGCGGCTGCGACAGTGCGTGGCGCGGTGGGTGCGGCGAGGAGGCGCGGGCGGGGGCGGCAGAAAGGAGGGCGCTGCGGCGCGGGGAGCGGGATCGGGGCGCCAACACGACCTGCCCGGCCGCGGGTACGGAGCAGGCTCGCCGTGGGAGACGGTCCGGTGCCTTTCGGTCCACAGCTTGCGTTCGCCCCCCGCACGATCGGGCCATTCGCCCACCCCGTTGGAGCTGCCACCGTGCACATTCTCGGGATCTCGGCCTTCTATCATGACAGCGCCGCGTGCCTGGTGTGTGACGGCGAGATCGTGGCGGCGGCGCAGGAGGAGCGCTTCACGCGCAAGAAGGGGGACGCGTCGTTCCCGGCGCGGGCGATCGAGTACTGCCTGAAGGAGGGCCGGATCCGGGTCGAGGACCTGGACTACGTGGGCTTCTACGACAAGCCGCTCCTGAAGTTCGAGCGGATCCTGGAGTCCTATCTCGGCCTGGCGCCCCGCGGGTTCCGGTCGTTCCTCATGGCGGGGCCGCTCTGGATCAAAGAGAAGTTGTCCATGGAGCGGCAGCTCCGGGAGGCGCTCCGGTACGACGGTCCGATCCTGTTCGCGGAGCACCACGAGTCACACGCGGCGAGCGCGTTCTTCCCCTCCCCGTTTCGGGAAGCGGCGATCCTGACGTTGGACGGCGTCGGCGAGTGGGCGACGACCTCGATGGGCGTGGGCAGGGGCAACGACATTGAGATCTTCAAGGAGCTGCACTGGCCGGATTCGCTGGGGCTGCTGTATTCCGCGTTCACGTACTACACCGGGTTCAAGGTCAATTCGGGAGAGTACAAGGTGATGGGGCTCGCGCCGTACGGCGAGCCGAAGTACGTGGACCTGATCTACCGTGAGCTGATCGACCTACGCGAGGACGGTTCGTTCCGGCTGAACATGAAGTACTTCGACTACGTGGGCGGGCTGACGATGACGAACGAAGCCTTCCACCGGCTCTTCGGCGGTCCGCCCCGGGTGCCGGAGTCCAGGCTGACGCAGCGCGAGATGGACCTCGCCCGATCGATCCAGGTCGTCTGTGAAGAGGTCATGCTGCGAATGGCGCGGACCGTCCATCGCGAGACCGGGTTGCCGAACCTGTGCATGGCAGGAGGCGTCGCGCTGAACTGCGTGGGCAACGGGCGGATCCTGCGCGAGGGGCCCTTCGAGGACCTGTGGATCCAACCGGCGGCGGGCGATGCAGGCGGTGCGCTCGGCGTGGCGCTGCTCATCTGGCACCGGTACCGCCGCCAGCCGCGGGAGGTCGTGCCGGGCAAGGACAGCATGCGCGGCGCGTACCTGGGGCCGGCGTACTCGCCGGAAGAGATCCAGCAGTATCTCGAATCGGTCGGGGCTCGCCACGAGCGGATGGAGCGGGACGCGCTGCTGCGGCGAGTCGCGGAGCTGCTGGCAGCGGAGAAGGTCGTGGGATGGTTCGATGGGCGGATGGAGTTCGGTCCGCGCGCTTTGGGGGCCCGGAGCATCCTGGGGGACCCTCGCAGCCCGCGCATGCAGGCGCAGATGAACCTCAAGATCAAGTTCCGCGAGGGATTCCGTCCCTTCGCCCCGAGCGTGCTGCGGGAGCGGGTGAGCGACTACTTCGAACTCGACCGTGACTCGCCGTACATGCTGCTGGTCGCGCCCGTGCGGGAGGAGCGGCGGATCCGGATGACGGAAGAGCAGCAGCGGTTGTGGGGGATCGACAAGCTCAACGTCCCGCGCTCGGACATCCCGGCCGTGACGCACATCGACTACTCGGCGCGGGTGCAGACGGTGACGCGCGACACGAATCCGAACTACTACGACCTGATCAAGTGGTTCGAGGAGCTCACCGGGTGCGGCGTGCTGGTGAACACGTCGTTCAACGTCAGGGGTGAGCCGATCGTGTGCAGCCCGGCGGACGCGTACCGGTGCTTCATGCGGACGCACATCGATTACCTGGTCCTGTGGCCGTACCTCCTGGACAAGGCGGCGCAGCCCGAGTGGAGGGAGGCGGGAGATTGGAGACAGGAGTTCCAGCTCGACTGAGCCCGTCCGAAGGGCGCAAGTTCGGCCTGGTCGTCGGCACCGCGTTCCTGGTGCTGGCGGCGGTCTTCTGGTGGAGGGGCCACCCGTTGCCGATGCGAGCGGCGGGAGGGATCGGCGTGCTGCTGATCCTGGCCGGGCTCGTGATCCCCGGCCGATTGGGGCCCGTGCACAGGGCGTGGATGGGCCTGGCGCACGCGATCTCGAAGGTCACCACGCCGATCTTCATGGGGCTGCTCTACTTCCTCGTGCTGACGCCGGCGGGGATCCTCCGACGTACGTTGGGCCGCAACCCGCTGGTGCGGCCGGCGGGGCCGAGCTTCTGGATCGAGCGGGACGCTGCGCATCGCCGCAGTGACCTGGAACGCCAGTTCTGACCGGGAGAGGCGCATGAGCCAAATGGGATTGATGCGCGAGCTGTGGGCCTTCATGCGCGTGCGGAAGAAGTGGTGGCTCCTGCCGATCATCATCGTGATGGTGCTGATCGGCGGGCTGCTGATCTTCGCGCAGGGTTCTGCGCTGGCGCCGTTCATTTACACGGTGTTCTGAGCGCGGCAGCGCACCGGCAAGCCCCCGTTCCCGGGAAAGCCCGCGGGAAGCCCCGCCCGTCCTGGCGGACGAGCGGGGCTTTGCATTACGGCAGCGGCTGACCGGGTACGGAACCCGGCCGAGGACGTGCGGTGGTCGAGTCCTCGCGGCCGTGCGAGGGCAACCAGCAAGAAGGCGATCACGGCCCGCCGGGCCCTCGCGCTCGTTCGGGATCGCCTCCCGACGGCCCGCCCGTCGAGGCGAACAGCCCGAGCGTCCCGTCCGCCAGCAGTTCGCGAGCGATCGTCTCCGCAGCCAGCCGCTGCGCCGCGGGGCCTGGATGCGCGTCGTAGGGCGTGGCCCACCAGGTGCTCCAGTCCAGGCCCGCCGCGACGAACGTGGGCACCAGGTCGATCACCTTGAACCCGGCGTCCGCCGCCGTCGCGGCCACCTTCTCGTAGACCTGGCGGAAGGGATAGTCACTGGTCGTCCAGGTGCCCCGCTTGAAATCGGGGAACATGACCAGGTAGATCGGGACGGCGCGCGATCCGGCGGAGTCCCCCATTTCGCGCAGCGCCGTCTCGAACTGACGCCACGTTTCGCTACCGTCGCGGTACAACGCCTCCCACTTGCTCGGGGACCGATCCGAACGGAAACGGCCGAGGACCCGATTGTACGTGCGATCGAGAACCGTGAGCGCGGCGCTCGAGCCAATCGCTCCTTCGTGGGCGAAGCCCGGCAGCAACGATCGCGGCGGGAACAGCCAGCGACTGTCCACCCGCTGGAGGTTCGGACCGCTTGGCAGCGCGTCGTTGATGTAGAACTGGACGACGACGAGATCCGGAGAGAACTGCCAGCCGAGTCGGCGCAGCAGCTCCGCCTCGTTCGCGAGCGTGTATCCACGCTGAGCCATGTTGATCACTTCCACTGCATCGATTTGCAGCTCCCGGCGCAGGATACGCTCGACGTGTGCCGGCCACGTGCTGTCCGTCTCGGCGACCTTGTCTCCCCACGTGAACGAGTCGCCGAGGGCGACGACCCGCGGTACGCCTGGGCGGCGGTGCACGTGCTCGTAGGGCGAGCGGAATCCGAGGATGTTCGATCGCCAGAGGCCATCGTAACGCTCGTCCCACGCGTCCAGCTCTTCCGGAGTCCCGAGCCGGGTCGCAACGGCATCGGGGATTCTCAGGAAGAGCTCGGCCGTGGCGAAGAGCAGAAAGAGGACCGTACCGAGCAGTGCGCTGCCGATCACAGACTCGCGCAGCAGCGCTTCGCGCCGGAGCGAAACGGCGAGAAAGGCCGCTGCGGCCACAACGGTGAACAAGAGGAGGGTCGCCCCGAATCCGAACAGGTAGATCGACAGTCCCCAGAGGCCGAAATGGAGCTGGACAGCGATCCGGACGCCGCGATCATCCAGGAGCCGGCGTACGGCGGAGGGCAGCGCCGCGCGGCGGCGGTCGCGGAGCAGGAGGACGAGGCCCGCGCTCCAGGAGATGATGATCAGGGCCGTCACTCCGCCCAGATCGAGTGGCCAGAACGCCGCGCAGTGGAGGCCTCCCAGGAGAATCCACGCGAGGATCATGGAGCACGCTTCGTTCGAGTCGATGGAGCGGGGCACGCGCTGCACGAGGTCTGGCCGGCCGCGGAGCGAGCCGCGGTGGCGGACCTGGTCTCGGGGCTACAACCTACCATGCCGCCCAGCCGTCGTGAAGCGCCGGTTCCTTCCGTGCGCAACCACACCGCCGCGATCGTGACCACGGCGCGGCCCGAGCTCTGTCTTGGCTTCAGCCTCGCGCGCTCGTCGGGGTTGGCGGAGACGGTGCCAGGAAGTCCTGCTGACGGCCTGTGGTCACCCAATCGGCGAATGCGCGGATGTCTGGTGCGCCGGCCCAATCCTCGGGGTTCTCGAGCTCGATCCGGGCGGTCGCTTCGATCTTCCGTTTCTCCTCGCCGGCCGGACCCGGGGTGAAACGGAAGGACACGGACGTGAGGTGGAGTGGGCGAAGGAGCAGGTAGCCGTAGGCGAAGCGGTCCGCCAGCTCCTGCTGCTCGGCCGAAAGCGGCGGCACGGTTTCCAACCGCCCGATGATCTCCAGGTACTCGGCGACTGTCCGCGGATCCATGGTGAAGCCGCGCTGATCGTACCGGCCGCGGTCCGCGTTGAGGACCGGGATGCCGAGCCGCGCTGCCTCGATTCCCACGGTCCCCCGGACGGTGAGGCAATAGTCGGTCACGCACAGCAGGGAAAGCGTGCTGACGTCCGTGTCGGCCGGAAGCATCTGGATGTGGGGTGGCAACGGGTGCGCTACCTAACAAGCGCACCCGAGGCTACCACGCGGTCCAGCCCCCGTCGACCACGAGGTTCGAGCCGGTCATGTACGATGAGGCGTCTGACGCGAGAAACAACAGTGCGCCGCAGTACTCATCTCGCTGAGCCATCCTACCGAGCAGGGTTCTGCTGCTGTATCGGCTCACGAACTCGTCGTCGTGGTCGTTGTAGACGCCGCCCAGTGTGAGGGCGTTCACCCTGATGTTCTTCCCGGCCCAATACGCTGCGAGGTACCGGGTCAGCCCCAGCACGGCGCTCTTGGTGACGGAGTAGTCCACCGGCTTCACCGCACGTTCGGTCTGGCCTGGCTTCTCGTAGATGCGCTGGTCGGGGCCCACGAGGCCATAGATCGAGGAGATGTTGATCATGACGCCGGAGCCCTGCGCCAACATGGGCCTCGCGGCGGCCTGCGCGCAGAGGAACATCCCCGTCAGGTTGACCTGGATGCTCTGGTTCCAGAGCTCGAGCGGATAGTCCTCGAACGCCGTCACGTGCCGGCCCGCGTTCGCGGCGTCGAACTTCGGGTCGATCGCCGCGTTGTTGACCAGGACATCCAGTCGGCCGAAGGAGTCGAGCGTCTCGCGAACCATGGCCTGGACAGATGCCTTGTCGCTGACATCCACCCGGACGCCGAGCGCACGGACACCGCTTTCCCGCGTGACGGCGCTGGCCAACTCGACCGCGGCGTCGCCGTTGATGTCCGCGACCACGACGTGAGCACCGGCCGCGGCGAGTGCGCGGGCATACTCCCGTCCCAGCAGGCCAGCGCCGCCCGTCACCACGACCACGCGGCCGTCCATGGCGAACGCCGCTCCGGGCTGGCTAGGCATGCCTCACCTCGATGGTCCTGCCCTCGGTGGCCGCTCGCTTGGCGGCGAGGGCGATCTGCAAGGCGCGTACGCCATCGGTCAGCGTAACACGGGGCTCCACCTTCCCCTCCAGGCAATCCAGGAAATGACGCATCTCCGCCAGGAACATTGTGTTGCGCTCGAACCCGGCGGGCGCCGGGATCGTCTCCCAATCCCGTGTCTCGACATGCCAGACGCGCACGGCGCCATCGGCGTTGTCCCACAGGATCGTGCCGCGCGCGCCCGTCAGGCGCAACCAATGGGAAGGCGGCCGCTGCAGGTAGTCGAGGTGAACCGTCCCGGTCACGCCGGATTCGAAGCTGAGGATGACGTCCGCCGTGTCCTCCACGTCCAGATTCAAACCGCCGTGGCTGGTGGACGCGGCAACCGTTCGGACCTCGCCCAGCAGCCAGCGGAGGTAGTCGAACGGATGGCAGAGCGTGAGGAGCACCCCGCCACCGAGGTCCGCCCGAGCGCTGTACCCCTGCCGATAGTCCTCGCCCGGGTGCCAGTCCGGAAGATACTCACCCCAATGCGCGTGGAAGCTCAGGATGGGGCCGATCCGCTCCTCCTCGATCAAGCGCTTGACCGCGAGCAGGCCGGGGTGAAAACGGAACTGGAATCCGACGAGCACCTTCAACGCCCTGGCCTCAACCACTGCCGCCAGCCGGTCCAGGCCTTCCTCGCTGTGCGAGACGGGCTTCTCGATCAACAGGTGGGAACCAGCCTCCGCCGCGTGGAGTGCTGTCTCGAGGTGCAGCGATGTCGGGTTGGCCACGATCGTTGCAATCGGGCGATGCGACAGGGCGGCGGCGAGGCTGTGCTCGGTCCTGTAGCCCTCGATCGGCGCAGCGCCCGAGGGCCCCTTGCCCGTGCGGCAAAGCACCACGTCCGTGTATCCGAGCGTTCGCAGATTACCGAGGTGCCTGCGGCCGATCGAGCCCAGGCCGACGATCAGGAAGGAGCTCATGAACTGCTGATGCCAGGGCTTGCGGCCCTCGCGAGCCTGGTTGGGCCTGGCTCGGAGGACAGGGCGGCTGCCTCTCCGAATGGCGCGAGGTTGAGGTAGTCCGGGCGCGGTGAGGATGTCAGCCAGTCGGCAAAGTCGCGCAGGTCGGGGGCGTGCTCCCACTCCGTGGCGTTGCGTACCAGGATCTCGGAGCCGCCATCGATGGTGCGCCCGCTCGCCGCATCGGATCCCCTCTTGAACCAGAACTTCACGGATGAGAAAACGAACGGCCGGAGCGTGAAGTACCCGTACGCGAACCGGTCGGCGAGCTCGCGTTGAGCGGCCGTGAGGGGCGGCACCTGATCGAGTCGGCCGAGGATGTCCAGGTACTCCTCGCGGCTCTCAGGGTCCATGGTGAAGCCGCGCCGGTCGTAGCGGCCGCCGCCCGCGTTGACGACGGGAATGCCTAGCCGTGCGGCCTCGATGCCGACCGTGCCGCGCACGGTAATGCAGTAGTCCGTCACGGCCAGCAGCGAGTGGGTGCTGATCGGCGTGTCCGCGGGGATGAGCCGCACGTGCTCGGGGAGGCTGCCGATCCGCTCCCGGATGATGATGGTCTCCGTCGGCTCCCCTTCGAACCCCTCCTTCGCGGCCTTGCCGCGGTTGGCGGGGTGGATCTTCAGGAGCCAATTCAGCCGGGGGTTCGCGATCGCCGCCCTGACCGTCTCGATCAGCCAGTCCTCATAGAACGGAAACAGCCTCGTGCCCCAGACCACCGGGGCGTCCCAGACGATGTGCGAAAAGATGGTCGCCGTCTTCTTGGCGGGGTCCAGACCGAGGCGTTGGCGGAGGGCGCTGGCCTCTTCCATCCGGGTGCCGAACTGGGTGCCGCAGGCGCTGAACCAATCGCCCGACCGGTAGGCCCCTTCGATCTCGCGCGCGATGAGCTGCCGGTGGTGGTCCGACCACTCCATGTTGCGCACCAGCTCCCAGGAGGCATCCGAGAGAGACCAGGGATGCTGATTCCGGTTCGCGAAGTCGTACCGGTGGAGCATGAGCGCGTTGCTCTTGTGCGCGATGTCGTACTGGAGGACGCCGACACCGCACGTCAAGAAATGGTCGAACAGCTCCGCGCGCGGCGAATACTCGGTGTCGACGAACACGCCCAGGGCCGGGTCGATCTCGCGGCGAATCGCCTCCGCGGCGGCGAGCGCGCGTCGGGCGATGGCGAGATCCGCGATCAGGGCGCGCCGGTCCGCCTCGTCGGCAAGGCTCACCGATCCCTTGCGGAAGCGCCGCAGGTGCGTCGACACAGCGAACTGGCCGATCCGCACGCCGCGCTCCTCGAGCCGGAAGAGATCCTCCAGCGTGGAGCACCTCGCGAGTAGCTCCTTCGCCGCGCCGACGTCCGGGGCGGGGGCGTAGTCCTTCCAGGCGAATACTCGCTTCACGCCCGCAAGGGCGTAGTACGGGAGAACGAAGACGGAGTCCCCGCCGAAGTGAAGGACGGCGACCTCGTACCCTGCGAGCTGCAGACCCTTGATCAGCCCGATCTCGAGGGCGACGCAGGGGGGAAAGCCGTTGACCATGAACAGCGCCAGGCCCCGTGAGCCGGGCCGGCCGCGCGGGACAGGGGCGAACACTGGCGCGTACCTGGCCCGGAACGCCTCGAAACGGCTCTGATGCTCCTGCGCCCTCTGCCGTAGAGCGGGCGACCTCGAAGAAACGGCGGCCCTGAGCCGGCGAAGCGCCGGCAGAAGTCGAGCTCGAGCGACCCACTGCTCGAGCCGCAGCTTGGCGAGTTCGTTCATGTCCCGCGCTCGACCTCGCCGTCGGCGCCTGCCGGCGTCGGCTGTGTGACTTCCGCGGAGGTGACGGCCGGCCCGAGTATGCGCCGCAGACGGCGCATCACGGGGAGCTCGCTCGCGTAGACCTCCTTGACGCCGTTGCCGAGAGCTTGCTCCGTCACGCGAATGTACTTCACGAGGCGCGCGAACCCTTCCGGCTCGACCGAAGCCGCCTGATCGCTACCCCACATGCTCCGATCCAGCGTGATATGCCGCTCCACCAGGCAGGCGCCGAGCGCGACCGCGACCACGGTCGTGACCAGCCCGACCTCGTGTCCTGAGTATCCGATCGGAACCGAGAACTTCTCGCGGAACGTGTTGATCATCCGCAGGTTCAGCTCCGACGGGTGGCACGGGTACGTGCTCGTGCTGTGCGTGATGATGATCCGATCGGTACCCAGTGTCTCGACGGCCGCCTCGATCTGCTCCATCGTCGACATACCGGTGGACAAGATGACCGGACGGCCGGTGTCCCGCACCTTGCGAAGCAGCTCGGTGTCCGTCAGGCAGGCGGATGCGATCTTGTACGCGGGTGGAGCGAACTGCTCCAGGAACTCGACCGACGGGATGTCCCACGGCGAGGCGAACCAGTCGATGTTCCTGCTCCGACAGTGTCGGTCGATCGCGAGATACTCATCGAAACCGAACTCGACCCGCTTGCGGTACTCGATGTAGGGAATGTAGCCCCACGGCGTCTCGCGCATCACGTTGCGCTGCTCGGGCGGGACACAAAGCTCGGGAGTGCGCTTCTGAAACTTGACTGCGTCGCAGCCTGCGGCGGCGGCCGCGTCGATCAGTGCCTTCGCGACCTCCAGATCGCCATTGTGGTTGATTCCGATCTCCGCGACCACGTAGGTGGGGTGATGCGGTCCGACCCACCGAGCGCCAATCCTCACTTCGCTCGCCATGAAACGTCACTCCCGGTTTCGCAGAGAGAGGATGAGATCAGCGATCTCGCGGACAGCGCCGCGGCCGCCCGGCCGCGACAACACGATGCGTGCCGCGGCCACCACCTCGGGATGCGCGTCGGCGACGGCGACGGGCCAGCCGACCATGCGCATGCAGCTGAGATCGTTGATGTCGTTCCCGACGTAGACGACATGGTCGAGCGGGAGCCCGCGTGCCTCGATGAGCTCCCTCAGCAACTGCTCCTTGCGTTCGACGCCGTGATGGCACTCCACCTTCAGCTTGCGGCACCGCTCCCTCACGACCGGGTTGGCCTCCTTCGAGATCACGACGACCTCGACACCGGCTCCGCGGAGCCGCTCGATGCCCATGCCGTCCCCCCGGCTACAGACGACGGCTTCCACGCCCGTCTCGGTAATCCAGACGCGGTCATCCGTGAGCACGCCGTCGAAGTCGAGGACCACGAGCATCGCCGCGCCGAGGGTCGCCCGGTCCCGAGGAGCGCCGGGTCGAACGACCTCGGACCCGAGGCGCACCAATCGCCACTCCGCGAGCTGGAGGTCGGCTTCGTGGTCGATGTCGACGCAATACTCCGGATCGCAGTGGACGGGGATGATTCGTCTGCCCGTGAGCGACTGCTGCTCCAGGATGGTGGACGTCCGGATCGCATCCACGTGACCCGTCTGCCAGTAGACGCGAGGGAGCGCCTGCCGCGGCATGTTGTACGGCTCGTGGAGGTCCGTGGGGACCAGCGGAACGAGGGATCCGCCCGGCCCGTCCTTCCACATCTTGAATGGGTTCTGTGAGGGGCGCGTCACGGACCGCGCGCAGTCTGCGGTCGGATCCGCCAGCAGCGCCTCGACCGCCGCGTCCACCAGGCCCGGCGGCCGGAGCGGGGATGTGGGCCGCAACTGCACGACGATGTCGGGGCGGTACCCCTCATCGGCCTCGAGCCGCTCGAGCGCGTGCAGGAAAAGCGGGAAGTCCGGGGCCGAATCCGTTGCCAGCGACGCGGGACGCATGAACGGCACCTCGGCGCCATACTGCCTTCCCACCTCGGCGATCTCGGGATCGTCCGTGGAGACGATCACGCGGTCAACCAGCCGCGCCTGCAATCCGGCAGCAATGGCGTAGGCGAGGAGTGGATGATCGCCCAGCTGACGAAGATTCTTGCGCGGAATCGATTTCGATCCGCCCCTCGCCGGCACGATGCCGAGCACGCTCCGCCTGGTGGTTTTCACCGCGCTTTCCGACATTCAGGGAATCACGGACGAAATCGCGGGCCCCGGTTCCGCCCGTCATCGGCTCCAACGTCTTTTGCGTTGTCGTTGACCTGACCGGTCACCTACTGCGCCGACGTGCTTCCGGCGCTGTCCGTGGCCAGACAGCCGGCACACCAGAGGTCCGTCCGTGCTGGTCCTCTCAGCGGGCGCCCGGTCGACCGCGGTCGGTGGGGCCGACACGGCGTGTTCGAGGCCCGGCCGGATCCGCTTGCGGGTAATGCGCAGGTTGAACCGCTTGCGCCTGGTGCCGCCCCGCCCCGGCTGCTTCGAAACCCGCCGAAGGCCGCACGGGCGGACTGCGGCCGGCCCCGGTGGTTGCAATTCCCACACCATCCAGCCCCCCGGAACCGGCTGCACCTGCAGCAGGGGAAGCAACCCGGGGCGCGCACAGCCGAGGGCGCGGAGCGTGGCTTCCGTCGCGGGTGCCGTACACCTGTTGCGCGAGCACCACGGCGCTCGTGAGCTAGGGGACCGCCTCGGCGGGACGACGCCGCGGGACTGCGGCCGGCCGCATCCGCCGCGCGAGATTCGAGAAGCGCTCCCGCGGCCGGCCAGTGCGGGCGCCTGCGCGTGGCATGGTCCGTGCGCCCGCCACCCCGGAGCGGGACTCCGAACGACGCATACCGACCGTCCCGCATCAGTTCTCGAGCCGTCCCGATCCAAGTTCGAGCCCGGAGCGCGAGCGATGAGGCCCGCAGTGAAACCGAGGACACTCTCGAGATGGGTGCGCCTCGCGACGGCAGTTCTCGGTATCGTGATCGGCTACCTGCTGGTTGCGTTGTTCTGGGACACGGACGTGCTCGGCGTGGCGGTCCGGCGGCGACATGTGCTGCTGGCGTTCGTGGTTGCCGTGGGCGGCATCTACGCTCTCCTTCGCGCGGGGAGCATACGCAGGTGGATCCCGCCGGACAGGCTCAGGGACCTCGTTGCCGGAGGGACCGCCCTCATGGTGGCGCTGGCGTTCGTCGACGCCGCGTTCTTCGTCGTCTCCAGGCTCGGCGGGGACGGGGGCTCGTTCGAAGATAGCCGGGAGAGGGATCCAAACTACTGGACGGGCGAAATGATCCCGCGTCGGTATCATCCGACGGCGCACTCGTTCAGGATCCACAAGCCGAACGTGACGGCCACCTACCTCGCGCACGGAGACCTTTACTACGGGGATCTCCGCGGGTCACCGACGCTGGTGCGCCACGTGCTCGAACCGAGGTGGGTGACCTACGTCATCGACCGCTTCGGATTCCGGAACGACAGCACCGTGGAGCCCGGGCGGATCCTGGCGCTCGGAGACTCCTACACGTTCGGCGTGAGCGTGGACCAGGACAGCACATGGGTTGCGCGCTTGTCCGAGCGACTGTCGGAGCCCGTCTACAATCTCGGCGTGAGCGGGCATTCGCCGCTCGAAGAGGCCATGGTGCTCGAGTACTTCCTGAAGGAGGTCCCCCGTACCCGCGATCCGGAGATCGTCCTGTGGATGCTCTTCGAAGGAAACGACCTCGAAGACGAGTACTACGTGGTCGACGCTGAGGGCGAGGACGTGGAGCCGTGGCCCCCGTTGCGACTCGCGGGTCGCGTGCTCGAGCTTCCGGGCCTGGTGGGATCGCACTCTGCCCTGCGCATACTGCTCAAGAGGGCCACCCGCACGCGGGAAGCCCGAGCGGCGGGGGCGGACGGAGTCTGGGATCCCTACATGGTGGATGGCGTACGGATCGGAAACGCTCTCTACCGCTCCGAGGTCCACGGTTACAAGCTCTTCCTCCCGGAATACATCGGCGTGGCGCAACGCCCGGAGTCGTACGTCCTGAACCATCCGAACCGCGTCCACCTCGACTCGACGTTCGCGCAGATGCGGCGAATGGCGGACCACCACGGTTTCGAGGTGGTGGTGACCGTAGCGCCCAGCGCTCCACGCCTCCACGGCGCGCAGTTCGACGGCTTCCCGGAGCTGTCTGAGGAACCGCACTTCATCAACTATGTTCGGAGCGCGGCGGCGCGGTTCGGTTTCTCCTACATCGATCTGTATGCGGCGCTGCGACCGATCGCCGAGAGGCGCCTGCTTTACCTCCGGGACGACACCCACTGGAACGAAGACGGCCACGAACAGGCGGCTGCGGCGATCTACGAGTGGTTGTCCACTCACGGTTCGATACCGGTGATGGCCGCCAGGGCCGTATCCTCCACTCCATAACCTCATGATGACGGACTCAAGACGCTCAAGCACGATCTTGCCGGCGCTCCTGCTGGTGTGTGTCGCGGCGGCATGTGGTTCGGCCAGCGGCACGAGCGAGCGGAACGCGATGGACGAGACGCGGGTCGTCTTCGTGGACGACTTCGATGGTGGCTTCGAGACGATGGCCGGGGTGACCGCGACCTGGTCGGGGGCGGTCTCTCTCGTGGACGTCCAGGGGTACCGGCGTGTGGGGTTCTCGAAGAGGATGCTCCACAATGACAGCCGCGGGGATCCGGCGGAGGCTACCGTGCTGACGCTTCGCGGCCTGCCCGAACACGATGCGGTGAGCATCGACCTCCATCTCGCCATCATCGAGAGCTGGGATGGCAGTTGCGGGCCACTCCGGACGAAGGCGGGCGGTGCGCCGGACAGCGACCACTGTCCCGACTACTTCGAGGTGTCCGTCGATGGCGAGCCAGTGTTCGACGAAACGTTCTTCTTCCTCTCCGCGACGGCGCAGAGTCATGTCGAGACGAGTGAAACGCTGCTCTCGCGTTTCGTGGAGCTGGGCTTCGGGCCGGAAAGGGACCTGGCGTACCGGTTCGGGGAGGATGGGCCGCTCTGGCGGATCCCACACCGGGGCGACAGCATTACGATCTCGTTCCGGGCCCGTGGCGCGGGTTGGCAGGGCGGGCGTGACGAATCCTGGGGCATCGACAACGTCCGCGTGCTGATCCACTGCCGATGCAACGGTGATGAGGGTGGTTCCGAGCAGTGATGGGTTTATGCATGCCGTTCACGAAACGCCGGCGGTCGCGGGTCGAGCGACGGTGGAGATGGCGGAGATGACCGCGCGACGCCTCATCCCCTTCGAGATGTTCACCCTCGCGACTCGAGGATACGCGCCCTTCGTCCTGAACCTGGAGGCGTCGCTGGCCCGTGTCGGCCTGGCCGACAGGCTCGTGGTGTACGCGCTGGACGATCACGTGCATGCGGAGCTGCTCGCATCGGGCCTGCGCTCGCGCCGCGTGGGGCCGGACAGCCATCCGGAGTGGAGCGACTACGGAACCGCCGGGTTCGCGCGTACCATGGCGTTCAAGTACACGGTGGCCGGCGAGATCATCGCGTCGGGGCGCTGCGCCTGGTACGTCGACGCCGACATCGTCTTCCTGAAGGACCCGACGCAGCACCTCGAGGAGCTGGTCGCCGGGGCGGCTCCGGACCTCATCGTGCAGTACGAGGACCCTCCGGGACGCCTGAACGCGGGTTTCTGGTTGGCGCTCCCGACCCCGCGAACCGCCGAGTTCCTGGCCGCCATTCCGCCGCGACTAGACACGGTTGACTTCACCTGCGACCAGAAGGTCATGAACGAGCTGCTGTCTGCGGGCGGCGTGTTGACCGTCGAGAAGCTCGATGCCGAGCGGTTCGCCTGCGGGAATCAGTTCCTCGAAGGTCGCGTCGTCGAGGAAGGCGGGTTGCACGTGAACCGCCGAGTTCGGCCCTTTCCACGCGACGAGGCGTTCATCATGCACTTCAACTTCACGATCGGCCTGAAGCAGAAGCTGCGCGCCATGCAGGAACACGGCGCGATCATGCATCCCAGCCTCGAGGCACTCGCGCGCGAACGCGGTGGCTCGGCCTTCACGCAGCTGGTCCGGAGGATCTTCGCCCGATGAGGCGGGGGCGGTCGTGATTCAAGGTGCAGGCGACGCGTCCGCGGATGGAGCCACTCCGTGGCCGGAACGCGGTCAGCGAGCGTGGTCCCGGCCGGCGGCCCTCAGGATGGAATCCAGGTCGTGGGCGCTCAGCAGTGCCCGACCGATGACGCGCGCGCGGATCGTGCGCCTTCCGAGGACGTAATGGATCGCACAGCGGTGGTGGCCGTCCTTGATGACGAAGTACCGCCGGCCGCGGACCCGCGCCACCCGGGGGAGCGGATCGGCAGAGTGGAGGTCGCCAGGGCGGTGAGATTCCGTCGGTGGAGGCGGGGGGATGCCGTCGCGAATCGCCCGGTGCAGCGCGTGGAAGTACCGCGCCTGCTCGATGATCCGGTCGGGATCGTCGATCCCGAAGAACGACCCGGACCGAGCGATGTCGCCGAGGGCATGCTCGTAGTACGGCGACTGGCGGAAGCGTTCGGGATCGACGTCGTCGGCTTCACCGAACTCGCGGAGAAAGGCGACGTGCGGAGAGTCCCGGAGGAGCCGGTGCTCCCGTTCCGCGAATCCGCCGGTCAGGAGGCGATCCAGTGGGATGTTTCGTGTTTGCAGGCGACGGAACAGTCGCTTTCGTACCGAACGGAACAAGGTCAGATTCATCCTCGACCGGGGAGTCCTCTCGTGACAGTCGCCGCTTCCGGTCAGCGGCCGGCCCGTCCGGGGCGGCGTCCGCCCTGCAGGCATAGGGTTCGGCCCGGCGAGAGGAGGCCGCTCACTTGATACCGATAATATACAAGACCCTCCGGCTGTTCCAGCCTGACCAGCGCCGGCGGCTGGTGTGGCTCGTGGCGGCGATGGTCGCCTCCGCGCTGATCGAGACCGCGGGGATCGCATCCGTCGTCCCCTTCCTCGCGGTGGTGGCGAACCCGTCCATCGTCACGGAGAACCCGTACCTCGCGTACGTCTACGAGCGGTCTGGCGTGGCCACGATCAATGGTTTCCTGATCATCCTCGGGCTGTTCTTCATCGTCATGATGGTCGCGTCCAACGCGGCCCGGGCGCTCACGATGTGGGCGACCGTCCGGTTCCAGTGGAGGAATCACGAGATCATCTCCCACCGGCTCCTCGAGAGCTACCTGTGCGCCCCGTACGCCTTTCACCTCAGACACAATTCGGCGCGGCTGGGCAAGGAGCTCCTTGGCGAGGTCAGCCGGGTCGTGGGCCACGTCTTCATCCCGCTGACGCGCGTGGCCGCTCGGGGCGTGGCCGCGCTGTTCATCGTGACGCTGCTGATCGTCGCGGATCCCCTTCTGGCGATCCTGGCCTCAGTTGTCATCGGGGGCTTCTACACGCTCGTGTACGTGAAGGTGAGGCGCAGGCAGACAGTGCTGGGCGAGGAGGTGTCGCGCGCGAAGACGCAGCGCTACCAGATCGCGAACGAGGCGCTCGGGGGTGTGAAGGAGCTCCAGGTCCTCGGCCGGGAGAGGTCGTTCCTCGAGCGGTTCCGGAGCGTTTCCGAGCGCCACGCGCGGGCGCACGTCGTGAATTCGGTCGTGGGCCTGGTTCCCCGTTTCGTCCTGGATACCCTGTCCTACGCCGGGATCGTCGCCGTGATCCTGTACCTGCTGACCACCAGACAGGCGCTGGATCAGGTGCTCCCGCTGCTGGCGCTCTATGCCTTCGGTGCGAACCGGTTGATCCCGGCGGCCCAGGAGATCTTCGGCTCGCTCGCGGAAGCGCGCTTCAACGCGGCACCCCTGGACGAGCTACTCGCGGACCTCTCGATCCAACCGCGGCGGGTCCTCCCGGCCGCAGCGTCCGGCACGTGGATCGAGCAGCCTCGGTCGCTCGCGCCGAAGCGGTCCATCCGACTGGAAAAGGTGACGTTCTCGTACAGCGCGGATCGTGGCCCCGTCCTCCTCGACGTGACCCTCGAGATTCCCGCGCGGTCGCTTTGCGGTCTCGTCGGCGCGACCGGATCGGGGAAGACCACCCTCGTGGACCTCATCCTCGGCCTGTTCGCGCCCACCGGAGGCACGATCTGGATCGACGACGAGGAGCTCGTCGAGGAAAAGATCCCGCTGTGGCGGCGCGAAGTGGGATACGTACCGCAGCACATCTTCCTCTGCGACGCATCCGTCGCGGAGAACATCGCCTTCGGCGTGCCGCGAGAGGAGATCGATCAGGCCGCGGTGGAAAGAGCCGCGCGGGCTGCCCACATCCACGACTTCGTGCTGACGCTTCCGGAAGGCTACGAGACGACGGTGGGCGAACGCGGGGTCCGACTCTCGGGCGGCCAGCGCCAGCGGATCGGCATCGCGCGCGCCCTGTACCACGACCCGTCGGTGCTGGTGATGGATGAGGCCACGAGCGCGCTGGACTATGTGACGGAAGACTACGTCATGCAAGCGATCCGCGAGCTACGCGGCGAGCGGACCATCCTCATGATCGCCCATCGTCTGTCGACCGTGAAGGAGTGTGACATCGTGTTCCACCTCGAGGGCGGGCGTCTCGTCGGGCAGGGGACCTTCGATGAGCTGATGGCCACGGACCGGCAGTTCCGCATCGTGGCCCGGAGCGCGTTGTAGATGGACGTGGTCGGCCGTGCCGCCGGGGACGAATCACGGGGCGTCGTCTATCTCGCGTTCGGCGCGCCGTACCTGGCGATGGCGCTGGTCTCGGCTGCCTCCCTGCGTGCGACGAATCCATCCGTCCCGATCTGCGTCTTCACGAACGTCACGAAGCGCCTCCCGGACGTGTCCTGGTGGGGAGAACATGCCGCGGACCGCTGGGTCTTCATCGAGGACCGCAGCGAGACGAACCGGCAGTACAAGACGGACATGCTGGCGATCACTCCCTTCGACCGGACGCTCTACCTGGATTGCGACACCTTCGTGGTGGGCAGTCTGGACCGGATCTGGGAGTTGCTCGACCACTTCGATCTCCTGTTGCGCCCGGTGCCGAGGCCTGGCGACCGGAGCGTGCGGATCCTCCAGGGCTCCATTCGATTTGCCGATGTCACGCATTTCAACGCCGGTGTGTTCGGGTTCCGTCGGACGGATGCGACCGCCGACTTCTTCCGGCGCTGGAACGAGGTCTTCCGTGCGATGGAACTCTCGGTGGACCAGCCAGCCCTCGTGGAAGCCCTGTTCACCAGCCGGGCCCGGCTCTATCCCCTGAGGTCCGAATTCAACGAGGAGGAGATCTGGACCCTCTCCAGAGAGGCGCGGGAGCGCGTGGTCATCTGGCATTACAAGTGTCGGACGGCAGATCGGCACACGCGGCGGCTCATTCGTTCTGCGCTGACCTGGTTCGGCGCGACGGAAGCAGACCGTGAGCAGCTCGAGGCGCTCTTCCGCGGTCGGCGCCGCCTGGAAGGAGGTCCCGTGCGCAGACGGATCCGGAGCCTGCTCACGGAGCTTCGCGGTCCCGTGTCCCTCCGCCCCATCCGGTTGGTCGGGGCGGCCCGCTGGCGCGAGATGACGTCGCCGCGGGGCACGCCGGCGGTCTCCGTTGCTCGATCCCTCCGGCCTTCGTCGGCTCCGGAGTCCTGAACCGGCCGGCTCGAGGAACGAGCAACGGCTCGACGCCACCTGGAGACGGGTGCTCGCGATGGACCTCTCCCGATTCGTCGACAAGCATGTGCACCGCCTGACGAACCACTCGCTGGTGCAGCGGATCCGATGGAAGGCGCGGTATCTGAAGTGGCTTCTGGCCGGGTCCGGTCCCTACAGCGATGAGTACGTCAAGCAGGTGACGGCGTCCATCGCGGCTGGGAACCGTCACGGGACGCTGAGCGTCGTGCTCGACGATCCGGAGGGGGCGCTGCGAGAGGCGAGCTTCGTGGCGGAAACGGTGCGGGAGCTCGGGCTCGAGCCCTCGGACGTGTGCATCGAGTACGGCTGCGGCGCGCTGCGGATCGGGGAGCCCATCATGAAGCTCCTCGAGCCCGGGAACTACATCGGGCTCGACGTCACCGACCGCTTCTGGAAGAACGGGATCCAGCGGCTCGGGCCGGATTTCATCGAACGGTACCGGCCCCGCCTGGAGCTGATCGACGACAAACGGATCGGCGAGCTGGCCAGCCTCAATGCGAAGGTGGTCGTGTGCATCGCCGTCCTGATCCATGTGCCTCCGCCCGAGGTGGACGCCTTCATCGCGCGTCTGGCGAGCATCATGGGCGAGCGGAGCACGCTCGTGCTCGACGGACGGCTCGGCCGCCGGACCCGCCAGGTCCACAGCCGCACCTGGCAGCACGCGAGGAGCCGCGTGCTACGATCATTCGCTCGCCACGGGCTCGAGCTCGTGTCCCCGGAGCCCATCACCCGCGCCGGTCTGCCCGAGGAGCTGTGGATTCTCAGGAAGACCCGTTCCCGCGCCTGAAATCGCCCGGTTCCCCGAAACTCCCAGCCGGTACGAGGAGGTGCCGGCGGAGCCGGGCCTCGAGCGGAGCCGGATCGGTCACGAAGTCCAGGACGTTCTGAATCTCCGCGGGATGGGTCAACCCGGGCATCCGCGCCCGCCGCTGCATCTTTCGCAGGAGAACAGCGTCCCAGGCGAAGTGGTGGATCGGCAGCCGGGTGGCACACCGGCGGATCCCTTCCGCCTGCGGCTCCCGCTGCTGGTATCCACGGGCCAGGCGTGCGCGCCACTCCGGGTTGGGAATGCGGTCGATGAGCCGCATGAAGGTCCGCTCGCGCTCCCCGAGGCCGGGAGGCTCCTCGACCAGGCGGTGCTTGCCCTCGACACAGGAGAATCGGCCACGGACCGCCACCACCTTGCGGTCGACACCCCTGCGGATCTGCCGCGTGAGGGGATAGCTCCAGGGAAACTGGGCTCCGAGCGGCTCGTCGGGCCGTACCGCAGGAAAGGGTGGATCGAGGGAGAGACGATCCACGAGGTTGCCGATCACGAGGTTGCATCCCTCGGAGGCGCAGGCATCGAGGAACGGCCCGGCGCCGCCCGGGAACTCGACGAACTCGTCCGCGTCCACCAGTACGCACCAGCGGTCGGGCGCCCCATGCTCGGCCAGGAACCGATTGACGTAGGCGATGTGGTTGAGGTGGGACGTGTACGGACCGACCACGATGTTTCTGACCTCCGCGGGATACTCGGAGATCATCGCGCGAAACAGCGCGATCCTGTCCTCTGCGCCAACGTTGGTGTGCAGGTCGAAAACGAAGGCGTCGATGCCCTGGGCGGCGTAATGTTCGAGAAAGTGGCGGAACAGGTGGACGTCGTAGACGTCCTCGTCGACGCTGACGAAGCAATGAAGGATCACCACGGCAGACCTTCTCGCTCGAAAGGGCCTGATCTGGGGGCGTGAGAGGGTGCTTTTCACGGCGAGCGAACCCGGGCAGCGAGGAGGAACCAGCACGCGGGATGGTCCCGGCACTCGTCGACGAGGGCGAGGCGAGTGGCGGCGCTCAGCTCGGGGGCGTCCACGGGGCAATCCCGGGATCGCCGCCCCCCGTATCGGATGCAGGCCACCGTGTGCGTTTCGCCGAAGCGTTCGCGGAGCGCGGCCTCGCTCGAGCCCGGATCATCCTTGTCCACCGTTTCCAGGAGCAGGTCGATTCCGTCCAGCGCCGCGGGGGAGGCGGATTCCAGCCAGGCCTCCAGGCCCGACCCCGGCCGGGAGAGAACGAGAATCCGTGCGCCTTCCCGTCGATGCCGGGGCGGCCAGGGCGGCTCCTGCTCGACACGAACCCGGGCTCCCACCCCGTTGAGCGCGGCCAGCCGGCGCGTGAGCGTGCGATTCTCGGGCGCCTCGTCGTAAGCAAACACGACGAGGTCCGGGCGGGCACGGGCCAGCCCTACAGCATGATAGCCATCCCGGCATCCGAGGTCGAAGACCGCCTCGTAATCGCCTCGTAGCCACGCCTGGATCCAGGCGTGCAGCTCCCGCTCGAAGGTGCCGAGGAGCTTGGCCGCGAAGTGCGGCAGATGGGGCTCGGCGAGGTACTTCATTCCGCGGTAGGGCCCGCCCATGACCCGGCAGCGACTCCGCACGAGGGCCAGCGTGACCGGATCGAAACCGAATCTCTCCGGCCGCCACGCCCGCCGCAGGGCAGACAACGCGAGCGTTCCCCTTCTCCGTGCCTCGAGATAAGGGCCGGCGTGGCGCACCCGCTCCGGCACGAACGCCTTCAGGCGTGCGACGGCCGCCGCGCGCCCGGCGCCGTTGGGCGCCGTCCCGGGATCCCGCCACGAATAATTCCAGTGATGGATGCAGCGCGTGTTCTCCGTCAGCCGGCCGGGGTCGAAGGTCTCGTTCCAGGCGTGCGGGTAGAAGAAGTCCTGCGGCACGACGCGAACGCCCTCGACGTACTGGTCGCCATAACGGTAGAGGCCCGCATCCTTCAGGACCGTGGTCGTCACCTGCGGAGATCGAAGGAACTCGCCCGTGCGCTCGAAGTGGTCGCGGGTGAGGTCAATGCAGGCGTCGAGGAACGGATGGCCCGGCACGGAGAGGAGGACGGCGTTGTTCACCCAATCCGACGTGTTCTCGCGTTGCTGGAAACCCACCACGCAGGCTTCCTCGAGGAGCTTTCCGAAGGGCCGCACGACCTCCACATCGGTGTCCAGGTAAATGCCTCCATGTTCACGAAGGACCTGGAGCCGCACGAGGTTCGACGCCTTCGACCAGAGCCCGCGCGCCAGGGCGGCCTCGATGTAGGGGTCGCCGGTCGGAATGTTCGACTCGTTCCATTCCACCAGCTCACAGTCCGGCAGGACGCGCCGCCAGGACTCGATGCAGCGGCGTACCTCCGGCGGCTTCGAGGCGCCCCCGAACCAGCAGTAGTGCACGACGGACGGGATGGTCATGCCCTTCCGCGTCGCGGTTGCGGGGATGGACAAGGCGGCCGCTTCGCCAATCGAGGTCACCGTAATCGCAGGAGTCCGATTCGTCGCGTGGTCGTACGGAGCTGGCGTCGATTGCCGGGCGCGCCGTGCCGGTCACGAGGACGCGCGAGCCGCCAGGCAGGTTGAACGTAATTAGCAATGATCGGGCCGGCGCCGCCAGCGTTCAGGGCGAGATGGCGGGGTTCCGGGCGGTGCGCGCCGGCCTCTGCTGTTGCACCCGAGCAACATCGCGCCCCGGTTGCTTGACGGCGCAGCGCCGCGCGGCAGCGCTTCCACCGGCACGCGAGGCGGTGAACTCACGGGGCACTCGCGGCTCCGGGTGCGAGGAAATCTCCAAGAAATTCGCCTCTATGGCTGGTCCACCTCTTGCACACGCACGGCGGTCCGCAGGCGCCCGCCTGGCAAGCAGCCGGCGCCATCATCCTGATGCCTCCCGTCAGTGGTGAAATCCACGGAGAAAGGCAGGCGTGACGGACGTTCCGAATCGAGCGGGGGATTGCCATCCGGACGCGAAGCGTCCCGTGCTCTCCCTGATCTGCTGCTCGCGCAATGACGACTACCTGGGCCGGGCGACGTGGCGGCTCCAGACCGGGCTGAACCTGACGGCGCGCGCGGTCCACGAGCTCGGGCTCCAGGACGATGTCGAGATCATCCTGACCGACTGGGGCAGCGATGAGCCGCTCCGGAAGGTGCTCTGCCTCACGGAGGAGGCCGCGCGGCTGCTGCGGGTGCTGGAGGTGCCGAAGCCCGTCGCCGAGCGGTACCAGCGCGATGCGCCGTTCTCCGAGGTGCACGCGCTGAACGCGGCGGCGAGGCGTTCGCGCGGCGAGTACATCGGCCGCATCGACCAGGACACGGTGCTCGGCCGGAAGTTCCTCCAGAGGTTCTTCGAGCTCTATCGCGGCGAGCGTTCCGTAGGCGCGCCGCTCCATGCCGTGCAGATGCTGTCGAACCGGCGGGGGGTGCCTTACCGGTTCGCATCGACGCAGCCGCCGGCGTGGGTCGTGGATCGGTTCATCCAGCGCTTCGGGCCGCGGTTGCCGCTCGCGAAGCCGTTGCCCGAGCACCTCTACTATCAGAGCTACGTCGGCATCTGGTTGATCCACCGGGATCTTTGGTTCGAGATCGGCGGCTACGACGAGTCCTTCATCTACATCAACTGGATGGAGGCGGACATGATCCTCCGGCTCGAGCCGAAGTATCCGTTCGTGAACCTCGGCCGGGTGATCGACCACGACATCTATCACCTCGACCACATCCATCCGTTTGCCCACTGGGGCGCGAAGGGGCGGGTACGGCGGGAAAACCCGGTCCGCGATCGGGACAATCTACCGACCAAGGTCTTCCCGAACGGTGAGGACTGGGGTCTCGCGAGCGAAGACCTCCAGCTCACGCCGTACGAGCTGAAGCCCGGCGAGGCGGAACGGGCGTGGGAGAGCGTGTATCGGCCGGCCTGGGCGTCGTACTATGGGCGACTCGCCCTTCTCGCGTTCCGCCTCAACCGGGACCGGGCCGTGCTGGCGTTCCTCTCGCTGGCCACCAAGCTCGCGAAGCGGGTGCTGTCGGTCTCGCCCGGGCTCGCAGAGGCCGTCGCGAGCTATCGCAACGCTTTGCGCGGCCATCCGTTGAAGCAATGGCCGGCCGTGCTGCGGGACCACCGCATGGAGCGGCGCGTGCGCCTTGCGCACCGCCCGAGTCCCTGATGCCTGGAACATGGGCTGCCGACACGGATCGACGGGATGAGGCCCGCATAGGAGGAGATCGTGAACGAGAACTGGAGTGGCAGGAAGGTCCTGGTGACGGGGGGAGCGTCCTTCATCGGGTCGCACCTTGTCGACGCGCTGGTTGAGCTCGGCGCGGACGTCCGCGTCGTCGATAACCTGAGCACCGGCCTCCTGGAGAACATCGCGGGGCACGTCGATGCAGGGCGGATCGAGTTCATTGAGGCGGACCTGCTCGAGCCGGGCGTCGCGTTGCGAGCCGCGCAGGGCTGCGAAGTCGTGTTCCATCTCGCTGCGGACCACGGCGGCCGCGGGTACATCGCGACGCACCCGGTCGAGTGTTCGACGAACATGATTCTCGACGGCATGGTCTTCCGCGCCTGTCATCAGGCAGGGGTGGAACGGGTGGTGTTCGCGTCCTCGGGCTGCGTCTATCCGACATCGAAGCAGATGGACCCGACGCAGGAGGTCTATCTCTCGGAGGAGATGGTCGGACCGCCGTACGAAGCGGACGACCTCTACGGGTGGGCGAAGCTGATGGGGGAGATGACGCTGCGTGCGTATCACACGCAGTACGGGATGAAGACGGCGAGCTGCCGCTTCTTCACCGTCTACGGCCCGCGCTGCGGCGAGAGCCACGCGGTGATGGCGATGATCGCCCGGGCGTTCGTGCGGCAGGACCCGTTCGTGGTGTGGGGCGACGGCGAGCAAGTTCGGAACTGGACGTACGTCGACGACATCGTGCAGGGCTTCATCCTGGCCGCGGAGAAGATCGAGGACGGCACGGCCGTGAACCTCGGCACGTCGGAGCGGATCCGCGTGATCGACTGCGCCAGGGAAGTCACACGCCTGGCGGGCTACGAGCCGGAGATCAAGCGCCTGCTCGACATGCCGTCCGGCGTGCTGAACCGTGCCGCCGACACGACGCTCGCCCGCAAGTTGCTCGGTTGGGAGCCGCGGGTGTCGTTCAAGGAAGGACTGCGCCGCACGTACGAGTGGTACGTCCAAACGAAGGATCCGGAGGACGTGCGCCGGCTGGTCAGCGACGAACAGGCGCTGTTGACGCACCGGATCGGCAAGTCGGTGCAGCAGGTGGCGTAACCGGAACCGGCGGATGGGACGATCGAGCGGTGTTGCAGCCGGCGCATCGGTCCTCGCCGCGCGCGGCGGGCGACCGGTGCGCCTGGGTATCCTGGGCTGCGGCGCCGTGGTCGAGCGGCTGCATCTACCGGCCGCCCGTCGCGTCGAGGGGCTGGATGTCGTCGTCCTCGTCGACCGCGATGCAGGCCGCGCGAGGGAGCTCGCGCGGCGATTCGGTGTTCCCGACGCACGCACGGACTTCGAGGAACTCGACGGCCGGATCGACGCTGCCCTGATCGCGCTGCCGAACCACCTGCACGCTCCCGTCGCGATCGATCTCCTGAAGCGCGGCATCGCCGTGCTCGTCGAGAAGCCGATGGCGCTGAGCGGCGCGGATGCGCAGGCGATGGTCGAGGCGGCCGCGGCCGCGGGCGTGCCGCTCCAGGTCGGGTTGATGAAGCGGTTCGCGCGCGGCGCGATCCTGATCCGTGAGGCGCTCGAGCAACGGCTCCTGGGGGACGTCGTCGGCTTCTCCGTCGAGTGGGGCCCCCGTTTCCACTGGCCAGTCACGACCGACTCCGGCCTGAATCCGTCGCTTGCCGGCGGCGGTGTGCTGACCGATTTCGGGAGCCATTTCCTGGACCTGTTGTGCTGGTGGTTCGGCGAGCCGACGGCCGTGGAGTACGTGGACGACTCGCGAGGCGGCGTCGAAGCCGATTGCGAGGTCGCGCTCACGCTGTCGGGCACCGCCGGGACGGTGGCCGGCGTCGCCCGGTTCAGCCGGATCCGCGAGCTCAGCAACACGGTCCGGATCGTGGGCGAACGCCTCACCATCGAATGGGATCACGAGGTCCCGGATGCCGTGCGTGTGGAGCCGACGGCGTGGTCGGGGCAGCCGCCGTCCCTGGTCTACAGAGCGGCGGGCGCCCAGAGCTTTCTGGATCTGTTCGTCGAGCAGCTCCGGTCGTTCATGGCGTCCGTGGCGACCGGCGCGCCGGCCGCCGTCCCCGGTGAGAGCGTGGTTCCGAGCGTTGCACTGATCGAGCGTTGTTACCGGCAGCGGAAGCAGCGCATCCATCCGTGGGAACGTCCGGTGCACCTGCCGGAGTCCTTGCTGGTGGGGCGGTGAAACGGGTCCTGATCACCGGCGCCACCGGCTTCATCGGCGGGCGCGTCGCCGAGGTGTTGACGGAGCAGGGCATCGAGGTCACGGCCCTGGTTCGGAGCTGGGCGACCGCATCGAGGCTTGCGCGGCTCCCGGTGCGCATGGTCGGCGGCGATGTGCTGGATGCGGAGTCGGTGCGGCGTGCGGTGGACGGGTGCGACGTCGTGGTGCACTGCGCGGTCGATTTCCGCGCGCATGGCCGGGCGCACCGACGCGCGAGCCGGGTCGGGACCCGCAACGTGATGCAGGCGGCCCTCGAGGCCGGCGTTTCGCGGGTGGTGCACCTGAGCAGCACGGCCGTCTTCGGGCTCCGGCCGGCCGCGGGCCGGACGCTGACCGAGGCGACGCCTGTCCGCCGCGTCGGGGATGCTTATTGCGACGGCAAGATCGAGGGGGAGCGTGTCGCGCTGGAGTATCACCGCGTGCACGGTCTGCCCGTCACCGTGCTGCGTCCGACCATCGTGTACGGCCCGTTCGGCTGGTACAGCGCGGCGGTCGCGCGCGCGGCGCGGGAAGGGCGGCTCGTCCTGGTCGATGGCGCGCCGGGCGTGTGCAACTGCCTCTACGTGGACAACCTGGTGCAGGCGATCCTGCTCGCCGCGACCCGTCCGCAAGCGGTCGGTGAGATCTTCCACATCTCCGATGCGAAGCCGGTCACCTGGCGGGAGTATCTCGAGCGGCACGCCCGCGCCCTCGGCGACAGCATCCTGCCGCTGCCGGAGATGACGCGCGCGGAGCTGCGCGCTGCGCGCAACCGGCTGCGGCGGTTCGCGCTGCGACAGCTCGCGCGGTCGGCGGTGGGAAACCCGTTGCGAGTCTTGCGCGACCCCGCGATCCGGCAGGGGTTGTTCAGCATCCCTGGCGTACAGTGGGCGAGCGATGCGACGAAGAGCGCGATCCGGTTGCTGCCGGGCGGGGCCGGGAACCGGATCATGGCCGCGATCGAGCGGGCGAAGGCAGGTCAGGTGGTGTCAGGCGCCGGGCGGGCCGATGTTCGCGCCTACCTCTCGCCCGCAGAGGAGCGCTCGTTCGCGGCGTACGCGAACGTCACGTTCGGGATCGACAAGGCCCGTTCCCTTCTCGGCTACGAGCCGGCCGTTAGTTTCGACGAGGGCATGGAACTGACCACTGCCTGGCTCCGCTGGGCGGGGATCTGATGACGATGCTGGAGCGTGACGGCGCGTTGCGGCGAATCGCGGAGACCTGCCGGTTCTGGTTACTCGATTTCTGGGGCCCCGACTGGGACTGGCCGCGCCGGCGGCTGCTGTTCAAGCACTACCTGGCTTACTTCCGCAACCCGGACATTCCACCGGAATACCTGCCTGAACCCGGCTACGCGGCCGCGGCCGCGGAGCAGCTCGCGTTCACGGATGCGTTCCGCCGAAAGATCGAGGCCGTGCAGCGCAGTACCGCGAAGCGCCAGGGCGTTCACCTCACCTACCGCCCGCTGGGTAAGAACTTGCGGCTGCTCGGAACCGCGATCCGTGAGGGCACCGACCGGGGCCGCCGCGTCTTCATCGAGCCGGACGGACCGCCGACGGAACGACGGGCGCTCGAACGGAGGGGCCACAACTGGAGCCCGTGGTTGTGGGTCCGGACCGGCCCGGGCGAGCCGAGCCGTGACGCGGCGCATGCGTGGAACGAGCTGTTCCATAACCCTCCGGCTACGCCGGAGGCGACCGGGCCGGTGGATCCGGTCCAGGTTCCTCGCCTGTCCGCAGGCGCGGGCCCGTTCAGTCCGAGCTACCTCGAGCTCGTCCTGAAGCTCGCGGTCGCGACGCGCTACGTCTTCAGTCCGGTCGAGCCGCTGATGGCGCGGATCGAGCGGCTGAAGCAGGAGGCAGGCTGGCCGGCAGATCGGCCGGTGCTGGGGATCCACGTGCGCCGGGGTGATGCGGCCTCCGCCACGGAAGAGGATGACGAGGCGCCGGCGCTGGCGACGCGGAAGTCGTTCCCGCTCGGAACGTACATGAAGGCGGCGGACCAGATCTGCGAGCGGTACGGCGTTCGTGATATCTTCCTGGCGACGGAGTCGCGCACGGAGATCGAACGCGCGACGAAGCTGCGCCCGCAGTATCGGTTCCTGTGGATCGACTACGACCGTTCGATCTTTCCCGACATCACGAAGTCCAGCCAGTTCATCGAGGATCTCGCGCTCGAGAACCCGGACCGGGCGCGCAGCCTCGCGGAAACCGCGATCCTCGACCTCTACTTCTTCTGTGAGTGCGACGCGTTCATCGGCGCGTTCAACTCCGAGTTCAGCGTGCTCGCCTGGCTGCTGGCGATGGGCTCGCGGGGCCACGCGATCCCCTACATCTCGTTGAGCCGCGCGGCGGGCCGACGAAGTCTGAACCCCTTCAACGCGCTGCTGAACCTCAGGAACAACTGCCCGCTGGAACTCTACCACTGGTAGGCCGCAGCTCTGCACGGCGCCGCAGCCGTGTGCCCTGCAGGTAGCCGACGTGGCGGACCACAACGCACAGCAACTCGCGCAGGCTCCCGCACGCGCGGATCCGCGCGAGCGCCGCGCGCGCGAACGATCTCGCATTCGTGTGCGCGCCTGCGTTCGGATCGGCCGGCACGACCGGGATCCCGAGCAACCCCTGCGCGCGGCCCTGATGCAGCGACCTCCGCAGCGCCGAGACGAAACCGGTGTGCGCGTCGTCGACCGCGTGGAACACACGTGCGGCCGCAAGATAGCGACGATCCGTGGCCTCGGGCGGGCTGAACCGCAGGAAGAACGCGCTCTCGTCGCCGACCGGGATCTCCGTACCGGGACCCATGTCCTCCGGGTATGGGCGGTCGAGGCCACGCAAGCGCTGCAACCGCACCGCCATGTTCGGACCGAAGGGGTAGCGGCCGTACCCGTAGATTGCATCCGCTTCCGCAGGCCGGTGCTCCGTGGTCAGCAGGCCCATCAGATTGTGTGAGCGCCGCACCCACGCCGGAACGGCCGCACGATTCACGTCGATGCGGCCGCCGAACACGGCGCAGTCGGGGTACCGTTCCGCGCCCGCATAGATCTCGGCGAGCCACCGAGGGTCTGGCTCCACATCGTCGTCCGTGAAGACGACGAGCTCGCCGGTGGCGAGGCGAAGCGCCGCGTTGAGCGCGCGCCCCTTGCCCGGCGTGTCGACGCGGACCGAGCGAAGGTTCAGGCCCGGATGCCCGCGTCGCAGCAGCTCGGGCGTGCCGTCCGTGCTCCCGTTGTCGGCGACGATGACCTCGAACGGCGGAGCGTCGACCTGCCGCGCGAGGCCCTCGAGCAGGCGGGCCAGCGAGTCGGCGCGATTGCGCGTCGACAGGACGACACTGATGGAGGGGGCCTCGCTCACTGCCACCGGGGCGCGACCTGCGCCATGCCGCGGGAACGGCTGCGCAGCCAGCGGAAGCCGCCCGCCGCCATCCCCGCCCCGTACGCGAGCCGGGACAGCAGGATCACGGGCAGGAGAAGGAGCGGCTC
>NICF_comb_assmDRAFT_10000378_pt1 | contig 37725 bp, 39 predicted proteins | sample NewIslPassag4_SG_FD_11279 | JGI IMG/M metagenome (IMG submission 11279)
AAAAGACCAAAAGGGAAAAGATACCGGCAATCATCGTTCAGTATGAGGATTTAAAACAAATATATCGTCTTCCTTGGGGGTGGATTCGGGAAGCGATGTTTCCCTATAATAGTCCCCTTGTCCCTGAATATATTGGAAGACCTGATGAACGGTCAAGAATGCTGGAAGGTTGGAACAAGATTTTAAGCCGGGAAAAAATACCCCATCTTATTGAACCTTTGCCAGAAGGAAGAGCTCTGCCCGTTCATGTTTTGAAAAAGATTGGAGTGTATCCACTAAAAGGCTATTTGCAAACTGGAGGAGAATTGTCTTACAATTTATTTTTGCAGGAATTCAGTACAAACAGAACNATTCCCGATATGGGAGAACCGGTGGTGACGGTTCATAAAGGNAAAGTCATTCGGGTATTGAACCGGATCTACTACAATGTTGTAAAAGGTGATGAACTCATTATCAACCGTCCTTCATTTTTTAACTAAAGATTGGAATTTAGGAAAACGATTCTTCAAAGAAAAAGGAGCAATGAATATGAGCAGAATCAGCCAATGCATGAAGGCACTAGAAAATGGGGATATAAAAAAGGCATATAAAATCTTGGAAGAAGTAAAAAGGTCAGGAATTGACGAGGAAAAACTTGCTTTGGCTGAACAATTATCTTCCTTGGGATTTTTGGAAGAAGCCCAGGTCTTGTATAAAAATCTGTTGGAAACCTATCCTGATGAAGGGGAATTATTGATCGCCCTTGCTGAAAACTATATTAACCTGGATCAGGAACAGGAAGCCATTTTAACCCTAGAAAAGATCAAAGAAGGAGATCCCTGCTATTTGGAAAGTTTGGTCCTTCAGGCAGATTTGTACCAATTGCAAGGGTTATATGAGGTTAGTATCTCAAAACTAAAGAAGGCGGAACAATTAGCCCCGGATGAACCGGCAATCCAATTCGGTCTTGCGGAAATGTACTTTGAAACCGGACGACTCCATGAAGCTGCCTATTTATATGAAAAAGTTTTGGAATATGGAAAAACTTTCGGATCAACGAATGTATATGAAAGGATTGCCAGCGTATATAGTGCTGCCGGTGAATTCGAGAAAGCCTTGGATTATTATGAACGGGCACTAGAGGGTAGACTGGATATAAATATTCTTTTTGGTTATGGCCTAACCGCCTATCAGGCCAATTATTTCAAAAAAGCGATCGAAAAACTTTCAGAGGTCATTGAACTTGATCCGGATTATGAAGGAGCCTATCTACCGCTGGCAAAAGCCCATGAACAAGAAAATGAAATCAAGGAGGCCCTGGAAATCATTGAACGGGGGCTTGAGGTTAATTCGATTAACAAGGATTTCCTATATTATGCAGGCATGCTCGCAGGTAAAAATGGAGAGGTAGGGAAAGCTGAAGAATATTTTCAAAAAGCCCTTCAAATTGATCCAACTTTCATCGATTGCCTGCTGGCCTATAATCAATTGCTGTTTTCCGAAGAACGTTATGATGTTTCTTTGCCCTTTGTGGAAGAAGCTTTGGCTGAAGGAGAAGAAGATCCTTTCCTTATGTGGGATTATGCCGTTTTGTGTCAAAAAAATGAACGTTATTCCGATGCATTAAAGGCTTATCAAAAGGCATATAGTTATTTTAAGAATCATGAAGAATTTTTACAGGATTATGGATTTTTCTTGTTAGAAGAAGGAATTTATAAAGAGGCTATCGAAATATTTAACCAGTTAAGACAGATTGACCCGACAAATATGGAATATGTAGATATTTTGGAAAGGTTGGAAGCGGATGAATAATATCTGAAATTGTAAATAAGGAGGGATAGCGGTGACCACTCCTGTATCTGTCAATGAGAAAAAGGAATTTATCCGTTGGTTTTTGAACAATTATCAATTGAAACGACGGGAATGCGTATGGATTCTAAACTACCTGATTAGCCATGATCAGTTAATGGCAAAAGTCCATTTTGTGGAAGATGCCGAGCATTGCCCGCGGGGGATTATTATGTCTACCCAATGTGTGGATGATGTTCCATTCCGTTTTTATAAGAACTCCATCATGACAACAGATGCAGAAAAATCCTTCCATGATATCCGCTTAAATAGGGACCAGGATATATTTATCGAATTGAAATTTAAAGGCTCCCATTTGTCCTACCAATATGCCGCTGTGTTGGAACCGAATCCTTATGTGCCAGATCAAATTCAAATCAGTGAAAAGGATCGGGAATTGGCCGAGATGTTTTTAAAGGCATCAATCAAAAATTTCCATGAAAACAGACTCCGGAAGGAAATCGATAGAGCATTGGATGAAAAAGATCAGCTTAAATTTATGCAACTGACGGAAAAGCTGAAAAATATTTTGGCTGATTAAGCACCTCCAAAAATTGGAGGTGTTTTTATATGTGAAAAATATTTCAAAATAATAAAACAGGTTTGTTGAAAAGGTCACAAAAATGTCCAAAAATGTTCACAATTTTTTAATAGGACCCCCTTGCCCTATGTTATTATTAATGTGAATATTCCAATTCCTTTATAATAGAGGATATTTTCATAAAAATCCAGTTTCGGTCGGAGGTGAAGCCGTGAGGTGGTTAGCGAAAGATGGAGCTCTCTACGTTGAATCAAAATCGTACATCGATACTTTGTTTGTTCCCCTTGTATCCGTTTCCTTTGGGGAAAAGGTGAAGAAAAGTGGGAATGATTATGAATTTTTACAGCTGATTACAACCCATCTGGAAAGACAATTTCAGGGGAGGATTTTGCTCCTGCCGACGGTGATCTATCCTGAGGAACTTTCTGACAGTTATAAAAAAATTTTAGCTGAAGAGCTTTTTCAGCGATTTCCTGAAGAAGACTTTCAGCATCGCTTTTTTATCAGTACAACGGTCGATCTTAAAGATGAGGTAGAAAAAAACGGCGGCATATTTATCTTTTTACCTTCCATTCCATTGGAACATATTGATGGTCCAAACCGGCTCTCCATTATTGAAAATCAGGTGCGCCAGCTATCGCCTCTGGTGGTGGATCGTTGGCAGGAGGTAGAAAGGCGGAAAAATACATAGAAAATTTGATATTTTAACAATAAAATATTTTTTGGAATAGCTCTTTGTTGACCAAAAATTGTAAATGATATATCATAAAAATGTCACAATTGCCAGAATTAGAGGATTTTGCACGGAAAATAACAGGGGGGATTAGGGATGAGTGAGGAACAATTACCCAAAAAAGAAGGGGAAATCTCCTCTTCCGATAAACAGCAGGTAACACGGCGCCAATTCCTATCCTATACAATCATGGGAGTGGGCGGTTTTATGGCTGCGGCAACCGTTATGCCAATGCTCCGCTTTGCCGTTGATCCGGCTTTGAAAGCAAAGGAAGAAGGGGATATGGTCAACACGAATTTTCCTGTAAAGGACATCACAAAGGAACCGCAACTGGTAACCTACGAATTTGAACAGGAAGATGGCTGGTATAAGTCTACCGTGAAACAGACCGCATGGGTTTTTTATGATGACAAAGGTGAACTTGTTGCCCTTTCTCCGGTCTGCAAACATTTAGGGTGTACAGTTAACTGGAATCAAAAGAAGGAAGAACCGAACCGGTTTTTCTGCCCATGCCATAACGGACTGTATGAAAAGGATGGCACCAATGTTCCAGGTACTCCTCCAAGAGGGCCGCTGGACAGATACGACTACGAAATTCGCGATGGGATCCTATATTTAAGTAGACGTGCGAAAGCTGTGGGGGGTGCTTGATGTGCTGAATAAACTTTACGATTGGTTGGATGAACGGCTGGATATTACTCCAATTTGGCGGGATATTGCCGACCATGAAGTCCCGGAACACGTGAACCCCGCCCACCATTTCTCTGCCTTTGTCTATTGTTTTGGCGGTCTGACCTTTTTTGTTGTCGTCATTCAAGTTTTATCCGGCATGTTTTTGACGATGTATTATGTTCCGGACATTCAACGGGCATGGGAATCGGTCAAATATTTGCAAAACAATGTGGCTTTCGGTCAAATCGTCAGGGGAATGCACCATTGGGGAGCAAGCATTGTTATTGTTATGATGTTTCTTCATACACTTAGGGTCTTTTTCCAAGGAGCCTACAAAAAACCACGGGAATTCAACTGGATCGTTGGAGTTCTCATATTCTTTGTCATGCTTGCATTGGGTTTGACCGGTTATCTCCTACCTTGGGATCAGAAGGCGTATTTTGCTACGAAGGTTACACTGGATATCGTAGGTAGCGTTCCTTTCATCGGTGAAACGTTAAGAACGCTCCTTTCTGGCGATCCATATATTGTTGGGGCGCAAACGTTAACCCGTTTCTTTGCGATACATGTATTCTTTTTGCCGGCAGCCCTATTGCTTCTGATCGGACTACATTTCATTATGATCCGCAGACAAGGGATTTCCGGACCTCTATGATTTGATAGAAACGTACTGTGGGATGGAGCTTTTTTTGTACGAACAAAGGAGGGAGAACGATGCAGAGAGGGAAAGGTATGAAGTTTGTCGGTGATTCTCGGGTACCGGCAAACAATCGAAAACCGAATTTGCCGAAGGATTATTCGGAGTTTCCTGGCAAAACGGAGTTATTTTACCCTGACTTTTTACTAAAGGAATGGCTCGTCGGTGCAGTTTTTCTTGTTGGTTTTCTCTGCTTGACAATTGCAGAAAAGCCGCCATTGGAAAAAATTGCGGATCCGACGGATACAACATATATTCCGGTACCGGACTGGTATTTCATGTTTTTGTATCAGCTTTTAAAATATTCTTTTGCCTCCGGTCCGTATAATATTATCGGAACAGTAATCATTCCTGGAATCGCTTTTACTGCTCTTCTTTTGGCACCCTTTTTGGATCGGGGACCGGAAAGAAGACCATGGAAAAGACCCTTTGCTACCGGGTTTATGCTTCTTGCTGTAGCTGCTATTTTTTACCTAACCTGGGAAGCGGTATCCCAGCATGACTGGGAAGCTCATAAACGTCAAGGGGCTATTCCGGACGAGGAAATCGTTGAAATTAATAAAGATCATCCTGCCTATGCATTCTATGAATTGAACTGCATGCAATGCCATGGAGGAAACATGGAAGGTGCTGCCGGACCGAAACTTTACGGGACCGAGCTTTCCGTTGATGAAATTATTGATATTGTAAAAAATGGGAGAGGTAAAATGCCTCCTGGCATGTTCCAAGGGACGGATGAAGAATTAATGCAGTTGGCGGAATATATTACAATGGTTGATGAACTTTCCCAAGGGGAAAATACAGGAGAATAAAAACTGGCGTATTGCCAGTTTTTTATTTTGTGGAAGAAAAGCTTTTTATGGAAAGGAAAACTTTTTTCTTGATTTCTATGGAAAAACATGGTTGAAAAAGGTATATAATAGCTTTGAGGTGAAATCATTGTATAGATTGTATTTCTTATTATCCAGAAAAGATTTTCTCATTCTCCTAACTGTGATTAATATTCTTGGAACCGTTTACGGGTATTTTTGGTACGGATCCCAGCTATCGGAAACCCCGGCTCACTTTGTTATTTTTGTTCCAGATAGCCCAACGGCCAGTCTCTTTTTCGTGATCGTGTTAATCGGTTTTTTATTGAAAAAAAACTTCCGCCTTTTTGAGGCTTTGGCCCTTGTAACGTTAGTAAAATATGGACTTTGGGCAGTTGTCATGAACCTGTTGACCTTAATGGTAGAGGGAACTTTACATTGGACAGGCTATATGCTAATAGCATCTCATTTTGCCATGGCGGTGGAGGGTATTCTTTATTCCCGGTATTACAATTTTCAGTGGAAACATCTCATCATTGTGGCAATATGGACCCTTCATAACGATATTATCGATTATGTCTTTTTCATGTATCCAAGGTATGGTGCATTGAGCGATTTTGTACCGCAGATCGGTTATTTTACTTTTTGGTTGAGTATCGCTTGTTTGTTTTTGGCATACTTTCTCGTCATCAAAAGAAAAAAACGGTTTGTCCCTCATTTTCATTGATTTCAAGGTCTACATCCGTCCCCATAATCATACATTTTAGTAATGATGTGAGGGGGGACAAGGATGAAAAAAGTAGCATTTTTACTGGTATCTGTCGCGATTTTGCTCTTGCCAAAAAATGGACAAGCGAATGATAGCTTCATCCAAACCTTTCAAAATTTAGAACGGCTATCCCACGATGCTTTAGAATTGGTCAGGCTTTACCGATATGATGAAGCAAACCGTGCCGTCATACAGGTGGAAGAAAAATTAAAATCTCACCTGGAATCCGGGTTTTTCATTGATCTTGATGATTGGCGGATCTTGCAAATGGTTTTGCTGGATGCTCGGCATAGCCTGGAACAGGAAGAATTACCGCATTTTGAAAAGGAATTGGCGGCAACCCGCCTGCATCTTGCATTGGATGCCTTAATAACAGAACACGAACCCCTTTGGGCACAGATGGAAGAACGGGTGCTTACTGCTTTTCATTCGTTAAAAGGGGCTGCGATTGAGGGAGATTCCATTCGCTTCCGTAATCAATTTCAAAGTTTTCTCAGCCTATATAATATGATCTATCCTAGTTTATTAATCGATCTCCCTAGGGAAGATGTACAAAGGATGGACGGAAAAATCAATCATCTATCCAATCACCTAAATCTTTTTCTTTCCTCTGAGGAAAAACAGGAAATTTTAGAGGGGATTGAAACGGATTTGGAAGGGATTTTTGAAGGGGCTAAGGAGGATGAAGCGGATCCTTCCCTTTGGTGGGTCATAATATCCACTGGTGGCATCATTTTAATTTCTTTGATTTATACAGGCTGGAAGAAATATAAAGGTGAAAGGGAAAGAGAGCGGGAAGTTGGAAATAATCATAAAAATTGACACCATTACCCGTTTCTTTTATGATATTACATATAAATCAAGCATGCGGTAAAGGGAGGGTCTTAATGATTGATTTCCTAATTTATTACTTGCTCATTACAATCATACCGATTTGGGCAAGTATGCGGGTAAATTCCGCCTATAAAAAATATTCACAAATAGCATCTTCCACACGGACAACCGGATATGAAGTAGCCCGTCGGATTTTGGATGCTAATGGGCTATATGACGTAAAAGTGGAAGAGATCCGTGGTCAATTAACAGACCATTATGATCCTCGCACAAAAACGGTCCGATTATCATCTGAAATATATCATGGCTATTCCTTAGCAGCTACAGCAGTTGCCGCCCATGAATGTGGTCATGCTTTACAGGATCAAGAGGAATATGCCTTCCTAAAATTCCGGACAGCCTTGGTCCCGGTAGCAAGTCTTGGATCCAATGCATCATGGTTTTTACTGATTATTGGTTTTATTTTCTCATCCTTGGAATTTATCTTACTCGGGATTATTTTTATGGCCTTTGCCGTGCTTTTCCAAGTGGTAACGTTACCGGTGGAATTTAATGCATCCAGCCGGGCGATGGATCAGGTCGTCTCTCTTGGGATCATTCGGAATGAAGAAGAAAGAGGAGCCAAAAAGGTTCTTAGTGCAGCTGCCTTAACGTATGTTGCTGCTGCAGCTGTAGCATTAATGGAACTGTTAAGATTTATTTTAATCTTTTTGAATGCCAACAATAACGATTAAGAAAAATAATCGTTCGAAAATAAAAACCCGATTCTAATGAATCGGGTTTTTATTTTCATCCAAGGTAAAACCTTCTCCCATCACTTCCTGAACGGAAGAGATCGTGACAAAGGCGTGGGGATCGATGGAGGTGACAAGATTCTTCAATGTAATGAGCTCCTTCTTACCGACGACACAGTACAATACTTTCTTATTTTGTTTTGAATAAAAGCCGTGTCCTTCCAAAACGGTAATACCCCGGTTCATATCATTCATAATTTGTTCGCCAATCTCTTCGTAGTGATCGGAAATGATCAAGGCTCCTCGACCTTCATAAAGCCCTTCCATCATCACATCTATCAGTCTTGCACCTATCAAAACACAGACCAATGTATACATACCTTCCCTAGGAGTGAGGTAAGTAATGAGGGAGAGGATAATGACACAGGCATCAAAGATAAACATGGTTCGCCCAATCGACCAACCGAAAAATTTATGTACGAGTCTTGCGATAATATCGACACCGCCGGTGGTCCCCCCGGATCGGAAAATGATACCCAGACCTATCCCGACAAAAGCGCCGGCAAAAAGAGAAGCGAGAAATAAATCTCCCTCCAACGGAATCTGTACTTGGAAGCGTTGAAAAACTTCAAGAAAAAGAGAGACGGAAATCGTTCCTATTATCGTGTAAACGAAGGTTGTTTTCCCAAGCAGTTTCCAACCGGCAAAAAACACCGGGATGTTCAGTACAAGGTAGGAAATGGAGGGGTTGATGGAAAAAAGAAAATAAAGCAAAAGGGTTAAACCGGTAAAACCACCCTCCGCCAAATTGTTCGCCATATTAAAGTGAACGAGTCCAAAGGCGTAAATAGCCGCCCCGAGGAAGATGAGGAGAACCTTTTTCGGCTTCAATCGTATTTTCTGTTGCATAGGCATAATCCTTTCTAATCATATATGTAAAAGAAAACGTAAATAATTTCACATGACACCATTATACATAATATTTTCTTTGGATAACAAATTCAAGTTAAAAAGATAAAGAATAATAAGCTAAAGGGATTCGATTTTTTTTTGATTAGAATATTGGTACAATGTTTGTATAAAAATGGACTTTTGCCTTAAGGTGTGAAATGGAGGGGTACATATGGCAAATAAAACGATGGTACAAATGCAAAAAGAAGTCGATGGATACATAAGCCAATTTAAAGAAGGCTACTTCAGTCCTCTGGCTATGCTGGCACGGCTTACGGAGGAATTGGGAGAGTTGGCCAGGGAAGTAAATCATTATTATGGAGAAAAACCAAAGAAACCGACTGAAAAGGAAAAAACCGTCGAAGAGGAATTAGGTGATCTCCTTTTCGTTCTCATATGTTTCGCCAATGCTCTAGGAATCTCACTGGAAGAGGCCCATAATCGGGTTATGGAAAAGTTTCAAACTCGGGATAAAAATCGCTGGACAAGAATCGAGGGATCCACCGATGAATAAAAGGATCCGCATTGTCGTAAGCGGACCCCGAGGGAAAATGGGCAGAGAAACGGTGAACATGGTTTTGAATACCGATTCTTTCCAATTGGTGGGGCTATTGGATAAGGAAATAAAGGAATTGGGGGATTCCCGGCTCGAAAAATGCCCCGTTTATACCGATGCAGACAAATGTTTTCATGAAACAAAACCTGATGTATTAATTGATTTCTCGGTAGCGGAAGCAAGCTTTCACTATGGGAGGATTGCTCTGGAAAGGGGAGTTCGAACCATCATTGGGACAACAGGTCTTGATAAGGGGCAGTTAGAGGAACTGGAAGAACTGTCGCAGAGGACAAAAACGGCTTGTATTGTAGCGCCAAATTTTGCTCTTGGGGCGATCCTGATGATGAAATTCTCCCAAATGGCCGCTAAAATTTTCCAGTCGGTAGAAATCATTGAAATGCACCATGAGGAAAAGCGTGATTCTCCTAGCGGTACGGCCATAAAAACGGCAGAATTAATTTTAGCGGAGGGAAACGTAGGCGTGGGAGAAGAGGGAGGGGAAAAAGAAAAAATAAAAGGGGCCCGGGGAGCCGATTTTCACGGAATCCAAATTCATAGCGTCCGTCTTCCGGGGTTAGTGGCCCATCAGCAGGTCATTTTTGGCTCCGAAGGGGAAACATTAACTATCCGGCATGACTCCTTTAACAGGAAGTCTTTTATGACAGGACTGAAGATGGCAATATTCGCATCACTAAATCTCGAGGGGTATGTATATGGGCTTGAAAATTTGATACTTTAACGGAGAGGAGAGAAACGATGAATATAGCTTTAATTGCCCATGATAAAAAGAAAGCCGATTTAATTCAATTTGTAATAGCCTATCAATCGATTTTTGAACAACATACCCTGTTTGCCACGGGAACAACCGGTTTAAGGATCCAGGAAGCAACTGGGTTGTCCGTACACCGTTTCCAATCGGGTCCACTGGGTGGAGACCAGGAAATCGGTGCCCTTATTGCCAAAAATCAAATGGATATAGTCATATTTTTCCGGGATCCTTTAACAGCCCAACCTCATGAACCGGATGTCTCGGCATTGATCCGGCTTTGCGATGTATATAATGTGCCGCTTGCGACCAATATGGGAACAGCGGAAGTGTTGATCCGCGGTTTGGAAAAAGGGACAATCGATTGGAGAAATGTATCAAGGGGGCAAGGGCGACGGTTTGAGTCAGCCGAATCAGATGAGTAAACGTAATAAAAGAGGGCTTAATATTGGAATAGTCTGCTATCCTACCGTGGGCGGATCCGGGGTGGTAGCGACAGAATTGGGAAAGAAGCTGGCGGAAAGAGGACATACGATCCACTTTATCTCGTCCCAAATCCCTTTTCGACTGAAGAAAATATATCCAAATATCTTTTATCATAAAGTGGAAGTCAATCCTTACTCCGTTTTTCAATATCCGCCCTATGATCTTCAACTTGCCAGCAAGATTGCGGAAGTCATCAAAAGGGAAAAGCTCGATATTATCCATGCCCATTATTGTGTTCCCCATGCGGTCTGCTCCCTTCTGGGAAGGGAAATTGCGGGGCTTCCTGTGAAAATTATTACCACCTTGCACGGAACGGATATAACCGTATTGGGTCAAGATTTTTCCTTGAAGGAATTGATTCGTTATGGGATCGAACATTCCGACCGGGTAACGGCGGTTTCCCATTCATTAGCCCAGCAAACAAGGGATTGGATTACAGCAAATGCGGATATTCAGGTCATCCATAATTTTGTGGACGAGGAAACCTATCGGAAAGTCGATTGCGAATTTTTACGCAAGGATTTCGGGATCTTTCCGGAAGAAAAGGTCATAATCCATGTCTCCAATTTCCGGCCGGTTAAACGAATTGAAGATGTGATCCGGGCTTTTCATATTATCCAAAAGGAAATTCCGGCCAAACTCCTTCTTGTGGGAGACGGTCCGGAAATGCCAAGAATGATGGACTTGGTGGACACTTTAAATTTGAAGGAAAAGGTTTTGTTCCTAGGCAGTCAAGAGAACCTGGAGGAACTTTATTCGATCAGTGATTGCATGATGTTGCTTTCGGAAAAGGAAAGCTTCGGTCTAGTCCTTCTGGAAGCCATGGCTTGTGGAGTCCCATGTATCGGAACAAAAATCGGGGGAATCCCCGAAGTGATCATGGATGGACAAACAGGATTTCTTTGCGAATTGGGAAATATCCATGAAGTGGCCAGGAAGACCTTAACATTATTGACAAATGAAACATTGCACCACACCTTTGCTGAGGAGTCACTGAAAGTGGTACGGGAACGATTTACCTCCGATGGAATTCTCGAACAATATGAGAATTTATATTATCAATTAGTAGAAATGGAAGAGTAGAGGATGTTAAAAGAACCTTTTGTAAAAGCTATTCCTGTCTTGGAAAAAATAGAAAAAGCTGGTTTTGAAGCATATTTTGTTGGTGGTTCTGTCCGGGACTATTGTATGAATAAAGAAATCCAAGATGTGGACATTGCCACCAGTGCAAAACCAGAGGATATTAAGGAGATTTTTCCGAAAACGGTTGATGTCGGTATAGAACATGGTACCGTCCTTGTCCTTTACGGTGGTGAAAGTTATGAAATCACTACCTTTCGTACCGAGGGTACGTATGTCGACCATCGCCATCCCGATGAGGTGACCTTTGTCCAAAGTCTGGAAGAAGACTTGAAACGAAGGGATTTTACCATGAATGCGATTGCAATGACAAAGGACGGAGTCTTGATTGATCCTTTCTCTGGAAAACAGGATATTGAATGTCGCATCATCCGTTCCGTTGGCAATCCTGAAGAACGGTTTTCGGAAGATGCTTTGAGAATGCTGAGGGCAGTCCGTTTTGTCAGTCAGCTTGGATTTGAACTTGATGGGAAGACAAAAGAAGCCCTGGCAAAATTGGCTCCCCTTCTTGAGCATATTGCCGTCGAAAGAAAATTGGTGGAGCTCGGAAAATTATTGGTAGGAGTACATAAGACACGTGCTCTTCATCTGCTTGTGGACTTGGGATTACATCGTTACCTTCCTTGTTTTTCAGATTACCATGAAGAAATCAAACAGGTTGCGGATTTGACCTTTGACCATCCTTTAACGGAAAATGAAATGTGGGCTTTATTGGTTATATGTACAGACCAACATCAAAACCCCACCTTTTTTAGGCAGTGGAAAATGTCCACGAAAAAAATGAAGGAAATTCAAGGAATCATCCAAGGATATAAATGGAGAGTGGCTCATGATTGGACCCCATTCTCCTTATACCAACTCGGTCTGGAATTTAGCCTAAGCGCGGAAAAAATCTATGGGGTGATGTTCCGGAGCAATGATGAAAATCCTTTGGGAAAAATCGTACAGACCTATCAACATCTCCCTATAAAAAACCGCAAAGAATTAGCTGTAACAGGCAATGATTTGATGGAATGGGAAAAGAAACCGAGAGGACCTTGGATTAAGGAAAGGCTGGAAGCGATAGAAAAAGCGGTTGTTGAAGGTAAGCTGGAGAATGAGAAAATGAAAATTAAGGAGTGGTTGAACCTGTGAACCAGGGGAGCCGAGAGAACCAGTTGGAAAAAGGGAATTCACGGTTACAGGAAAATCAGGATCCTTCTTTGAATTTCCACAAAGATTCTTTGTCTGGATCTAGTGAAGAAATTGGAACGGAAGAATGGTTCGATGAAAATCGTTTTTATCAAGGCTTGGAAACAAAACTTATTGGCAGAAAACTCCTTTGTTTTCCATCCCTTCCTTCCACTCAAACCAAAGCAAAGGAACTGGCATTAGATTGGGTTGAGGAAGGGACAATTGTCCTAAGTGAAGAACAGACAGCCGGAAAAGGTAGAATGCTCCGTCATTGGCATTCTCCAAAGGGAGAAGGGCTTTGGTTCAGTCTTATACTCCGTCCGCAACTATCGATTCACCGTGTTCCCCAGTTGACATTGCTCACGGCTGTAGCATGTGTCCAAGCAATTGAAGAAGCATCGGGAATGGTAGGGCATATAAAGTGGCCAAATGATATTTACATTAAAGGAAAAAAGGTATGCGGAATTTTGACGGAATTGGAAACCGAACGGAATCAAGTCCACTCAATAATCATTGGGGTCGGCATTAATGTGAATCAAAGGGTGTTTCCGTTAGAACTTGCCGATAAAGCCGCATCTTTATTTTTATTGGGAAAAAAAAGGGTGGACCGAAACAAGCTTTTACAACACTTTTGCAGACAATTCGAAAAATTGTATGAGACCTATTTAACAGCTGGTTTCCATCCGATCAAACTTTTATGGGAAGGATATGCCCTTTCCATCGGAAAAGAAATTACAGCCCGTACACCCCAAGGAAATTATGAAGGGCTCGCCCTTGGAATTGATGATGACGGAGTTTTGCAATTACAATTGGCAGATGGAACGATCAAGCAAATTCATTCCGCCGATATCGAAATAATGGACTAGCCAATAACAATAGAATTTTTCAAAGTTGTGGGAAAAACAATATTTTTGCTATAATCATTGTTGTAATAGGGAACTGCACCTATTTGGGCGGTATCCGAAATGCTATTTACACGGAAAAATATTCTGCCTGTAGCCTTTTATAGGACCGGGACAGAGGGGTGAAACTGAATCCATAAAAGGAATCCTTCTGTTTTCGGAAGGATTTTTTTGTGGAATGAGGTTTTTCTCCTCTAAAAAAAGGGAGGAGAAACGAGTATGAAAACGACGTTGGACTTTTTAAAAATGAAAAAGGAAAAGGAAAAAATCGTTATGCTCACCGCCTATGATTATCCTTCGGGGAAATTGGCGGAAAGGGCCGGTGTTGATTTGATTTTGGTGGGCGATTCCCTTGGGATGGTAGTCCTCGGTTATGAATCAACCATTCATGTTACCATGGAGGATATGGTCCACCATACGAAGGCGGTGAAGCGGGGAGCAAAAAACACCTTTGTTGTTACGGATATGCCGTTTTGTTCCTATCATGGGACGCTTTCGGAAACTGTAAAAAATGCAGCACGCCTTCTTCAGGAAGGAGGAGCCCAAGCGGTAAAAGTGGAAGGGGCAGATGACGTTTTAACCGTTATCCAAAAATTGACGAAATCCGGTATTCCGGTGATGGCTCACCTCGGACTTACCCCCCAATCGGTTGGTGTATTGGGCGGATATCGGGTCCAAGGGAGAAATGTGGAAGATGCGAAAAAATTAATTGAGGATGCGAAAAAATGTGAAGAAATGGGCGCTTTTGCTCTCGTTTTGGAATGTGTGCCGAAGGAGTTAGCCCGACAAATTGCCCTCGATTTAACAATTCCTGTTATCGGAATAGGTGCAGGATCCGGGGTAGATGGCCAAGTTCTCGTCTACCATGATTTGGTCGGCTATGGAGTTGATCGCGTGGCTAAGTTCGTGAAACAATACGAACACATTGATGATCCGATTTTACGGGCGATAGAAACCTATAGGCAGGAAGTGAAAGATGGGGATTTCCCCGGTCAAGAGCACTCCTATTCCTTGAAGGAAGAAACCCTCCTTGCTCTTTATGGGGGTGTACGGAAATGAAAGTGGTTGAAACAATAGCTGAGATGCAATCGATTTCCGCCCGGCTTATTGCCGAGGGAAAAGAAATTGGATTTGTCCCCACCATGGGCTATCTTCATGAAGGGCATTTGGCATTGATGAAAAAGGCCAAGGAAGAAAATCCCGTTGTTGTCTCCAGTATCTTTGTCAATCCCTTACAATTTGGGCCAACAGAAGATTATGAAACTTACCCTCGGGATTTCGAGCGGGATTATGCGTTAGCTGAAGAAGCTGGGGTGGATTACTTATTTTATCCATCCGTACGGGAAATGTATCCGGGAAAAAGAACGGTCGAAGTGAAAGTCACTTCCAGAACCAATTGCTTATGTGGCAGGACCCGAATTGGACATTTTGACGGGGTTGCCACGGTTTTGTTGAAACTTTTTTCCATCATCCGGCCCACCCGGGCGTATTTTGGTCTGAAGGACGCACAGCAAGTAGCGGTTGTTTCAGGACTGATTGAAGATTTTAATTTGCCGGTTCAGTTGCGTCCGGTTCCAACTGTAAGGGAAAAGGATGGTCTTGCGAAAAGTTCCAGGAATGTCTATCTGACCAAGGAAGAGCGGAATGAAGCGAAAGAACTGTATGCCGCACTTCTGATTGGAAAAGGTTTGATTGAAAGAGGAGAAAGAAATCCTGAAACGGTACTTGCTGCGGTTCGGAACCATTTGGTTACTTCTCTTTCCGGTTCCATCGAATATGTGGAAGTGTTAAGTTATCCGGATCTTGAAGCGATCAGGAAGTTGGAAGGTCAAATCATTCTTGCCGTGGCTGTCAGGTTTTCAAAGGCCCGGCTGATCGACAATATTATTTTGCAAGTATAAGGGGGAAAGAGATGTACCGGACATTGATGAATGGGAAATTGCACCGGGCAAGGGTGACAGAAGCCAATTTAAATTATGTGGGCTCCATCACGATTGATGAAGAATTAATGGAAAAAGTCAATTTTGTAGCGAATGAAAAGGTTCAAGTAGTGAACACGAATAACGGTGCACGCTTTGAAACCTATTGCATCCCCGGTAAACGTGGGGGAAAGGATATTTGTTTAAATGGAGCCGCTGCCCGTCTTGTTCAACCTGGAGATATCGTTATCATCATATCTTACACCCTTGTTCCGGAAGATAAGATCAAGGATCATAAACCAAAAATTGCAGTATTAAATGAAAACAATGAGATTGTCGAGATGCTTGGAGAGGAGAAGGAAAAAACGATCCTTTCCTCCCAGTGAAAATAATCATGCGGCAAACTTACGGGCTTGGGGATCCCCCAAGTCCATATTTTTTCATATCGGAGGGAAATTGATACTTCTTTTCATGGGAATAATATGATAAGGTTTTTTTGATACTTATTTGAGGTGTTGAAATTGAAAAAATTTGTCATCGTAGATATAGAAACAACGGGGAATTCACCGAAAAACGGCGATCGGATTATCCAATTTGCTGCCGTTGTTGTGGAGAATANCTCGATTATCGATATTTATACGACTTACGTAAATCCTGGAATCCCAATNCCGCTATTTATAACGGAGCTNACGGGCATAAGCAATGAAGATGTCCAACATGCCCCTATGTTTCCGGAAGTGGCAGATAAAATCCTTTCCCTGTTCCAGGATGGATGTTTTGTTGCCCATAATGTCCATTTCGATTTGAACTTCCTGCAGGAAGAATTCGTCCGGGCCGGCAAACCTATCTTAACCTGTCCTTTTCTCGACACTGTGGAACTATCAAGAATCTTTATGCCAACCCTAGAAAGCTATAAATTATCAGATATTGCAAGTTTCGCTGGTTTTGAGCACGACCGGCCCCACCAGGCGGATAGCGATGCCATTGTCACCGCAGAATGGTTTTTAAGCCTGATCGATAAAGCCCTTGAACTCCCTTCAGTAACCCTTTTGCAATTACGAGATTTATCCAGATCCATTAAGAACAACCTATATGATTTATTGGATACCCTTTGCCGGGAGAAAGAGNGGAAAGCAGAAACCCTTCCAAATTCTTTGGAAATTTATCGGGGAATTGCGCTAAGAAAAGTTTCCGTTTCCTCCCTAAAGGAAAGCATCCATCAGGAGGAAATATTGGAAATATTCCCCAGCGAAAGGGGGGTTGATTTCCTTTATGAAGGAAACCCTAACCAAAAGGATTTGGCGCATACAGTATATCGGGCATTAGTGGAAGGGGATATAGCCCTTATTGAAACGGAACCCGGCTTTGGAAAAAGGGAAAACTATCTTGTACCTGCCGCAATCTTCTCCCAAGCGTCGGGAAAACCGGTGGTCATTGCGGCCCATACAGTTCAAAGGCAAACGGAGATGTTGGAACGGGATATTCCTAGAGTGGAACGTTACATCCACCGTCCAATTTCCGCAGTAGTCGTAAAGGGTAGGAACCATTACTTGAATTTATGGAATTTCGAGCGACTCCTTGCCCTTGATTCCGATAATTACGATGAAACGATCGCCAAAATGCAAATCTTGGTCTGGCTTACAGAAACCGAGACCGGTGATGTGGATGAGCTGAATTTATCCACCGGTGGGCTTCTCTTTTGGCATCGGTTAGTAGCAGAAAGACCATTCCTTGAAGAAAAAGAACCATGGGAAGGATGGGATTTTTATAAACGACTTGCCAAAAGAGCGGAAAAAGCAAACTTGATTATCACAAATCACCATTTCCTAACATCGGACCTGACAGGGAAGGGGAGTTTGCTCCCAAACTTTGACCATCTCATCATTGATGAAGCCCACTTGTTTGAAAAAAATGTAGCCAAATATTTCGGAAAAAAAATCAGCTACCGAAAAATCAAATATTTGCTTAATCAAATTGGGACGACCGAAAAAGGCAAACACCTAGGAAATCTCTTTTCTTTACTAAAAGATAAAGGGGCGGACCTTCCGGATCCAGGGGAGCTTGAACAAATGATCCATCGCTTTTCCGAAGAAAGCGGCGATTTCTTCCAAGTTGTCCTCCAACAATTCCATCGTATCGGAAAAAATCAAGTCGGGAAAAATGCCATTCCTGTTTCCTTGCATAATGGGGACATGCTGCAGTATGCTTGGGAAAGATTTTATAGTTGCTACAAAGATTATTACGACAGAATAAACGATCTTCTCGTCCAATCCTTTGCCCTTTGGGAAAATATGAATGAAAAAGAAAAAATATACGTTGAAATTCTTTCCTATTCCCTTCATGAGTTGGAGGAAATTGAACATCTTCATCAAGTTTCTCTCCTTCAATCGGATAATATGATCTTATGGGCGGAAGGTGATGATCGGCATTCAATGACATCCCTGTCCCTATATAGCCAGCCTTTAAATATAGGCAAGGAACTGGCGGATTTCCTATATACAAAGAAAAAGGGGATCATATTTTTATCCAATGCAATGACAGTAAACCATTCTTTCCAATTTATCAAAAAACAATTGGGACTTTTGCAATATCCGGTTATTGAAAGGTATTTTCCGACCCCTTTACCTGAACAAAAACGTCCGGTTTTATATATCCTTGAGGATCTGCCGGACATCAGTGATACAAGGGAGGAAGAATTTGCGGAATTTGTCGCCAGTTCCATCGTCCCACTCGCTGAGATGATCAAAGGGAGAATATTGATTTTGTTTACTTCCCATGAAATGCTGAAAAATACGTATTATCTGATTAAGGAAAGCGGGGCCCTTGAAGATTATTTGCTTTTGGCCCAAGGGATTTCCTCGGGCAGTCCCCACCGTTTGAGCCGCCAATTTAACCAGTTTTCAAAGGTTCTACTGTTCGGATCCTATACTTTTTGGGAAGGGGGGGAGATTGATCGGGAGCTAATTTCCGCCCTCATGATTGTCCGACTGCCCTTCACCTCTCCAAACGATCCGGTTCATGAAGGAAAGAACCGCATGATACAAGATTCAGGCGGAAATTCCTTCTATGATCTGTCCTTGCCAGAAGCGGTTCTTCGCTTTAAACAGGGGATCAGCCAGTTATTTTATTCAAAGAAACAAGGATGGATTGTCGTCTTTGACCGTAGGTTAGATACTAGAAAATACGGAAAGGTGTTCTTAAAATCCATCCCAGATTTATCAGTAGAACACACCAACCTTGAAGAGCTATGTGATAAAATGATAAAAAACCTTGATGAAACATAATGGATTGTTTCAGGCAAAAACGAAGTTTATAATGAGATTGTATTGTTTTTTGAAACATTCCGTGACAAATCTTGACTTATGGAAGCATTCCGGGGAGGAAAGGAAATGGCAGGTAATGTGGAAGTACTATCCACCATCCGTATTCAATATTCAGAGGATCTTTATAAAATAGTGGATCTTTTAAATCGGACATTAAAAAGAGAAAATCTCATGTTCGGTTTAGCGCTGGATAAAGAGAATCCAAGTTTTGCCATTTTTACAATCTATCGAACTTAGGCTTCAAGGAAGGGGAAGGCATGAAAAAATATAAAAAGAAATTCATAGCCAGCTTTATTACCCTTTTATTGCTTGCAATTATCGGTTCTATCTTCATTTACATTTTTGCAAGAGAGCCGATCGAAAGGAATAGGGAAGAATCGATCCGTATTGCCCTTTCGGAAGCAAAACTTTCGGAAGTGTCTGGGACAAGCTGGTTTCACTATATGGATAGTTATACCGTGGTGGAAGGGACTACGGAAGACGGTACGGAAATGATTGTCTTCGTGCCGGATTCTGATGATGAAGATTTGGTCATTATCAAGAAAGATGAGGGGATGACCTTAAAGGAAGCCATCAATCTTTTGTATTATGATCTTGATCTATCCCCAGATAAACGACCCAAAAAAGTAGTTGGAGGAAAATACGGTCTCGTTGACAGGAAGCCGGTATACGAAATTACGTATATCGACCAGGAAGGTAGGCATAGCATCCTTTATATCGACTTTTATAAAGGAGAATGGTTCCGGGTATATAACATGTAATCTTTTGGAAGAATTGACGATCGGAAAAAAATGAGGGGGGCATTGTCAATGGAGTATTCAAGGAGAATGAAAACGTTGGCACCATCCGCAACTTTGGCCATTTCAGCGAAAGCGAACCAACTGAAGGCGGAAGGTATTGATGTAATCAGTTTGGGTGCTGGTGAACCGGATTTCCATACACCATCCCATATTATTGACGCTGCTTATCGTTCCATGACCGAAGGAAAAACAAAATATACTCCATCCGGTGGTTTAAAGGAATTAAAGGAGGCCATTGCCGAAAAATTAAAAAAAGATCAAGGACTTACCTACAGTATCGACGAGATTATTGTAACAACAGGGGCTAAACAAGCCATTTTCAATCTTTTCCAAGTGTTGTTGAATGATGGTGATGAAGTTCTGATTCCTTCCCCATATTGGGTTAGTTATCCGGAAATGGTAAAACTCGCCGGCGGGGTTCCTGTAATCATACCTGCGGATGAATCAAAGGGTTTTAAAGTAAATGCGGAACTTTTGGAACAATATACGAATACCAGGACAAAAGCAATCATCATTAACTCCCCAAGTAATCCGACCGGCATCATTTACACAAAAGAAGAATTGGAAAAACTTGGACAGTTTTGTCTTGAAAAGGGAATTTTAATCGTTTCCGATGAAATTTATGAAAAGCTTATTTATGGAAATCATCAACATTTTTCAATTGCCCGGCTTTCAGAGGAATTACGAAAAAGCACCATCATCATTAACGGGGTATCCAAGGCATATGCGATGACTGGATGGCGAATTGGTTTTGCCGCCGGGAACAAGGAATTGATTAAGTTGATGACAAATTTATCCAGTCATAGTACATCAAACCCGACGACTTCCAGTCAATATGGAGCCATTGCCGCCTATCGGGGTAGCCAACAACCGGTAGAAGAAATGCGGAAGGAATTCGAAAGGCGGATGGAGGTCGGGTATAAAAAATTAATGGAGATCCCTGGATTTTCATGTATAAAACCACAAGGAGCCTTTTATTTGTTCCCGAATGTTAAGGAAGCAGCCACTATGACCGGGTTTCAAAACGTAGATGATTTNGCTNCAGCTTTNCTGAATGAAGCCCATGTTGCGGTCATTCCAGGAAGTGGATTTGGTGCCCCGGACTATATCCGCTTATCCTATGCCACATCCCNGGAGCTTTTGGAAGAGGCTCTTTTCCGGATAAAGACTTTTGTGGAAAAGCATATGTAACAGAGTTTATTGCCTAGTAGATTATCGATTAGTATAATAGAAAGCATAAAAGCTTCAAAGTTATGTTAGGAATTGAAGAGATGTTGGAGGGAAACAAGTGAAGACAACAATTGCTGAAGTAAAAAATTATGTTGGTCAAACCGTCACCATTGGAGCGTGGCTTGCCAATAAACGTTCAAGCGGAAGTATCGCCTTTTTGCAGCTCCGGGATGGTACTGGCTTCATCCAAGGGGTTGTCGTAAAAAATGAAGTGGATGAATCTGTTTTTAAAATAGCCAAATCAATGACCCAGGAATCATCCATGTACATAACCGGGGAAGTTAGGGAGGATGAACGGTCCCCCTTCGGATATGAATTGAATGTAAAAAATATTGAACTGATCCATGAGTCCCAAGATTATCCGATTACCCCAAAAGCCCACGGTACAGAATTTTTGATGGATCATCGCCATCTATGGCTCCGTTCCAAACGGCAACATGCCATCATGAAAATCAGAAATGAATTGATTCGGGCCACTTATGAATTTTTCAATAATCACGGATTTGTTAAAATCGATCCGCCAATTCTGACCGGTAGCGCTCCCGAAGGTACAACGGAATTGTTCCATACTAAATATTTCGATGAAGATGCCTATTTATCCCAAAGCGGCCAACTGTATATGGAAGCAGCTGCCATGGCCCTAGGAAGGGTCTTCTCCTTTGGTCCGACATTCCGGGCTGAAAAATCAAAAACCCGCCGACATTTGATCGAGTTTTGGATGATTGAGCCAGAAATGGCCTTCTGTGATTTTGATGAAAATTTGAAAGTCCAAGAAGAATACGTGTCCTATATTGTCCAATCCGTTCTGAAAAATTGCCAATTGGAGCTAAAAACTTTAGGCAGAAATACGGAAAAATTGGAAAAGGTCCAAGCACCATTCCCTCGAATTACTTATGATGAGGCCATCAAATTTTTGCATGAGCAAGGCTTCGATGATATTGAGTGGGGAGACGATTTCGGAGCCCCCCATGAAACGGCCATCGCCAACCATTTTGATAAACCGGTATTCATCACCCATTATCCCCAAAAAATCAAGCCCTTTTATATGGAACCGGATCCGAATCGACCGGAAGTGGTGCTTTGTGCGGATTTAATCGCTCCGGAAGGATATGGGGAAATCATCGGTGGTAGCGAGCGGATCCATGACTATGATTTGCTGAAACAACGGATCGAAGAATTTAACTTGCCGCTAGAAGCTTACCAATGGTATCTGGACTTGCGAAAATATGGTTCTGTTCCTCATTCCGGCTTTGGTCTCGGTTTGGAGCGGACCGTTGCTTGGGTCACCGGTGTCGAACACGTCCGGGAAACCATTCCATTCCCTCGTCTTCTGAACCGTTTATATCCTTAAACCATGTTTGATGAATGTCGTTAGGCCGTCCCTTATGGACGGCTTTCTTATTACCATGGATTGTCGATATACATATGACAGGAATCGCAAAATTTTTCTTCTCCTGTTCCAATTCATGTTATACTATTTTTGAGGTGCTGGTTATGAAAAAATATGCGTTTCTTTCTTGGATCAAAGAAGGTTCCGTTTCTGTGCCTTCTTTTTTATTCCATTATTATAAAAAAATGGGCTTAACGGATGTTGAGTGTATGCTCATCCTCCATATCTTCTCTTTTAAGGAAAAGGGAAATGATTTTCCAACCCATGAAATGCTCGCGGAACGGATGGTTCTAACTCCCGAACAATGCGCCCAAATGATCGGTTCCCTCGTACAGCGAGGTTTTCTGTCGATCTTAAAAGGAGAAGAGGGCGGTATTTATTTGGAAAAATATTCCCTTGATCCTCTTTGGGAAAGGCTTTTCGACCATCATTTGCTTGAGATGGCAGAAAGGAATGAACAAAGGGCAAAAAACAATGAAGAATCCTTATATACCATTTTTGAACAAGAATTTGGCCGTCCGTTATCTCCTATGGAAATTGAGACGTTGTCTATGTGGATCGATAACGATCAACATTCCCCGGAACTGATTAAAGCTGCTTTAAGGGAAGCGGTTCTGTCAAATAAATTAAACTTTCGTTATATAGACCGAATCATGTTCGAATGGAAGAAAAAAGGTATAAAGACAGTTGAAGAGGCAATGGCACAAGGAGAAAAATTCCGGAGCCAATATCAATCAAGAACCAATATGGAACCGAAGAAGAGGACAGACCCTTTGCCCTTTTACAACTGGCTTGAAAATTAGGAGGTTGGCATGTTAACAAAAAAAGACATTCGCTATTGTCTTGATGAAATCGGGAAAATGTTTCCTGATGCCCATTGTGAGCTAAACCATCGGAATCCTTTTGAATTGTTGATTGCGGTTGTGTTAAGTGCCCAATGTACGGATGTTCTAGTCAATAAGGTAACGAAGGACTTATTTGAAAAATATAAAAGACCCGAAGATTATCTATCCGTTCCCTTGGAGGAATTGCAACAAGATATTAAATCCATAGGTCTTTATCGGAACAAGGCAAAGAACATTCAAAAGCTGTGCCGAATTTTATTGGACAAGTATAACGGGGACGTTCCAAAGGATCGGGATTTATTGATGGAGTTACCGGGAGTGGGGAGAAAAACGGCGAATGTCGTTGTCTCCGTGGCTTTCGGTATACCAGCCATTGCCGTTGATACCCATGTGGAAAGAGTATCGAAAAGACTTGGAATTTGCCGTTGGAAAGATTCGGTACTGGAAGTGGAAGAGACGTTAATGCGAAAGATTCCGAAAGAGGAATGGTCGATTACCCATCATCGTTTCATTTTCTTTGGGAGATATCATTGTAAGGCTCAAAATCCAAATTGTCCGGAATGTCCACTGTTCAATTTGTGTCGGGAAGGGAAAAAGCGAATGAAAGGAAAGGTTGAAGGGAAATGATGGAACCGAAGGAATTAAGGCATCCATCCTTTTATGAAGGGGGATATTCTCCAGATTCCCTTTTTCCTGAAGATTATCATTTTTATACGGGGCAAAATAGGGAGCAATCTTATCCATGGATGGAAGGACAGGAGAAAATCCGAAAGTTAATAAAAGAGTGGCAGGAATTGAAGCCAGCAATAAGTGGGCTTTTCGGTGAGCGGAAGGCAAAGGATGCTTCCCGGTTAATGACGAAAGGGTGTGCCCTTTTTCTGCAATTCCTTTTCTGGTCCAACGGTCGGCCGGTTTGTATGGAAGGGATGGAGGAAAAAATCGATGAATTGCAAGTAAAACCGGTCAATGTAGGTGAAAGGCTCCAATTCATCCTTAGCCACTTAAAACTATATCATTCTTTTTTGCAATTGGGAGAATTATTTGTTGAACAAGAAAAGGCTTATGCCAAATATTTGGTCATAAAAAACCGGGCATTCTGAGCGATGCCCGGTTTTTTGATCCTAGCGTCCGTTTTCCTTTGGATCATCTTCTGTATTTCCGTTTTCGTTTTGCTCATCCGGATTATTTGAGCCATTCGAATCATCGGCCTTTTGATCCCCGGAATCATTTTTCTGATCTTTGTCTTCATTCTTCGAATCTTGGTTCCTCTTTGAATCATCGCTATCTTTATCGTTGTTCCAAGGAAGATCCAGGAAGTCCCAGAAACTGGTCAAATCCAGTTCGGTCTTCATCCCATCGCTTTTATGTTCCCCATAAACCGCATAGACTGTAAAAGTGTATGTTTTTCCGGAATCAAGCTTATCTACGGAAATGGTCTTCTTATCTGTGGTTGTTAGAAGGGTATCAGCACCACCCTTTTCAGCCACATACACTTCAAATCGAACTCCATCTATATCGTCATATTTCCATGAAACAGTGGCTTTCTTTGTTTTATCATCAAAGCTTGCTTTTAGATCGGATACGGCAGGAACATTTATATATTTATCGGAGACGTCTTTCGGCTCATATCCTTTGACGAAGTATTCGTATATGATCTTATCCTTTGGTGTAAAGGGGCTTGCTACCTTTTCTGTTCCCTTTTCAAGGGCAACTTTAACGACACTGTCCGGTTTTTGGAAATCGGAAATCGCTACCCCTTGATGGACAAAGGACATAAGCGTACTGAATATCCTTGGTGGTATGCTCCGGGAACTTTCTTGAACGGCGTCCTTTTTATCAGGATAGCCAAGCCAAATCGCGGCAGTATATTTCGTCGAGTATCCAGCAAACCAGGAATCAGGAACACCACTTTTAATGCCGTATTCCTTTTTCTCTTTATCCGTATAGTTGGTCGTACCGGTTTTACCTGCCAGGGGTAGACCGGATACGGCAGCATATTTCCCATACCCTTGTTTCAAAACATCTTTCAATATGTCCGAAATCATAAAGGCGGTAGCAGGGCTCATAGCCTGAACCGGCTTTGGCGTAAGATTGATTTCGGTAATGCCATCGGATAAAACAATCTTCCGGATCAGATGAGGTTCATTGAAGATCCCTTCGTTCCCGAAAGCTGCAAATGCCCCTGCCAAATGTAGTGGTGAAATCCCTGTTTCAAATCCACCGAGGGCATAAGGCTCATAAATGGTTTCTGGAAGAGGGATGCCCAGTTTCACTGCAAATTCCCGTGCCTTGTCAAGTCCAACTGCCTGAATCGTTTTGACAGCCGGAATGTTATAAGAATAGGAAAGGGCGGTCCGGATGGTCACTTCCCCATGGAATTTTTCATCATAGTTTTTGATTTGCGTTTTTCCATCGGAATAGGTGTAAGGTTCATCCAACAAAATCTTCCCGGTACCCCATTTTAAATATTCAAAGGCAGGACCATAGTCCAAAATCGGTTTAATGGTAGAGCCCGGTTGCCTTTCCGTATCCGTAGCATAGCTGAAACCGCGGCGTACCGTAATATTCCGTCCGCCACCGATGGCACGAACTTCCCCGGTTGCTGTATCCAGAAGTACAATTCCTGCTTGTATTTTCTCATCAGGGAATAGCCCTTCTTGATTATTTAAAATTTCATAAACCTTCTGTTGTGCACGAGGTTCCATTGTTGTATAAATTTCCAGTCCATCCGTGTAGGCGTTATATCCAAGAGCTTCCACCTGATCGATGACTTCATCAACAAAGGAATCATAGGCCGGATTATCGGATGTAGCTGTTTGATTTTCCACTGTCAAGGTTGAAATATGGATATTTTGTGCTTCTTCCATTTCTTCCTTTGTAATATAACCGTGCTGGTGCATCAAATATAGAACGGTATCTTTCCGTTTTTCGGCAGCATCCGGATTGATCAGAGGGTTGTAGCCGTTCGGCTGTTGGGGTAGACCCGCAATCAATGCTGCTTCCGGAAGGGTTAACTCATCCAATTGTTTTCCAAAATACGTTTCAGCGGCTTTCTTAATGCCGTATATGTTTCCTCCCATATGGATTTTATTGACATAGATTTCAAAGATTTCTTCCTTGGATAAGGTTCTCTCCAATTGATAGGAAAGCCAGGCTTCCTGAACCTTTCTTTGAATCGTCTTTTCCGGGGAGAGGAAAGAGAGTTTTACCACTTGTTGGGTGATGGTACTTGCCCCCTGGGAACCAAAACCGCTTGTAATATTGCTAATGATGGCTCCTCCCAAACGAATCAAATCAATGCCGTGATGTTCAAAAAAGCGATTATCCTCTGTCGCCAAAATTGCTTGAACGATTAAGTCGGGAATCTCATCGAAGGGAACATAATCTCGCTTTTCCGTTCCGATTTCCGCAATGAGATTGTTATCCTTGTCATAGATTTTGGAGGAAATCGGATCCTTCAATTGATCAAAATTCAGCTTGGGGGCGTCGCTTACCATATAGGCAACGACTCCCAGACCGCTGACCAATCCGACAAAACCGATGACAACAAGGGTGAGAAATATTCGTTTAACAATTTCTTTTCCAGAGGTTTTTCCCTTTTTCTTTTTCTTCGATTTGGTCGCTTGCCTACGCTGAGTTCTTGATTTATATTCTTCTGACATGTTTATTTCCTTCCTTTCATTTCAATGGTGGAAATTCAAGGAACCTGAAAAAAATCCATCTCCGGTCCGATGAACCGACCATGGTATAAGGATGTTCGGCATATACCTTTATTCCTTATATATTAAGTCTATTATTCTAATATAATCAATTCTAGGATTAATGCCAATAGGTATTTTGTAACCGTAAGTTTCAATTTCTTTTTTCGTAATCGATTTTCTTCCGCCTTTTTCCATCCGCTCCCAAAATTGGAGAAGATACTTACCTTCCAAGAAGAAAACTTCATCCGTTTGGGAAAATCGGATGATCACAAAGGAAATTCCCCCGCATTCAATCACGGATTGAATATGTTTTACTTGGTGTTCATGGAAATTTTTTAAGGGAATGCTCGTTAAGTTTTTCGTTTCCTTAGCTTCAAAGTCAATATATTTCCCTTTATAAACTCCATTATAGTCTGTCGTGGAGGGGGTTTTAAAATAGGCCTCCCTTATGACCGCTTTGGAACGGTGGGGATAATCCACCGTAACGATTTGGATCGGTGTCGGTTTTTTATGAATAACAGCGATGCGGTTTGTCAAATAATAGGTATTGGATTCATTTAAATCGTCTTCCAAAGTCATTCCCCTGTTCCCATAAATGGTTCCATCTTTTTTTACAGGGGAATTTGTCATTGATTCCTCAATTTTAAACCTTTTACCATTCGGATACCGGATTTCCATTTTTTCACCTCTTTTTAAGGAACCCTCAAAGGATGATGATACCTAGAAATGATTGCGAAATCATTATAGCATAACCTTCCAAGGGCAACATGGTTACTATATCACGATTGGCATAATAAGGAAAACTCTTTGACCTTTGAATGTTCTTCCGGTATCTTTCAAAATTGTTATATGACATGAATTTTATATGGGAGGTGTCTTTCCATCACACTTGATAAAAAGTGAACATAAATAACAAACAAATCGAATTTCTCACCCTTATTCGACGAATGAAGATAACGAGTAGTTTCATTTTTTTGTTGATTGGTTTCCCTTATCCTGAAAATGTATCGAATTTTTATCCTTGTTATATGTATGGTGCTTTATACTAAGATGAATTTGGTTCCTTCTGTTCCAAGCGGGTTGAAGTCAATTGGTTTTTTGAAAAAGATTTATCTAAGTAGCTTTTTAACAACTTCAGAAGAGGAAAAAAGCAAGGAGTGAAGGCTCTCCTTGCTTGAGGGCATTAGGTAGAAGGCCGATTTGGTCCTTCTAGTTTGGGGTTTCCTTCGGCAGCCTTTGTATGTGCCCGGGTCTCTTCTTCATTGCCGCGATTTTTCCGCTTCTTTTTGCCCACGCTATCCACCTCCTGCTATTAGTATGGGCTAGTATCGATTTTTCATGCGAAATCCTCGGAATCATGTCACAAACGAACTTTCTTTATCGAAAGGAAACTAGTTTTGTCATGATGGAAGGGAAGGGATGTATCTCTCGAGAATAATGAAGGAAAGTAGGATAGGGTGGGGGATATACATGGATCGAAGGGTTTTTATGGATAAGGAAGAAGTCTTAGAGCGATTGGCAGATTTATTGGATGAGGTCGAACGCTTAGAAGCGGTTCTCTATGCACGATTAAACCAAGAAAAAAGGAAGTTTTTCACCGAACTCGATGGAGAAATCAGAATCCTCACGGAAAAAATCCAACAGGTTCAAAAGGATTCTTTATCAACTATACAGAAAACATACATTACCCAAAAAGCAATATAAAAGATAAAAAGAGCAGAACGTTGGCTCTTTTTTTGTTATGATAAGAAATATATTATAAGACACGAAACAGAACATATAGGTGATCTCCATGGAGAAATGTGAAAAACTGCTTGCAAAAACGGAACAAATGAAAATGTATTTACAACGATTAAGAGAAATCTACGAGGAAGCCCGTTCAACAGGAAAGGAATTTGACTTTTTCACGGAAATCAAACCTTTCGTTGACGAAGCCCAAAGTTTTGCAAATGAGTGGGCAAAGGAAGCTATCCTTTGGGTTGAGGAAAAGCGTCCAAAGAATTTATTTCCCCAGCAAATTGAGGCGGCAAAGGATAATTTCAATCAAATATGTCCACAAGCCTTTTTTGCCAAAACAAGTTATAGCCGATTTAAACACCATTTTCATTCGATCCGTTATATATTGGAAAAATTACTGGCGGAATTACAACAATAAAACAAGGAGGGCTGGGAATCGATATGGCACCGAAATGGGCAAAAAAACATACAATACGGTGGAAGGAGGTCCCCTAAATGGAATGGTACCCGTTTATATTGCCTTATTTTGAAGAGGAATCTTTTCGCCGACAAAGACCGCCAATGTTTCCGGTGCCTTTTGTCCCAGCCATGAATGAATTTCAAATGGCCAATTCCTTTTACCCTTGGTACCAAAAGGTTCCTAATCCGTATCCATCTCCACAAAATCTCCTGTCCGATTCCATTTTTGAAGATCCACTTGACCCGGGAGTTTCCGTTGGATGGGGGAAATCACAGTTCCCAGAATTCCCTTTTTATCCGGTTCCACCCCGGCCGTTTGTGGCAAGTCCCCCCAGTGGAGTCCATCTCCTTTTAGATTCCTTTAAAGGGAAGGATGGGCAAATTGATTTCAATAAAATCCTTTCAACAACAGGACAACTGATGGGCATGGTGAACCAAATTTCTGGGCTGATTAAAGGTTTTGCAACCATGTTCAAGCAATAAAAGAAGGTCGGGCATGATTTCCCAACCAACCGTAGACAATGGAAATGCCCAGCCCGTTCCTTATAAATAAAAGGACCGGGATTGTCCGGTTTTTTCTTTTTTGGTTGTCCCAATCTCTTTTTCCATTCATGGGTCTTTTTGATAATTATTGATCGTTAATTTGGATGGTCTTACCTTGTTGTTTCCTTACTCTAATGGTAAGTAACCCGTCCTTATAAATCGCCTTAATTTGGTTTTCATAAACCGGATGGAAGAAAGGGATTAGCCTGGACATTTCTCGATAGGTAGCTTGTTTTTGGTACATATTTTTTGACGTATCTTCAACGGAAAGGAATTCTTGTACCTTTGCCCGGATCATTAATTGGTTATTTAACACCCGAATGTGGATATCTTCCTTTTTCACACCTGGCAGTTCTGCCATAACCAGATAATGATCTTCGGTTTCTTGGAACCGCACCTTAAAGCCCGGCTTGAAAAAGGCTTGGGTGAAAAATTGATCAATTCTTTCCATTACGTTGCTAAAGGGAAAATCGAAAAAAGGAAACTCATTAGGTTTTGATAACATCGGATAGTCTTTCCGTTCCTGATCTTTAGCCATCCTATTCACCTCGCTATTTTTCACCGTTCAGTTATAATATATGAGGAATGCGGTTTTGTTGATTCAATGCCCAATAATTTAGGCAGTTTATATAAGTTTTTTCCCTTTGAAAGAAATGGTTGAATATGAAACTTCTTTTTCGAACGTGTATTCGTTATAATAAAAATACTAGACGTTGCGAGAAATTATGAAAATGACTGGGTGATGAAGCTTGTTTGAGAAGAAATCGCTGGAAGATATAATCCGATGGCTGAAAACCGATGAAGAAATCCGGAACAACATTTTGCATTGGGAATCAATACCGGAAAAGGAAGCGGTTTTTGCCGATTTTCCGGAAAGCCTACATCCGGATTTAAAAAGGGCTTTGGAAAAAAGGGGGATTAAGCAGCTATATAGCCATCAGCGTTCCGCTTTTGAGACGGCCAGGAAAGGCCAAGATTTCACTGCAGTGACCCCGACCGCAAGCGGGAAAACCCTTTGCTATAATTTGCCGGTTCTTCAAAAAATCTTGGAAGAGCCTGATTCGAGGGCCCTTTATATGTTTCCGACGAAGGCGTTAAGTAATGACCAAAAAAGCGAATTGAATGAGATTATTGAAGAAGCCGGCTTAAAGATCAATAGCTATACGTATGACGGAGATACACCTGTACAGATCCGCCAAAAGATCCGGAAAGCTGGGCATATTGTGATTACAAACCCGGACATGCTCCATTCCGGCATCCTTCCTCATCATACGAAATGGGTATCGCTCTTTGAAAACTTAAAATTTGTGATCATTGATGAATTGCATATTTATCGGGGCGTTTTTGGTAGTCACACGGCAAATGTCCTCCGGCGATTAAGAAGGATTTGCCAGTTTTATGGCAGTGATCCGATTTTTATCTGTACCTCTGCTACCATCCAAAATCCAAAGGAATTGGCGGAAGCATTGACCGGGAAAAGGATGGAACTGATCGACAACAATGGGGCGCCCAGCGGAAAAAAACATTTTGTTTTTTACAATCCCCCGGTGGTGAACAAACAGTTGAATATCCGGCGGAGTGCCACATTGGAGGTGCGTAGGCTGGCCGGAGAGTTTTTGAAAAACAAAATACAGACGATCATTTTTGCCCGGAGCCGGGTACGGGTTGAGATTATTCTTACTTATTTGCAAGAATTAATTAAAGATCAGCTTGGTCCCAAGGGAATCCGGGGCTATCGTGGCGGCTATTTGCCTACAGAACGGAGGGAAATTGAACAGGGGCTCCGGAAGGGAGAAATTTATGGGGTAGTCAGTACCAATGCCCTGGAATTAGGGGTGGATATCGGTCAACTTCAAGTGTGCATCATGACCGGATATCCTGGAACAATCGCCAGTGCATGGCAACAGGCAGGACGGGCCGGTAGACGCCATGGGGAAGCATTGATTCTTTATGTAGCCAGTTCCGCACCATTGGATCAATATGTCATCCAACATCCGGATTATTTCTTTAAACAAACACCGGAGTCTGCACGAATCAATCCCAATAACTTGATCATTCTCGTGGACCATATTAAATGTGCCGCTTATGAGTTGCCGTTTAAAAAAGGGGAAACCTTTGGCGGACTTGATGTGGAAGACGTATTGGATTATTTATTGGACCAAAAAGTCCTTACCTTTAGTGCTGGGAAATACCATTGGATGACGGATTCCTTTCCTGCTCATAATATCTCCCTCCGTTCCGCTTCCCAAGAAAACGTCATAATTATTGATCAATCAAATCCGAAGCGGGAAGTCATCGGAGAAATGGATACATTCAGTGCAATGACCCTCCTTCATGAAGAGGCAATCTATCTCCATCAAGGTACCCAGTACCAGGTGGAAAAATTGGATTGGGAAGAAAAGAAGGCGTATGTGCGGGAAGTGAGCGTAGATTATTATACCGATGCCAACCTTGCCGTACAGCTTAAGGTATTGGAAGTGGACAGAAGCCGGAAAAATGAAACGACCACCATTGAGTATGGCGATGTTGCCGTTTCTGCCATGGCAACCATCTTCAAAAAGATTAAATTTGAAACCCATGAAAATATCGGCTCAGGACCCATCCACCTGCCGGAGCAGATTCTCCACACTTCTTCCACATGGATATCCTTAAATAAAGATGATGCGGAGCTTTCCGAGGAAAGATTGGAGGAAGGGATGATTGGGATTAGCCATACTCTGAAAAATCTAGTCCCGATGTTTGTCATGTGCGATCCGAATGATGTTTTCGTTGTTCCCCAAGTAAAATCAAGCCATACCGGGACATTGACGGTGTTTTTTTACGATCGCTATCCTGGCGGGGTCGGTTTAAGTGATGAAATCTTTAAAAGAATAGAGGATATTTTGGTTGAAGCGCGGGAAACAATCCGCCGTTGCCCCTGTGAGTCCGGTTGCCCTTCCTGTATCGGAACGGATGTCCATGGGGAAAACGGGAAACGGGATGCCATTTATTTATTGGAACAGTTTCTTGGAAAGGAAAGGAGAGTAATGGTGTGAATTTCAAAAACAAACTAAAGCTATATAGCTCCTTTCTTTCACAAGAGGAATCCACAGTTGAAGAAAAACCACTTCCTAAGGAAATCCCTTATTTTGAACTGTGGCAATCTAATGGAGCAAGGGTTTATGAAATGAATGGAGAATATTGCCTAATTAAGGAAAAGCGTTTTTCCATTGACGAAAAAAGAGGGAAATATCATTTCAGGGATTTTTTGAAGGCGGTTGACGCTTGGCAACATTCGGATTTCCAGCATCCGCTATCTGCAAAAGGCTTCCGTCCCGAAGACCTGTTTTTTTTCGATACCGAGACTACAGGACTTGGCGGTGGTGTCGGAAATACAATCTTTCTCTTAGGATACGCCTTTATCGAAGGAGATCAGGTTGTCATTAGACAGCATTTTTTGCCCGAACCGGGGTATGAGATCCCTTTGTATGACAGCTTTCTCCGTTCCTGCGACTATACGACCCTTGTGACCTATAATGGTCGAGCCTTTGATTGGCCGCAAGTCAAAACCAGGCATACTCTCGTTCGGGAACACGTTCCGAAGTTACCTGCCTTTGGGCATTTTGATTTGTTGCATGCGGCTCGTAGGCTTTGGAAAAGGGATCTGGATTCATTAAGGCTATCCATAGTGGAAAATGAGATTTTAGGAATCGAGCGTCTGGATGATGTCCCTGGGTATTTGGCGCCGATCATTTATTTCGATTTTGTGGAGACAAAAAATCCTGAAGGCGTCCTGAAGGTGATGGAACATAATGAAGAAGATGTTTTATCCCTAATCCTCCTATATACCCATATTTCCTTCCAGCTGTTGGGATTGGATCAGGATATCGGCGTTACAGAAAAATGGTCCGTAGGCCGCTGGTTTTCCAGTCTCAAAGAAACGAATCAAGCAATTATTTATCTTGAAGATGCAACAAAAGGTCTGGAGGGCAAGGAGCGATGGGAAAGCCTTTTTGAACTGGCCCTGCTTTATAAAAGGGAGAAGAACTTTCAAAAAGCCTATCCATATTTTGCAGAGATTGCGCATCAGGGAAAAGGAAAATTGAAACTGAACGCATCCATTGAAGCTGCCAAAATATTGGAACATCAGGATAAAGATTATACTACTGCCTTAAAAATTTGTGAGGAAGCCTATGACGAACTTCTAAAAATCGAAAGGCTCGTGGAAATCCCTTTGAGCCAAAAACAAGATTTAAAAAAGCGGATTCACCGGTTGCAGGAAAAGCGCAGAAATGTTTCCCAATACTAGGTTGTGTTCTTCAAGCCAATGCCTAGAAACTAGGTATATTTACTAGATCTTTTTGGCTCTTAGGCGATAATACCGGTAGTGGATAGAAGCACATTTTCAGCAAGGGATCGAAAATTACGCAAGTGTTCGCTTTTTCGAGAAGACCCTTATCATAAAATAGGTGGTTTCATTAGTACATGTACCATTCCTTTCTCATAGGTTAATAGTGTAAAAAATCTATGTAGAAAGGGGTTTTTAGAATATGCCGGCTTTCCCGCCACAATATATGCCGCCTATTGTTTATCCGACCCAACAATTTGTAAACACGAATCAGTTTACCAATATCGTCCCTCACATTCATCCATCTCATACGACCACGGTAAACAAAACCTTGTTTGTTCATGAACATTATTGCCCTCACACCCAATCCGTGGTGAATGAAGTGGCACACAAGCACGTCAATTGCGGCTGCCCGTGCCCACCCAGACCGAGATGGTAAAAGGCGAAAACTCCGAAAAGTTAATTTCAAAGAAACAGGGGCCATGGAGCCCTTGTTTTTTTTTAACAATAAGAAAGAACTATTGAATCCCAATGATTGAAATTGACAAAATGGTGGATTTCTGAAAAAATATGAGTAATGATAGTGACATAGAACGAGGTGAAGAATGTTGCTTCCAAATAAAATCCAATTAACCGCCAAAGACATTTTGGAAAAAGAATTTAAAACCAGCATGAGGGGATATAATCAAGAGGAAGTTGACCAATTTTTGGATATGATTATCAAAGATTATAAAACTTTTGCAAAGGAATACGAAGACCTGCAACTGGAAAACCAACGTTTGAAAAAACAAATTGAAGATTTGCGTAAACAACCGGCACAACCCATCGGAGCAACCAATTTCGACATATTGAAACGGTTGAGCAACCTGGAAAAACACGTTTTTGGCAATAAATTGTATGACTGATCTTTCCATTGTTTCCTGAAATAAACGGTTGAAATGGAACATACCAAAAGCTATAATAAGGACATGTCGCTAATAGCGTTCGGGTAATCGCTGTCGGATATCCGGCAGAGGAAAGTCCATGCTCGCACGGTGCTGAGATGCCCGTAGTGTTCGTGCCTAGCGAAACCATAAGCTAGGGCAGTCTGGCTAAGGCTGGGCTGACGGCCGGGAACGAACCTAAGTCCCCTATGGGGGATATGGTTCTATTACCTATAAAAGTGCCACAGTGACGGAGCCTTGCGGGAAACCGCAGGGGTGGAACGAGGTAAACCCCGCGAGCGAGCAACCCAAATTTTGGTAGGGGCACTTCCTTCGGGGAAATGAACCTAGAAGGAAGGCAAAGCCAAATTGGCTTTGCAGATAGATGATTACCACCGGAGTACGAGGTGCAGACCGCTTGCAGTACGATGGTACAGAACATGGCTTACAGAACGCTATTAGCGGAGAATCTTCTTAAAGCTTCCCAATTGTGGAAGCTTTTTTGCTTTCCTTTGCATTTCTTTCTCCCCATTTTGGAAACATTGATTACTAGAGATTTTGGGATAATAAGTTTGTGATACATAGGAATAAAAAGAAACAGAAGAGATAGGTGAAAATATGGGTAAATTTTTATTGTTGGCAACTTCAGCGATGGGTTTGGAAGCGGTTGTTGCCAAAGAAGTTCGGGAACTCGGTTATGAATGCCGGGTAGAAAACGGAAAGATCCTTTTCGAAGGGGATGAGAAGGCCATTGCCAGAAGCAATCTCTGGCTACGGACTGCTGACCGGGTCAAAATCGTTGTCGGTGAATTTCATGCAGAAACCTTTGATGAACTTTTCGAAGGAACAAAAGCCTTGCCTTGGGAAAGATTCATCGGACCGGAAGATGAGTTTCCGGTCAGCGGAAAATCGGTCAAATCAAAGCTCTATAGTGTCCCAGACTGCCAGGCAATCGTCAAGAAAGCGATTGTAGAACGTCTAAAATCAAAGTATAAAAAATCCTGGTTTGAAGAAACGGGGTCTAAATTCCCCATTGAAGTATCCCTATTAAAAGATCATGTAACTTTAACCATCGATACGAGCGGAGCGGGATTGCATAAACGGGGTTACCGGGTAGGACAAGGGGAAGCACCTCTGAAAGAAACGTTAGCGGCGGCCCTTGTTCTTTTAAGCAACTGGAGCTACGACCGTCCTTTTGCAGATCCTTTCTGTGGCTCCGGAACCATTCCGATCGAAGCGGCCTTAATTGGTCAGAATATCGCTCCCGGATTTAATCGGGATTTTATCAGTGAAACCTGGTCTTGGTTTTCCCCGACCATTTGGGATGAGGCGAGGATGGAAGCCGAAGACTTGGCGCAATATGACCGTCATTTACATATTATCGGTTCGGATTTGGATCCGAAAATGGTGGAGATAGCTAAGAAAAATGCACTGGAAGCAGGGCTATCCGATATGATTACCTTCAAGCAAATGCGGGCTACCGATTTCCATAGCAAGGAAGAATATGGCGTCATTGTTACCAATCCTCCTTATGGGGAGCGGATGGGAGAAAGGGCGAAGGTGGAAAAACTGTATCGGGAATTAGGTGAAACCTTTTCCAAATTAGACACTTGGTCCATATATATCATTACTTCCCATGAAGGTTTTGAGGATTTGTACGGTAAAAAAGCAACGAAGAAGCGGAAATTATTTAACGGTTTTATAAAAACCGATTATTACCAATATTGGGGTCCAAGAAAGCCAAAGGATTTTTAATGTTAAAAATGGGTCGGAACCTCTTGTCCTAGTAATAATTTTTCATGTCTTGTTAATATTATGGTTATAAAGAAATGAAAAAAGAGGGATTTACATGGTTAGGGACCCGCTCGATCTCAGGAAAATACAAAAAGCCATTGACGAAATGTACCGTAAATTGGAAGCCGAAGAGATGAACGGCAAAGGGGAAAACCCCATGCAGGAAGCAATGGACAATTATAAACAGGCTCTATTTTTCCTGTCAGCCCCATTAGCGAAATAAGCGGTACATATTGTCCAAGGCATTCCTAAAGAAAAATTTATTACGAAATTGAATATCAATTCCATTGGCCCCCCTAAGGGTACTGACCTTGTTTTTTGGGGAGCATTTATTTTTCAGCACTCCCTTATTCCACGGTAATGTCCAACCTTTAACTTATTGCAACACATTAGCATACATCTTATAATTGTGTGGGATTGGTGTGCCAGATAAAGGAAAAGTGGTTGGTAATAAAATGGATTTATTTTTCGCTGATGTGGAAAATAAAGATTCCACCAGATGCTTTGTCTATGCTTGTGAATAAAAATACATACATAAATTGTTTAGGATAGGTGATCAGGCTCGTGAAGAAGAAATGGATAATCCCTCTGATAGCTGCTATAGGGATAACCCTCATCTTTATTCTTTTATTCCAAAACGGATTATTTACGGATGATCAAACCGTACAGGAAAAGGGCGAGGAAATGGCGGAAAGAAACGATCCTCAAAGGAAAAAAAAGGAAACGGATTCCGCGGAGAACGGAAAGGACGAAAGGACATCAGATTTGAAAGGGGAGCAGGAGGAGAAAGCCGAAGGAGGAAAGGATAACGGACAGGCTGGAGAACCCGAAGAAAACCATGCGTCTTTAGACCCTGTTGAAGTCCAAAAAGAGGAAGAAAAAGCGGAAAAGAAAACGGAATCAACCAAGGTTGAAAAGAAAACCCAATCCNCTACGGTTGTCGTAAAGAAGGAAAACCAATCNTCTTCTTCCAACCCTTCATCTTCAACCCAACCGTCTTCTGGCGGACAATCCAAAAATTCGAACCCAACCGCCTCTCAACCGAACCCGAATCAATCTAGCGGTTCCCAAACCACAACCGAAAAGAAGGTGGTAACAACCACCAAAACCACAACCGCTACGGAAAGCATCCCCTTTGAAACCG
>NICF_comb_assmDRAFT_10000383_pt1 | contig 37610 bp, 45 predicted proteins | sample NewIslPassag4_SG_FD_11279 | JGI IMG/M metagenome (IMG submission 11279)
TCTCGTGTGAGCGCCACGCGCTGATTCACCAGCTCTTCCAGGTGCTTCATCAGTCTGCTCCCGTGAATTTGATGACCTTGCCCCCTTTCTCGTTCCACTCATCCACTTCTGGATGGGCATGAGTTCGAGCCAGTCCTGCATGGACGGAATGAACCCCAGGTCCTGCAGGATGTGCTCTTCGGCAATATCGCGAACGGAGACGACCTTGCCGTCCGAATTCGTGATCAGATCGCCGAACACCCGTGCGGTGACGTAGATCCCCACGCCGAGTGCAGCATCGCTCTGTGACGCACGTCGGCGACTGCAACCTTGCTGGAGTCGATGAATTCGTGGATCGCCAGGTAGTCTTCGAGCTTGCCGCCGTGCTTCTTGACCGACAGCCTGGCGTGGAGGTGCGGTTTCATTCCGACCCCTTGTTCAACTGCTCCACAATCGCCCTCGCCTTCTCGAGGAGCCTGTCAAAACCCAGCTCGCGCAGCTTCTCGGGGTCGTGCTTGAGGAAGGTGTTGTAGGCGCAGCGTGCGAAGCGCTCCATCTCCGTCTCGATCGGCTCGCGCAGGCGGATGTCGTGCACCTCCTCGAAGTCGTCGTCGCGAACGTGGGTGAGCGCGTAGAACTCCGTCCACCGCTTCCTACACCCCGGTCTGCCGCATTCGAGCGTCTTCCAGTAATTACCCTCGCCGCCCGTCTCCACGACCTTGTGATCGGGTCCGTCGAAGATTTCGTCGTGCCCACAGCCGGGACAGGGGCGATAGCCGTTGCGATAGCGGTCGGCCCACTCTGCAGCCATCGTCTTGTGGTCTGTCATTCGTCCACCACCTCCGCGAGAACGCTCGCGTAGTCCGAGCCGTCGTGCATTTCGTTCAGCTTGAGCTCCACGTCATCGATCTGTTCCAGCGCCTTCCGCTCTGCCGCTTTCGGGCCGTTCGCTTCGGCCTCGATCGCTGCCGTGTGCCAGTAGGCGCGACCGACGAGCACCAAGTACTTTTTGCTCACACCAGCACCTTCGCGATCTCGTTGATGATCGGCGCGACACGCCGCACGCTGCGAATGCTGGCGTGCGTGACGATGTGCCCCTGGTTCTGGCACTCGCTGAGCAGGGCTCGAGCGGTGCGTTCTGCGGTATCGCGCGCGAAGATTTCTTCCGGGTGTGCCTTCACCACCTGAGTGCCGTTCATTGCGATCACCCGATATGTCAGGTTGGTCTTTTCCTGGACTATCGAGCTCATTTCGAGACCTCCGTAGTGCTCACGTCGTTGTGAATATAGTGAGTCATCCATGACTTATCTTCCCAGGTGATGTTGAGGCGATTGCGCGTCAGAAAATGTGGAATCCGCCGCAGTGCTCGAGGAACTCGGCGAACTCCTTCACGTTCTGGACGCTGAACGGTATCGGGTCGTAGGCCAGGCGCTTACCCGTGCCCGTGCAGCCGTTGCAGTAGCCCTTCTGTCCGTAACGGGGATGGTTCTCGTTGACACCGTAGATGTCCTTCGTGATCACCATGTTCGGGAACCCCAAAGACTGCCCGATCGCGTCGTCGCGAATGCCGGTGCCATGACACAGGTCGCAGTTGACCTTCGGGATGTTCATGTTCTGTCGGCGGTGCTCATCCTCGACCTGCTGGGCCTTGCCCGTCTCGATGGCCGTCCTGAGTGCCTGCGCGAGCAGACGCGAGTCCTCAGCATCGAGCCCATCGCCGTCGTTCGTGTAGGCACGCTTGACCTTGTTGGTGAGCTCGGGCGCGACCTCGCGGCAGAAGTCCCACAGCGGCGACCACCACCAGATGTTGCTGCGAAAGTAGCTGCCGACTTCGGCGGTCGGATTCTTGCCGTAAACGTCCATTCCCATGTGCGTTCTCCCCGTTGTGAGTTGATGCCGTCAGAACGTGTCGTGGAGCCCCCAGGGTGCGTTGTCATAACCCGGCAATGCAGCAATCGCGATGCGCCGGGCCTTCTGGCACCACTTGTAGGCTTCGGTTTGCTCCCAGTCGTCGCACTCGCAGGCTTGATACTCGTAGCAGTCGATCTGCTTGAGGAGCGTCACTGGATCGAGCGGCCGAAAGAGGAATCGGTTGATCAATTGCGACCAGTTTGTCGGCGGGAACGTGTTGTTCTCGTTGTAGCGGAAGTTGACGCTCCGAACGTTCTCGTTCGCCAGCATCTGGGCTGTCTCGGCGTCAGCCGTGAGACTGCCGTAGCGGTCGTAACGTCGAATGGACCCCACCATCGCTGCGATGTGGGTAGCACTGCATATCCAGGCACTCATGCGTCACCTCCCAGCTCACGTCGGTGGGCGCGGGTAGTTGGCGCTTGACTCACGAAGGGAGACTAGTGATCGAGCCCCGCGCCCACCGACGCTCGCAATCCGTTCGATTGCTCTTTGTTGCGAACTAATGTAAGTCGTCCATGACTTACTTTCTCAGGGAATTGTTAGGGGAGATAGTGATGGGTGGCGTATTTCTCAGGACGCGACCTAGNGCCACTCGTGGCGCTAGGTCGTCGGGATCAGTACTTGTGGATCAGCGGGCGCAGAGGGTTCGGCCAGTACACCGCCACCCAGTAAGTGCCGGTGTCACACTCCACGTAGTAGCCTTCGGTGCCCGCGTAGCCGTTAGGGGAGAAGTAAGCCTTTTGAACTTCGTTGCAGAGGTAGTCCTCGCCACGCTCCTCAATCTTCTGCTTCAACTCCTNCAGCTCCGCTGGNGTGGTGACTTCTACCCTGGTGACGTATTGAGCGTTCGCCTGAAGTGTAAGTCCAAGACCGATCAGCGCAGCAAGACCTCGAATCATTCTACCCTCCTTCGCTACGTAGGGTTCCTTACGCAACGCTCTGATATTCTTCCCGGACGCGAGCGTTCTGTGCAAGGGCGTTGCGCTTCGCGAATGCCCGTGCCTTACGCCCCAGGATCCGCTCACTGTGACGAATCGCACGAATCAGCGCCGCACGCGCCCTGGTGACTCGCACCAGCGCCGACCCGACCAGTCTCCCCTGCGCCTTGATCACCGGCAGGGGTGCCCCCACTCGTCGCATCTTCCCGAGCTCCCTCTGCAGCTCCCCGAGTTGCCGACGCGCGGCGTTGTACCGCACCCGCGCCGTCTCCAGCATCTGGCTGGCCTCGAACAGTTCAAAGACGCGGTGCGCCTCAGCGGGGGTCAAAAGCATCGTGCCCATATCTACCTCACCCGTGACTTATTTTCAGAGCAGAATCAAGCGTTTGGAACGCGCTCGGGAGCGAACTCTGTCGCTCTCTCGCGCTCGGAAAGTGCACGCGCAGTGCGCGAGTCGCATGCACTTTCCGAGTGCTGTAGACGCTTAGAATCGCTCATCCCATCGTCGCTCTGAAACAAAAGGGGCGGGCCTAGCGCCCGCCCCTTCCTGTCCCGCCTCACGAGCGCGCGGCGCTCGACATCGCCAGCTTTTCGAGAAGGACGCTCTCCGGGTTGAGCGTCATCGGGGCTCCGCGAGTGGGCTCGCGGTTTGCGATCTTGACGACCGGCAGCAGGGCGAACATCTCCGACGCCTGGCGACGCGCCGTGCCCGGCTTGTAGCTGAACTCCGTCTGGTAGACGTTCACCAGGTCCTTGAGCGTCAGCGTGCCGTGCTTCTGCAGCGCCAGAATCGCCTGCCGCGTGTACACGCTCGGGGTCCGGCCCGACGCGATCGCGCTGAACAGGTTCACCGCCTTCTCTCGCGACTTCTTGTCCAGCTTGTCGATCGCCTCGAGCGTTCGGTTCATCTGCTCCACGAGCCCGTCCTTGTCGGTCGGCCCGCTCTTGTTGAGCTGGAAGAACTCGTGCGCGTTCTCACCGAGAACCTGTCGGATCAGCTCCGACGCCTTGTGCGTCAGGAGCGACGCACGCGGGGTGCGCGCAGCCTTCGCCTTCATCTCGGTCGTCGCGTCGCTCGGGGCCGGGGCCGGGGCCGCAGCACCCTCGACAGGCTCCTCCGCCTCCATCGACGCATACGCCTTGCGCTTCGCCTCATCGACTTCGATCGCGGCGACGACCTCATCGATCTCGGCATCGCCCACCGTGATCTCCGCACCCTCCTCGACAGCGGGCTCCGTCGTCATGACCTCGACGGCAGTCTCGACGATCTTCTCTGCAGTGTTGCGCTTCTTGCCCATCGTTCAACCCTCCGCACTTGTTTGTTGATGATCGGGTCTCGTTTGACCCTTCAAGCGACACTGTAGAGTCACCAAATCGTGCTTTCTACAGTCACCGCTAACTTCCCTATGCTTCTCCTGTTCTGTTGTTCTTTTGCTCACGCCTTCGCGTGCGCGTATATAGAAGAATCTACGCACCTAAACTGGTTGTCTTAGGAATCATTGAGGAAGCGTTGCATTACGTCATGATGGACTTATTTTTCTATCAATCTGGGTACAATCGGCGTAGTTAGGCGCGCCAGTTGGCCCGAGCTCCAGCATGGCGACTAGGTAGTGGGGAATCTGCCCTCGTCTAACTGGACGCTCAGGTATTCCAGCGCCAGATTTAGTCTGGTGTCGGCCACAACGGCCGCTGCCTGGGCGTCCATCACCTGGATGCCCTAGGAATCCCCTTCTCCAACGTGTAGGGACGCCTAACCTCTCGCCTTACTGGTGCGTTGCCTTATCCCTATTGGCGTCCTCATAAGGATTTCCCCTTATTTACATACGCACCTATAGGTGGCCCCTGCATGTGCGCACACGTGAGCACACCACCCCACCCTTGGTTGCGACATAAGTCACTGCATAGTTATGCTGTGAAGTGAATTCCATCAATTCGCATTCTCCATAGCGGTCGTCACTGACACAGACTCAGCGCCATTAATTGCCTGATCGCCCAGGCGCGGCAGTAACGCAGCGGTGAACCGACAACTTATCCAGATAGTCACAAATAACTTGCGCCTCTGGAAAAGGTGAAGCTTGACAGTGCGACGCTCGCGCAGAAGCCACAACACCTCGGAACCTCGTCGCTACGTCGCCGTGAAGCGCCCTTGATGAGGCCCCCGAGCCCTGGCGCATTTCGAGCGCTCGGTGGGGTTGCTGCCTCGAGAGTGTCTCTCTGCTTCGGTCGATCATCTCAAGATGCACTCAGGAACTTCGGCGAGGGCCTCAGTGCGGGGGTCATTGCACCTAGCACGCGCATCGCGCATGGCCGGGACTCTACGGACGGGTCCAAAAAGAAGGCCCCACCCTTGCGGATGGGGCCTAAGCATCATCACTAGAGAAAGATTGTGGTGCGGAGGGTCTTCTACACCACAGGTGAATGATCGCCTGTGACTTAACGGGAGTCAATCGGTCTGCCGATTGCCCTCCTCTTTCGGCCCCAGGTCACTAAGCTGTACCGTCTTCCCGTCCTTGAGCTTCTTGGCGACTTCCGGCGAGATCGTTGCCGCATCGACCACCATGACATCATCGATGCCAAGTTTCTTCATTTCATGCCGGAGATGCGCGGTCAACTGAGAAGCGATCGTCTCCTGTGTCGGCTCGAGAACCGCGAAGCCCAGGAACCCTGCGATTGTCGCGATGAGGTGACGAAACAGCAGCAGGATCGGCCGGATGATCATACAGATCGTATAGATCAGCACCAGCACCAGCCCGAGAAGCACCGGAATGAAGTTGCGGTAGATCGCCCGCAGGAGCCTGAGCGGCATCGGCAGCAGAACGTGAGTCAGGGTGACACCCCACGACGCCGCGATTCCATTCGGGTTCTGCTTGAGTGCGACATCCTGAATGTCCGGATGGATCACGAAGGGTTTGCCCTTGAGTTGTTGCAGGTGCTGAATCAGCTTCTGTGCGTCTTCTTCCGTCATGGCTCGATCACCCTTTACGGCAGTTGAAAGAATCTCCGTTTCACCCCCCGTTTCAGGCACTGAAGCATCACGAGCACGTCGTATTCAGCCGCGTGTGCCTTCGCCGGGTCGTAGTCCACCGCCAGTGAGAAGCAGAGCTCCTGCAGCTTCGGCAGCTTGCCGGTCGGTGTCGCCCATCGAGCGTTGGTCATCGTGCAGAAGGTTTGCAGGTTCGGCGGTGTGAGTCCTACCCGCAGGAGCTCGCCAGCGATGAAGGGACCGTCGAAGTCCATGTTGTGGGCAACGAGAAGATCGGTCTTGCTCAGCATGTCCTGCACCTTCGGTGCAACCGCATCCCAGGTGGGACAACCGATCAACTCGCTGTAGTTGATGCCGTGAACTGCCAGAGCGTCCGGGTGTATCGGTCGCTGGGGATCGATCCTCTGAACGAACTTGTGCTTGGGGATGTACCGATCCCCGACGACCTCTACACTGACCATCGCGACCTCGATGATCCTGTCGCCCTTCGCCTGGTCGAGCCCTGTTGTCTCGACATCGACGCCAGTAATGAGCATCGTTTCGTCAGCGCTGACTGACTTCTACGGGTAAAACCTAGCTGTCAGGCTTGCAGCCCGATCGTCTCCTCATCGATCTCGTCGAGACCATCGAAGTCCGAATCGTCGATGAAGTCCACGCCGGGGACGTCCGGGACATTGGGCTTCACGACAGGCTTCGCAGGTGCTTCCGCCTTCGGCGTCTCGGCGGGCGCGCTCTCGTAGTTGACGCTCACCAGCATCAGCCGCACGTCACCCTTGCGCACCGCCTCGAGATCGAAGGACCCGTCGTGCTGAATGTGCCCCTCGAGCACCGCCCGAGCAAGATCCGCCACCTGGGCGTCGAACTTGCTCAGGTTCACGATCTTGCCGATCGTCTTTCGGCGTATGGTCTTGAACGACGACAGATCCCTGCCGTAGACCACCTTCACCTTCTCGAAGAACTCCGGCGAAACTGGTCGACGACCGCTCTCGTAGCCGGAGAGCGTTGCGACGCTGACGCCGAGCTTGTCGGCCATTTGCTTCGAGGACTCGTCGTTCTCGATGCGGAGCTTCGCAAGCTCCTTGCCCAGTTCAGTTCGCTTCATGATGTTCTCCTATATCGTCACGAAACCCTGCATTGCCGTCAGACTTCGCACCGCTTTGTCGAGCCACTCGCGCGCCTGACGTGGGCTGTCGAATGTGCGTTCACTCCGACGAAGCCCCGACTTCGCTAATGTAGTCAGCTCGACAGAAGTTGTACCGACCCGATGCGAAAGGATCAGCACCGAGTCGCCTTTGCGAAGCACTCGTTGCGTGACCTCTTTTCTGTCTTCCGGCAATGGGTCCGTGAACGTAAGCTGTGTGATCTCGTTATCCACCAACCCTGCGATGGTGTTGAACATCGCGACGCGAGCCGTGTAGAGCTCCGCATCCGAGATATAGCCAGCCTCATGCTGCTCTACCAGCCACTTGAGCGACTCAAGCGCCTTTCTGTTCAGCTCCTCGTAGAGTGTTGGCAGATTCTCTGTCATCACCCTTACACGCTCTTGCTTGACTATGTTCAATGTAGTGTTTCCAAGAGCGTGCGTCTTAGGTGAGTCGCTTTTGATCTGACGGAGAATTGACGAGCGTCGAAGGCGTCACGAAGGCGAGCTTCATGAGCGCCGCAACCCGAGCCTCGAGGTCCGTGCAGTTCCGATCCAGCACGATACTGTTCACGGAGCCGTTGAATTTGCCGAGCAGCAGTCCGATGATCAGGAAGTTGATGTGCTCTATGTAGGACGGCACTGCCGGTGCCTTGCCCTCTTCCTCCACCAGCGGGATGCCAGGCTGAACGACCATGTAGGCTGAGAAGAAGCGCTTGGACACCTCCATGCAGAGGTCGAGGTAGCGCATCACCTTCTCGTCAGCCTCTGGCGTCACCCCCGCACGAGTCACGTCCGCCAGCATGTAGGCCATCATGTCGATCGGTGTGCGGTCGGCCACGAAGATGCGAGGAGCCGCCGCATACTGCTCCCTGATGTCGTCCAGAATCGCCATCTGGATCGCAATGCGCTCGTGCAGCGAGTAGTCCACCTTCGGATCCGCCCCGAGCCGCTTGAACGTCTCGCTGGTGCTGGTCTGAACGTAGGGGATACCCGAACGTTCGCTGAATTCCCTTGCCAGAGTGCTCTTGCCCGTGCGATGTGCGCCCGCAATTCCGATCATTTCAGCCCTTGCGTCGATAGAGAGGGATCGTGAAGTTCGCAAGGCTTGAGAGCATGGCACCGCCCTCCTGCCTTGCTCGCTGCATCGTCTGATGAGAGACGATCTCGCCGCTCGGTGTCATCCAGGCGACCGGATCGTTGAACTCGATCGCCGCGCCGGTCGTTACCTCGAAGCTATCCAGCTCTTGCCTGATAACGGACTCCAGCGCTGATTCGATGAGTCCTCCCGCCGCTCGCTCGCGGCTCCCGTAAGGGAACTTGAATTCGATCCGCTTCGGGCGCTCATCGAATTCCGCGCCGACGTCGAAGATTCGCTTCGCGAGATACTTCGCCAGCACCGCTTTGTCACTCACTGGTGCTCTCCTTTCCGCCTCTCGTAGATGTGGTGCAAGTATTCCGCACCCTCTAGCTTCATTCCTTGTGGACAAAGACTCTTTCCTGGGTGTCGTAAACGTGCACCCATTTGAGAGAGTCACCGTCCGCCATGAATCCTTTTGCGAATGCAATCGCCTGCTCCCTGTCATCGAAGCTGTCCAGGAAGTCCTCCATGCCACCTTTTGGGTAATACGTAACTCCGCCGCAGACAACGAACCTGCGCATACCTCAACCCTTCACGCAGACCACCTGCCGAAGCTCCGCCACGACGTCGACCAGGTCGTGCTGGTTCTCCATGACCTGATCGATGTTCTTGTAGCAACCCGGAATCTCGTCCAGGACGCCCTCATCCTTGCGGCACTCGATGCCCTGCGTCTGATTTGCCAGGTCTTCTGTCGTGAAGCGCTTTCTGGCTTCGGCGCGGCTCATCTTTCGGCCCGCGCCGTGCGAGCACGAGTGGAAGCTCTCGGGATTGCCTCTGCCACGCACGATGTAGCTCTTCGCGCCCATCGAACCTGGAATGATCCCCAAGTCGCCCTCTCGAGCACGAACGGCACCCTTGCGAGTCACCCATACGTTCTCACCGTAGTGGTTCTCACGGGTCGCGTAGTTGTGATGGCAGTTGACCGCGATCTTGCCGAGCGAGAACGGTGGCAGCAGCACGCGCATCACCCGAAGAACCGCCTCCATCATCGCCTTGCGGTTCTCCATCGCGTAGTCCTGCGCCCAGAGCATCGCCTCGATGTAGTCATCGAAGTGCTCCGTGCCCTCGACCAGGTATGCCAGGTCGCGATCCGGTAGGTTGATGAAGTGCTTGCGCATATCCTCGCGCGCCAGCTCGATGAAGTACCGCCCGATCGCATTGCCGACGCCTCGCGACCCCGAGTGGAGCATCACCCATACGGTACCGTTGGTATCCAGGCAGATTTCGATGAAGTGATTGCCCCCGCCCAGGCTGCCCAACTGCAACTGCGGGTCCTTCTGGCTGATCTTCGGGTGCTTCTCGATGATGGCGTAGTAGCGATCCTTGAGCGCACGCCAGCGGCTTACGATCGAGGCTGGCGTGACCTCCCATGCACCCTTCACCGAACGCCCCGGGATCGTCACGAAGCCGTGTGGCACGGCCCGCTCGATCCGCTCGCGCAGTTCCTTGAGCGAATCCGGGAGGTGCTTCGCGGTAAGCGTCGTCTCGACGGCCATCATCCCGCAGCCGATATCCACACCGACCGCAGCCGGGATGATCGCGCCCCTCGTGGCGATGACAGAGCCCACAGTCGCGCCGATGCCCGCATGAACGTCCGGCATCGCCGCCACATGCTTGTGAATGAACGGGAGGGTCGCGAGCCTGCTAAGCTGTTCGGCCGCAGTCGCCTCGATCTCGTCCGTCCAGACCTTGACCGGCTTTCCACCTTCCGGCTGCCACACTTTCTTGATAGGCATTCGCCCTCCAGAGTTGCGTAACTGCCTGATTCGCAATATAGACGCGCCAAGCACGTCTGTTTGCGGTGACTTACATTCACCTGTGTTCCCTAAGAGCTCGAAGCTCGAGCCCTTAGGGAACACAGGGCATGAAGCCCTGTGTTCGCCTGTTACTTACCTGCGACGTTGAGCAGAGTGCTGGTCTGCGACCCAAGCACATGGGTCGGCAGAACGTCATCCCACTTCTGAATGCGCTCGTGCTCGACCAGCAGCGGCGTGAGAGAGGCCGCCAGTCGCTCGTTCGCCTTAGCCAGAGCGGCAGATTCCGTCGCGATCCTGTAGGCTTCGGCGTCCGCAACCAGTTTCTTTTTCGCCGCTTCGGCTTCTGCCTGGATGATCTTCTGAGCCTTCTCGGCCGCCGCCTTCGTCTCGAGGATCGCCTTGTTCTGCTCCTCCCGACGCACGACGATCTTGAGGCGCTCCTCTTCCTGCTTCGCGAGTTGCACTTCCTTGATCTTCGCCTGAACGTCGGGTGGCAGAACGATCTGCCTCAGACTCGCATCGTTCAGGATAAACGGCAGATCCTTGAACTCCTCCCTGAGCGCCTCTTCGATCGCCGCATCGATCGCCTCGCGATTACTGGCAACGGTTTCTACGACATATTTGCCGCCCACGTCCCGAACCGCATCGCGCACGATGGCATTGATCTTCTTGTCGAAGTAGTTCGCACCATAGATGCGTCGGATCTCGGGCATCCTCTCGGCGATCGGCGTGAACTGCAGTGTCAGCTCGATGTGGTAGACCACATTGTTCGCGTCGAGGATGTCCAGCATCGCCTTGTCGATGATGCCGTCCTTGTCTTCCTCGTCGCTCTTGCCGCTGTAGTTCGCCGTCTGCATCTTCACGTCGTCGAGGTACACCCTATCGACGAACGGAATCTTGAAGTGGAACCCCGGCATCGCGACCTGATCCTGGAACTTCCCGAGTCGGCTGATGGTGCCGACGTAGCCCTCAGGCACGATGTAGAAGGAGCTGAACAGCAGGATGAGGCCGAACAGAGTGAGCACCCCCGACGGGCACCATTCGCTTGAACAGACTGATTCGCTCCATCGCGGCAGCGTGTCGTGCTGCTCGTTCCGCCATCAGGCGTTCTTCTCTCGTTGTGAATGACATGGAACGTTATCCTCCGTTGAGTCGTGGTGATTGAAACTTGTCAGGTGACCTTCTTGATGTTCAGGGGCACGCGCAGCAGTGTGTTTGTCACTGCTAACTTATGTTCTCCGACACAAGAAGTTCGCGGAGATTCGTCGATGATCAGTAAAGGTGAGATGGCGACAAGGTGACGGGACGACCGCGATTGGGCTCGACCACCACAACGCGGTCATCCCACAGCTCGATCATGTAGGGATCCTTCTCACACGTTACGGGCAGCGACTCACCCAGGTGGCGCATGCACCAGACGCCGATGGCGAGCTTCGCCTTCCGCACCTCATGCGCCCGTTCCTCAGTGCCGTCCTCCCACACTCGAGCGGTGAAGATCCGCACGTCCCTTCCCTCGCGACGCCAGCGCTTGACTCGATCCAGCATTTCCGGGATCGGTTCTCCGATGTGCTCCGGCCCCTTCCAGCCGTCGTAGCGAGCGAGAGTCCCGTCCAGATCCACCCCAATCCAACTCTTGTGCGCCATGATATCGTCTTGCGTCAGTGCTGACTAACTTTCTTGGTCACACCTTGAACTGCTCGAAGGCCGAAGCGGAGCACGGCACGATCTCGCGAATCAGCGTCCAGATCGCCAGCGCATACTGGCGAATCTCGTATTGCGAGTGCGGGTGCACGCGCAGCCTGAGGAAGTGGAATAGGTTGTGCAGATCGACCGTCGCGAACATCCGGCTGTAGGCGGCGAACGGCAGCACGATCCTGGCGAGCTCTCGAGGCATGCCCTCTTTCAGGTGCCTCTGGTAGAGCTCGAAGGCCCGGATCATATGCTCTCGCTGCTCTTCCTCCCAGCGCAGGAACTTCGACCACTCCTCCGCCGTATAGCAATCGCCATCCGACAGCTCCCGGACCTGCTTGTTCGAGCTGGACTGCACGCCATACTTGCCCGGCTCGGGCACGTAGAAGCCCTCGTCCAGCTCGGAGTACCTGGCGCTGATCTCGTTGTAGGACCAGGTGCGATGCCGGTGCCACTGTCGGAGCACGAAGATCGGAGCCTTTACCTCGAACGTGAACACCATCGCCTCGAACGGGCTTGTGTGCCGGTTCTTGTAGAGATACTGGATGAGCTTCTCGTCCTTCCCGGCATCCTCACCCGTGCGCCAGTCGGCGTTGTAGGACACACGGGCGTTGCGGACGATCTCCAGATCGCCAGTCCAGTGTTTATCGCGCTCGGCTGGCTGCATGTAGCTCACCAGCCGGACGAACCCATGATCGAGAACGGGGATCAGCCTACTCATCAGAACTTCTTGCCTCCCGCCGCCCGACGCGCCTCGTGAGTGTGGTCCCGCCGCGTCGCGTTGTAGGCGAGCTTCTCAGCCACAGCACCGGCAAGATCGAGGTGATAGGCCCCGGCGTAGTCGAAGATGCGGATGAGAGCGTCCGCGAGCTCCACCTCCTCGGCCTTTCGGTGAGGCAGCTTCTCGTCCTGGACGTCCTTGCGCACCCCCTCGAGAGCCTCGGAAAGCTCGCTGTGAATGAGCGCGATAAGCTCGCCCTTGTTGCGCTCGATCCGCTCGCCCGTGTTGATGTCGCGCCACCACTTGTCGTTTAGCTCGTGGATGTACACAGACAGTTGGGTGAGATACCGAGCCGCGTTCTGGGCATACGCCAGCGCGTCGCGCGTTCTCTGCGGGAGTTCCTCAGGTGCCAGATTGCTCTGCATTTCTTCCTCTTTTGTGATGCCACCAGTTGAATGCGCGCCGCAGCAAGTAGCTGCGTGCCACGGAAACGATGGTCAGAACCGTGACAATCACGAAGTTCTGACTGTGCGTGACCTCAATACCCATCGAGGCATAGAGGAGTGCCTGGACAATAAGCGCGATCACCATGCCGACCGCGACGTTGACCAGGCTCTCGACAAATGAACTTAGTCGTGACTGCATTTTCGGGCAGAATCGGGCGTTATTCCTTCACCCCGAACAGCTCCCGGATGTACTCCGGCTCGAACTCGCAGTCCTCTGTTGTGATGGTGCCGTCCGGGTGTACCACGCACGGGACATAGCCGTAGGACACCTGCACGTCCTCGAACTCACGCTCCCCGTTGAAGAACTCCTCGATCCGATTCCGAAGCGTGTTCAGGATGTCCTCCTGACATTCGCGCTCCGTATTGAAAACTCCGGCCGTCTTGGTATCCGGGTCCCAGTAGGCGGGGTTTCCGTCTTCATCGAGCACGATCCAGGCTTCACGAGGCTGCGTCATCGTCGTCCTCTCCCTCGAAGAGACGAGGGTCGTCATCGTCCACGACCACGTATTGCCCTTCGGCCTCTTCCATCGTCTCCTTCATGAAGTTGTAGCCCTCCGTCAGTTCCTCGAGGGTGTACTTCTCGAAACCCCGCAATCCCAGGCGGGCGATGTCGTGCAGTGCCGAGAGATCACGAAGCGTGTCCTCAACGAAGTCCTCCACAAGTTCGTCAATCGCGTCCGTGCGACTGACGTAGATCACCCTCGTCATGGGTCACGCTCAGATGTGGCAGTCGTAGACCGAGAGCAGCGTGTCGTCCGGCAGAGAATCGAGGACGCGATTGAACTCACGCAGCCACTCATCCTCGTCCTTCTCGTTTTTCGTGATGCCGAACCAGCCCATTTCACCCTGTTCGTGCCACACGCCATCCTTGATGAACGCGAAGGTCGTGACGGCACCCAGGCGAGCACGTTCGATGAACTTCTCCTTGCCGCAGCCGTAGATGTCGTTCACATCCGAGAAGAAGGGGATCTTGCCCGCCTTCTGCAGATCCTTGACGACCGGAAGCTCCCAATACGCCTTGCGAGCCTCCTCGACGTCCTCGTAGTTCTTGCGGAACTCCTCGAAGCGCGGCGGCGGTTCGCGACCCTTGAGTGCCACCTCGAACTCCTCGTAGTCCTTGCGGGCACCTTCGGCAGCCTTTTCACGCATCGCCTCAAAGTCGATGTCGCCCTTGAAAGCCTGATCCACGTAGCCGTGCGGCGGCGGCTCCGTCAGGATGCCCGGCTCACCGACGACGCCTTCCCTGCCCTCCTTGAGCTTGAAGAACCCCGTCCAGCGCCCGCCGAGCACATACCAGTCCCACTTCGCATTGGGGTTCGTGCGGCGGACAACCTTGACGACCCCGCCCTTGTCGTTCACCTCATACCAGCCATACTTCTGGTCGCCGTGCAGATCGGGCGTCGCGCCAGCCTTGATGGGCCTGAGGCCGAACCAGGATCTCACGAACTCCTCGAAGTTCTGGTCCTTACCATGCTCGCGATACTTGTCGCGAGCGTGCTGCGTGACGTCCACGCTCTGAACGAACTCGTCCACGACGCCCGTGCACTCGAACTCGTGGTAGGGAGCGAGCTGCGCTTCGGGGTTCTCACCGATGACCAGAACTGTGAAGTGGCTCATGTTTCCTCCGCCTGAAGAAGGCGGGGAGCGCTCGCTCCCCGCGTGCTGTTGTGTTGCGAGAGTATTGTAGTCAGTGCTGACTGACTTTTTCAGGTGAACGCTAGGGGTTCTTGCGGAAATCGATTGGACATACCCCGCTCGCGCAATCGACGTGCTCGAGGCCGACGTCCTCCTGGGCACCCGTCTCACCCCGAATTTCGCGCGTGATGCGCTCGTATTCATCCTTGGTGATCGGCTGCTCGGGCACGTATTCGTAGGCATACTCGTCCACGTCCGTCTGTGGCATCACCGAGCACGCCCGGATGGTCGGCTGGTTCTCGATCAGTGTCTGCTTAAAGCGCTCGAAGTCCACGACCTTCGGGTTGTACTTCAAGGTGTAGCTGACCTGATTGCCGCGATCGAACGGCAGCGGGTTGCCGCTCTCGTCCGTTCCCCGAATCCAGTACTTCTCCAGAAGTCGCAGCCACTGATACTGCTCTTCCGGGGTCGCCTCCCCTGCCGTCACGAGCTTGTCACCCATGCCGAGCTTGCAGATTTCCGGCTGGGTTGGAAAACCAACGATCGTCGTGCCGTTGTAGGTGCGAAGCTTGCGCACCGGGTAGCCCATGCGCTCGTATTCGGTCACGATCGGGTCGTCATTGCGGAACTGCACCCACCGCAGATACTCGCGCATCGAGGGCAGGTGCGCGCCCTCTGAGAGCCCGAAGAGCTTCGAGGTCGTGCCTGCGGGCTTGATGGTGGTGTTGGTGTGAGGAACTGTCACACCGAGCTCCTCGGCGTATTTCCTCGCCTCATCGTCGACCGCGCGACGGAACCGGGCGAGCATCAGCCAGAAGTCCTTGGATCTCTCCTCATCGACCAGGTCCTTCCAGCCGTAGCCGAAGCGCTTCCAGGCATACTCGTGGATGCCCGTCATGCCGACGCCGATCCGGTTCGTGCGCCTGACCTCCTTCTTGTAGAGCGCGCCCATGAGGTTCGTCCTCATGAGCATGCGGACGGCCGTTCTGAAGGCGTCTTCGGCATCGTCATCGTTCTGCGCGTGATACGGCACGACGTCCGCGATCACACAGTAGCCACCCAGCATGAACAGGGCAATCTCCCCACAAGGGTTCGTGATCATGTGATACCGCGAGGTCAGAGCCCGTTCGGTGAGGACGCTATAGAGCTCCGCTGTTTTCGCCATCGGCTTGAACCGACTGGATCCGGCAACGATGCCATCGGTATAGACATCCATGCCCTCGCGGTTCTCCACAAGCTTGTCCTGATTGATCAGGCCCGGCTCGCCCGTGCCGTCGAAGTAGGCAGCTCTGGTCAGCTCATCGAGCACCTGCCGAGCGTGCTCCGCAAGTGGACCGTCCTCCTCGCCGCGAACGTAGCGCCAGAACTGTTCGTCCACCGTGACCGAGTTGTTTGAGCTCCACAGAAACCCGCCCTGCTTGACCTTGATGAAGTCGAGCACAGAGGCATCCCGCCAGGTCTTCGTGGACATGCGAGCCGCCCGGCGGGCACCTCCCACCAGCACGCACTCCGCCAGGTAGTGATCCACGAACATCGTCGCCCGCCATGCGGGCATGTTCGCATCGCGCAGAGCGGCGATGTTGCGAATGGCGTTCATGAGCGGCCCCGGACCCGACGCTGGGCGGTTCTGCATGCCACCGATCGGCTTGCCCCGAGCGCGCACGTCCGAAAAGTCGAGAATCAGCACCTTGTTGCGATGGATGCCCTCGAAAGCCATCACCTCGATGTGCTCGATGGCATTCGCCCAGCCTTCCCTCGAGTCGCCAACGCGGACATAGACCTGTTCCCGGCTGGCGTAGACGTGCCGAGCTGTGCGCAGATCCATCGCGCTGATTTCGCCGCTCATGACGTCCGGGTGCCCGTGATCGATGACCGGAACGACAATCGGCATCTGACACCAATCGACGACCATCATGTGATCGTCGTAGGCTCGACCGACACCCGAACCGTTGAGCAGAAGGTAGAACGTCACGAAGCTGGTCGCCGAGGTCGCGCAGTTGGTAAAGACCTCGATGTTGCGCTCGGGCTGCCTCTCGTCACCGTGTTGAAGGTGACGGCCCGACATCAGAATACTCGCCTGTCGAAGGTGATGCAGGGCTCGATGGAACTCCTCGTTGCGAGATTCCTTCGGTGCCAGGAGGGAGTTGCCACGAGCTACGCGCTCGGCGACTTCCTCCCAGGTCTCGAACCGGGTCGTGTCGCCATCCTGAACCTTGCGATTGATGGTTCGATTAGCGACAGCATCCCCGATCCCCGCACTGTATGAACGTGCGGGGGTTGCATACCCATTCCGCATTGATTACTCCGACCTAACTAGAAATGAGAAGCCAATATAACTCACGACTGACTTAGCTTGTATAAGACAGCTAAGCCACTGAATTTCTTACGATTATCCACACTGGCCGGTGTNGTTTTCGGCGTTGACAGAAATGTAGTTTGACGTTCCATCGCAGCCGCGAGCGCTTCATGACGAAGACGCTTCACTCACACGTTTGATGNCGAGAATGTTGAACTGTTGATGCCCGAACTCCGGTGCCTCTCCGAAGAACCAGAACCTCCCGAGGATCACCTTCTTGTAACTCTCGACCGCATGCTGGATGCGGTAGTTGTCATAATCGCTTGCAAGAATCGCCGTCCCGTCAATCGCCACTTCAACATTCACTTCCCGTAATCGCAGAAGCGGCACATTCTCGTAGCGGTCTCGAACCTCGAGGCAATGATCGGGCGTCATACACCGCGCCTGGAGTCGAAAGATGCACGCATCGTAAAGGACTTCACGCTCTGCACTCGCCAAAACCCTCATCTTCGGACACTTTGCGCACATCAGGGGAACCTGCTGACCCAGGTCCCGCCCAAGATCCGCCATCACCATCAAGCCCATAATGTGACTCTTCCCTACAGCGCCACCTCAACTAGTCACGACTGACTGACTTTTGAGGCCAAACGAATAAGATCCTGGAATTCCTGCAACTCGACCCCGGCGTGCAGGATCGCCACGGCGTCAGCCAGGTGCTCGTTCTTCGGCGAAAGCTTTCCCCGATGCCTGATCCACTGAAGATCGGGATACTTCTCCGTCGCCCAGGCGATCATCTGCTCCTTGGTGGCGTCCTTCTTCCCGGGGCCAGCGAGCTTCGTCTGCGTGGGTGTGACCTGGATTACCGGGCAGGTGATGTTCGTGAGCGTTCCGAGGGCGATCCCTAGTGCCCAGCTCGCCCGCGCCGATTGCGTTCCCGAGGGAATCTCGCAAAACGCTACGGCAACATCCTTCGTGTAGTGTCGAATCCACCGGGCGATCTCACACGCCCTGCGGTAGTCGTCGCTCGAACGCCGCACCGTCTTGGTCTTGATGGGCTCCGTGGAGATCAGGTGAAGCCCCAGGATCTTCTCGATCCTGTTCGCCTCGAGGTCATACGAGGCTAGGCAGAAGCCGGAATGATTGAACCCTACGTCGAGGCTCACCACCTTCATTACCAGGATCCCCAGGTGCCGCTGTAGACTTCTTCATGGGCGGCAAGCTCTTCGGCGATGCGGGCCGCCTCACGTTCCTCTTCCTCCTGCTGGATCTTGGCGAGAACGCCATCAAGATCCAGGTTCTGCGTGTTAGCGGACAGCCAGCTCTTGAAGCGCAGCACGCCGTCTTTCAGCGGCACACTCTGCGACAGCGCCCACTCGACCACGACCACCTCACTCTCAAGCCCGATGATACCGGGCAGGGGTTTACAGCGAATAATGACCCCTGCCCTCTTGCCCAGGTAGGCGTCGATGATCTTGAACCGCTCATTGCCGATGAGGGATACCCGCTTGTACTCCCAGGAGTCCGGGTTGTAGATGTCCGACGAGCCTTCAACCAGTTTGCCGCAGGTGACAATCTGGGGTGCGTCCACCTTCCAGACCATGTCCTTGTGCTGCTCAATGAGTTGGCGCATGACGGCAACAACCGCATCCCCCTTCTCACCGATCTGCTCCGTCTTGGCGCACAGAAAGTCGAACGCTGTAACAGGCGTCGCAGGCCCAACCTTCTTCCTACCTTTTGCCACGTTCTCAATCTCCTAGAAGTCTATGAATTCGTCCTTCACCAGCGTGACGGCTCACCCGTTTGAGCAGCGTCGTCACCTTGCGCGCGGCTCTACTGAGATTGTCTTGCCGCTCATGCGGCCAGAGCACCTTCAACGAATGAGCGACCGTCCTTCTTCACTACCAGAGTCTGGTCGCGAATCCAGTCGGACAGCTCGTTGTGGCTGATCACGAGCACCGTCCCACGCTCCTTCGCCTTCTCGTTGAGAAGATCCATCAGACGCTCCATCCCCGCGTCATCGAGGGCGTCATCGATCTCGTCGGCCATGAAGAGCTTGATGGACTTGAGCGCTCGCTGCGCCACGAGATCCTGCAGCGCCATCGCGCATGCCAGGCGCACCTTGCGCTTCTCACCACCCGACAACAGTCCGAATCGATCGCCGCCGGTTGCGCTCCTGACCTCGATGCCGAACTTCTCCTTGAGCTCGCCCTTCGAGTTCTTCGCCAGCGTCGACCAGGTCGCTGTGATGTTCCCATCCGAGAGGTGCCCCAGATAGTGAGCCGTGCGCGTGTTCAGGAAGGGCGTGACCTGATCGAGGATGTGCCCACGAACGCCTGCGGGACTGAACACCTCGACCGCCTGTTCAGCCAGCTCGAGTCGCTCCCTCGCCTTCCCCAGCTTCTCTTCGTATTCCTTCACCCGCGCCTTGACTTCCTCAAGGTCCTTCTCGTGCGTTTTCACGAGATCCTCGAACGGGTTCGGGGCTGCGCGGGCACGCTCCAGCTCCTCCTCGAGCGTCGTGAGATGAGTCTGGTGATACTTGTAGTCCGTGATCTTCTGTTCGACCTCACGAATCTTGCGCTGGAGCTCGTTGATCCGCGCGACTGTCTCGGAGACATCGACGAGCGCTGCGACCGCTGACTCTCGCTTTCCACGAAGCTCAGAAAGCGCAGATTCGCATTTCTCGCGACCTTCTTTGTGCTCTTTGAAGCTACGCACACTCTCGGCAAGATCGCTCTTAGCGCTTGCTATCGCGTGAGAGAGCGACGCCTCAGTGATGGGGGCCCCGCACTCCCGACAGGGCTTTCCGATGCGCTCCGAGACGGTATCAAGCCGCGTCTTGTGCTTCTTGACCTCATCGGCTGCGATCTTGAGTCGGGCATTGATACCCGACAACTTCCGCTCGAGCGCGAGGATCTCCGCATCGATCTTCTTGATCTCAGCCTCGCCCGTTTCTCGAGCCTTGAGCGAACTCGTCAGTTTCTCCAGCTCATCACGATACGCGGGAAGCTTTCCGCGTTCCGCGTCGACCGCAGTGGCTTCCGCTTCGAGAGCGTTTTTGATTGCCTCACGCTCCTTTTCGAGCTTCGTGATCTTCTCCGCCTGCTCTTTGAGCCACGTCTCGAACTTCGCTTTCGCCATCTCCACGAGACGCTCGCGGTCTTCCACCGCCGCTATCGCCGCCCCAAGAGCGACCTCCGCACTCGTGACCTCCGCCTTTGCAAGACGAGCTCGCGTGCGAGCCTCCTCGTAGCACGCTTCCAGCTCGTTGATGCCCGCCGCCTCCTCGACAAGTGCCTTCAACTCCTTGTCGGTCATACCCGGCAGGTTCGGCATGCGCTCCTGACCGGCATAGATGGCGGCGTTGAACACCTCGAGGTTGCAGCCAAGAATCTTCTCGATCACCCCCTGCGTAAGCTTGTCGGTACCCAGGGTGAGATCCTCCTCCTTGCCGCTTTCGTCAAGACGAGTCACATAGACCTTGTTCTTGTGCTCGCTATGGCGACGATACCGGTCAATGCGGTACATCGTGCCGTCGTCGTCCGCAAGGGTGACAGACACCCGGCAGTTCTTGCCCGCCGAACGATTGACGACCGCATCACCACTCTCACCCCTTGCGGTCTCGCCAAAAAGACACCAGGAGAGCGCATCCGGGATGCTGCTCTTGCCCGAGCCATTCGACTTCGCGGACGTGTCGTCGAGATTCTGCCCCTGAATGAGATTCAGCCCCCGATCCATGAGCATCAAGCTCGCTGAACCGATCGCCATGAAGTTCTCGATGTGCAGGGTGACAACCTTCATTTCGCGCCCCTCACCGTCCGCAGAATGTCCAGACACTCGGCAGCGAGCCCCGCCTTGCCCTTCGTGTCCGCGAACTTCGTGATCGAGACCTCAAGAGGCTCCATCTTGTCGATGATTTCTCGACGTCCCTCCGTCTTGGTCGTGCTGATGGACTGAATCAGTACCCCCTTCGCTCCCATTTCGTAGAGCTCCTTGCGCAGGTTCTCGACCTCCGAGTTGGTCGGATCCACCAGCCGCGCCCGCACGTAGTTGCCTTCGACGAGGCAGATGTACTCCTCCATCGAAGTAACATCGCTCAGATCCTCGAAGCGGGGCGCATGACTGGCGCGATACTCAACACGATCCTCGTAGACGAGGAGAAAGCCCGCCCTCGAGCCGACGTCGGACCAGGTTTGATGCGTCAGTGCACCGATCGAATAGACGCCGTTTCCGAAGTCCTTGTGATTGTGATAGTGCCCCGCGAACACCCGCTTGTAGCCAAGCCCTGCGAGATAGTCCGCCGTGAGCCCGTGATCCGGAATACCAGGAATGACCCCATCGATCGGGGCGTGAATAATCAGATCGCGCTTCCTGCGCTGACTCGGCTCCACCATCTCGAGCTTCTCTTTCAGCTTCGGGATCGACCCCTCCCAGCCGCAGATCGCGATATCGAGAGCCATGAAAAGACGAACGTCGTCGCCCGTATAGACCGATGCCCCGGCGAACTCCACCGCACTGGAGGACGATCCGTAGAAGCTGACGTTCTTGCCTTCGAGATCGTGGTTGCCCGGAATGATGAAGATGGAGAACTCCTTAGAGAGCTCCCTGTAGAGTTCCTGCACCGGAATCAGCACGCTCGGCGGAATCGAACCCCGCACGTGGAACATATCGCCCGCATGGAAGGCAACCCTTCCGCCTGCCTTCCTGAGCTCCTCAAAGGCCCGCCGCGTCTCGTCAATGATGATCTGATTGCGGGAATTCACCCCGCGCTCATTGACGGTCGCGAAGGCGTCCCAGTTGTGATGGTGGGTGTCGGAGATCAGCAGATACGGATACTTCATGTCCCGCTCAGAGCATCGTTGCTGCGAGTAATGTTAGTCATCCCTAACTTACTTTCTCAGGTAATTACAAGGAGGGTTCAGCGCGAACGACCTTGAACGCCTTGAGAGGGAGAATCTTCTGCAGCGAACCGCCCCGCGAGGTATAGTTGATGGTCCTCGTCAGCTTGCGGTCGAAGTACCGTTCGATTGGCGTGAAGTACATATCGCCCGTGTCCTTCAACTTCACACCGATGAACTTCATGTTCTTGGCGCGAGCGGCGACCAGCGTGGAATAGTCGATTGCCCATGCGGCAAAACCCTCCCTCATGGCGAGGGAGAGCTTGCCCTTTCTGTCCGTGTAGATGTCGCTGTGCTTCCGAAAGGCCAGATAGACGTTCACCCCGTTGTCCTGCCAGATGAACGCCCCGTAGATCCTCCTACCCTTCTTGTGGTACTCCACCTTGATGATCGTCGGCATACGTGATCGGCCAGTTGAACTTGAGATTCCTCAGGTACACCACAGTGATCGTTTGAGCGTTCGCCGCGACCAGCTTGCCGTAGGAGCGCGCGATGATCTCCCGCATCTTCGATGCCGCCTCCTCCGGCTCCATCCCGAGAAGCAGATGGTTCATGTGCGAATGCTTCTCAACCATTTCATCGAAAGATCCGTGCAGCACCTGCAGCACCTTCGCCTTGCCGAACACTTCGTTCGTCTCGGCGTTCACGAGTCCTACGATGACGCCTGGCGACAACCGGTTGAACCAGGAGACGCCAAGGCGGAACGTGTTGAATACCCCATCGAGCCCGACGAGCCTCGGTCGGAACGTAATCACTGGCTGATAGCGACTGCACGTTCTGACGACGGGTACCAGACCGTTGCTCTCAAAACCCCTCAGCTCCTTGTATATCGAGCACGCCTGATAATCAGGCGTCTCCTGACTCCAAGCGCAGTAGGCGCAGAGCATCAGGTTCCTCTTCCGGTCTGCCTCGGTCTCGAGGGTAAAAGCGAGTCCACGCTCCGTTTGGACTCGCTTCAGCCGCCTCAGGTTGGTGTTGAGCGCTGTGTCGTTCATAGAGCTCTCCAAGATGCGCTCTCTATGATACGTAAGCGCTCTTAGATTGAATCACGGCAAAAGTGCGATCAGCTCAGGCAAAAGATCGTTCTCCTTCACATGCGCCACGAGCTGGCTCTTGAAGTAGCTCTTGCCGTTGTAGGTGATCCGAGGGCCGCTCTGCGTGAGAACCCCGATCTCGACCAGGTGATCGATCATGCCACCCACCACGTCGAAGCTGCCCGTGCCGTCCTCGTTGAACAGGAAGTCCCAGCGCGTCTTGAGGAACGGCCTGTAGACCTTGTTTTTCACGATGTCAGCCGTGATCTGCTGCCCGATCTGCCGCGTCTCGCCGCCGTCCTTCTGAACGAGCTTCGCGGCCGTCAGCTTGATCCGCACATCCGCATAGAACGGCGGGGCCTTGCCGCCCGGCGTGCGCGTGTTGTCGCCATAGGTCACACCGGGGTTCTCGCGGAGCTGATTGAGGAGCAGCACCAGCATGTTGTACTTTTCCGCCGCCTGCTTGACGACCGGCAGAACGGTTGACGTCGCTTTGGCGAGCGCCAGAGAGTCCGCCATCGTGAGCTCGGTGAGCTCCTTCTCCCACTTCGCTCGAGGCACCATCGCCGCCAGCGAGTCGAACACGGCGATGATTGGCGCGTCCGGGGGAATCAGGCTCTTCTCGCGAATCCGCTGCGCCGCGTGAATCGCCCGCGTGAACGACTCTTCGGCGGTCTCGGGCCTGAGATGTGCGAAACGGCCCGTGTCCGGGTCGAGCCCGAGATTCCGGGCCTGGCGCATGTCGAACGATCGCTCGTGATCGTGGAACAGCGCGAAACCGCCCTGATCGATGGCACTCTTCATCGCACAGGTGGCAATCGCAGTCTTTCCGCACGATTGCATTCCGAACATTTCGACCAGCCGCCCGACGGGCAGACCCTTGCGATAGTCACCCGAAATCACCTTGTTGAGCGGCGGAAAGCCCGTATCCAGCCAGTGCGTGACCTCGAACGTCGCACCCGCACCGTCACCAAGGACGTCAGAAAGCTCGTCAAGTACCGTCTTTGTCATGCTGCATTCCGTATGGTGGTGAAGGGGCGAATCCACTCATCGAATTGCCCCAGGATGGACAGGAAGGCCAGCTCTTCGCACAGCCGCCTGAACGCCTCGAAGTCCTGCGCCCCCTTCGTGACCTGTGCATCCTTTACGCCCGGTGCGTTAGGCTTGAGCTCCATGATCTTGCGGTTCTCGAAGAATCGATCCCTGCGCCCGTCGAGGTTTTCCGCGAACTTGATCCAGTCGATTGGCAGATCGATCATCCGCTCCCGATTGAGGTCATACATCCTGAGGAAGTTGCCGACCCGACCATATGCGGCCAGCAGCTTCTTCGCTCCAACCTCACCTATCCGACCGACTCCCTTGATGTTGTCGGAGGGATCGCCCTGGAGCGCCTTTGCATCCACGAACTGTTCTGGATCCCGAAAACCGGTGAATTCCGCGAAGTTCTCGTGGTTGCAGTACCGGTCGTGAATCGGATCGAACCAATCCACGCCCTCGCGAACGAGTTGCAGCCAGTCCCGATCGCCTGTGACCATCGTCACCGGCAGATCGCGCTTGCGAAAGACAGCCACGTAAGTCGCAGCGAGATCGTCCGCCTCGCAATTCGGTGACAGCACCTGGTCGATTCCCAGGTAAGTCAGCGCCCGACGCATGTCGGGGACCTGCCTGGCATACTCCTCGCGGACCTTGAGCTGCTCCGCAGTCCGCTTTCGCGACTCCTTGTAGGCGGGATTGATCTCCTTGCGCCATTTCGCCGAGCCGTCCCACAGCACGATCTTGCGACTGCGCGGCGACTCGACCTGAAGAAGCCGCATGGTGCGAATGAGCCCGAAGATCGCCTGAGTCGGCATGCTGCCCGTGCTGAGCTTCGTGCCCAGGTGGGACGCATACCCCAGAGCATTGCCGTCGATCAGATGGACTGCCGTTCGCGACATAGCACCGTCCGTAAAATAGAGCGGCTGGTCCCAGGGAGGATTGGATGGAGGGTCTCGAAGGACCAGCCGCCCGGTAGTTGACCGTCACCCAGGGGAGAAGCTGGGCTTCGTGACGGTCAGGTTCCCACGTCTTCCAGCTCTTCCAGATTGAGCTCGCTGAGGTCCACGTCAGCGAGCGCATCCATGTCATCGACTGCCGGAGCCGAAGTCGCCTCGATCACTCGAGTGCCGGTCGGCGCGACAGTCTCAGCCGGAAGAACGACCGTGCTCGCACCCGGAGCGCTGAGCATCGGCGTCGTCGAACCCGACAGATTGCGCAGGGCCGCGATGGCCTTCGACTTGCCCTCTTCGTATTCCTGCGCCACGTAATCCGCCAGGTTGCGCACCTTCTTCATGTACTCGGCGCTGATGGGGCTCGACTTCGATGCCGCCATCACCTGGTACTTCGTGTTCACCCCCGTCCCGTTGCGCGCCACGATGATGTCGTGACCCGTGTTGAGGTCGAAGATGTTCACGCCGTCAGCTTCCAGGTACTGTCCGGCGATCGTCAGGAGCTGGTCGAACACGCCACTCGGGAGCTCCAGCAGCACCGGCTCGGGATCGTAACCCTTGCCGTTGTGCTTGACGGCGTTCACGAGATAGCGTTGCGGAGCACGCGCTTCCTGAATCAGCTTCTTCGCGTTCGGGTCGCTCGTCATCGCATCAGCCTGACGAATGACCTCGCAGATCGCGCACTCGCGTCCGAAGGTCTTCGCGGTGCAGATGTAGACAGCCTGCACCTCCCCGTCGAAACCCTTCACGAAGTGCTGACCGAAGTCCTGAAACGGGAGCCCCTCGCCGCCACTCCAGTGCGGCAGAATACGCCACCGGGAGTTGCCAGCAGGGAGCTTCTCCGGCTTTTCACGACCACGCCTCGCCTGGACTTCCTTCTGCTTCTTCTGAATCAGTTCAAGGAGACTTGCCATTTTCCAGTTCCTCAGCTTTTCAGTGATACCGATTTTTCAGTGCTCTACGTGACCAATTGACCAGTGATCAGTGGATTCGCGTAGTTGCTCTGAACAACAGCATTATAGCTCAGCGCTGACTGATTTTTTCGGAGAAAGCTTGGAACCCCGCAGGAGCGCTTCGACGGTCTCCCGCTTCTCCGCTAGATCTGCCGACCGACGCTCTGCAGCGGCTAGCGCGTTGGAATAGGCCCACTCGCGCTCCTGGTTCTTGTTGATCTGCACCATCATGTCCCGCTTCATTTCGAGGGCCTTGAGCGCCTGAAACAGTAGCGTCTGGACAGCCTCCGCCTCATCGAAGGCGGCCTTTGCCTTGATGTAGCGGATGTTGCGCCGGATCTTGGCGCTCACCATCGCCTCCGTGACCTTCTTCACCCCCTCTTCCTCGAGCTTCACCCGAATCTGCTTATCCAGTTGGGCCTCGAGGAGCTCGAGGCGCGTCTTGAGAGTGTCGCGCTGGAGGGTCGCCTTGGCGGCCAGTTGAGCGTAGTGCGCGTAGAGCGCCGCCTGATTGATCATGGCGGCGTCGATCTCGGCTGGATTGAATCGCATGTCCGCCGCCAGCTTCTCCGGGTCCACGAACGTCTTAACAACTCCCGCATCAGCCTCAGGTGGGCGCAGACCCTCGAAAATGTCATTGCTCATTGTCAGCCTTTCATGAAATCAGCTCGGCGACGAGCTGGAAAATCTCGTTCAGCTTCACCTGCTCTTCCGGTCGAAACGCGATGATCGCCGGGTTGAATCCCACAACGATGTTCGCATCCAGGGTCGGGTTGTAGACCACCTTACCGGCATTCTCGGCTGCCCCACCCTTCAAGCCCGGCACGAAATGCTGCACGGTCGCGGACCCCAGGGCGACGATGATGGGCGGCTTGAGAATCTCGAGCTCCTTCTGTAGATACCCCTTGCACCCATTAATTTGTTCGGTCGTGAGCATCTTTTCAGACTTAGGGCTCTTCACGAGCGCCGTGAAGTAGCCGTCCGCAATCGAGAGCCCTGCCGAATTGAGTGCCGTCAGAGTGAACTCGCTCGCCTTGCCAGAGAGCATCGCGTTGGCGTTCTCCTCCGAGTAGTTCGGGCAGTCCGTGATCACCATGAACTTCGCCTTCTTTCCGAGCCTCGGTCTGGGGTGAACGCCACCCGCGAGCGAACAGCCCTTGCAGTCCTGAATGGGCTTGACCACCTGCTCGATCAGCATGGCCTTGATCACGTCGCCCGTGACGATGGCTCGATCCATCTTCACGTAGTCGATGATCAGGCCCGGCAAGAGTTCCATCTGGTCCTTGCGTCGATCGGGGTGCATCGCTGGCTTTGAGCCTGGGATCAGCTTGACCAGCGCCCCAACCTTCTCCAGCGCTTCCCGGTGACGCTTATTGAAGATCCTACGGGGAATCTCATCCAGATCCTTAAGCGACTTGAATCCACCGAGCCGCTCGCGGGTCTCGAGAATCGCCTGCGTCGCGTTGTCGGAGATACCCTTCACGCGATTCAGGGGCGCGAGCAGCTTATAGACGCCACCCTCGTGCACGATCTCGAACCTGCGAGTCGATACAGTGATGTCGGGTGGAGCGACCTCCACGCCGTAGCTCCGGGCATCCTTCACGAGACCCTCGAGCTTGTCGTCGCCGAGCACCGAAAGCGTCGCCGCGAAGAACTCGGCTGGATAGTAGACCTTGAGCCACATCGTCCAGTAGGAGATCACCGAGTACTCGACCGCGTGCGAGCGATTGAAACCGTAGGCGGCGAAGTTGGAAATCTTGTCAAACAGGGCATTCGCCTGATCTTCGGGCATGCCCGCCGTCTCGACGGCACCCTGCACGAACTTGTCCCGCTGCTTCGCCATCTCCTCCGGCAGCTTCTTGCCCATGATCTTGCGGAGCTTGTCGGCTTCGGCGAACGTGTAGCCGCAGAGGTCACGCGCAATCTGCATGACCTGCTCCTGGTAGATCAGAACGCCCTGCGTGGACTCGAGCGCCGCCCTCATGTTCGGGTGCTCGTAGAACGGGGTTTTTAGACCCTGCTTGATCGCCACGTAGTCATCGAGCAGCCCTGAGTCCTTCGGACCCGGACGGAAGAGCGACGTCGCCGCAGAGAGGTCCTCGAAGGTCAGCGGGCGGTCGAACGCCAGATCGCGCAGGAGCTTTCTCATACCCGGCGACTCGAACTGAAAGACGCCGACCGTCTTGCCCTTGCCGAACGCCTCCATCACCTTCTCGTCATCGAGCGGCAGGCTCAGGAAATCGACTTCGATGCCATGACGCTCGCGAATGTACTGTGCGGCAAGATCGAGCACATCCAGCGTTGACAGACCCAGAATATCGATCTTAACGAGGCCAAAATCCTCAACGTATTGCTTGTCCCAGTTGACCACTGGATCCCCGCGATTGGTCTCGACCACCGCACGGTTCACCAGGGGCTCACCCGCGACGACCACACCCGCTGCGTGCCGGGCCAGGTTCTTCATGACACCCTCGAGCCCGACGGCATGCTTCCAGACTTCCGGGTACTTGACCTTAAACTCCGCGAGCGGCGCGACCTCTTCCGCCGCCTCGTCCAGCTCGACGGGCTTTCCGTGCTCCTTCGGCACGAGCTTCGTGACACCGAGATCCTTCTGAGGCAGATCAAACACACGCCCGGTATCCCTGAGCGCCGATGCCGACGCCAGGGTGGAGAAGTTGCTGATGCCTGCGACGCACTCCGAGCCATACTTGTCCACGAGGTACTTGATGACCCGCTCGCGCTTCGTGGACTGGAAATCGAGGTCCGCATCGGGCAGGTCGATACGGTCGGGGTTGATGAACCGCTCGAACAGCAGATTGAAGCGGATCGGATCGACGTCCGTGATCCCCATGAGGTATGCGACGAGCGAACCGCCGACCGAGCCTCGCCCGGGGCCGACGCGCACTCCGTTCTCCTTCGACCAGCGCACGAGATCCTGCACGACGAGGAAGTAGCGCTCGAAGCCCATCTTCTTGATCACGGAGAGCTCGTATTGCAGGCGCTTCTTGTAGACCTCCTGCATGCTGGGGTCGGGCTTGTGCCCCAGCACCGGCTTGGTGAAGCGCTTGACCCACCCCTTCTTACACTCCTCGACCAGCGTGGCGAACTCGTCCTCCGCGAGCTTCGGGAGGCTCACGGGCATCTTCTGCCACTTCCACTCGAGCCGCTCGATAAAGCGCTTGCGGTTCTCGACCATCGCGAGCGCATCGGCACCCGAGATCGCCCCGTCGTCGAACTCGGCACTGCGGACGGCGAGCGCGTCACAGAGCGCCTGTAGATGCTCGAGCTCCACCCCAGGGTGAAAATCCCGCACGTAGTTGATGTGGCGGGTGCGGGAGCTCATCTTCTGATTGCCACAGATCGCCTGTAGCACGTCACGGGTGTCCGCCATACCCTCCTTGTAGAGAGCCGGATAGTTGGCGAAGAACTCGATACCGTGCTTGCGTGCTTCAGCTATGGCGATGTGATTCACCCGATCGAAGTAAGGCGTATTGATTGGCTGAATCTCGACTACCACGTTACCTGGGGCGACCTTCACCAGCTCCTCCCACAAGCGCAGATCGCCGTTTCCGAAGAGCCCGTGAAAGTCCCCCGTCGTGACCAGGAGGTTTCCCCTCGCCACCGTGTCGATGAACTCCTGCCGCCCCACTCGAGGCACGTAGTAGAAGTGATCCTGCGAGTAGGCTGAAGTCAGCAGCCGGAAAAGGTCCTTGAGACCCTCGTCGTTCATGATCCAGACCTTCGGATAGAAGGTCTGCGAATCCTGCTTTTCCCTGACGGTCGCATCCGGGACCACACGGAGTCTGCAACCGAAGATCGGCTTGACCTTGTGCTCATCGCACAGCTTGGTGAACTCAGCAAGGCCCGAGATACTCATGGTGTCGGCGAGCGCGAGCACCTCGACCTGGTGCTCGGCCGCGAACTCCACGATCTTCTTGATGGTGAATACACTCTCGCCGATCGAGAAGTGCGATCGCACACCAAGCAATGCCTTCATAGCAACGAAGATCCGTCCTGACCAATGATGTCAAGTCCAGTCAGCAGCGACCAGACAATAGATCCGTGCGACGACGCCGTGCCGTATGACCACCTGAGGTGCTCGATGTAGTGCGCCACGAGCTTTTTCCGATCGAGCTTCCCGTCCGCGACCAGCATCTGACACGCGATTGCCAGGAATTGCGGGAGTTCCAGGGCGTCGTCTCTCTGAAGGGCTGTCTTAAGATCGATTCCCTTTCGGGCGAGTCGCTCGTAGATCTCACGAGCCTTCTTACTCATGCCGGACAGGGCTTCTATAGACGGCCTCTCGACGCGCTCCTCGCGCTTCTCCGGCTCAGCTTCGGACGTAACACCCGTCTCGACCTTCTCTTTACTCACCTTCGACTCTTTGAGAACAGTGAGAACAGTGCTTTCGCGAGCAGCTTTCCTGCGCGTCTCTGACGCACTCTCGCGCGTTATGAGCGTAGGGACGTGTGTGTACTCACTGCGATAGCTCAGCAGCTTTTCCAAGCGCTGACGTTTTTCTGACGCGCTCGTTTCGCACGAGTCCTTATGGAGACACCCGATGCAGATGTCATCCATTGGGTCATACGTTGTGGCATGACCCCAGCAACCCGGTTTGGGGTCGTTCATATCTGACCGTAGCGGATAAGTTCGTTTCTGATGGAATAGATAGTCACCCGTGACATATTTCCCCACATCGGAAGAATATGCTTCGCCAAGAAGGCGAAGGTGACGTCACTGTAAGAGCGCGCATTCCTACCCTGCGCACGAGCGAGCTTGGCTTTCTCCTGGTGAGCGACGAGCTCCGAGCGGATCTCCTCCGGCGGATCCTCGAGAATCTCGAGCACTTTTCGCGCCATCGGGCTCAGCCGCTCATACATCGCCTTCCGGTGCATGTCCCGGTCAATGTACTCGGCAACATCATCGACCTCCTGCGCACCGAGCGCCTCGAGCTGCTCCAGTTGCGTCTCGTCCTCAGCAGGCGCACCCAGTTCCATCTGGTGCCGCCTGCGATCGAGCTCCTGAGCCAGATATCGACCGAGCCGGTTGACCGCCGCACGTCCCATGTAGGTCGTGAACTTGAAGTTCCGGCGCGGATCGTAGGTTCGCTGCGCCAGCGTGTAGGCCAGAGCTGCCTCCTGGAACAGATCGTCGTATTCCACGTTCAGCCCGTAACTCTTGGCCCGTGCCATGTAGCTGCGGCACAGGTGATGAAGGAGCCGATAGTTTCGCTCCCAGCTTGTGACGCTCTGATTGTCCAGGGCCTGCGTATCCATCAGCCGAAGATCCTCTGCGCGATCTGATTCGCCGTCTCACGCTCCACAGCAGGCAGACGGTTGATGTATGCCAACTGCAGCCCCACGCGGAAATCGCCCTTGAAGGTGCCGAGCCTCGCAGCATTGACGAGCGAGCGCGGCGAGATCGGCATGGTGATGTCGTTCTGCTCGCGCACCGTCTTGGCGAAGCTGACCATGTTCTCCGCATCTCGAGCGGCGAGCTTGGCGCGCGTCATGAGGATGGTCTTTTCGACCTCAGGGTCCATGAAGTCCACCTTCATGACGACGGCGAAGCGCTCGTAGTTCGCGGCGTTCTGAATCTGAGTACCCTGGTAGAGACCAGTCTCGTCGCCGACGCCGTTCGTGTTACCCGTCGCGAAGAAGCGAAAGTTCGGGTGCGGGTCCACTACCCTCCATTCCTCGTCAGCCTCCTTGATCACCAGGCGCTTGCCCTCGAGCACCGGCTGATAGACGGAAAGAACGTGCGGCGCGGCGAAGTCGTATTCGTCGGCGAGATACCCCCAGCCGTAACGCATTGCGAGCGGCAGCCAGCCCGGCTGAAAGCGCGTCTCACCGTTGCGATAGACCCACTGCCCCAGGATGTGTGCCTCTTCGGTGTTGATCGTATGCTGAATACGGATGAGCGGGCGATTCGTGTAGGCGAACATCTGCTCGATGAGCGTGGTCTTGCCGGTGCCCATATGCCCCCAGACATACGCGGGCATACCCATTTCGAGGCACATCATCAACGTTTTCAGGTTGTCGATGTTGAAAACGTAGGTGGGGTCCTTCTGAGGCACGTATTGTGGAAACTCGCATTCCGTGAACACAGTGACAGGGATCGGATCACCCCTGCGGCTCTTCGCGGCAGGCATGTCGCCGATATCGAACAGCTCGTGCAGGAAGCGCTTGGTGACGCCGGGCGCGCTGGGTGCTTCGCTCTCCGGCTTCTTGGCTTCTGTCAGTGCTGACTTAGCTTTCCGCTCGGCAAGACGCTGCTTCGCCAGCTCCGACAGCAGCGGCGCGTCGGGATACTCCGCCTGATAGCGCGCGATCGTCCAGTCCGGGTGTTCCTTGTCGAGGTGCGGCTTGATCGCGTGCACCATCGCCTTGCAAACCTGGCAGGTGATCCTGTTGAACATGCTTCTCCCTCCGTCGTTGTGTTGATGCGCGAGACTATAAACGTCCCAAGCGACGCAGACAATAGTCACCGATGACTGAGTTATTAGGTGAAATCAGCGAACGAGCATCTTCTCCATCGTCGCCATTACCGTGCCAGGCAGATCTGACAGATCGTGAATGATCTCGTAGGCCGGGTAGAACGCCTCGACCGCACTCGTCATGATACCGATACCGAAGACGTCCACCCCAGACTCGATCAGTCTCCGCACCACTTTCTTGAGGTGATACGCCTGCTCCTTGATACTGCCGTAACCACCGCATGGCTCACCATCCGATAGCACAATCATGATTTTGCGAGCCTCCGGACGCGCCATCAGACGCGCCGCCGCATACTCCAGCGACTCGCCGTCCGTATTCTGGCTCAGGCGAATCTCATACGGAGCGAGCGCCATCGCTCTGCGGCGATCCGCCGTGAAGCGCTGGTTGAAGTCCTTGAAGATCGGCATGTAGATTGGCTCCACCCGCGAAGGACGCCGCCCCATCGCCGACTCGAACTCCCTCAGACCATCCAAAAGTCTCTTGTTCTGCTCGCGCGTCAGATGGTGCATGCACGTTGTGAATCCGATGACCTCGTGCTTGATGTTCATTCGATCGAGTGTCATCGACATGCCAAAAGCGCTGAGCAGCGCCAGCTCGACCTTCTCACCGTACATGGAACCCGACAGGTCGACCACGAGCGACAGCGCCACGTCCTTCGTCCTTGAGACGATCTTGCGACGGAAGATCCGTTCATCGCCGAGCGGTATGCGATAGAGCGTCGCCCCGTGAAGCCGCCCTGACTTGAAACCGGGCACCATACGGTGATACGACTTCGCGGCGATCATTCGCTCGAAACGCTTCTGAAGCAGCCCGACCATCTGACCGCAACGCTCCTCCATCCGCTTGAGAAGCGCATCGGCGTGATCATGCGACTTAGGAACGAAAAGCTCGATACGGTCAAAATCCTTCGTGAGCGGTGTGTACTCCGACACCTCGAGATCCGAGAGGATCGCCTTGTTGATGATCGTCGTGACCTCAGTATCGAGGTCTCGAGCGCTGTCCAGAACCTCCTTGATCTCATCCGGGATGATCCCTACGGAACTGCTTACGTCCCCATAGCTTTCTTTGTCATCCTCAGACGCGGAACCACCGTCGGAGCCGCCAACGCTCTCGTCCTCTTCCTCGTCCGCCTCGCCGTCCTCTTCTTCACTCTCTTTCTCGTCTTCGCCTTCTTCAGACTCCTCTTCGGATTCGTCCTCCTCAGAGTCATCCTCCGAATCTTCCACATCCTCGTCACGCTCGCCGTCGCTCTCTTCCTCCTCGCTCCCCTCATCTTCGGCGTCATTGGGATGAGAACCGCCAGTGTTGAGAGCCTTCTCTGACTTGTCCCCCGACTCTTCTTTGGTTTCCTCTTCGTCGGGTTCCGCAGACTCCCCCTCACTCTCGGAGCCTTCGTCCTCACCTTCTGAGTCAGGTTCGCTCTTGGGCTTACCAGGACCATCCGAGTTCACGCCATCGCGCGTTTCGTCCCCCTCGTCATCGGGATGCAGCGGCTCTTCGGGCTCACCACCCGCACCACCTTCACCGCCGCCAGGCGACTTCGAGGACTTCCCCTTGCACCCCTCCTCTTCCCGCTTGCGTCGCTTCTCTTCCTTCCTGCGCTCCTCCTCTTCCTTGCGATGCTTGAACTCCTCGATTCGGTTGTGCATCGCTGCGGCGAGCGTGAACGCATCCATCGAGGTGTTGAGCGTCGAGATCTTCTCGATCAGATCCTCGCCCACGACCTTCTTGAAACTCTCGAAGTGATGCCACTTGTCGGCCATGAAGTCCTGGGCTTCCTTCTGACCTGCCCAGGCGCGAACCGCAGCGACAATGAGCGCCGCTTGAATCGCCTTCTCGCTACCGCTCTTGAGCGCCCTCTCATAGTCCGGCTTGGTGATGCGCTCCTGAATGAAGCTCCAGGTCGAGCCGAGATTGCGCCCAGACCCCTTGAACCGCTGCTTCATCTTCCGCTCGATGCGCGTGTCCTCGAGCACATCATAGAGCGCCATGCACGGGGCCTTCTCGGCTCTCGTCTTCACTCGCGGATCGGTGAAGAGAATGTGCCCGACCTCGTGATCTATGAAGCCCTGAACCGCAATCAGGAGATCCTCCGATGCGTTGTCGGGCAGATAGGGAATGTTGACGCGGGCGGGCACGCCTCGTCTGTCATACTGAACGAATGCCTGCGTGCCGATCTGCGTCACAAGAATCTTGCGCTGAGCCAGCATAGCAACGACCTGCCTCACGGACTGGCGCACGATCTCGACTCTGGTCAGCTTCATGCGTTCTCCCTACCATGTATGTCAGTTGTGACTGACAATATAAGAGAAATCGCAGAGGCATTGCGATATGCCCCTGCGATTCTCCTAAACGTCGCCAGCGGACTAGTCCACTGCGGGCGCGACAGTGTTCGCACCCGCTACAGACTGTGTGATATAGACAAGCCCCAAATCAGGATGCCTTCCCTTCACGATCGAATACGATCCTCCGCTCTTCACGAGCTTCTGGTCGCTGAGTTGGCTCAACAGGTCTAACGCCTGTTTCTCGTCTACGTATCGGACACTGGTGACTGATAGTTCTATTACACCGTCCAACAAGACCTTCTCCTCGAATCTACTTGTTAGTCTCCACACGCTTCCCCATAGCTGTTAGAGCACCGCAGAGTAAGCGCTTTGTTGCTCTGCAATATAGTTGACCCGAGCTTCTCGTATTATGACGACTCTGTGAATTACCGTTGGACCGGGTTCACAGTTCTGCAAAGATACGTCACCGCTTACCCACCTTGACCACTCAGCGCTTACTGTATAAACTCGGCAAAGATGTAAAATTTTCCGTTAGGAGAGTGAGATAATCTGCTTACTAGTGACTAATATCACGTCAACACTAAAGTAACACCCGAAGGGTGAACGAGGGATGACAATGCCGGACAAAGAACGCGCAAAAGGCGCACCGACGGTTGCCCAATATCTAGCATTTCAGCTAGAGGCAACAAACAAAACGCAAAGGGAGATTGCTGATGAGGTCGGCTACTCAAAGCCGAACATCATCACAATGTTCAAACAGGGCCTGACGAAGGTTCCGATTCCTTCAGCCCCAAAGCTTGCCCGAGCGATTGGTGTAGATCCGGCCTACTTCTTACGCATGTGCCTCAACGAGTACATGCCGGAGCTTCTCGAGACCATCGAGAAGGAGCTTGGCGGTTTCTGCACCAAGAACGAAACGGAGATCCTGAAGATCATCCGTGACGTCACGAAAGGCTCCGACCCTGAGGTCAGAACCAAGCAGCAGCGTGAGGCGATCGTTAAAGCCGCGAAAGCCCTACTCGAGTAGGGTTCAATCATGAAGGGGACAATGAGAGGAGGACAGTGGTCATCCCACTGTCCTCTTTCTTTTGTACTCCTCGAGATCCTTGGAGCTGTAGCGAACGCTCCGCCCAATCTTGATGTACTTCGGCCCGTGACCTGGGCCTAGCCAGCGCTGGCGGGCAAGCCAGGACACGCTCACCTTGAGTTTTGCAGCGGCCTCCTTCGAGGTCAGAAGATCATCTTCCATCGCTCTCCCCCTTGTTGCCTGCGAGCACGGGAATTGTAGTCACCCATGACTGAGTTTTTCGCCCTTGCGCACAAAGGTGTGACACACGCACGACGCACCCCTGACAGCGCGCGTGCATCCCAAGTGAATCCCAATTGAATCCCAAAAGAAATTCAGCGTTTACTTACCGAGTCGTAAGTGATTGTTTTTTCTTGGTGGGCCGTGCGCGACTCGAACGCGCGACCAACTGGTTAAAAGTAAGCAACGGGTGAACGCGCAACAGATTGAAGGGCTTTGAAGTAAATTTAAGTCGTTGATTTTCCGAGATAGTAAGCTTGCACTGAAATTCACCTGCTTTGAAACTCCTTTAGCGCATCGGCATCCCAATTTCCCATCGCTCTGCTATGATGTCTGCAACTCACTGGACAGTGACTATGCAGACTCTGCACTTCACCAAGAGCTTAATCGCGAAGCTTCCCTACTCTGAGAAGCGAGTACAGTACAGAGACCTCGAGCTGCCGCAACTCATCCTGCGAGTAGGCAGCCGAACCAAGACCTTCTACGCCGTCCAGAAGGTCAACTACCGCTTCCGACGCATCAAGATCGGCAACGCGACCGTGATGAACCCGGTCGTTGCTCGAGAGAAGTGCCGCGAGATCCTCGGGATGATCACCAAGGATCCTGCCGCACCCTCACCCTCGAAGAAGCTCAGCCAAGTCAAGACCCTGAGGGAGACGTGGGAGGACTACCAGATCGATCGCCCGCTCGAGGAAAAGACCAAGCGGGACTACCACAACATGCTCCACCACGCCTTCAAGGATTGGCTGGATGAGCCGATCACCGCAATCACTGGCGACATGGTGAGACAGCGTCACCGGGAGCTCGGGCGCAACAGCGGGCAGGCGTATGCCAACTACTCAATGCAGACCCTGCGCGCCCTGATCAACTACGCGAAGGCGGAATACCGAGACGAGAAGGGCAATCCGATTATCCTGGTGAATCCGGTGAGCCGCCTCTCGGAGACACGAACCTGGTACAAGAAGAAGCGCCGTCGCACCTTCATCCCCTTCCACATGCTCGGTGCCTGGCTCGATGCGGTTGACCGGCTCGAGAATCGCACCGTTCGCGCTTACCTGCTCACGCTTCTCTTCACGGGCCTGCGAAAAACGGAAGCCGCGCAGATGCGCTGGTCATGGGTCGACTTCGAGGCCAAGAAGCTCACGATCCCCGAGGAAGTCACGAAGAACGACGACCCGCACGTTCTGCCGCTCCCCGACTTCATCGCGGAGCTCCTCCAGGAGCACAAGAAGGTCAGCACCGGCCCCTATGTGTTCTCACTCAGTGGCGGGCCGATTGTTGAACTGCGTCGTCATATGCAGAAGGTCACGGAGATGTGCTCCGTGACCTTCACGCTTCACGACCTGCGTCGGACTTTCATCACGATCGCGGAGTCCCTCGATATCTCCTATTACGCGCTCAAACGGCTGATCAATCACCGCCTCAGCAGCGACGTAACGGCAGGCTACATCGTGCCTAATCCAGAACGACTTCGCGAACCGATGAATCGAATTGCGAAGAAGATCCTCTCAGCCCGAGAGCCTCGAGAATCTCGAGGTGGACACTCTCCTCTGTCAGAGGGCAGTAGCGACCGAACCGCAGGTCCCAGTCGTCGCGAGCCGACTCCCAGCTCTCCTCTTCCGTGAGCATCGCCTGCAGCCGCGCCATGTACTTCGGTGCGGCAGCCTGGGCATCCGGCTCTTTAAGGAAGCGCTCGATGAAGCGCTTGATCCGCACGGTGGTAGGGTTGGTTACGAAAATCTTGAAGTGGTTCCAGCCCTTCCGCCGTGCGACCTCTGCGATCTGCGCACAGCCATTCGGCTCGACCACCACCAGCGGTATCTTGCCGCTATCAAAGCCCCGCTCGATCTCGGACACGGACAGCCCATAGAGCGCGCCGTTGAACTCGACCTTTTCGGCAAACTCGATCTCCTCGAACACAGAAGGCTGGACGAAGTAGTAGTCCAGCCCATGCA
>NICF_comb_assmDRAFT_10000388_pt1 | contig 37456 bp, 33 predicted proteins | sample NewIslPassag4_SG_FD_11279 | JGI IMG/M metagenome (IMG submission 11279)
GACACCGGAACCTTCGTTTCATGGCAAGTTCCTCCAACACTTCAAATGTATCTTGAAGCGACGGATGTGTCCAATTGGATTAGGGGGCTTTACACTATTTTTAACCAATTCCCATTTCAGGGGCACCTTGTAGCCTGGTTAAGTCGATATTCGGGACTTCGCTCCAAACTCCTGCCCCTAACAAAATCGCAGCGGCATAAGCTGCCGCTGCGCATGCCCGTTATTCAAAATCGGAATCGATGTCATCGTCATCCGCCGAGAACACCGCAGCTTTGACCATTCCGTCGCCGGAAAGGGTGACCTCCCGGATTTCCTTCTCAATCTGCGCGCAAATTTCCGGGTTGTCTTTGAGAAACTGCTTGGCGTTCTCGCGTCCCTGGCCGAGCCGTTCCCCCTGATAGGAGAACCAGGCGCCGCTCTTCTGGATAATGTCCAGGTCGACGCCGATGTCGATGATGCTGCCTTCCTTGGAAATGCCTTCACCGTACATGATGTCCACTTCCGCCTGCTTGAACGGCGGCGCCACCTTGTTTTTGACCACCTTGATGCGGGTGCGGTTGCCGACCACCTCATTGCCCTGCTTCAAGGATTCGACGCGGCGCACGTCGAGGCGGATGCTGGCGTAGAACTTGAGGGCGCGCCCGCCGGGGGTCGTCTCCGGATTGCCGAACATGACGCCGACTTTCTCGCGGAGCTGGTTGATGAAAATCGCGATGGCTTTGGACTTGCTGATGGCGCCCGAAAGCTTGCGCATGGCTTGGGACATGAGCCGGGCTTGCAGCCCCACGAAAGAGTCGCCCATGTCGCCCTCGATTTCGGCTTTCGGCACGAGCGCGGCGACGGAGTCGACGACGATGATGTCGACGGCGCCGCTGCGAACCAGCGCTTCGGCGATTTCCAAAGCCTGTTCTCCCGTGTCCGGCTGGGACAAAAGCAGTTCGTCGATATTGACGCCGACTTTGCGCGCATAAAGCGGATCCAGCGCGTGCTCGGCGTCGATGAACGCCGCCTGGCCGCCCGCCTTCTGCACTTCGGCAATGGCATGCAAAGCCACCGTGGTCTTGCCTGAAGATTCGGGGCCGTAAATTTCGATGATCCGGCCGCGCGGGAAGCCGCCGACTCCCAGCGCGATATCCAGCGCGAGAGAGCCGCTGGAGACAGTCTCCACTTGCATCTGGGCGCTCTCGCCGAGTTTCATGATGGAGCCTTTTCCGAATTGCTTTTCGATCTGGCGCAGGGCCATCTCCAATGCAGCGCGACGGTCCGACAACACACCCACATCCTTATCCGTTGGATTCATTTTCATCATAGCGGTTTTTGTGCCGCTTGCCAAGCATTTTTTCGAACATTTGTTCGATTGCGGTGGGACAAAAAAACCGCAGCAAAGTTCACTTCGCTACGGTTCTTCCGCAAGCTTCAGCAAAATTTTACCATAATCATGCATATTTCGCAACCGACCATCCCGGCCCATTTGTGACAAAATGGTGAACAAGCCTTCTAGAGCCGGTTCGTCAGCGCCAGCCAGAGCATATACAGCGCGTTCTTTGCGGCGCGGATGCGGATGCCTTCGCGGTCGCCGCTTAAGAGAAGCTTCTTGGTGCGCACGGGCTTTCCCCGCTCCGCCAGGCCGAGATACACGAGCCCGGCGGGCTTGCCCTCCGACGGGCCCGGCCCGGCCACGCCCGTGACGGACAAGCCGAAGTCCGCACCGATGGCCCCGCGCACGCCTTCCGCCATCGCGGCGGCGGTTTCCTCGCTGACGGCGCCCGGCGCTCCCTCGCCTTCCAGAAGCTCATTCGGCACCCCCAACAAGCCGTGCTTGACCGGATTCGTGTAGCTGACCACGCTGCCGAGCAGCACCTTCGAGCTGCCCGGCAGCGACGTGAGCATCTGCGACACCATGCCGCCCGTGCAGCTTTCCGCCAGCGCCACCGTCCGTCCCTGACCGGCCAGAATGCGCATGACCGCCGCCTCGATGGGGATGTCTTCTTCCGCATACAGATATTTGTCCGTCCGCCGGCGGATCTCCTGAAGCACCGCGGCAAATTTGCGCGACGCTTCCTCCGCGTCGGCCGCCTTCGTGGAAACGCGGATCGACACTTCGCCTTCCTTGGCGTAAGGCGCGATGGTCGGGTCGGTCTGCCCGCTGATCAAATCTTTCAGCAAGTCCTCCAGCGCCGATTCGCCGATGCCCGCAAAGCGCAGCACGACCGAATGCAGCACCGCCGCTTCCCCGAGCAGTTCCTTCAGCCATGCGGTGGCATCGTTTTCAAACATCGGCTTCAACTCCCGCGGCGGGCCGGGCAGAAGCAAATAATGGGTGCCGTCCGCCGTCAGCGCGTTGCCGATGGCCAGACCCGTCAGGTTCCGGAGCGGCCGCGCCCCTTCCACGAGCATGGCCTGACGGCGGTTGCTCTCGATAAACGCGACGCCCCTGCCGGCAAACAGCTCCTCGATCCTTTTCAGCGACGGCTCGTGGATGACGATCTTGCGGCCCGTCACCGCCGCCACCGCATCGCGCGTCAAATCATCCATCGTCGGCCCCAGCCCGCCGGTAAACACGAGCAGATCGGCGCGGCTCCGCGCGATCCGGATCGCCTCCTTCAGCCGTTCCAGATTATCGCCGACCACGGTCTGAAAGTAAACGTCGATGCCCAGCTCCGCCAGGCGTTGGGACAGATACTGGGCATTCGTGTTGACAATTTGGCCGAGGAGCAGTTCCGTGCCAACCGACAGGATTTCTGCCCGCATGGTTTTCATACGTTGCGGCGCACCTCTTTTTTCACCGGCCGGGCGGCGCCCTGGGGCCCGTCCGACACCGGAATCAGATTTTTGTTTTTCACAAAATAATCAATGCCCGAATAGACGGTGATCAGCACCGCCGCCCATATCACGACCAGATCGATCCGCACGTCGATGAAATTGAACGGGAAATTGTTCAGCAGGAGGACGATGATCATCGCGATCTGAATCGCGGTTTTCCATTTGCCCCATTTGCTGGCGGCCAGCACGGCCCCCTCCAGAAGCGCCACCTGGCGCAAACCCGTGACCGCCCATTCGCGGCTGATGATTACAATGGCGACCCATGCGGGGAGCTTGCCCATTTCCACCAGCGAGATCAGCACCGCCGCCACGAGCAATTTGTCCGCGAGCGGATCCAGGAGCTTCCCGAGATTGGTGACGGTTTTGTTCTTGCGGGCGATGTAGCCGTCCAAGCCGTCGGTGCTGGCGGCGATGATGAACAGAAGCAGTGCGGCCACCTGGTTGTAGGAAATCGAATATTCGCCGATATGGAGCATCCCCAGATCGATCCGCACGAGCAACAAGAACGCGATGATCGGCACGATAAAAATGCGGGCCAGGGTGATCTTGTTGGCGAGATTCACGCGATCCCCTCCCCTGACAAATCGTACTCGTACGCGTGGGTGATGCGGACCCGGCAAAAGTCCCCGACTTGGGCCCGGCCTCCGCTGATAAACACTTCCCCGTCCACTTCCGGAGCGTCATACTGGCTTCGGCCGACATACACGCCGCTTTTGCGGTCGTAGCGTTCCACGAGCACGTCCAGCGTCCGGCCGAGGAAACGGGACGCATTCTCCCGCGCGATTTCCCGCTGGATTTCCATCAGCGCGCTGGCGCGCATCTCCTTCACCTCGTCCGGCACCTGATCCGGCAGCCGGCTGGCCGGCGTGTCTTCTTCCATCGAATAGGTGAAGACGCCGAGGCGGTCAAACTTGATCTCACGCACAAAATCGCACAGCCGGGCAAAGTCTTCCTCGGTTTCGCCCGGAAAGCCGACGATGATGGACGTGCGCAGCGCCACATCCGGAATGCGGGCGCGGATCTTGGCGATCAGCTCGCGCACGTCGCGCTGGCGGCCGGGCCGGCGCATCCGCTTCAGAATGTGGTCCTCGCTGTGCTGCAGCGGCATGTCGATATATTTGCAGATTTTGGGATTGGAAGCGATGGTGTCGATCAGTTCATCCGTAAAATAGCCGGGATAGGCATAGTGCAGGCGCACCCACCGGATCCCTTCCACTTCGGAGACGCGGCGGAGCAGTTCCGGCAGCTTGCGCTCGCCATACAGGTCCGCGCCGTAGTTCGTGGAATCCTGCGCAATCAGGCTGATCTCCTTGACGCCTTGCGCCGCCAGGTCCCGCGCTTCCGCCACCACCGATTCGATGGAGCGGCTGCGGAACTTGCCGCGCATCATCGGAATCGAGCAGAAGGTGCAGGCGTTGTCGCAGCCTTCGGCGATTTTGATGTAGGCGGTGTGGCGCGGCGTGGAAAGAAGCCGCGGCAGTTTCTCCTCATATGAAAAAACGGGATTGCCCACATACACCGGCTTTTTGCCGCCCAGCGCCTCGTCGATGATTTCGCTGATCCTGTGAAAATCGCCGGTGCCGACAATTCCGTCAATTTCCGGCATTTCTTTCAAAAGTTCTTCCTTGTAACGCTGCGTCAGACAGCCGGATACGATCAGGGCCTTCAGCCGGGAAGTTTCCTTAAGTTCGGCCAAATGCAGTATCGTATTCACCGACTCTTCCTTCGCCGCATCGATGAATCCGCACGTGTTCACGATGACGACGGTCGCATCCTCCGGCCGATCCACCAACTGATAGCCGCGCTCATGAATCAAACCGGACATGATTTCGGAGTCGACCAGATTTTTTTCACAGCCGAGCGTGACGACGCTCACCTTCTCCGGCATGGATGACTTCCCCCAAACGTTGCTCCTTCTCTATCCCCAACAGTATAAAGCAACGGAAATCGCCGTGTCAAAATGAAGCAAGACGCAAAAACGGCCCGGCCAAGCCGATGGGTCAGCTTTGCCGGGCCGGCTGCGGAGTTGTCTCACGAAGTTGCCGGCTGCAGGGCCGCGATGGTTTCCTCGAGCCATGCCTTGTCCGCTTCCAGCAGGCGAATGTGATGGCGGATCGCCAGATCGACGCCGATGCCATTGCCGTGCCTGGGCGTGGCCTGATAGACACCGATCAGCCGCTCCACTTTCGCAAGCCGCTCCTTCAGACACTCCACCGCTTCGCCGGGTGCCAGATGGTCCAGAAACATGATGCCGATATCTCCCGGCGGCGCCGCTTCGTTCACGCTGGACAAAACTTCGCGCAAAAGCGACTGGAACCGCTCTTCCCCCAAAGGTGTAATGGAATACACCCGCTTCGTGGGCCGGTTGCCTTCCTGTCCGGGTTCGGACACGACGAGCCCGGCCTGTTCCAGCCGCTTGAGAATGGCGTAGGCCGTCGATTTTTTCATGTCCGAAACCCTGCCGAGATTGCGCTCGATAAATTCGTTGATTTTATATCCGTGCTGGCTCTGGGCTTTCAGCAGCCCAAGTATCAGCAGCTCCCTTTCGTCCACGGCGGTCACTCCCCGCAACAAGCGTCAGCTGTTCATCCTCCATTCTGTAAATTTTATCACAATATTCGAGCATGCGCTCGTCGTGCGTTACCATGATGGCAGCTTTGTTTCGCGATTTGACCTCTTTGGCGATCAAGGCCGCCACTTCATGACCCCGCTTCGAATCCAGGCTGGCCGTCGGCTCGTCAGCCAAAATTACGGCCGGATCATTCATAAAAGCGCGGGCAATGGCCGTCCGCTGCCGCTCTCCGCCGGAAAGTTCGTCGGGATATTTCCGCCATTTCTCCTTCAGCCCCAATTCTTCCAGAAGCTGAAGCGCAAAGGTTTTGTCCTGCGGGGTGACTTTGCCGGCCATTTTCTTGACCACAAGCAGCTGATCCAGGACGTTCAGATACGGGACCAGGTTCGACGTTTGCATGATAAACCCGATTTTGTGCAGCCGGATTCGGGACCGCTCTTTATCGCTCAGCCGGGAAATGTCCCGCCCCTCGATGCGGACTTCTCCTTCCGACGGGGTGAGCAACGCGCCCGCAACGGACAAAAACGTGCTTTTGCCGGACCCGGACGGACCGATGACGGCGGCAAATTCGCCCGGCATCACCGACATCGTCACCCCGTTCAGGGCGCATGTCCGGTTATGGCCTTCGCCGTAAAAATGGGATACGCCGATGACTTCCAATCCTTGCCGCATGTTCATTCCACCTTTCCAAGCGCTATCAGCGGATCAATTTTCGAAATTCGGCGGACCGAAATCCACGAGCTCAGCACCGCAATCAGCAACAAAATCACAGCATAGACGGCGATGGTCTGAGCTTCCAGATGAAACGGCATGCCTTCCGGCAAAATGGCGGCGGTGCCGTAAGTCAGGAGAACTCCCGCCGCGATGCTGACGAGCGACAGCAGGAACACCTGGGATACGATCGCCCGGCTCAAAAAGCCGTTTCGCGCGCCGATGGCTTTCAGGATGCCGAACTGGTACGTTTTCTGCAGCGTCAGCACATAGAAGAACACGCCGATAACCATGGCGGAAATCACCATCAAAAAGGCCAGCATCATCATGATCGTGCCGGACTCTTCCTTATAACCCGGTATCCCTTGTATCGCCTGCGAGCGGGTGACCGTTTCCGTATTTCCGAACTCGGCGTCGACTTGAGCAGGATCAATCTCCCGGCCCTGCAGCATGATGGCGTTCACCGGATGTGCAATCCCCCGGTCCGATCCCGGCGCGGCAAAGGTCATTTCCCGCCAGGTGTCGATCGGCACGAACACGGAAGGCACGTGGTTATATGTCTGGTCTTTCACAAATCCGACGATGGTCAGGAACAGGTTGGTTCTTTCCAGAGAAAAGGTGTCCCCGATTTTAAAGCCTTCTTTCTTCATGGTGTCATTGACAATCACTTCGTACGGCTGGTTTCGGTCGAGCCCCTTCCCCTCGATGACGGCCGGCTCCAGAAAGCTGCCCGGAACAATGCCCAGCACCGCAATGTCAACCTTGTCCTCATCGCTGGCGCCTTCCCCCTTCAGCGCCGTCGCCATGGAGCTGCCCATGGGGGCTGCCGCTTCCACACCCGGAAGCTGCTCCGCCGCGGAAACGAGATCTTCCGACAGCAGCGAGCGGCTCATGGAAGCTCGGGACCCCCGTTCATAGATGACGTAATCGGCTTTCATGTTTTGGAACGAAGCGGCCGCCAGCGTGGCGAGCCCATTCCCCAGCCCGTTCAGAATAAACACCAGCCAGGAAATCAGCACAATGATGACGGCAAACAGCAAAAATTTGGTTTTGCTGTGCAGCAATTCTTTTACAGCAAGGAACAATTGGTTTCACTCCATTCTCCATAGGTTTCTTTGTCAGCACTTGGTCCATTATAAATAATCACGTTTAGAATAGTCAATCGTGACTAATTGAAAAAAACCGGTTTCCGCATGACCTTTCGCAAGTTTTCAAAAAACGTTCAAACGATTGCGCTGGCCTTCACACGTTACCGGGAATATATCGCCGATAAACAAAAAAAGGCTGTCCCCAAAAGCACTTTGGGAACAACCTCCGTTTCAGCCGGCGGCTCGTAACCGCCTGCACGGCGAAGCTTATTCCTGACTTGGTTCATCTGCCAACCATGCTTCAGCGCTTGCGGATCAAATGGACCTTGTTGGGGCGCAGCCAATAAGGTCATGTGGTTCCGTTACGTCATCTGTAGTTCGTAAACTGCAGCTCGATCGGCCAGTCCATGCCGCGCAGCATGGCGATGACGGCTTGCAGATCGTCCTTGCTTTTGCCGGAAACGCGGATCTGGTCGCCCTGGATCTGGCTTTTGACCTTCAGCTTGGAATCGCGGATCGCCACATTGATTTTCTTGGCGTTTTCCTGGTCGATTCCCTGCTTCAGCTTGATGTGCTGCCGCACCGTGCCGCCGGCGGCGGGCTCGATCTTGCCGTAATCGAGGTTACGGATGGGCACACCCCTTTTTACCATCTTGGACTGCAGGATATCGATGACGCTTTTGAGCTTGTATTCGTCGTCGCTCACGACGACGATCACGTCCTTTTCCAGCTCGATGCTGCTTTTGCTTCCTTTGAAGTCGAACCGGTTTTCAATTTCTTTCCTGGCCTGATTGATGGCGTTTTTGACCTCTTCCAGGTCCACTTTGGAAACAATGTCAAAAGAGTATTCCGATGCCATGGGTATCTTCCTTTCCCCTCGGGCAAACGGCTTGGCGTTTGCCGTCTTTTTGTCAAGTCGCCGGCACAAACACCACTTTGGCCGATCCGGCCTTGTCGCCGTCATCGTAGGCCGTGCCGCCGACGGTGATGGTTACGTTATCCGCCCTGCCCATGTTGACATAGAGCGGCCCCTTCAATTCAAAAGAAATCGTTTGCGGCGTATCTTCCGCTTGGAATTCTTTCGTAAAAATTGACGTTCCCTGCGGACCTCCCTCTTTCACATCGATCCAGCAGCGGCCGGTAACCGTGATCTCCACCATGTGCGGCCCTGCCGGCGACACCTCCACGTAACGGATGTTCCGCTGGGTCTCCTTCAGCGTCAGCCGGACAGGTTCGGCGCTGGGCGGCGGGGTCGTTTCCGGCGTGGCCGGCGAAGGGGTTGCGGCGGCGCCGTCACCCGTCAGAACCGTTTCCGGCGGCTGCGGCGCCTCGGTCTCCTGCGTGATCGGTTTCGGTCTCACCTCATCGGGGACCCGCTCCGCATTGTTGGCAAAATATATGTATGCGACCGCGATGATCACAAGCGGGAACAGCCACATAAGCAGCGTGACGGTCACCTTGCCGATCCGGTCGCTGTGATGCTCCCGCCGGCTTCGCCGCGTCACCACGGGCTCCATGTTTTCGTAAGGATCGGACGGTTTCGGCAGCTCTTTCTGATAGAGCCGCAGCACTTCCTCGGCATTGAGCCCGACGGTTTCCGCATAGGTTTTCACGAATGCCCGGACATAGAAAGAACCCGGCAGCACTTTGTAATCCCCGTTTTCGATGGCTTCCAGGTAACGTTTGCGAATCTTGGTGATTTCCTGAATATCGTCAAGGGTGTAACCCCGGTTTTCCCGAGCTTTGCGGAGCAAATTGCCCAAGTCTGACATAACCCCGACACCTCCCGAGTCCTTTTGCCCGTCGTCCTAAAAGTCGTCACCCAAACCCAAGCTCAGATTGTCATAGTTGATCTCTTCGTCAGGGGTATTGCGCAGCTCCACGATGCAGTCGAAGATGTCATGCGTGTATTCCGATTCGCGAACAAAAATGTCCGGGTGTTCGATCACTTTCGTGCAAGGCATGGACATGATTTCCCGGAGCAGTTGATAATGTTTCTCATTGGATCGGATCGTGCTGACAATGCCGTCGATGATGAACACGTTGTTGGGGTTCATTTCATCCTCGGACATCTGGCTACGCACCGTCTGGCGGAGCAGCGTGGATGAAACGAACGTCCAGCGCTTGTTGGCGCACACGCTGCCGGCAATGATGGATTCCGTCTTGCCGACGCGCGGCATGCCGCGGATGCCGATCACCTGATGGCCATCCTGCTTGAAAAGTTCCCCCAAAAAATCGACGAGCAGACCCAGTTCGTCGCGGACAAAGCGAAACGTTTTGCGGTCGTCCGAATCCCGCTCTATGTATCGGCCATGCCGGACAGCCAGAATATCCGTCAGACGGGGCTGCCGCAGCTTCGTGATCGTAATGCTGTCCACCTTTTCCAGCATCTTGCCCAAAAGTATGATCTTCTCGTCGTCATCCGTCTCGAGCAGCATGCCCCGGGCATTGTCCTCCACGCCGTTGATCGTCAGGATGTTGACCCCGAGCATGCCCAGCAAAGATGCCACATCTCCCAGCAAACCCGGCCGGTTTTTGGAGATTTTGTATTCCATGTACCACCTGGATTCCATGATGCACCTCAAATGGCGAGCCACCGAATTTGCTATTCCTTACGTTATTCTACAAACCTCTCCATTTTCCTGCATACAAAACGGGGAACGCCGCCGTTTGGTTGCAAGATTTGGCCCCAGGAGCCGGCCATGGACAGAAAGCCTCCCGAAGGAGGCTTTTGGCGTGCCGGAAGTCACGGCAGTTTCGCGTTTCAACAAGCGTCAGGTCTGGTCCACCCATTTCACCATGAGCCTTGCGATGGTTTTGCGTTCCTCTTCGTCCCCGACGTCCCACAGTTCCTTCAGCATGCGCTGCTCGTCGTTTTGGGGATCGACTTTCTCGTCCAGAAACTCGCCGATTTCATACGCCAGCTTGGCAATGGTTTCTTCGCTCAGGCCAAGCTTTTTGGCGGTTTCCACCCGATCGCCCAAAAACTTCTTCCATTTTTCCATCTTGCTCAGCACCGTAGGCATCAGGCCATCCCCTTCGCATCATTTTCTTTGCCGCTTCATCCTCGCGTCGCAAGACGCGAAAAGAAGCTTCGGGGATAATATGCCCTGCCGGCGGCGGATGTATGCAGCGGCGCATTTGCCGGAAGCATTTTATGCGGACCAGCCGCCGTTGATGCCCAGCACCTGCCCCGTAATGTAGCCGGCTTCCTCGGAAACGATGAAGCGGATCAGGTCGGCCACTTCCTCCGGCCTTCCGAGCCGGCCCAGCGGAATGCTGCGGCAAAGCGAAAGCCGGTCTTCTTCCGTGAGTTCGGCCAGCATATCCGTCTCGATGGCGCCGGGGGCCACCGCGTTCACGGTGATGCCGAAAGGCGCCAGTTCTTTGGCCATCGATTTGGCGAAGGCGTTCAGCCCGCCCTTGGCCGCGGCATAGGCCGCTTCCCCGGCGGCGCCGACGACTCCCCAAATGCTGGAGAGATACACGATCCGTCCCCACCGCCGCCAGGCCATCTCCGGCGCGAACAGCCGGGTGAGCCGGTAGGCGGCTTTCAGATGCACGCCCATCAAATCATCCCACGCTTCTTCGCCGCAATCGTCCAAAAGGCCGTAAAAGGCCGTCCCCGCGCTGTGCACGAGGATGTTCGGCAGCATTGACAGCTCCGCAAGGCGGCTTTTGAGCGCCTCCAGCGCGCCGGCATCCCGCACGTCGGCCCGGAAAATTTCGGCCCGCACGCCCTGCCGGCGGCAATATGCGGCCACCTCTTCCGCCGCATCCTGCGAGCGGAAATATTGAATGGCCACATCGGCGCCGCTTTCCGCCAAACGCCGGGCCGCCGCCGCGCCGATGCCGCGGGATGCGCCCGTCACGAGCGCAATCCGCTTCACGCCGGTTTGCTCCTTACGACCGACACCGCGAGCCGGTCCGCCTTTGCGTGCTCCCGCAGCCGTTTTTCCGCATCGGCCAGCGTGAGCGACTCCAATATTTCCACCGCCTTAAGAAGATCGCCGCCTCTGAAACGGTAGCCGATAAACTCCGCGGCGATGGCCTCCGGGCTGTTCAGCATTCGGAGCAGGGAGCCGATCCGTTTTTTGCGGGTCCGCTCGAACACCATCGCGTCGATGCCCCGCTCGGCGGCCCGGTACAAATGTTCGCACACCCGCCGCTCCAGTTCGCCGGGATCCCGCGTTTCCCCGCCGATCACGGAAAACGCGTATCCGGGCCCCAGCTGGTATTCGAAGGAAAAATTGTCGGAGATCAGATTGTCAGCGTACAGTTCCTGATACAGGTCCGAGCTGGGCCCAAGCAGCGCATCCAGCATCAGCTTCGTCGTCAGATCCCGCCGGACGGCTTCATCGCCGGACCCGTCCGCCGGCTCATCCTTGAAGCCGAACAGGCATTTCGGCAAGGAAACGGGCAGATGCGTCTCCAGGTGGCGGCGCCTGACTTCCATGGGCTCCGGCTCCGGAATCCGCGTGACCGGTCCGCCGGGTCCGAAACTTTTGGCCGCCTGATTGGCGCGCACCAGCTCCATGATGGCCTCCGGGTCAAAACCGCCCACGGCAAAGAGCATCATGTTCGACGGATGATAAAACGTCCGGTAGCATTCGTAAAGCAGTTCTTTCGTGATCGAGCGGACCGATTCGGCCGTGCCGGCGATATCGATATGCACCGGATGGCGTTGGTAAAGGGATTCGATCAGGCCGAAATACACCCGCCAATCGGGGTTGTCCCGGTACATCTCGATCTCCTGAATGATGATGCCCTTTTCCTTCTCCACATTTTCGTCGGTAAAATAGGGATTTTGCACAAAATCCAGCAGCGTGCGCAAGTTTTCCGCCACATGGTCCGCCGCGGAAAAAAGGTAAACGGTCCGGTCGAAGCTCGTGTAAGCGTTGGCCGACGCGCCGCGGGCCGCAAAACGCGAAAACACGTCGCCGTCCGGCTCCTCGAACATTTTGTGCTCGAGGAAATGGGCAATGCCGTCGGGCACTTTCAGTTCCTCCGCGCTTCCCGCGGGGATGAACCGGTGGTCGATGGAGCCGAACCGCGTGGCGAAAGTGGCGTACGTTTTCGAAAAGCCGGGCTTTGGCAGCAAAAATACCTCCAGGCCGTTTTCCAGCTTCTCGAAATAAAGCGTTTCCTGCATTTTCGGATATTCGAGCTTCTCCACGGTCACGATTCCCCTTTCAGGTCGCGCAGGAAATAGATCGTATCCAGCCGGACGTTCTGCGCCGCCGCCACGATCTCTTCAGGCGTCACCGCTTCAATGGCGCGGATCATCTCCTCGCCCGAAACGGAACGCCCGGCCAGCACCGCGCTGAAATCGAAGCCGATGCGCTCAAGGGCGGAGTCGTTCTGTTCGCGGAGCTGGTTTACAAGCATGGCTTTTGTTTTCGCGACATCCTCCGCGCTGAAGTCGCCGCGCCGCATCGCCTCAAGCTGCTCCCGGATGATGCCTACCGCCTTCTCGTAATTTTGAATCTCGATGCCCGACTGGATCGTCATGATGCCTTTGTGGCCGTCCAGCCGGGAAGATGCGTAATAGGCCAGGGACGCCTTCTCGCGCACGTTGATGAACAGCTTCGAATGGGGAAAGGCGCCGAGCAGCCCGTTGTAGAGGAGCAAGGCCGGATATCCTTCGCTGCCGTACAGGCATCCGGTGGTCAACCCCATGTTCAGTTTGCCCTGCCGGACGTCCAGCCGCTCGATGACGGTGCGGACTTCCTCCCTGGGCGGCAGCAGGGCCGGCGGCCTGTAGTCGCCCGGCTCGCCGGGCGGGAGGCGGAAGGCTTGGGATGCCAGTTCCGTCACTTCCTCCAAGGTCGTGTCGCCCGCCACATACAAGTCCCAGACGGCCTCCTGAAGCCATTCACGGTAACGCTGATGCAAAACCGCCGCGTCGATGCCGGGCAGATCGTCTTTATGCCCCAGCGCGTGCAGCCGGTACACGTCGTCCCCGCACATTTCCTCGACGCATCTTTCGGCGGCGTACCGGATCTTGTCGTTGATGATGGCCTCCAAGCGCTTGAGCACCGTCGTCTTCTCCGCTTCCACGTAATTGCGGCGGAACACCCCGTTTTCAAGGGCCGGCGCCGTGACCGTCTCCCCGAGGAACATCATCGCCTCTTTGAGCAGCGAGCCTGACGCGGACACAAACCGGTCGTTGATGACGTCCATGCGGAACTGGACCACTTGATGGTCGCCCCGCTTGAAAATGTTAAAACCAAAGCCGGCGCCGTACAGATCGTCCAGCTTCTCGCGGAAAGCTTTCGTCTCCGGATAGGACCGGTTGCCCCGCCGCAAAACAAAAGGAACGAGCGCCGTGGCCGTCACCCGGGAAGGCGAAAGCGGCACGCCGCCGTACAGCACAACGGTAAACGTCTTGAACCGCTTCGTCGGCAGCACATGGACGCGCATCCTGCCCAGCGTGCCGCGCGCAAACGTCTCCTGCATGTTTTCGATCCCCCTTGCGCCGTTCATGGCGTCAGAACCTTCCGGCGCCGCACAACCGTTTGAAATCATGCTCAGACCCCATTCTACCGGATGGATCAGCCTGGAAGCAAATGACGGCAAAAAAGGCCGGTTCCCCGCGAGCGGGTCACCGGCAGAAAATGTGCTTGCCGATTTTTTTGTATTGCGGCCGGGTCCAGATCCATTTGGAGGTGGCCGTTTCCGGATTAAAGTAGTACAAACAGCCGTCGGTCGGATCCCAGCCGCTGATGGCGTCCTTGACCGCCTTCAGGGCCGTTTCGTTCGGGGTGAGCCAAATCTGTCCGTCCGCCACTGCCGTGAAGGCGCCGGGCTGGAAAATGACGCCGCTCACCGTGTTCGGAAACTGGTCGCTTTTGACCCGGTTCAGGATGACGGCGGCCACGGCGACCTGGCCTTCATAGGGTTCGCCCCGCGCTTCCCCGTAAACCGCGTTGGCCATGAGCCGGATGTCCTTGTCCGTAAATCCGTAATGGCTGGACGGCGGCAGGGACGCCGATTTCTGTCCCCCGCCGGGCAATTCTTCCGCAGTGGGACGCCAGTTTTTCGTGGCCTGCCAAAGCTTCAGTTTCGTTTTCGGGCCGACGATGCCGTCGGCTTTCAGGCCGAATTTCCATTGAAACCAGGTGACGGCGTTTTTCGTTTTTGGGCCGAACAGGCCGTCCACTTTGCCGTCGTAATAGCCCAGATATTTCAACCTGCCTTGCAGTTCATACACGTCTTTGCCTGTGGAACCCTGTTTCAGGATCGCGTTGCTGAACACTTCGACGCTTTGGTCCGATTGCCGCTGCAATTGAAACAGCGCCAACAGCCCCGCCACGATGCAGAACGTGATGATCACGAGACGGTAACGCACCGCAAGCTCACGCCTTTCTCATCCGCATGGTTTCGCCTCTTAGTATGAGAAAGGCGCCAGGGACTTATACCCAATGATTGGGCATCGGCGGTTTCATGAAGCCTAAAAGACAAGATGGTTTTACGAAGGAATGCGCTGCTGGTACTGTTCCAGCGTCATCAGCACTTCCCGGGGCTTGCTTCCCTCGTAGGGGCCGACGATGCCCTTGGCCTCCATGGCGTCAATCAGGCGGGCGGCCCGGGTGTAGCCGATGCGCATACGGCGCTGCAAGAGTGACACCGACGCCTGTTTGGCCTCCAATACGATCTGCACCGCCTGGTCGAACAGCTCATCGACATACTCGTCGGCGGATTCCGCCTCGGCCTCGTCGACTTCCGGCACAAGCTCCTCGTTGTACTGCGCTTCGCCCTGGCTGCTGACAAACTTGACGACCGCCTCCACTTCGCTGTCGGACACGAAAGCCCCTTGCACGCGGATCGGCTTGGACGCGCCCATGGGCAAGAACAGCATGTCGCCGCGTCCGAGCAGCTTCTCGGCGCCGGCCATGTCCAGGATCGTGCGGGAATCAACCTGGGAAGAGACGCCGAAGGCGATGCGGCTCGGAATGTTCGCCTTGATGACGCCGGTAATGACATCCACCGAAGGCCGCTGCGTCGCGATGATCAGGTGAATGCCGGCGGCGCGGGCCATCTGGGCGAGGCGGGCGATGGAATCTTCCACATCCCCGGCGGCGACCATCATCAGGTCGGCCAGCTCGTCGACGATGACGACAATATAGGGCAGCACCGCATCGGGGTTGCCGCCGCTCATCATGAGCGCGTTGTACCCTTCGATGTTGCGGGTGGCCGATTTGGAGAACAGCTCGTAGCGTTTCTCCATTTCCGCCACGACTTTTTTCAGCGCCAGCGAAGCCCGGCGCGGGTCCGTCACCACCGGCGCCAGGAGATGCGGAATGCCGTTGTAGACGTTGAGCTCGACCATCTTGGGGTCGATCATGAGGAATTTGACCTCATTGGGCTTGGCCTTATAAAGCAGGCTCGTAATGATGCCGTTGATGCAGACCGATTTGCCGGAGCCGGTGGCGCCGGCCACGAGCAGATGGGGCATCTTGGCCAGATTGCCGATGATCGGCTGTCCGGAAATGTCCCGGCCGAAGGCCACGGTCAGCTTGGACGACGCTTCCTGGAACTCGGGGGATTCCAGCACTTCCCGCAGCGTCACGATGCTGACCTCGCTGTTCGGCACCTCGATGCCGATGGCCGATTTGCCGGGTATGGGCGCTTCGATGCGGATGTCTTTGGCGGCGAGGGCCAGCGCGATGTCGTCGGTCAGGCTGACGATGCGGCTGACCTTGACGCCCACATCCGGCTGCAGTTCGTAGCGCGTCACGGCGGGGCCGCGGGCCACATCCAGCACCTTGGCGCGCACGCCGAAGCTTTCGAGGGTGGCCTCCAGCTTTCTCGCCGTCTCCAGGTAGTCGTTGCGGCTCGCCGCCTTGCCCGAGCCCTTGGGCTTGTCCAAAAGCGAAAGGCTGGGCAGCCGGTACGGTTTCGGCTTTTTGGGCGGCGCGCTCTCCGCCGGCGCGTTTTCCGCCTGCCGGGCGGAAGCGTCTTTGGCCGCTTCGGCCGCGTCAGGCGCGCCGGCCGAACCGGCGAAATGATCCGCCGAAGCTATGGTGTCCGGCGCGGCATCCTCTTCTTCCGCCAGGCGGCCGGCGCCTGCCGGATCGGCCGGTTCTCCGGCGGAGCTTTTCACCCGGTCGGCAAAATCCGTAAAATGGGGCACAAATTCTTCGCGCTCGTCGGCCCCAAGGGGCTTATCCTCCCGGATCCTATCGCCGGCCGCGGGCTCATCCCGCATCGGGCCGTCCTTCGGCCCGCCCTTGGGACCGGTTTTGCCCGGCGGCTCGCCGAAACCGAGGTCGTCTTCGTTCGCTTCCCAATGATCCTCGGGCCGCTCGTCGCCGTCGCGCTCCGGCTTGCCGTGGAACAGCTGGAAAAACAGCGGCGTCTTCCGCTGTCCCGCCGCCGCGGACGGCTCCTCCGGAATGATATCGTCGGGATCAAACGCCGCAGGTTCCGATTCCGGTCGCCTTGCGGCCCTTTTGCCGGGCGGCACCGGAATGGCCTTCGGCGAAATAAGCTTGCGTCCCGCGGAGAAACGGGCGGCGATTTTCGGAAACACGCGCTGGACGAAACGCCGCACCGACCGCACGATGTCCACATAAGAGCGGTTGATGAGCAGCAGGAAAGCGATCGCAAATTGTATGTACAAGATCAGCTTGGAGCCGTAGTAACCGAACATCCAGTGGAAAATGGCGTATTGCACCGCGCCGGTCAGTCCGCCGCCGACGTCCTTCTCCCAGGGCTTGAGCGCCGCGGGAAGATGCGCTTCGCCGCTTTCCGGGAGCAGGGCAGGCTCAGGCTGCACGGGCTGCAGCACCTGTTCCCGCAGCGCGTTCCACACGGAACCGATGATGTTCGGCGAACTGACGGCGCCGAGCGGGTCCAGGCGGCTTTGGGCAAACGAAATCGTGCTTGACAGCGTGCAGGCCAGGCAAAACAGCAAAAAGCCGGTGCGCCGCGGCGTCCATCCCCGCGGCCACTGCCGCTTGATCATCACGAACAGGCCGACCCAAATGCCCACGAGGGCCAGCATGAAATAAAACTTGCCGAGCAGAATGGTCGACAAGCTGGTGATCGCCCAGGCGCCCCGGCCTTCCCCGTAAATGGCGATGACGGATATGGTGATCAGCAGAATGCCGTAAATTTCATATTTCAAGCCGGCGGCAAACGAGGCCCTTCCTTTTTTACGCCTGGCCATGGCGCCACCTCCCGGTTCTACATTATACCACAAGTTGGAGGAGGCTTGGCAGAAGGGCTGCCGCCGGGAAGATGCGAACCGCCAAAGCCGGGTCAAAGGCCGGGCGGCAGCGGCCAGAAGCCGCCGTCCCCGGCTCCCGGCCACGCTTCGTTCGCCTGGTGATCCGGATAAAAGACCAGCCGGCCCGGCTGGAACTCGGGGGCAAGATAGCATTCCAGCGGCGCGCTGAGCAGGCGCTCGATTTTGTACACCCCCGGAGACACGGGGATCACGCGCATCGTGACCCCGCGGACCGTCATGTCCACGAAGGGCCCAACCTCTTTTTGCCTGCTCCAGCCGTCCAGCACAATCTCCAGCGGCACGATCGTGTGCAGGCTCACTGCACCACCGCCCCTTTCAACCGCCGGCTGGCGATCATCTGATTCAGATGGCGCAGCGCATCCCCGATCCCGCCGACGGCGTCAATCAAGCCGTATCTCACCGCGTCCTCCCCGATGATCGTCGTGCCGACGTCCCGGGTCAGTTCGCCGGTTTTGAACATCAGCTCCTTGAAGGTCTCCGCTTCGATCCGCGAATGCCGGGTCACGAACCGGACGACCCTTTCCTGCATCTTGTCCAGATATTCAAACGTTTGCGGAACCCCGATGATCAGGCCGTTTAGCCGGATCGGGTGAATCGTCATCGTGGCCGTCTCCACGATGAACGTGTAGTCCGCCGCCACCGCGATCGGCACGCCGATGGAATGGCCGCCGCCCAGCACGATGGCGACTTTCGGCTTTGACAAAGAAGCGATCATTTCCGCGATGGCCAGCCCGGCTTCCACATCCCCGCCGACGGTGTTGAGCACGACGAGCACGCCTTCGATTTTCGGGCTTTGCTCGGCGGCGACGAGCTGGGGAATGACATGCTCGTATTTGGTCGTCTTGTTTTGCGGCGGCAGCAGCAGGTGGCCTTCAATCTGACCAATGATGGACAGGCAGAAAATGTTGCTCTCGCTCTGCGGCACCGCCGTCTGCCCCAACTGCACGATCGTTTCGGCGGCGGAGGCGTTTTTCGCCGCATCGGCCGCGCCCGGGGCGGGCGGTTCCGTTTGTTTGGATGTGTAGTCGCGCACCTTGTGACCTCCTTTTGCCCTTGGCGGCCTGATTAGTATGAGCCAACGCCCCGCCTCTTACGCCAATGTTTTGCCGCCGTGCCAGACGGGATTGCCGGTTTAGGCGGTTTTCGCCATTTCTCGTCCTTAGAGATCATCGCCGCGTTCTTCGCAGCCCCGCAAATCGCCGCCGCATTCGCACTGATCCCGCCTCGTGCAAAAAATAGAATGCAATTTTGCCCTATATGGATCCGCTTTACCGTGTTTGGCTCAATTGTAATGCATTTTTGCCCTGCATTTAGCCCTTTTTTCCGTGAGGTGCCCAAATGAAAGGCATTTTTGCAGTATATAAGACCAAATCGGGAAAAACTAACAAATTTTATGGCATATTTGCATCTCATGAATTCAAACGTTCGGATTCGGACCCACAAGCGCCTGGGATGAGGATAAATCAGGCCAAACGAAAGCGGGATTGGCGTCCAAAAAATGACCTGCCGCCAGCAGGGATATCCCCGGAAGGCCAAATAAAAAACCGCCCCGGCCGGCCTGTGCAGGCGCGATCCGAAAGCGGTTCTTATCGTGAGTGTTGGGCGGTGCGCAAAAATTTTCAACCCTAGACTAGACTTCCATAATGATTGGCAGGATCATCGGTCTTCTTTTTGTTTGTTCATATAGAAAACGTCCGAGCGCCTCTTTAACGTTCGTCTTGAGCGACGCCCATTCGTTGACATTCTCGCTCGTCAGTTTTTGCAAAGTTGCGGTTACGATGCGGTTCGCTTCTTCCAAAAGCCCTTCCGACTCCCTCACATACACGAACCCGCGGGAAATGATGTCCGGTCCGGACAAGATGGTGCCGTCCTGCTTGCTCAGCGTCACGACGACGACCAGAATGCCGTCCTGGGATAGCAGCTTGCGGTCCCGGAGCACGATGTTGCCGACATCGCCGACGCCCAGCCCGTCGATAAGAACGTTGCCGGCGGGGACTTTGCCGGCTTTCCGTCCGATGCCGTTCTGGAATTCCACCACATCGCCGTTGTCGATCAGAAAGATCTTGTCTTTCTCGATGCCGACGGCTTCTCCCAGCATCGCATGGTGCTTCAGCATCCGATACTCGCCGTGAACCGGAATGAAGTATTCCGGACGCATCAGGTTCAGCATCAGCTTCAGTTCTTCCTGGCTGCCGTGTCCCGACACATGCACGCCGGATACGGAACCCGGGCCGTAAATCACGTGGGCGCCGAGCCGCATCAATTCATCCACGACGCGCCCCACGAAGCGCTCGTTGCCCGGGATCGGGGTGGCCGAAATGATGACGGTATCGCCTGGCAGAATATCGATCTTGCGGTGCGTCGATCTGGCCATGCGGGTCAGCGCGCTCATCGGTTCGCCCTGGCTGCCCGTGGAAAGCACGACAACGCGGTCCGCCGGCAGCCTGTTCACTTCATCCGGCTCGATCAGCAAGCCTTCCGGCACTTCCAGATAGCCAAGCTCCGAAGCAACATTGACAATGTTGACCATGCTGCGCCCGATAACCGTCACTTTGCGGCGGGTTTCCATGGCCGCATTGATGACCTGCTGAATGCGGTGCACGTTGGACGCGAAGGTGGCGACCACGACCCGCTGTTTGGCTCTGCGGAAAATCTCCTCAAATTCTTTGCCGATGTTGCTTTCGGACGGCGTAAAGCCGGGCCGTTCGGCGTTGGTGCTGTCGGAGAGGAGGCAGAGCACCCCCCGCCTGCCGATTTCGGCCATGCGCTGCAAATCCGCAAACTGACCGCCGACCGGCGTGTGGTCGAATTTGAAGTCGCCCGTCACCACCACAACGCCTTCCGGGGTATCCAGCACGATGCCCAGGGAATCCGGAATGCTGTGGTTCGTGCGGAAAAAAGAAGCCTTGATCGAACCCAGCTTCACTTCCGTGTCCGCATTGATCAGCACGCGCTTGGTATCGCCGAGGAGTCCCGCTTCCTTCAGCTTGATCTCGATGAGACCGAGCGTGAGTCTCGTGCCATATACGGGGACGTTCACCTGCTTCAGCACGTAAGGCAGTCCGCCGATATGGTCTTCGTGGCCGTGCGTAATCAGAATGCCTCTGACCTTGTCCCGATTCTCCACCAGGTACGTGATGTCAGGAATGACGACGTCGATGCCGAGCATGTCCTCTTCCGGAAATTTCACGCCCGCATCCACGACGACGATGTCGTCACCGTACTGGATGCAGTACATGTTTTTCCCGATCTCGCCGACGCCGCCCAACGCAAAAATCAGCAATTTGTCCGCGTTGTTCTTTTTGGACAAGTCTGGTACCTCCATATCATCTCGACGATCCCATCCATATGAAGTTGTCAAGTTGCAAAATATTGGCCGCACCAAATCACTCGTGAACCATTATACATGATGCGAAACGCCAAATACAAGCTGACGAATCTCCCGCTGCCGCGGGCGTCCGAAATTTAACGGTTTGTGCATCAGTTTCCCCGCTTGGGCGGCAAATCAAACGAAAAAACCGGTGCCAACGCACCGGTTGCCGACTTACAACGCTCGCGGCGAAAGCAAAGCGCACCTTTAGCCGAGAATGCTGCGGATAAACGCCTCTTCCTTCTCCGTCACGTCCACAAGCGGCAGCCGCACGCCGCCGACCGGTATGCCGCGCAGCCTCAGCGCGCATTTGACCGGCACCGGATTCGGCACTGGATGCGGGCAGAAGAACAACCCTTTGAACACCGGATAAAGCTCCTTGTTGATGCGGGCGGCTTCCTTCACATTGCCTGCTTGATAGGCTTCGATCATTTCTTTCATGCGGGCGCCCACCACGTGGCTTGCCACGCTGACCACGCCCGCGCCGCCAACGGCAAGGGTGGGCAGCGTCAGCGCGTCTTCGCCGGTGTAAACCGCAAATCCTTCCGGCGCGCTCCGGACGAGTTCCGAAATCTGATCAATGGACGCGCATTCCTTCGTGGCCACGATGTTGGGAATTTGCGCCAGACGAAGCGTCGTTTCCACCGAAATGCTGGCGGAGGTGCGGGAAGGCACGTTGTACAGAATCGCCGGCAGCTTTGTGGATTCGGCAATCGTCTTGAAATGCTGGTACAAGCCTTCCTGGCTCGGCTTGTTGTAATATGGCGTGACGAGCAAAAGACCGTCGACGCCGGCTTCCTCCGCGGCCTTCGACAAATGGACGGAATGGGCCGTGTTGTATGTGCCGGTGCCGGCAATGATCTTTGCCCTTCCGGCGGCGCGCTGCACGGCAAAACGATACATCGCCACCTTCTCTTCATCGGTCAGCGTGGGCGATTCCCCGGTCGTGCCGGTGATGACCAGCGCGTCGGACTTTTGCTCCTCGATCAGGTAGTCGATGAGCCGGCCGGCGATTTCCCAGTCAATCTCCAGATTCTCGTTGAAGGGCGTGACCATGGCCGTGATCAATGATCCGAAATGCATGGTTTCTTACATCCTCCTTAATTGGGCGCGAGATGAAGGCCGAACTGGGCGTGAAGCGCCTTCAGCGCCTCTGCCATATCTTCTTCGGAGACCAATACCCATATGGTCGTATTGGAATCCGCCGATTGCAGTATGTTGATGCGCCGGCTGGTCAAGGCTTCGACAATTTGCGCCATCACACCCGGCACGCCGTTCATGCCCCCGCCGATCACCGACACTTTGGCGCATCCGGTCCGGACTTTGGGTTTAAACCCCAGTTCCTCCAGGATGCGGACGGCTTTGGGCGTATCGGCTTCCTTCACGGTATAATGGACGCCGCTGGGCATCACGCTGATGAGGTCCACGCTGATCCCGTTAACCGCCATGGAGCGGAACACCTGAAGCTGCAAATCCTGCGGTCCGCCTTCCGCCGCAATGCTGATTTGAGTCACGCCCGGAAAATGCGCCAGCCCCGTGACCGTGCGGTCCATCCAGCCCGGGCGGCTGCGGGCCTTTTCCGAAAACGTGACCAGCGTGCCTTCCCCATCCGAAAACGTGGAGCGTACGCGAACGGGGACGCCCGCTTTCATCGCAATTTCGACGGCGCGGGGATGGATGACCCTGGCGCCGTTGTTCGCCATATGCGCGATTTCCTCGTAACTGACCACCGGCAGCGGACGGGCATCTTCCACGATGCGCGGGTCAGCCGTCAGTATCCCGTCCACATCGGTAAAAATATCCACCACTTCGGCATGCAGGGCCGCCCCCAGCGCGGTGGCGGAAGTGTCGCTTCCGCCGCGGCCGAGCGTCGTGATTTCGCCGTCTTCCGTACGGCCCTGAAATCCGGCCACGACAACCACTTTGCCTTCATCCAGCAGAGACTGCACCGCATCCGGCCGGACTTCGAGAATGCGGGCGGAACCGAAGCGGGCATCGGTAATAATGCCAGCCTGCCCGCCGGTCAGCGCCGCGGCGGGAATGCCTTCCGCAAGAAGCAGGCTTGTCAGCGTGGCCGCGGAAATGATTTCCCCGCAGGAAAGAAGCAGATCTTTTTCCCGGTCCGGCAAGGCATCGCCATTTTGCCGGATCAGATCCAGCAGCGTATCCGTGGCATACGGATCGCCGCGCCGCCCCATGGCGGACACCACAACCACAAGTCCGCGCCCGGCTTCCCGTTCGCGGACGATATGGCGAAGCACATGGCGGCGGCCGTTTTCGTCGGAAACCGAAGTGCCTCCGAACTTCTGCACAATGACGCTCATGGGCCATCCCCCTTCGCTTTGGCGAGGCGCGGATGAAGCCCGGAAAGTTGCGGATCAGGAAGCGGCAATGTGCTCGGCGATTTGGACGGCGTTCCAGGCTGCGCCTTTCAGCAGATTATCCGACACAATCCACATGTTCAGCGCCCGCGGATGATGGAGATCCCGGCGGATGCGCCCGACGAATACGTCCAGTTTGCCTGCGGCGTCGGTTGCCAGCGGATACTGCTGCTTCGCGGGGTCATCCACCACCGTCACCCCGGGAGCATTGGCAAGCAGCGTCTTCACTTCGTCCAGATCGTAGTCCGATTTAAGTTCCACATACACGGATTCGGAATGTCCGTACAGGACCGGTATGCGGACGCAAGTGGCCGTCACCTGGATGGAATCGTCGTTCATGATCTTTTTGGTCTCGTTGACCATTTTCAGTTCTTCCAGCGTAAAGCCGTTTTCGTGGAACTTGTCGATTTGCGGTATGGCGTTAAAAGCGATTTGATGCTTGACCGGCAGCGAGCCGACCGGCAAAATGTCCGGGTTGGCTTCGCGGCCTTCCAATATTTCACGGCTTTGCCGCAGCGTTTCGGCGATGGCTTTGGCTCCTGCGCCGGATACGGCCTGATAGGTGGACACGATGATCCGCGAAATGCCGTAGCGGTCATAAAGCGGCTTCAGCGCGACCACCATCTGGATCGTGGAACAGTTCGGATTGGCGATGACGCCCTTGTGACGTTTGATTTCGTCGATGTTCACTTCCGGGACAACAAGAGGGGTTTCCGGATCCATGCGAAATGCGCTGGTATTATCTATACATACGGCGCCGTGCTTGACGGCATGCGGAACCAGAGCCCGGCTCACATCCCCGCCTGCGCTGAAAAGGGCGATATCGATTCCCTTGAAGCTGTCCGGCGTTGCTTCTTCCACCGTCAGCTCCTCGCCCCTGAAAGGAATTTTGGTGCCTGCGGAACGGGCGGATGACAAGAGCTTGAGGCTTTTGAGCGGGAAATCCCGCGCGGCGAGAAGCTTCACCATCTGCTCGCCCACAGCTCCGGTAGCTCCGACAACGGCGACGTTGTATAACTTGCGTTCAGACATTTGTTCCCTCTCTCCCATGTTTCCGGGCGTTGATTCGCCCATATGTTCAAGCGTACTTGTAACGCTCGATCAGCATAGGCTGAAGCTGTTTACCCTGCAAAGCCGCTTCGCAGGTGGCGATCAGAAGATCCATCCGCGCGACCAGCGAATTGGGCTTGACGTGGGGATCGTCCTGGCCGAAAGGCACGAAATAGATGTTTTTCGCCACCAGGAGTTTCGCGATATTGGCGGCGTTCAGCCCGAGGCCGTCATTGGTCGAAATCGCCAGCACCACCGGGCGGCTGTTGCGCAGCGTTGCCTTGGCCGCCATCAAAACGGGGCTGTCGGTGATGGCGTTGGCCAGCTTGCTGGTCGTGTTCCCCGTGCAAGGCGCGATCACCAAAATATCCAGCCGTTTGGACGGTCCCAGCGGCTCGGCGTCGACAATGGTGCTGATGAGCTCGTTGCCCGTGATGGCGCGCAGCTCGTTTTGCCAATGTTCGGACGTTCCGAACCGAGTGTCCGTGGTCATGATCGAGTAAGACACGATCGGCACCACATTGGCGCCGGCCTCCACAAACTGCCGGATATACGGCATGACCTCCGGCAGCGTGCAATGCGACCCGGTCAAAGCGTATCCGACCGTGATGCCCTGCCAGTTCATGGCGCACTCCCCCATTGCCTTTTGTCTTCCAGAATCAGCCGGGTCAGACAATCGGCGATGATGCGGCCTGCCGTTTTCGGCGCGACGATGCCGGGCAAACCGGGCGCAATGAGCGCCTTGATGCCCCTTTTTTCCGCGAAGCGGAAATCGGTGCCGCCGGGCTTGGAAGCCAGGTCGATAATGCAGGCGCGCAAAGGGAGTTGGGCGATCACCTGTGCTGTGACTATCATAGTAGGAATTGTATTAAAAAGCAAGTCAATATTCCCCGCTTCCCGCGCCAAATCGGCAATATAGAAAGGTTCAAAACCCATCTCGTAAGCGCGCGCGAAAGTCTCTTCCCGGCGGACGCCGGTCTTGACTTTGGCCCCCAGGCCTTTCAGCGTCCGGGCCAGCGTCATGCCGGTGCGGCCAAACCCCAGCACCACGCAATTGGAACCGTGGATCGTAAAGTCCGTGTTCTGGATCGCCAGCATGACGGCGCCTTCCGCCGTCGGAATCGAGTTGTAGATGGCCACATCATCCCGCTCAAACAGTTCGATAAGCTCCTTGTGATGCTTGTCGCACAGCTTCCGCAGATAGGGTTTTGCCATGCCGGTGTAGATTTTGGCCGAACCGGGCAGCGCCGCGAGATGCTCATCGGCCAGTTTCAGTTCGCGCTTGGCGAAAACGGCGGGAATCGTCCCGTCATCTTCCGTCCCCACTGCCGGGAGCAAGAGCGCGTCCGCATTCGCCAAAATTTCGGGCGACCATTCCGCATGCGATGCGCCGGAAAAGGACAACTCCACGCCGTCAAACCCCGCGATGGTGATTGTTGCGTCCCGCTCCGCCAAAAGCCGGATGATCTCCAGCTGCCTGGCGTCTCCGCCGGCCAGCACGATTCGCACTCCGGTCAGCATGGCAAGATGATCCCTCCCTTCGCTTTTGGCACACAATGGCGCCGCGCATATAGCACATCGTATGCAGCGGCCCATATGGGGGTGCTTTTCCCCGCCCCGGCGTGCGGACAATGCCGCTTGCGCGATCGGCGGTTTCAACGGCAGACGACCTGAAATCTGTATTAAGGTTCGAAGGCGCCTTCCCCTTTTGCAGAAAACCAGGGAGTCTGCACAGCGAACTGAACCCGCTTCCCTAATTCCCTAAAAACGACTAGGGGGTCTGCACGAAGAATCGGCTCGCTTTCCCGCAAGACAGTTGGGTCACCCCATAAAGGTTGGGTGGTGGTCCGCGATACTTCACAAGGCGGTCTGGCCGTCTTATGATGGTTGGATGCGGGACCGTATACCTTCACAAGGCGGTGTGGCCGACTTGTGAAGGTTCGGCGGAAGTCCGTGAGGCTGCACAAGGCGGTCTGGCCGTCTTATGATGGTTGGATGCGGGATCGCGGGCCTTTACCAGACGATGTGGCCGCTTTGCAAAAATCATAAAAAACGCACCCCCGGAACGGAACGTTCGCCCAAAGGCAAACAGCTTTTGTTCCAAAGGGTGCGCACTTAAGCATATACCGCTTATTTCCCCGTATGCCCGAAGCCGCCTTCGCCGCGCTCGGTGGCCGGCAACTCGTCCACTTCCGCGAGCTCAACCGGCGGCACGCGCTGAAACACAATCTGGGCGATGCGGTCGCCCCGCCTGATTTCAAACGGCTCGCTGCCCAGGTTGATAAGGAGCACCTTCACTTCACCGCGGTAATCCGCGTCAATGGTGCCCGGGGTGTTCAAACAGGTCACGCCGTGCTTCAGGGCCAGTCCGCTGCGCGGACGCACCTGCGCCTCCAGTTCGCGCGGCATGGCAAGCGCAAAGCCGGTGGGCACCAGCGCCCTTTCCCCCGGCGCCAGCACCAGCGCATCCTCCACCGCCGCATGCACATCGAAGCCGGCGGCCCATTCCGACATGCGCTTCGGAAGCGGAATATCCTCATTCCCCGGAAGCCGTTTCACCAGCACCTGATACAACGAAGTCCCTCCCCAATTTGCTCAGCCATTTCTCCTCGGAACCCACCAGCGCGATGGCGCAAGGCTGCCGCATGATGCGGTCCGTCATTTCCGCAATGTCCTCCAGCGTCACCTGGTCGATCTTTTCCAGGAGCTCATCCAGGGTATAATGGCGGCCCAGCATCAGTTCGTTCTTGCCGAGGCGGTTCATGCGGCTGGATGTGCTCTCCAGGCTCAAAATCAGGTTGCCTTTCAATTGTTCCTTGGCCCTGCTGAGCTCGTCTTCGCCCATGCCTTTTGCGGCCAGCTCTTCAAGCTGCTCCATGATCAGCTTGTACACTTCCTCGGTCTGCTTCGGCGCCGTGCCCGCGTAGATCGTAAACAGGCCGCTGTCCGAATAGGCCGTATGGTACGAATAGACGGAATAGGCCAAACCCCGCTTCTCCCGGATTTCCTGGAACAGCCGGGAGCTCATGCCGCCGCCGATGACGTTGTTTAGCAGGATCATGGCATACAGCTTCGGCTCGGTGATCGGGCAGCCGGGAAACGTCAGGCACATGTGGTTCTGCTCCGTCTTTTTGCGGTGGAACAGATGATCCGAACGAAACACCGGCTGGGCCGTCGGCTCGTCCTGGCCCGTGACGTCAAACCGGCCGAAATGCCGCTCAATCAGATCGAGCACGGACTCATCCACGTTGCCGGCGATGCTGATCACGGTGTTGTCCGTCCGATAATGCTTGCGCATGTAGCGCCGCAAATCATCCGGCTGCATCGGAGCAAGGCGCTCGGCGGTGCCCAATATCGGATACGCCAGCGGATGATCGCCGAAGGCCGCCTTGGATGCCAGATCATGCACGGTGTCGTCCGGCGTGTCCTCGTACATCGCGATTTCCTCGAGGATGACGTTTTTCTCCTTGGCCAGCTCGGCCTCCGCAAATTGCGATTCGAAAAACATGTCGGCCAAAAGGTCCACCGCGATGGGCAAGTGCCGGTCCAGTACCTTGGCGTAGTAACACGTATTTTCTTTGGACGTAAATGCGTTGACGTTTCCGCCAATGCCGTCAAAACGATCGGCAATGTCCTTGGCCGTGTGCCGCTTCGTCCCCTTAAACAGCATGTGCTCGATGAAATGGGAAATACCGTTTTCTTCCGGGGTTTCGTTGCGTGAACCGGTTTTGACCCAGATGCCAAAAGAAACCGACCGGCAAGTGGGGATCGATTCAATCAAGACACGCAGGCCGTTCGCCAACTGAAATTTTTTCACCCGCAATCCCCCTTACCTTGAACGAATTCATCATAACAAATTCCGACACATGTCACAACCGATCTCATGATCTGCCAGGTCCTGATGACGGCGCATCGCTTGGGGACGGATTGGCGGCCAAAGACTCCGCGCGGGCGGATGAAAGCGTCTCGGAAACGGTGCCGATCAGGTATCCTTTTTCCCGTATGGCGCCGATGATTCCAGCGAGCGCGCCGCGCGACGACTCGGTGGGATGCATCAAGATCAGATGGCCGGGGCCCACTTTGCGGGCCACTTTGTCCACGATGGCTTCCGCGGGCGGATTTCGCCAATCCAGCGTATCCAGCGTCCACAGCACCGTGCGCAGGCCAAATTCCCCCGCCGCCTGAATCGTTCTTTCGTCATAATCGCCCGACGGCGGCGCGAACCAGCGGTTTTTGACGCCCAGTTTTTTCAGAAGTTCCTCGGTTTTGCCGATCTCCCGGCGCTGGGCGGCCAGATCGAGCCTGCTCATGTCCGGGTGCGAGTACGCGTGGTTGGACAGCTCGTGCCCGCGCCGCAAAATCTCTTTGGCCATCGCCTCGTGCTTGGACAGCCATGAGCCGTCCAGGAAAAAGGTCGCTTTCACGCGGTGCTGGTCCAGGATGTCAAGCATGGCGGGCAAATGTTCGTCACCCCAGGCCACGTTCACCATCAGCGCCACCATCGGCTTGGCCGGATTGCCGCGATAGATGGGCGCCAGCGGCAGGTCCTCCAGGTTGACGGCCGGCGGCACTTCGCGGTACACCCACGGAAAATCCGGCGCGCCAGGCGCAAGACCGGCAGCCTTGGCCTTGGCATAGGTGGCCTCGATATCCACCTCCCGGCCGGCATAGCCCGGGATCGCTTTCCAGATCCGGTCAATCACGGCATTGGCAGGCGGAATGCGCCGTTTCTCCGCCTCCTCTTCGATCCATTGCCGCAGCGAAACGGCGGGCTTGTTCGACGCCGCCGCATTTTCCGGCGCCGGCGGCGGCTTCGTTTCCGGCTGATGCGCCGCCACTTCCGGATTTCGTTCTTTGACCGAATGGATATACGGCGCCAGCGGACCGTACGTGCCCATAAACCATACGGCCGACAGGCAAGTGAGCAAGGCAGCCAGCATGCCGGGCGAAAATTTCTTCATGACGTCCGATCCCGCCCTTGTCCAATCTCTGACGTATCCTATGCCCACAAATACAAAAAGAGACCTTCTCAGTCTCTTTTTCTTGCGGCCTATGAAATTGGATTCGCTGGCGAATCGTCAGCCGGCGGGTCGCTGGCGCCGGCCGGGGCGTTTCAGACGGAAACTTTCTTGCTGCCGGGTTTGTTGCCGCCCTGGTTTTTGCCCTTGCCGAGCAGCACCTTGCGGGACAGGTTGATGCGGCCCATGCTGTCGATCTCCGTCACCTGCACCGTAATCTGATCGCCGATGTTCACCACATCCTCGACCTTCGCCACCCGCTCGTTGGAAAGCTGCGAGATGTGGACGAGCCCATCCTTGTTCGGCAAAATTTCCACGAAGGCGCCGAACTTTTCGATCCGCTTGACGGTGCCGGTGTAGATGTCGCCGACCTGCACGTCCCGGACAATGCCCTCGATGATCTTCTGCGCCCGCTGATTGGCTTCCTCGTTGGCGGAGCAGATATAAATGGAACCGTCCTGCTCGATGTCGATCTTGACGCCCGTTTCCTCGATGATGCGGTTGATGATTTTGCCGCCGGCGCCGATGACTTCGCGGATTTTGTCCGGATGGATCTTCATCGTGAGAATCTTCGGCGCGTACGGGCTCAGCGACTTGCGCGGCTCCCGAATGACCTCGAGCATCTTGTTCAGGATGAACAGGCGGCCTTCCCTGGCTTGCTTGAGCGCTTGGGACAAAATGTTGCGGTCGATGCCGTCGATCTTGATGTCCATCTGGATGGCCGTGATGCCTTTGGCGGTGCCCGCCACCTTGAAGTCCATATCGCCCAGATGGTCTTCCATGCCCTGGATGTCCGTCAAAATGGAGATGTGCTCCCCGTCCTTGATCAGGCCCATGGCCACGCCGGCCACCGGCGCCTTGATCGGCACGCCCGCGTCCATCAAAGCCAGCGTGCTGGCGCAAATGCTCGCCTGGGAGGTGGAGCCGTTGGATTCCAGCACTTCGGAAACGAGCCGGATCGTGTACGGGAATTCGGTCTCCGGCGGAATCACCTTGAGAAGCGCCCGCTCGCCCAGCGCTCCGTGGCCGATTTCACGGCGTCCCGGCGCGCGGATCGGCCTGGCTTCGCCGACGGAGAACGGCGGGAAGTTGTAATGATGCATAAACCGTTTCGACTCTTCCAGGTCGATGCCGTCGAGAATCTGCGAATCGCCCAGGGCGCCGAGGGTGCAGACGCTGAGGGCCTGGGTTTGCCCGCGCGTGAACAGCCCGGAGCCGTGGGTGCGCGGCAGAAGCCCCACTTCGCAGGAAATGGGCCGGATCTCGTCCAGTTTCCGCCCGTCGGGACGAATTTTTTCGTGGGTGATCAGGCGGCGCACTTCGTTCTTGACAATGTTGTAGAGCACTTCCTTGACATCGGCCATTTTCTCCGGCGTTTCCGCATACAGTTCCTCAAAATGCGCCTCGGCCTCCGCGTTGATCGCATCAATGGCTTCCTGGCGCGCCTGCTTTTCCGGAATGCGCACGGCTTCCACCAGGCGGTCCTTCGCGAAGGCGATGACGGCAGCCTCCACTTCCGGATCGATGGCGTGCAGCTCGACTTCCACTTTGGGAACGCCGGCCACGGCCGTCAGCTCATCGATGGTCTTTACAATCTCTTTGACCGTTTCATGGCCGAACATGATGGCTTCCAGCATGTCTTCTTCCGACACTTCATCGGCTTCCGCTTCCACCATCATAATGGCGTCGCGGGTGCCGGCCACGACCACATGCATGTCGCTTTTCGCTTCCTGCTCCACCGTCGGGTTGATGACGAACTGTCCGTCCACCCGGCCGACGATGACGCCGCCGATGGGTCCGTTAAACGGCACGTTGGAAATGGAAAGGGCGGCGGACGTGCCGATCATCGCGGCAATTTCCGGCGAGCAGTCCTGGTCGACGCTGAGCACGAGGTTTACGATCTGCACTTCATTGCGGAAACCGTCGGGAAACAGCGGCCGGATGGGACGGTCGGTCAGGCGCGCGGCCAGAATGGCCTTCTCGCTGGGACGCCCTTCCCGTTTGATAAATCCGCCCGGGATTTTCCCGACGGAATACAGCCGTTCCTCATAGTTGACGGTCAGCGGAAAAAAATCCAAATCCTTCGGCTCGGCCGACATCGTCACGGTGGACAGCACCACCGTATCGCCGTAGCGCACCAAGACGGCTCCGTTGGCCTGCTTGGCCAGGCGGCCCGTCTCCAGAATGAGCGGCCTGCCGGCTAGGTCCATTTGCACGGTGTGCTCAGTCTGCTCCATGCTTCATCCTCCTTGTTTGACTGACGTATGTACTTTCGACACTGTTCCCATTATTTCCTGCAGTCGGCAGCGTTAGGCGCATGCGCGGGAATGCAACGCATGCAAACGCCTTTCTAAGGCAAAAGCAACCCGGCGCCGGTCAGGATGCTCGCATCCGTGCGACACGGCCAGGTTGCTTTCCGTCCTTTCCTCAGCGGCGCAGGCCCAGTTTTTCAATCAGGGCGCTGTACCGGTTCACATCTTTTTTCTTCAGGTAAGCCAGCAATTTGCGGCGTTGACCGACCATCTTCAGAAGACCGCGGCGGGAATGGTGGTCCTTCTTGTGCTCCCGCAAATGCTCCGTCAGATTGTTGATGTTCTCGGTCAGGATAGCAATCTGAACTTCCGGGGAACCGGTGTCCGTCGGATGCGTCCGGAATTCCTCGATCAGCTGCTGCTTGCGTTCTTGCGTCACTGCCATCCCGGTTTCACCTCCTGTCCATCGAATCGCCATCATCCTCGCCGCCGGCGGTGAAACCGTACGGCCAAGACGTGGTTCATTGCCGCGCCTCATGCGCAACGTACTATAGTATAGCATATCATTCCACGCACGCACAATGCCTGTTCGGTCACAAATCAGAGAGGCATTGCCTTAAGCAGCCGGCGGGCCTCCGCCGCATCCTTTTCGATTTGCCCCACGAGTTCCGTGACGGAATCGAACTTCCGTTCGTCGCGCAAAAATTTGCGGAACTGCACCGAAAGCCGGCGCCCATACAGATCCCCGGAAAAATCGAACAAATGGGCTTCCAGCGTCAAGCGGTCCTGCGTCTTATCCACCGTCGGCCGCCGGCCGATATTCAGCACGCCGGCATAGCTTTCCGTCTTGTTTCCGCCTTCATCCAGGATGTCCGCCGTAATGGCGTAAACGCCCGGACGGGGAATGACATATGGCGATACCGGTTCCAAATTGGCCGTCGGGTAGCCGATCGTGCGGCCGATGGCGTTGCCGTGCACCACCTGGCCCGTGATGGCATAGGGCCGGCCCAAAAGATGCGCGGCCGCCTCGCAGTTGCCGGCGGCCAGTTCCGCGCGGATGCGGGAACTGGAAACCTTATCTTCTTCCAGCATAATGCGTTCTATGACATGAACGTCCATGCCGCCGCCCGCCCGTTTCAGAAGCTCCGGATCTCCTTCTCCGCCATGGCCGAAACGGAAGTCAAAGCCGCAGACGGCGGTGCGCACCCCAAGCGGAACAAGCAGTTCTTCCACGAAACGCTGGGCCGGCACGGCGGCAAACTCGGCGTTGAAACGGATGATGTAGACCGCCCCGATGCCCATTTGGGCAAACAGCCTCAGCTTGTCTTCCAGCGGTGTCAGAACAGCATGGTATGCGCTTCCTTTTCCCAGCACCACGCGCGGATGGGGATCGAAGGTCATGACGGCGGAAATGAGGCCGCGTTCTTTGGCAAACGCCGCCGCGCGCCGGATGACGCAGGCGTGCCCCACATGGACGCCGTCAAAAAAGCCCAGCGCCAGTGACATCCCCTCGCGCTTCGCGGCTCCCGCAGGCAAAGCCGATGGGCTGCCAACCATGGACGCAGTGATTTCGAATGTTTCCACGTTTACCCCCTGCCTGCCGCAAATGCGTTTGCGGCCGTCTCTCGATGATGTGATGACGCGCGCCTAACTTTCCGCGGGCGGAAACAGCTTCACCGCCTTGAGCGAGTCCGTGTGCGCTTCCCGTTTGAAAATGCCCAGAAATACGCCGTCTTCCCGGTCCACGAGCCAAAGGCCCTCCCGCTCGGGATAAGGCCGCAAGGCTGCGGCGGGAAGCGGTCTTCCCTGCAGCGCGGCGCGGGCGAAGGATGCGGATGCGGCCGCGCGCGGAAAATGCTTGAGCAGCCGGTCCGCGGGCATGAGTTTCCTGCCCAGCTCGCCCCGCTCCAGCAGCTCCGGAATTTCCTCCAGGCTCACGCAAGCTTCCCGCGTCAGCCCCGCGCTTTCCGTGCGCACCAAACTCGCCATAACCGCCGGCACGCCGAGGGCGCGCCCGATATCTTCGCAGAGCGTGCGGATGTAGGTGCCTTTCGAGCACCGGACGGAAAAACGCACTTCCGGCTGCGGGATCCCCGTCCTGATCTCCTGGATCTCAATGGCATATATCGTTACTTTACGGGCTTTGCGTTCCACCGTGACGCCCTGCCGCGCCAGCTCATACAGCCGCTTTCCGCCCACCTTGACCGCCGAGACCATCGGAGGAATCTGCTCGATATCCCCCAAAAATCCCAAGACCGCCTTGCGGATTTCTTCTTCGGTCAGATGGGAAGCGTCCGCGGTTTCGGTCACGTTGCCCGTCAAATCCTGGGTGTCCGTCGCGATGCCGAAACGAAGCAGCGCATCGTACGCTTTGGGCATGTCCTGCAAAAACTCGGCAAGCCGGGTCGCCCTGCCGATGCAAAGCGGAAGCACCCCGGTCACCGCCGGGTCCAGCGTGCCGGTGTGGCCGATCCGGCGGATGCGCAGCATTTTTCTGACCTTGGCCACCACATCGTGGGAGGTCCACCCCGCCGGCTTCCAGACCGCCAGCACGCCTTCAAGGGTTGCGGTTTGCGTGCTTTTCATGTCCGGTTCAGCTCTTTCTTTATATGAGAAACCATGATATCCATCGCTTCGTTTAACGGAACGGCCAGCCGGCAGCCGGCCGCCCGCACGTGTCCGCCGCCGCCGAAATGCCGCGCCACTTCCGCCACATTGACATGACCGGCGGACCTGAGGCTCACCTTGACCGACGCCGGGCCGTTTTCTTTAAACAGCATGCCGACCTCCACGCCTTCCACGTTCCGCGCATAATTCACGAGGCCCTCCAGATCTTCCTGGGCCGCGCCGGTTTCCTCCATATCTTCGGGCGTGATCCACAGCCACGCGATCCGGTGATCATCAGAAAACGTCAGCCGGGCGAGGCCCCGCTGCAGAAGCCGCATCTGCCCCAGCGTCATTTGCTCCAAAAGCCGCTCGGCAATTTCCGGGCCGGGCGCGCCGGCGGCCATCAGACGCGCCGCCGCCTCCAGCACGCGGGGGGTGGTGCTGGAATACCGGAAACCGCCGGTGTCGGTCAGAATGCCGGTATACAGCGCCGTCGCGATTTCTTCATCCAGCGGCAGTCCCATATGCGTGATCAAATGATAAAGGATTTCGGATGTGGCCGAAGCGTCCGTGATCAGCAGGTTCACGGTGCCGAAACGGTCGTTTGTCGGATGATGATCGATGTTCAGAAGTTCATAATCCGCCTCAAACCACTGCACCGCTTTGCCTATGCGGGACGCGTCAGCGCAGTCCACCGCGATGATGTGGCGGAATTTGCGCTGCGGCGCATCCTGGCCGCATCCCGCAATCGCGGCGAATTTCTTGAGATGACGCATGCGGGAAGGAACCGGGCCTTCGTTCATCATCACGAACCTTTTCCCCAGCTTCTCCAGCAGCCATCCCACGGCCACGGTGGCGCTGATGGCATCGCCATCGGGCTGGACGTGGGAGATGACGAGAAAATCATCCCGCTGCCGCAAAAATTGCGCCGCCTGTTCGAATTGTTCCGTCCACATCCGATTTCCCCCCACAAAAATATCCGAAAGTTCCCTTGCGGCAAGCCGCCCAACGCTTCAGGATTCGCGCGTCTCCCGGTTGATTTGCGCAAGAAGCGCCTCAATGCGGCTGCCGTACTCGATCGAGCTGTCAAACCGGAACTCAATGTCCGGCGTATGGCGCAAACGAATGCGCCGCCCCAGCTCGGAGCGCAGGAAGCCTTTCGCCCGGCCGATGGCTTTGAGCGTTTCTTCCTTCTGCTCGTCGCTGCCCAAAATGCTGATATAGATGCGGGCCAAAGACAGGTCTCCCGTCACGTCCACACCGGTCACCGTGATGAAGCCGACGCGCGGATCTTTCAGTTCCATTTGAATCAGCTGGCTGATTTCTTTCTTGATCTGCTCGGCAACCCTGCCCGTACGGAATCTGGCCATGCCTGTCACCTCTCTCCCGCATGCTTGCGTGTTAACGTTCGACCTTTTCCAGGACGAAGGCTTCGATCACGTCGCCAACTTCAAGGTCGTTGAAGTTGCTCAGCATGATGCCGCACTCGAGGCCTTCCGGCACCTCTTTGGCGTCATCCTTGAACCGCTTGAGGGATTCGATTTTGCCCGTGTAAACGACGGAGCCGTTTCTGATCAGCCGCGCTTCCGCGTTGCGCTGGATTTTGCCGTCGGTCACGAAGCAGCCGGCGATGGTGCCGACCTTGCTCACCTTGAACAGCTCGCGGATTTCGGCATGACCGATCACTTTCTCTTCGAAAACGGGATCCAGCATGCCTTTCATCGCGCTTTCGATTTCTTCGATGACCTTGTAAATGATGTTATGCAGCCGCACATCCACTTTCTCTTCCTCGGCGGCCGAGGCGGCGCGCGGCTCGACGCTCACGTTGAAACCGACCACGATGGCCGAGGAAGCGGAAGCGAGCAGGATGTCGGACTCCGTAACGCTGCCCACGCCCGCATGGATGATCTTTACGCGGACGCCTTCGACATCGATTTTCTCCAGCGCGCCGCGCAGCGCTTCGACGGAACCCTGGACGTCCGCCTTGAGGATGATGTTGAGTTCCTTGATCTCGCCTTCCTTGATCTTGCTGAACAGGTCGTCCAGCGTAACCTTGGTGCTCGCCCGGATTTGCTCCTGCCGGGTGCGGATGGCGCGTTTTTCGGCAATTTCGCGCGCCTTGCGCTCGTTCTCAAAGACCATGAACGGATCGCCGGCCTGCGGCACCGCGGACAGCCCCGTAATCTCCACCGGCGTCGAGGGGCCGGCTTCCTTGATGCGGCGGCCGCGGTCGTTGGTCATGGCGCGCACCTTGCCGAAGCAGTCCCCGGCCACCAGCGCGTCGCCGACCCGCAGCGTGCCGTTTTGCACCAGCACGCGGGCCACGGGACCTTTGCCCTTGTCGAGCTCGGCTTCGAGGACGGTGCCGCGGGCGCGCTTGTCTCGCACCGCCTTGTAGTCGTTGACTTCGGCCACAAGCAGGATCATTTCCAGAAGCTCATCGAGATTTTGCCGGTTTTTTGCGGAGATGTTGACGAAGATCGTATCTCCGCCCCATTCTTCCGCCACAAGGCCGTATTCCGTCAGTTCCTGCTTGACGCGATCCGGATTGGCTTCCGGCTTGTCGATTTTGTTCACCGCCACAATGATCGGCACGTTGGCGGCTTTGGCGTGGTTGATGGCCTCCACCGTCGTCGGCATGACGCCGTCGTCGGCGGCCACGACGAGCACCGTAATGTCGGTCACCTTGGCGCCGCGGGCGCGCATGACCGTGAACGCTTCGTGGCCCGGCGTATCCAGGAACGTGATCTTCTTGCCGTTGTATTCCACCTGATAAGCCCCGATGTGCTGGGTAATGCCCCCGGCTTCGCCTTGCGCGACTTTCGTCTGGCGAATGGCGTCAAGCAGCGTCGTCTTGCCGTGGTCGACATGGCCCATGACCGTAACGACGGGCGCGCGGGGCTCGAGCAGGGCGGGATCGTCGTTTTCTTCCATGTTCTCGAAATCGGTGTCTTCGACGGCGATCTTGATTTCCGTTTCCACGCCGAATTCGTCCGCCACAAGCTGAATCGTGTCGAGATCCAGCTGATGGTTGATCGTCACCATGAGCCCCATGAACATCAGCTTCTTGATGACCTCGGACACGTCCTTGTGCAGCAGCTTCGCCAGTTCGCCCACGGTCATTTCGCCGCGGACGATGATCTTCTTCGGCGTGTTGTCGACTTTTTCGCGCTGCGGCTGGGCATCTTTGCCCTTGGCGCTTTTGCCGCCTTTGCCCTTAAGGTTTTTCAGGCCGACCGGGCCGTCCTCATAGCGGCGGCTGTACTCGTTCTCCTTGCGCTTGGCGTCGCGGCCGTACCCGCCGTCCCGGCTCTTCCCGCCATCGGCGC